>Ga0335074_10014295_pt1 | contig 11146 bp, 10 predicted proteins | sample Lox_Sample_23_FD_206715 | JGI IMG/M metagenome (GOLD analysis project Ga0335074, IMG submission 206715) | Soil microbial communities from Loxahatchee National Wildlife Refuge, Florida, United States - Lox_Sample_2.3 | ecosystem: Environmental > Terrestrial > Soil > Wetlands | place: USA... | reverse complement strand
CCCATTCCCTGCTCGCTCTGCAACAACCATCTCAAGTTCGATCAGCTGCTCGTGCGTGCTCGTCAGATCGGCGCCGACCGTATCGCCACGGGCCATTATGCGCGTAACCAGTACGACCCCGTGCGGGGCCGCTGGATCCTCAGCCGGCCTGCGGATACTTCCAAGGACCAGACCTACTTCCTCTTTGGCCTGACCCAAGAGCAGCTCTCGCGTACATTGTTCCCGCTCGGCAACTATCGCAAGCCGGACGTGCGCACGATTGCCGCCGACCACGGTCTCATGCTGGCGGCCAAACCCGATTCGCAGGAGATATGCTTCATCCCCGGCGGCGACTACAAGCAGTTCATCGATGCCTATCTTGAGGAGCAGGGCGAGAACATCCCGGACACCGCCGGCGAACTCGTCACCACCTCAGGCGAAGTGCTTGGACAGCACTCGGGCATCCACAACTTCACTATTGGACAGCGCAAGGGTCTGGGTATCGCTTCATCCAATCCGCTCTACGTACTGCAGATTGATAACATGACCCGCCGCGTTACGGTGGGCTCTGGAACGGAGGCGACCTCGCCGGCCGTGCGGGCGCGGGACCTCAACTGGATTTCCATTCCCAGCCTCGAAGGCGAGATGCGCGTCCGCGTGAAGATTCGTCATCGCCATGAACCGGCGCCGGCTACCTTGCGCATGACCGCCGCAGACGAGATTGAAGCTGCCTTTGATGAGCCCCAGCGGGCGGTCACGCCCGGGCAGGCGGCTGTTTTTTACGACGAAGACGAGGTAGTCGGCGGCGGCTGGATCAGCTGATCAGCCAATTAATTGCCCATTCGCAGAGCCGTCCTCAGGCTGGCTTTTGCTCTGCCGTAGCAGGAGTCTCCGGCGGGGCAGGCTCCGCGCCTGCACTCTCATTCTTGGCTGCCTCAGGGTCGCGGCTTTTTTTGCTGCTTAGCAGCACTTCCATCCCGACCCTGAATCCATGCATGATTCCTGAGACGCGGCGGGCAGGCAGACTGAATGCTGAATCGATCGCCTTGAACACCTGTCCAAGTACATCCAAGGTGCCCCCGACCATTTCATCAACCCGATTGATCTGCAAATTCGTCTTACCGAGCAGAGACTCAATCGTCGCATTTACATGGCCCGCCTGCTTGCGGAGTGTTTCGCTCACTTCGGTCAGGTTGGTCGTCGTAATTTTCAGCTTTGGAGATACGTCATTCAACAGGTTCTGTGCCGACTCGATGACCGGCAGCGCTTTGGTCTTTACCTCGCCTAGAGCCTCATTCACCGCGCCCGACACACGCCGGATGGCGATGTAGATTGCGAGCAGCACAAGAGCCTGCAACAGCACGGCTGCCGCCGTCACAGCGGTAAAGACGATGTAATACGTCGGTGACAAAGAGTGCATCCGCCCCCCGAACTGCAGAATGCGTGTGAGCGGGTTACGCCTGTGCTGGCGGCTCACCTGTCGCTTCGGTTGATGTCTGCTGGTAGGCTTCCTTGCCAGCATCGACCGCGGCAGAAACTTTATCGGTCTGTTCGTTCACAAATCGGCGGCCCCGGTTCACAAAATCCTCCCACTGCGCACGGCCCTTGTCCATGTATTCTTTGCTGCGGTCAACGTACTGGTTGACCTGGTCGGCCGCAACCCGGGAACGCTGGCGAATATATTCGCTGCCCTCGCGTGCTCCCGCAACCAGATCCTGGCGTGTGTCCTTGCCAGGCTTTGGTGCAAACAGAACACCGAGGATTGCCCCTGCCCCCAACCCTGCCAGGAACCAGCTGAAACCGTTTGAACCTTGTTGATCAGACATAATTCGTATTCTCCTTCGCCAAAGTCCGGATACTACCAAACGCCACGCATTCCAGCAACCAGACAACTCTATGTTTTCTAGTCACATGGATGCCATAACAGGCCGCCGCGCTGCCAGCCTGCCTCACTCAATCCCGGTCTCCGCCTACTCCTCCGCCGGACGCGGCCACCTGGCCTCGACAATCGTCGAAATTCCCCCGCGCGGGCGAAAATCACCAGTCACATGCGCCCACACCGGGTCGCACGCCTTCACCACGTCTTCCAGGATCTGGTTCACGATGTTCTCCTGGAAAATGCCCAGATTCCGGTAGCTGAACAGATACTCCTTCCAGGACTTCAGCTCAACGCAACGTTCGCGCGGCATGTATCGCAACTTGATGACCCCAAAATCCGGCAGCCCGGTCTTGGGACAGACAGAAGTAAATTCGGGATCGTCAATCAAAATTTCGTAGGCCGGAAACTGATTCGGCCAGGTTTCAATCTCAGGAAATCTGAAGTCGAGACCGGCCCTTGCGTGCTCGTCGGTGTAACGCGATTCTACTGCCATGCCTCTATTTCACCATAGTGTTCGTTTTCGCCATAGTGGACGTAAATTTTTGACGCGAAAGCCTATGTGGATGAGTCTTATATACTCGTAAGTGGCTTACGGAACATTGCGAAACCTGAATGGCGACGAAGAAAAATCGAACGCGCGCCCGCTGGATATGGCTTTCAGCCGGCGTCAGCATCATTATCATCTTTTACTTCGTACGCTTAGCTACCCGCACCCGGATCCCTGTGCGCGTCGGTACAGTTGTGCGCAGTGCATTGACGAGTACCGTTCCGACCAACGGAAAGGTCGAACCGCAGCCCCGGTTCAACTATGAGGCTCATGCGCCGTTCCCCGGCATCGTGAAGAACATTTACGTGCATGAAGGGCAGAAGGTCACAAAGGGTCGGTTGCTCCTTACGATGGACGACACCGATGCACGTGCTCGCCTGGCTTCGGCGCTTGCCGCCCTCCGCAATGCGCAGGACAACTACACTACACTGCTGCAAGGCGGCACGCAGCAGCAGCGCATCTCTTTGCAGGGAGAGCTTACCAAGGCCCGGCTCGACCGCGCTCAGGCACAACAAAACCTGGCCGCCCTCCAGAAGCTCGAGCTCAGCGGAGCTGCCTCCGCCAGCGAGGTTGCAGCCGCAAAGCAGCGGCTTGAAATGGACGACGCTTCACTCTCCGTCCTCGAGCAGCGCCTGTCCCAGCCCTACGACACCGCAGATCTGAGCCGTGCGAAAGCCGCCGTGGCCGAGGCGCAGGCCGGCTACAATGCCGCTCTTCAGGTGCTCAATCAGGCCAACGTCCGCGCGCCGTTTGACGGAACTGTGTATCTCGTCCCCGTCTCCCTCACCGAGTATGTTCAACAGGGCGACCTGCTGCTTGAAATGGCCGACCTTAACAAAATGCAGGTTCGCGCTTACTTTGACGAACCCGAGATCGGCAAACTTCGCGCTGGACAGCCTGTCACCATCCAGTGGGATGCCGAACCGACTAAGGTATGGCACGGGCAGATCGTCCGCGTGCCCTCCACGATCATCACCTATACCACACGCAACGTTGGCGAGGTCCTGGTCAAAATCGATGATGCCCATAACGACCTGCTGCCCAACACCAACGTGCGCGTCACGGCGCTTGTCGCCAACATTTCCGATGCCCTCAACATTCCGCGTGAAGCATTGCACTCCGAGGGCGGACAACCCTATGTCTACGTCGTTTCCAACGGCTTTCTCCATCGCAAGCCCGTCGTTGTCGGTGCTATCAATCTTACCCAGGTACAGATTTTGAGCGGCCTCAAACAAGGCCAGATCGTCGCCCTGGGTAGCACGAATGGCGAACCCGTCGGCGACGGCGTGCCGATCACAGAGGTTAAGTAACAGCGTGAATCCCCGTATCAAAACCCTCCTCCCTTTCAGCGCAGCCTTATTGCTGTGTTTTCTGTCTTCGCTGCCCGCCTTCGCAGGCATGCCGGACACTCTCGCTTCCGCGCGCTCTGCCTTCAATAGAGGTCAGGCTGACGAAGCCCTGCGCGCAATTGACACCGCAATCGGCCAAAACTCCGCCAATGCCGAAGCCTGGAATCTCCGCTGCCGCGTATATCTCGCGCAGAGACGTTGGGACGATGCCGTAAGCTCCTGCAAGCGGGCCGCTCAGCTGGTACCGGGCAGCAGCGACTATCATCTTTGGCTCGGCCGCGCTTATGGAGAGAAAGCCAGCCACCTCCGTCTGCTCTCCGCTTATAAGACCGCCAAGCTTACCCACGCAGAGTTTGAAACCGCAGTGTCACTCGATGGCCGTAATGCCGAAGCCTTGTCCGATCTCGGCGAATACTACGTCTACGCTCCCGCATTCCTCGGCGGCGGCTTGAGCAAGGCCGGGAATCTCGCACAGCGCCTCGATACGATCGACCGCGCCCGGGCCTGCGAGCTGCGCGCCCTCATCGCCGAAGCCAAAAAGGATTACAGCGCCGCCGAACAAAACTGGCAGGGACAGATTGCTGTGTCGCAGCCGTCTCCTGAGGCTGTAGCGCAGGCCTGGATGGATCTTGGCAGCTTTTACCGTCGTCGGGGCCGCTGGGACGACATGCTGACGGCGCTCAAAAACGGCGCAGCGGCTGACATGCAGCATGGCCCTTCCCTCGTCGACGGTGCCTCCACGCTCATCAAGTCGGGCCGTGATCCCCAACTCGCCGCGCAATGGCTGCGCGAGTATCTGAACGGAAATGCGCTTAGTGCAGAGGCCCCGGCCTTTGCCGTTCACGCCCAGCTTGGCAAACTGTTAGAGGCCCAGGGTAACTTGTCTGCGGCTGATCGCGAGTTCGCAGCCGCAAATGCGCTCAGCGCAAACTACGCCCCCGAAGCAGCAAGCAACAATGGAGAGTGAGCGAGTCTCCGAGATGACTGGGATTTGTTTCCAAACGCGACTCGGTTTCTGGCTGAGTATCGGAGCGTCCGTGCTGCTGATGGTTTCTTCCGCAGCCGCTCAAATCTCTCTCTCCTCAACGGTCGCGCTCGCGCTCCAGAACAGCAACTCCGTCAAGCTCGCGACCGCTGACGTCGAGCGAGCCACTGCGGGCCTGGCTGAGTCAAAAGACGTCTATATCCCCAGCTTCGTACTTGGATCAAGCCTCGGGCCACCGTCCATCGGATACCCTCTCGGCGAGCCTTCGCTCTTTAACGTACAGTCGCAGTCCCTCGTCTATTCGTTCTCCCAGCCTGACTACATCCGCGCCGCTCGCGCGGCTCTCAAATCGGCACAGCTCAAGCTCAAGGATGATCGTGATCAGGTAACCCTCGACTGCGCGCTTGCCTACGTCCAGCTCAATACCGATATGCGCGAGCTGAATTCCCTCGAACAGGAAAAGGCGGACGCCGACCGGCTCGTCTCCATTGAGCAACAGCGCCTCGCCGCCGGAGTCGACAGCCGAATGGATCTAACGAAGGCTGAGATCACCTCCGCTCAGATCGATGTCAAGCTCCTGCATGTTCAGGATGACGCCGCCCAGCAGCGCCAAAAGCTCTCGCATCTCACCGGCATGCCGCCATCCAGCTTCATTCCTGAGCCTAAGAGTATCCCACCGGCTCCCGAATTCGCGTCGGACGGCGCTTTCAACGACCAGGCTGTTGACTCGAATGCCGGTATTCAGGCCGCCTACGCCAATGCCAAGTCCAAGCTCGAAGTCTCCTTTGGCGATAAAAAGCAGAGTTACCGGCCGCAGTTCGCCTTTGGGGCCGAATATAGCCGCTTTGCCGCTTTCGAAAATTATTCAACCTACTATAGAAATTTCACCCTCAACAACTTCGGAGCCGCCGTTGAGATCACCTTCCCCATTTTCGACGCCAACCGTCGCGCCAAGGCCCGCGAATCAGCGGCGATTGCGCGCCGCGCGCGAATTGAAGCCGATCAGGCAAAGTATCAGAACAGCGAGCAGGTCAGCTCCCTTCGTCACAATCTTGCCGAACTCCGCGCCCAGCAGCATCTGGCGCAGCTGCAGAGCGAGCTGGCGCAGGAGCAGTTGCAGGCTGTCCAAAGCCAGCTCTCTAACGGCTCCGGCTCGCTTGTCTCCGCTCCCTTGACCCCGAAGGACGAGGAGCTGGCCGCCATCCAGGCCGAAGAGCGCAAACAGGATGCACTCAACGCGAGCTTGTCACTCTTTCGGGCGCAGCTCAGTCTTATGCGCGCTACCGGCGGCATTCAGGACTGGGTAAGCATTGGAATCAAATAGCTGCCTGTGTCACCGCAAACGCTGCTCTAAAATCAGCAATTCTCACCCTTTATGGGTGGTAAAATAAAGGCTTATAGACCATGCCCCTCAAGACACTGTTTCTGAACCCACCCTCGTTTGAGAACTTTGACGGCGGCGCCAGCTCCAGATGGCCAGCCACCCGCGAAATTGAGTCCTATTGGTACCCCGTTTGGCTCGCCTACCCCGCCGGTATGCTCGAAGGTTCGCGTCTGCTCGACGCCCCCCCGCACCACGTCTCCGCGGAAGAAACCATCCAGATCGCGAAGGACTACGAATTCCTTGTGCTGTTCACCAGCACTCCCGGCTGGACCGGCGACCAGAAGCTCGCCGAGGCCATTAAAAACGCCAACCCGTCCATCCGGATTGCATTCGTTGGCCCACCGGTCACCACTTCCCCCGATCGCGCCCTCATCGAGTGTCCCGTAATCGACTTCGTCTGCCGCCGCGAGTTTGACTACTCCGTGGTCGAATACGCCAACGGCAAGCCGCTTTCGGAAATCCTCGGCATCAGCTACCGCAAGGACGGAAAGGTCGTGCACAATCCCGACCGCCCGCAGGTGGAAGACCTCGACGCGATGCCCTGGGTCACGGACATTTATGCGCGCGACATGGACGTTACCAAATACAACGTCCCATTCCTGCTGCACCCCTACGTTTCGCTCTATTCGACGCGCGGCTGCCCCGCGCAGTGCACCTTCTGCCTCTGGCCACAGACGCTCTCCGGGCACGCATGGCGCAAGCGCTCCACTGATGACGTCGCCGCTGAAATGGCCCACGCCAAGGAGCTCTTCCCGCACGTCAAGGAGTACTTCTTCGATGATGACACCTTCAACATCCAGAAGGCGCGGACCATCGAGCTGTGCTCGAAGCTGAAACCCCTCGGACTCACCTGGTCTTGCACTTCGCGGGTTACCACTGACCGCGAAACCCTGAAGGCCATGCGCGAAGCCGGCTGCCGCCTCCTTATCGTCGGCTTTGAGTCTGGCGATCCGCAGATCCTCAAGAACATCAAGAAGGGCGCAACGGTTGAGCGAGCGCGCGACTTCGTTAAGGACTGCCACGACCTCGGGCTCACCATTCACGGCGACTTCATCCTCGGCCTGCCCGGCGAGACCAGGGAGTCCATCCGCAACACCATCAACTTCGCCAAGGATCTCGACGTGGAGACTATCCAGGTCTCCATCGCGCATGCCTACCCCGGCACCGAGTTCCACGAGTTTGCCAAGGAGAACGGCTTCATCGTCAACAATGGAGCCATGGTTGACGACGAAGGCCACCAACTCGCGCACATCGAGTACCCCGGCCTGCCTAAGGAGTACGTCCTGGAGATGGTGCACCGCTTCTACGACGAGTACTACTTCCGGCCCAAGGCCGCCTGGCGCGTCGTCAGCAAAGCCATCGTAAACCGCGACCTCAAGCGCCTTTATGCGGAATCGAAGTCGTTCCTCAAGCTTCGCGCGCAGCGCAACAAGGTCGTCAAACAGGCAAAGTCCAAGCCGGCGGGCGAAACCAGCAAGCCTGCCAACGCCGAGGTCTAAAATCGCCTTATTCTTGAACAAACGGCCGGCACTCTTTGCTGGCCGTTTTTGGTTTCAGGCAGCGCTCGCTGCCTGCTCAGTCAGAATAAGAAAGTCGTATCTTTCGGCCCCGCATCGCACGTCTAACCCATAAGCCCGCACTGCACCATGACCCACTCCACCATGACATTCCGGCGTTGGCTCGTACTCGGCGTAGTCGCTGTCACCGCGCCGCTCGGCGACACTCTGCTCAGCATCGGAATGACCCGCGTCGGCCCGGTGTCCCTCCATCATCTCTCCGAGCTTATTTACGCCCTCAAGACTCCACAGATCCTCGCCGGCATCGCGCTGCTTATTTGCTTCTTCTCGTCCTACCTGGCGTCGCTCTCCTGGGCCGATCTGACCTTTGTGCTCCCCGCCAGTTCCATCGGCAATGTCATCGTCGCGCTGCTCGCTCGCTTCTGGAAGCACGAGCACATCTCGCCCATGCGCTGGCTCGGCATCTTGCTCATCACCGCCGCCGTCGGTTTCGTAGCACGCGGACCCTCCTACACTGAAGTGCCTCGCCCGCACGAATCTCTGCAACTCGAACCGGAGGCCGAGCCTCGATGAATCTCTTCGCGCTCCACCACGGATGGGCAGACGCCGCAATGATCAGCGCAATTGTGGTTTTCGCTACCATAGGAGACGTCTTGATCGCGTCCGCCATGCGCGCCATCGGCGACCTCGACAACATCCGCGCTCATAGCGGCCTAATCGGGGCCATCCTCGCCGTCCTCGGCAGTCCGCGCTTCGTTCTCGGCGTGACGTTCATGGCGTTCAGCTTCTTCTCGCTGGTCTTCGCTTTCAGCCACGCCGACCTTAGCCTTATCGCGCCCGCTTCCGCCTCGCTCACCTTCGTCACCAACGCTATCGCCGCCAGGTTCTTCCTGCATGAAAACGTCGACCGCCGGCGCTGGATTGCTGCACTGCTGGTCTGCGCTGGCGTCGCCCTCATGGCGATGTAACCAAAATCACCTGTTCTCTGTCTCATCAACTGCCTGCTGCGGCTTGTATCATCAGAAATGTAGCCCTATAAGCCATGCGCGCTCTCCGGAACATGCTCTTCATCCTTCTGGCTGCCCTGCCTCCTCTGCATGGCCGCGCTCAGGCCACAGCCACCGCCCCGCACCTCACTGTCCAGCTCGTCGTTCCGCCCGCGCAAATCTACCCCGGTCAGCACTTCACCGCCGGACTCTACTTCAAGCTAGCCCCTGGCTGGCACGTTTACTGGTCGAATGCCGGAGACTCCGGCGAGCCACCCGCCATCCAGTGGATGCTTCCTCCAGGCATCACCGCCGGCGCTATGCAGTTCCCTGCGCCGCAACGACTGCCGCTCGGCCCGCTCATGGATTTCGGCTACGAGAACCAGGTTCTCTTTCCAATTCCGGTCCACGTCGCTTCTGACTTCAAGCCCGCCGGCTCAGCCGCCACTCTCGGCGGAAAAGTCACTTGGCTAGTCTGCCGTGAGGTCTGCATCCCCGGCAAAGCGACACTCTTAGTCAACCGCCCCGCGCTTGCCGGCGCCCCAACAAGCCCCGGAAACATCGCCGCCGACGCACAACTCATCGACCAGTTCCGCAACACGCTTCCGCAGCCGCTTCCCGCAAGCGACCAGGCGAAGTTTCAGACCACACCCACTGGCTTCAGGCTCACGGTCCAGACCGGCGATCATGAAGCCTCCGCAGAGTTCTTTCCCTTCGACACCGGCATCCTCGCCAACGCCGCGCCGCAGCCCGTCCAACCCTTTGGCAACGGCATCAAAATCGCGCTCACTAAAGACCAGAACCTAAACTCAACACCGCAGCAACTCCACGGCGTCCTCGTCCTAAGCAACGGACGAGCCTACGAGATCCATGCCACTCCCGGCACCCTCGCGCTATCCGCCGCCAGCCCCTCGTCCTCTGGAATGCTCCGCATCATCCTGCTCGCCTTCGTGGGCGGAATGATCCTCAACCTCATGCCCTGCGTTTTTCCAGTGCTCTTCCTCAAGGGACTCGCCCTCGTTCAATCCTCTTCGGAAGAGCGCCACAAGATTCGCCTCCACGGCCTCGTCTATACGCTCGGCATCCTCGTCTCTTTCTGGGCCATCGTAGGCGTTCTCCTCGCTCTCCGCGCGGCTGGCCACAACTTCGGATGGGGATTCCAGTTCCAGTCACCGCTCTTCCTCGTCCTGCTTTCATTGCTGCTCTTTTTCCTCGGGCTCTCACTCGCCGGTCAGTTTGAGATCGGCCTCTCGCTCACCAGCGCAGGCTCCGGACTGGCAGCTAAACAGGGCTACACCGGAAGCTTCTTCACCGGGGTCCTCGCCGTCGTCGTCGCCACGCCTTGCACCGCGCCATTCATGGGCGCCGCTATCGGATTCGCGCTCACGCGCTCTGCCGTCACCAGCATTGCCGTGTTCACTGCCATCGCGCTCGGCCTCGCCGCTCCGTATCTGCTGCTCGCCTTCAACCCCACGTGGACGCGCCTGCTCCCGCGCCCCGGCGCATGGATGGAGGTTCTCAAGCAAGCCGTCTCCATCCCCATCTTCGGGACCGTCATCTGGCTCGTCTGGGTATTCAACCAAACCGCTGCCGCCGGCTCGCTCGTCTTCCTGCTCTCGGCATTCCTGCTGCTCGCCATTGCCGGTTGGATCCTCGGCCGCTGGCCCGCCAAAGCGCCCGCAACCGTCGCCGCGCTTCTCGTACTGGCCGCAGCCGTCGCTGTTCCCGCGTGGGCCATCCACACCCTCACGCCCACTCTCGCCTCGCGCGCGCAGGACGCCGTCTGGCAGCCCTTCAGCCCGCAGCTTGTCGCAAAATATCGCGCCGAAGGCAAACCCATATTCGTCGACTTCACCGCGAGTTGGTGCCTGAGCTGCCAGGTCAACGAGCGCGTCGTGCTCGACCGTCCCGAGGTCCAGAACGCCCTCAAATCCAGCGGCGTTGAGCTCATCCGTGCCGATTGGACCCGTCACGACCAGACCATTGCCGACGCCCTCACCGCCCTCGGCCGCGACGGCGTTCCCACCTACGCTCTTTATCCGGCTAACCCCAACGATCCGCCGCATTTGCTGCCCGAGGTTCTCACCCCCGGCATCGTCATTCGCGCGCTCGACCAGCTAAAATCCGGCGCTTCTTCCACGGCCACCTCTGGCCTCTGAGGAAACGCTCCCGCCCGTATCACCGTCCAACCCACAATACCGAGATTCCTCCAAGGAGGCTTCGATGATTCGTCGCATCACCCTCACCCTTGCCTTCGCACTTGCGCTCCCCGCCTTCGCCGCCCGCGTCGGCAAGCAGGCGCCGGCCTTTACCGGCATGGACACCCACGGTCACATGCACTCGCTGTCCCAATACCGCGGCAAATACGTCGTCCTGGAATGGACCAACAAAGACTGCCCTTACACTCGCGCGCAGTACGACAGCGGAAACATGCAGGCCTTGCAGAAAGAGTGGACCGCGAGAGGTGTCGTTTGGCTTACCATTCTCTCTTCCGCGCCAGGACACCAGGGTTACATGACT
>Ga0335074_10014294_pt1 | contig 11146 bp, 15 predicted proteins | sample Lox_Sample_23_FD_206715 | JGI IMG/M metagenome (GOLD analysis project Ga0335074, IMG submission 206715) | Soil microbial communities from Loxahatchee National Wildlife Refuge, Florida, United States - Lox_Sample_2.3 | ecosystem: Environmental > Terrestrial > Soil > Wetlands | place: USA... | reverse complement strand
CCCGATTGTTGGCAGCTAGGCACAATTATGCTGGAATATTTCTGCGAATATTGTTAATATCTTGAAGCCAGGCTGCGCTGACGATGATTATTGTCCCGCTAGGTTTTACGGTTCGCTACATATATGGATGCTGTAAGCGAGGTGGTCGAGTCACGGGATTGGTCACCTAAGAGTCCAGACGATCAGCAACTCTTTGACATAGAGACGCAAGTGAAAGTGAAAACAAGAAAAGAAGACAGATAGATGGTACTTAAAAAGAGGATGGGGATGTGAGTGAACAGCTTAGCTTGCAAATAGGCAGCCAAGTAGGCAATGGCTAGGGTTTGCGCGCAAATTTTTGGCTGTTGCCAAAACTAAGGTCATTCCCGCTTGGACAAATGCCTTATCGAGCGCCGCATATCGCCGTCCTGCACCAATCTCAATTAGATAAGAGATACTTTTGATAAATTATGTCTCTGGGTGATATGGCTTCTCCCTTGTGTCCGGAATTGGCTGCAGGTCATGATTCTTCCGTCTCTGCCAACGTCAATGGACGAAGGAATCGGCCATGTGACGCCTGCAGAAGGCGTAAGAGTCGTTGTATGATCCCCGAGCCTGACAAGCCTTGTCTGCTGTGCCGTTTCCATAACCAAGAGTGCATCTTTATACAGCAACCACAGTCGAAGAAGAGAAGGGCCATAGATGATCATATAGAAGGGCAGTCGGCAAAGAGACGGTGAGATGCTTCAACCACTATACACGGTAGCAGAAGGCCTCGGCTTAAGCCTAATAGACTATCCGGCCACGAGACCAGGTCCAAGGCCGTACCTAGAGTCATACGAACTATCAATGGTCAGATAATCGAAGAGTACCACGAACTAGATGAACCATCATTACTAAAGACGACCCTCGGCCTTCAGAACAATCATCACTGCCTATATATCGGTTCAACCTGTGCCCTGGAACCATTCATCTTAGGACGGGTATGGCTCCCTGAAGGCGACGAAATCCAACTTCCGCATGGCGCTGTCCGACAAGTAAGCGACCGTGAAGCATTTCTCCTTCTTCCGGATCTGGAAACCCAAAACTACATAGACGAGCTCGATGATCTCAACGCAATTGAGCAGACGGTCGTGCCGCATGGCAGAGCGCTGGTAAACCTATATTTTCGCACTGTGCATCCTAGCTATCCTATCTTACAGAAAGACGTATACATCGAGAAATATGCCAGATCTCACCGCGAGTTCTCGGCACCGCTCCTTGCAGCTGTCTACCTGCTTGCCCTGCATTATTGGTCCTATAGCGATGAGCTAAGTGAACATCAGAAACCAGACATGCTGAAGCTGGAGCACCTAGCCAAAAGTACGCTCAGGGGTGCTATCCACCGCCCTAAGCTGTCAACGGTCCAGGCTGGACTACTGCTGCTGCAGTATACTGAAGATGACTCTGCAGAATTGACTCCTCAGCTTGTAGGTGTAGGCTTTGCACTTGGACTGCACCTTGATTCTGCCGCTTGGAACATTCCTTGCTGGGAGAAAAGGCTGAGAAATCGTCTGGGCTGGGCCTTGTACATGCAGGACAAATGGCATGCGCTGGGCAGTGGTCGCCCATCACTAATCAATCCCGCAAATTGGGTGCTGCCGACGATAACCAGCTCCGATTTTCCCGAAGACGCAAGACATGAGGACGATCAGGAGGGGAGTTCAGAAGTTGAGCAAGGGCGAATTATGTTTTGCCGAATGATCTCGCTGACAGAGATCCTGGCCGACGTGCTAAACTCGATCACGAGCGTCAGAGCGACGAGAGAGATGGAGAGTGCGGGAGATGAAGGCCTATTGGTGATATTGGATAAAGCAAAGCCTGTGCAGCTTAGGCTAAAGAATTGGTTCTCCCAGCTGCCGGGCGAGTTAAGCTTGGAGAGTGGCCATGTCTTAAAGTTATCCTCTGTGGGTATGTTAAATGATTTCTCGTCTCTGATATTACTAGAAGCCAGGATGTGCGGGATTGGCGAATGCATGCATAAAAAGTATTATGAATGGAAGGAATACTGCCAGAAATGCAGCTTTCATTTTCCAGCTACTAATCAACCTTTGTTCTAGGCTATCTGCGTTTGGCATATCTGGCCGCGGAGGTAACCCTTCATCGCCGAATCATCATTACACTGTCAACAACAACTCAACGAGATCCACAACTTGCGCATATTTGCCGCACTGCTGCTCGGACCCGGTTCATTACTGCTCTCGATTTCATGCAACAGCTGAAGCCTCAGCACCTCCAAAGCTTCTGGTACTTCGCATCCGCGTCAAATTTCTCCCTGATAGCCGCCTTTGGTGCACTGCTGTGTGCAACATCCACAAGCCAAGCCGAGAAGGAGTTCTACAGGGAGAAAATAAGAGAGTATCGCTGGATGCTTAAGATCAATAATCAGAATGGCGCTAAGTATATGAAACCGGCTATATCTCTCCTAGATGCAAACATGGCACTGCTCGCCAAGTCATGTACTAGCGGTAGAAGACCTGCCAGTGACGATACAGATCCAACTACTGAGACGAATGCCCCTGACTATGACGGGTCGACGCAATATGGATTCAGTTATTCCGTTGATGAAAATGTAGTTGCGCTATCGCCAACTCATCACGATTTTCCCCAGGAGCTACTTCATCACAATAGAGGCTTCTATTATGACGAAGGGGACGGCATCTTCCAGAGCGATCAGTCTTTTCAGTAGAAATGCCCAGCGCGTACAGTTCGTTACGGGATTCTCGCTTTGATGACTTCGGATAAGGCGAGTTCCGTAGCGGGAAGCTTAATATCACGGATTGGACTGTGTCGTCTGGGATAACATGTGTTGGAGCTGCATTAGTGATTCACACTGTAACATGCTTCCGGTAGAGTACAATAGCGGTTGCTCTGCCCGAGCCACGTTGTGCCTTTTGGCCAGTTGGCTGTGTGGATATTAAGTCGAGTCGCACGTAACAAATCCAGTACGTGTCTCATCGATCTGGGATGGATATGTGAGCTTGTTCGATGGGCGGGGAACATGGAGTTATTGGATAAGTTGCAGTGACATATATTTTGAGGACAAACAATGTGGGCAGCTAATGACATTACGAGCACACTTTATTTCCAAAAAGAATAAGAAATATAGTCGGATCTTCCTAGTTCCTATCAATAATAAGTCCCAGAGAAACCTAACCAAACATGCCATCTTTTTAAAGAGAGACAGCAGCACTACTTCCTCCCTTCTCCTCTACATCCTCCATGATACCCACTGTCTTCTGCGTCTGTACTTCTGTTATCCATACCTGCCCATTCACAACTTGCTCATCCTCATGAATGGTAGCCGGTATCAATGTCTCCGTGGCCGGGAAAACCTTGTTCAGTACAACATAGACAAGAAACGCGCTGCCATATCCCCATAGATAAAAGATGTCATACATTTTGCCCGCGCTGCCAATGCTGTTTGAGAGCGCCGGATTGACAGTCGCCGCCATGCCGGGGATATTCGGACACACGGAGACGAGGAATGCCACCACAGCACGCCAATTCGTGCCGAGAGAATTGTACCTGTATCGCGCTTGCTTGCGGTACAAGGAAGGGACATCGATGGCTTTGTTCTTGACGATCCAGTAGTCGGCGCCTAGGATGGCCGCGATGGGGGCGAGGAAGATTCCCAGGCCGGACATAAAGGACAGCAGGGAGGCGGCGCTGTAAATGATCTTCCACGGTACCATGATCCAAGCGGCAGTGATGGTAGCAATGATGGCGCCGCGTCGGATGTTGATATACTTAGGAAACAGGGACGTCATGTCGTTGGCGCAGGAGATGACGTTAGCGCTAAGGTTGGTGCCGATTTGAGCAATGACCCAAGTGAAGCCGACAAAGAAGGCACCAGCACGGCCCGCAGGTCCGTCCCACTGGGCCGCAAGTGCCAGTGGGTCCCAGATGTATTCGCCGTATACGACTTTGGCTGCAGATGTGCTAATGATGCCACAGAGGCCGAGCATAATGGATATGAAAGGAAGGAAGAAGATTTGCCAGTAGACGCCTTGAGGCTTTCTGAGATACCGTGTGAAATCAGCGACGTTCGTTGCCATGGTTGCCCTATTAAATCAATCAGTCGATATCGGCTGGGTGTTCTTGCAGAGTTGAGGGAGTTTGTGCTACCGAGGTTGGGCTTAATCGTTAAGGAACACTTACCAACTGCCTGTCATCGATGATATGCTTGAAAGAATTAGCCACACCTTGGTCGCGCCTGAAACGGTTGCCTGCTGAGACCAAATGTCCCCAGTCCCTCCAGCTTTCTGCAAATATGCGTCAGAGGCGATTCTTCTTCGATCACCCTTTTTCATGAGGTGAAGCAAAGGAAGGTCTTTGAGAACTTACCGAGGTCATTGCTATGACCACACCAATAGATGATATAACAACTACTACAGCCTTAAGCGTGAAGAACCATCTGAGCTTGTGCGGCGGCGTGAGTAAGATGGGGAATTGAATGGACCAGAAGATGAAATGCGAAACCATCTGCTGCGATGTGATCCCCACAGATTCAGGGATGTGATTTGGGATATCGAGATACGATGGCCAGATTGCTCTGATACACTGAGTCATCGCCGTTGAGCCGGTATAGGTCTGGATAGCATGCCAAAATAATGCAGTCGTCATGCGGATCACTACGGCGAAACGTGCAAAGTAGAACCCAAAGGAGGAGCGGATGGCGACTGGGAAGGGAATGTGAAGTTTTGCACCGATCACGCCGTTGAGAACAAGAGGGAGGCAGTCAATGAGACTACCGATAATGATGCAGTAGACTGCTTCGCGCCTAAAATGAAGGTTAACCATAAATTATGTTCTGTTCGTAGAGATTTGAACAATCACCATGTCAAGCCAACTGCAATGATCGACGCTGGTGCCTCCCAACCCTGAGCGTTCATAGCATCACTGACCCAGAAACCGAACATGGTCAATGGAGTCCATGTTCTACGCCCGATGGGCGTGACGTCCATGTCAATATTGGTCCAGTCGTCGGCATCGCCAAAGGTCGTCGGCTGCCGCTCGAGCACCCATCCTGAGAGCTGTTTCTTCTGTTGGAATTCTTGCTCGATGCGATCCCTAGCTGCTGCCACACGTTGTCTAATGAAGCCGGTCATTGCGGGCGAAGGGAGACTTTAGACTCTTTAATTGTGCCCTGCGATAGTTGTCTTGGTCTGTAAAGATGCTTTCTAGTCTTGATGCTAAATGTCTGAGAGTGCAGGAGCTTGCATTTATATACCTTGTTGAAGCCGTGGAAATCCTTACCATTTGGCACCTTTCTTATCTTCAGTACATTACATGAAGGCTTAAGATAACTAGTCGTGGTCTATCAAAATGATTCCCATTGACTGCTATGCTTTATCTTCTTTCTCGCAATGATAACGATCAAAGCGTTGTCGACAGTATCAGAGCTAATCGTGACACACGAGCCCATGTGCTAACTTTGGTGTCGCCTTGGAATAAACAAATTAGCGTTGCAGTTTAATTGTCCAATAGGAAAATCGGAAATTCCTCCACGGCATCATTATGAGCTTAACCGAAAGTAGTTTGGGTGTCTAGATTTCAAAAAGGGGTGCCTCGCCAGCGCTGCGCAACCGGTAATTGCACCGTGGCGAGGCGACGGCCGCGGCGACGGCGACGGCGACGGCGGGGGGGGCGACGGCTAGCTGTCCACTGTTTCAGCCTCATCCACTCTTGTCGACCATTGAAAGAGGTCATTAAGTGCGAAGAGGCCGTTCCGAGCCGAGGGGTTGTCCTCGATTGCACTCTAGGCCATACATAAAAAGTGGGCGATGCGTTGAATGCCGTGAGGCGGAGATGGATAAGACAATTAAGGACCTCGAACATCCTTGAGACCAACAAACAAGTTGTCAAGTAAGTAACGAATGAGGGTAGGGTTAGGGCTAATGTTGCACAAGGTACAGAATTCTAGACAAGTGTTGTAGCATAGCGCGGATAAAGACGTGCGTTGACATGAATGGCCGCTCTCTTCACTATTCCCATTGATAGAAACTCGACGTTGTTCTTCACGTGACCTCTACGGATTACCAACTACTAAATGCGCTGAAGCGATCCATTACAAAGTGTAACGCTCCAGCACATCAAGGCCGCTAATTACGTCACATGGAGTAAGAATCTCTTTTCTCGCTACTGTTGTCCTCCATCTTGACTATGGCTCAACCGCAAGAAACCTCAACCCTTGGTATGACCGTCTTTCGCCATGATGCAGGCCTTGATCTTCGCTATGAAGCTCCGAATACATTGCTTCGCCATGGAATTTCCTGCTTAGTGTGGGTCGAGGATGCTCTATGGTCCCATGGTGCTAAGACTGTCAGTTTTTACCTGTTTCTCTTGATGGAAGATTCATAGGTAGCCGCTCACTGTTTGGAGGGTGCTGGGTACTCACGTGCTCTGCCCAATCCAGGCTACAAATACATTCCCGAGTTGCATGTACTGCCACGATTTAAGAAAGGTCCCTTCGATAAAGTGGAGGATGATAGCGCTACCTATGTCGCCTTGCTTCAAGCACAGCAATATCGCTATAGCTTACCTACAGCAAGCACTAATAAGGATCTTATCCCTCCGCTTCCAGATCTCATCGATAGTATTATTAATGCCTGGTTAGACGCAATGACAACAGGATATGCCTTGCATCTTGCTACACATCTAGGATACCTTCAAGGTGACTGCCCTCAGGCGCGCGATCCACTCCTTATTAGCGAACAATCGAGACTTTTATCTCCGGTCTCTGTCTCATCCAGGTATAGGGGCAGAGAGAGGGGAATAGAGACGTGTACGAGATTCATTCTGCCTGATGACGTAAATACGGCATCCACAGCGCTAGTGTTGAAGGTTCAAAACTCAGGCCTCCAGAGCAGGAACAGTGAATTGACCACGCTAGTAGATTTTATGTACATAAATAGAGAGCTTCCTTCCTCCTTACAAGACTGAACAATACAAGCTCTTCCACGTTCAACAGCTGGGGATTCGCTCTCAAGTGCCACTTTCGAGCCAAGCCACCCTGAGGCAGGCTGGAAATCCCAACGACGCGACTCAAGTATTTGAACGTTCCTTCCAAAATTCTCACGGACAAGAAATCGGGATTTGGACAATCATCCCAAACACACGGAAGACTCACTCGAGAGGGAATTCCAACACGTGACTCGAACCATACAGTATACCGTGGGTCTATATGGACTCATTCAAACCACAAACTACCGACCAATCAAACCATATCCACCGATTCGGTGGTTTGGTTTGGTCAATCACAAAAATCTAACCATACGTAGCCTTACCAGCGACAACAAATTAAGCTACGTTCAATCACAACTGGACACGTGTAGAACTCCGCAACCTGAATTGAACTTCCCACCTCCTGCCTCATGCTACAGTCTACTCTTAAAAGGACTTTCTTATATCCTAGCAGAGAAGTTCTGCTTTCCATATGATTGCGGCGCTCTTGTGTGAATACTGACTTGCGACTACAGATTAGTGGCAAATATGGATACTTACGATGTATCAACATCCAACCAGTACTTGCAATTACTTTCCAGGCAGAAGGAGGTCTTGAAAGCCGCCAGAGCACGTCAAGGAGAGCGCCCCAAAGATAGAAAATCTCGTGGGGAACTCGTCAACAATTTCATGATACAGAAAACAATCCAACAAATGAAACAATTCAAGTCCAGAGATGCTACAATGGAGATGCACACCTCCTTCATTCCACCTCCATATCCACCATCTATTGCTCCTCTCAAGGAACTAAAACAAACGTTTATCGAGGATCTACAACTGGAAACTCATCATCGTGGCAATTATCTTCTTGTTAGATCGATAACTCCTCCAAATAGAATGACAGCGATCATGGCTATTGTTGAGGACGAAAGGGAAGATGCAGTGATGCTACAGCTTTATCAGCAAGATGACGAAAATGACCGACCCGCTACAAGCACCATAAAGCAGAATGACGTATTCCTTGTCAAGGAACCTTATTTTAAGGTCATGGCTGATGGGGAATACGGGCTGCGCATCGATCATGTAGGTGATCTCATCCGCATCGAAACACATGATGAGCGACTCCCTAAGCAATGGAGTCCTCGGGTCTTCGATGTGAGTAAGACCGCAGATGATTGGAAGCTAGAAGGCAATGATGCGATAAGAAGACACCAGTACTGGACAGCAATAGAAAAGTATGTATTCATCTATCACCTATGGTCCTGGCTAACTCGTTGTTAGTTATACTGCAGCTCTTAGATGCCCTACCTCCATCCGAGAAGAGAAAACAGTGCGGCTCAATCGTGCCTTAGCCTATCTCAAGGACCAATATTTCGACGCAGCTTTGACAGATACTGGGTGTCTAACCTCCCTTTCAGATGCCCCAGAGAAAGCGCTATACCGCGCAGGCCAAGCATTATACAAGCTTGGGAGATTCTCAGAGTGCCAAGATATTCTCACACTACTCTGCAAGAAGTATCCAAACAATGTCGATGCTACAAAGGAACTAACAAAGGTGCGTTGTCGATTATTGGAACAGAAGAGTGGCACCTACGACTTTAAGGCCATCTACGAAGAGGCGTCTAGACTCCGACCACCACATTTGGATCATGCAACATTTATTGGGCCAGTAACCGTTAAGGCCTCCAAGGGTCGTGGCCGGGGATTGTTCACAACAAAAGCAGTGAAGGCAGGAGACCTCGTCCTGTGTGAGAAGGCATTCGCCCATTGTTACGCCAGTACTGAAGAGAATTCAGCGAATTCTTCGAAAATAAGCCTTTTACTAAATATGCACACGAATCACATGAGTATAGGCACGCAAAGTGATCTTATCACAACGATTGTACAAAAACTCCAGCGAAACCCGTCATATCTCCCAGAGTTCACGGCGCTCCATCATGGATCGTATAAGCCTGTCAATGTGACCGAAGTGGATGGTAATCCAATCATCGACACGTATGTTGTCTTTCCCAGAACTAATATCATTGCCAAATGCTAACGCGACACTCCTCTGAGAACAGATTCCTAGTTGATCACATAATCTCCCTCAATGCCTTCGGTTGTCCCCTCTCCTCCCATGAGAGCCACTTCAAAGACGCCAAAGCGGCAAAGAACCAGCATCATTCGTGCGGCATCTGGCTCACTGCATCTTACATCAACCACTCCTGCCTCAGCAATGCCCGCCGCAGCTTCATCGGCGATCTACAACTTGTCCATGCCACACGCGATCTCCCCACAGATACGGAACTGACCTTCTGGTACCACACGCCCACAGGCGGAAGCTACGAAGAGACCCAGAAAGGTTTGCAAAATTGGGGATTCGAATGCGACTGTGCCCTCTGCCTCGATGCAAAGAACACGCCGAAGAAGCTGCTCAAGAGGAGAGATGCCTTGCGTGGAGATCTGAATACAACGCTCCTGAATGCGAGTGCGATTGATGCAGCCAAAGCTGAGCGCCTGTTAGCTGCCATTGAGCAGACGTACAAGTCTCCGCCGAGCAAGGTCCCACGGCTCGCGCTCTGGGATCCATATCTCCTTCTGGCGCGTGTTTACGCTGCGCAGAAGCAACCAGCAAAGGTGGTGTCGCTTGCGCTGAAAGTATTGGAGTCTTTGGGCTTCGTCATCAAGGGCGCTCACATACCTACCTCATCCAGCATACCTTTCGAGGTTGAGCAGTGGGGGGTGATGATGGACGGTGTGGTTGAGGCGTGGATCCGTCTCTGCAATGCTTATGTGACGTTTGCCCCACATATGTTACAGAAGGCTGAAGAGTGTGCAAAAGTCGCGTACAGGATTTGTATTGGAGAAGATGTCACGTTTGACGAGTCTTATGGGGAAAAAGCCAGACAAGCCCATAGCACATAGAGACAGTTTGAGTAGATGCACTGCTAAATCAGCCTAGTAGCGTCCGCTGTGCTTGTTAGTGGGTATGCTACAGCACTGAGTCCTTTAATGTCCCTTACAAACTGTCTCATGTGCAAACCCGTGCATATTACAGCACTGTATCTCTTACAGCCCTTGTGATTACACGGCCCTGTGTCCATTACGGCCCTGTGTCCCTTACGACCCTGTGATCCCTACGACGCAGTGTCACATGCAGCATTATAATGTCGATTGGTTTATAGTTCCCCTCAAGCACCGAGGCGTAGCATTTATAGTCGCCCTGACGGTGATCAGAAAAATAAAGCCCAAGATGTTGTTCAAGTTCAATTTTTTGTTATTTAAAGGCATCCTCCTGGTGAGTGAGGATGCTGTAGAGAATGAATCAAGACCATAGACGGAGGAGAGAGCCCCATTTCATCCTAGGCGAAGAATACATATACACAATTACTAGCTAGCATTCCAACCTTTAAAGCAACAATCAAGCTGTCGCTGAAGGCACGGACTTTCAGCTAGCTAACCAGCATGCGGAGCCTGAGCCAATCCAGAACTCTAACACGGTTGATCAACGCAGGGGATCAAAATGTGGCCAAGCAGTATCTCTTCAGCAAGTTCAAGCCCTTTAAGTATCTCGAGAAGAGAATATCTCCCAGCAGGAGATACTCCTATCGACAGTCCCATAGCAGCTGGCAGGAGTCACTTATCTCGAGAGTTCTATATCCGCCGCTCGAACATTTCTATCGCGGTTAGACCCTCGCGACTCACTTTAGATAACTCAAACGAATATAAAGGTATTGGGAAGCTTCTTAGGGCGATGGCTGATTGTGTCCGGAGTCGTTAATGCAAAATTTTGTTAGTGGGTACCGTTCAGGCAGGCTATTTTCGTGTCAGGTGACGGCCATGCACCGTGTGGATTTAGCTCGTTCCAGTGTATAGATGATTCTGTTTCTTTCCTGCGAAAAATTAGACCTTGCGGCAGGCTCTGCTATCCAAATTGCTCATTCTAGAGATTATAAGAAAGCCATTTTGGAATATGTTATTCCACGTGCACGGATATTTCACGTAGCACGCATGAATGGGAGTTTACTGATATCTTTGCAGCAAGAGAGGACTTCGAATTTTGAACGTAGGAATGCTACATAAACGATACCATGTATTCTGTTTTGCCTGAAAACATAAATCAATGCAACAGCGGTCAACACCGTTCCTTCGTGAGAAGTTTGGACACCAAAGACTGTCAAGATAGCCAAAGGAAAAGTAAAAG
>Ga0335074_10014293_pt1 | contig 11146 bp, 11 predicted proteins | sample Lox_Sample_23_FD_206715 | JGI IMG/M metagenome (GOLD analysis project Ga0335074, IMG submission 206715) | Soil microbial communities from Loxahatchee National Wildlife Refuge, Florida, United States - Lox_Sample_2.3 | ecosystem: Environmental > Terrestrial > Soil > Wetlands | place: USA... | reverse complement strand
CTGCTTGCCAGGTCAGCGCGGGATGCCAGCGGCGCGTGAGCAACTGGGGGATCGACTCCACATAACACCGTAACAACCGGCGCTGCGGTCCCCGGGAAGAGGCTGGCTGTGCCGTGCCCTGGAGGAAGCGGGGACCTGCTAGCTACAAGGAGGGGAGGTGTCGCCGCAGCCGCGGTTCCTGGCCAGACGGGCCATGGCCAGCGTCATCTGCGCGGCTGACGGCGGCTTCGGGAGCGTCTCACCGCCGCTGTGCTGAAATGCGTCGAGCACGAGCGCCGCGAACCGGCGCCACGCGTCAGGAGCGTCCGGTCCGGCGATATGCGCGATTGCTGAGTTGGCGATCAGCACGAGCATGAGGTCCTCGATGGCGAAGTCCGCTCGCAGCCGCCCGGCCGCCTTGGCCCGCTGCACCAGCTCGATGACGTCGGCATGGGCCTGCGTCCGCAGCAGCTCCACTTCGGCACTGGCTGGCAGCGTCATCGACAGCAGCTCGGCCAGGCCCCGGTCGGTCGCCTGCAGTTCACAGATGCGGCCCACCAGCTCCGCGAACCCGGCCCACGGGTCAGGATTGGCGAGGGCCTGCCGGGCGGCTGACGCGTACTGGCTGATCTTCCCGACGAGGGCCGCGGCCACCAGCCGCTCGCGAGTCGGGAACCGCCGGTACAACGTCGCGATGCCAACGTCGGCCCGCCGGGCAATCTCGTCGAGCGGCGCCTGCAGCCCCTGCTCGGCAAAGACCTCGCGGGCGGCGGACAAGATCGCGACCCGGTTTCTGGTCGCATCTGCGCGCAGGCCGCGCGACTCGGCTGACACTGCTGCGGGCGCGATCACGGCCGTCGCCGCTGACAGGGCGGCTGCGACGTCCGGGCCGGTCTGACCAGTAGCCCGCATGACCACATGGTAGGTGACGCAGGTCGCCGGCGGTGAAGGACCAACGTCACAGGCTGCGGGGACCCCGGCCCCTGCCGGGTCGGCTGGCCGCTGGCCAGGCTGAGACCGTGAGCCAGCGGAAGCGAGGAACCAGATGGCCAGCCAGCCGCAGCGTGCGCAGCACCGGATCGTGGTCGGGGTCGACGGCTCGCCGTCGAGCAGAGAAGCCCTGCGGTGGGCCGTCCGGCAGGCAGAGCTGACGGGTGCTGGCATTCAGGCAGTGATCGCCTGGCATTACCCGGTGATGGCGAGCGGGTACGCATGGGCACCTGTCTCGCCTGACCAGGAGACAGATTTCAGGGGCATCGCGGCGAAGGTGCTCGCCGAGGAGATCGCCGAGACGGTTGATCCTGCTAGTTCTGTCCAGGTCAGCCAGCAGGTCGTGGAAGGGAACGCCGCAGCGGTGCTGACGGACTCGGCAGCCGGCGCGGACTTGCTCGTGCTGGGGAGCCGCGGGCACGGGGGCTTCGCCAGCGCCCTGCTCGGCTCAGTCAGCCAGCACTGCGCGCACCACGCGCCGTGCCCGCTCGTCATCATCCGCGCGCCCGGGCGCAGCCCGGGACAGTCGGCTGGCTGAGCTGCTGCCCGCCAGCCGTTCACAGCGCTGAGTCCTCCAGCCCGGCCGCTCGGTAGCGTTAGCGCCACGCAAGCGGACGCGCCGGGAGGCGGGATGGATCTGGGGCTGGCCGGAAAGGCAGCGGTGGTAGCGGCGGCCAGCAAGGGGCTCGGCAAGGCCACCGCGCTGGCCCTGGCGCGCGAGGGCGTACGTGTAGCGATCTGCGCCAGGACCGAGGCAATGCTGCAGGCCACGGCCGAGCAGATCCGCGGCGAGACAGGCGCTGAAGTGCTTGCGGTCCCGGCTGACGTGGCGACTGCCGCCGGGGTCCACGACGTGGTCGCGGCTGCAGCAGAGCGCTTCGGCACCATCGACATCCTGGTGACGAACTCCGGCGGCCCGCCGCGCGGCAGGTTCGCCGCCCTGACAGACGAGGACTGGCGGCGCGGCTTTGAGGCGGTCACGCTGCCGTTCGTCCGGTTCGTCCGCGAGGTCCTCCCGTACATGAAGGCGACTGGCTGGGGCCGGATCATCGGCATCGAGTCGGTGTCGGTCAAGCAGCCGGTCAGTGGCATCGACCTGTCAAACGGCACCAGGCCGGGCGTGGCGGGCCTGATGAAGGCGATCATGCCGGAACTAGCCAGGGACGGCATCACGATCAACCTGGTGCTGCCCGGCTCGTTCCGCACCGACCGGATCACCGCCGGCACCACGGACGAGGCCGAGCGAGCCATCCGGCTGGCAGCGGCCGGGGCCGAGATTCCGCTCGGCCGGGTTGGCGAGCCGGAGGAACTCGGCAGCGTGGTTGCCTTCCTCGCCTCGGAGCGCGCATCCTATGTCACCGGCGCTGTCTGGCAGGTCGACGGCGGCCGGGTCGCGTCGAACGTTTAGTACTTCAGCAGCGCCCGGATCGCGGCTAGCACCTTTGCGGTCGTGGGGATCACCTCGTCTTCGAGCGCGTCGGCGAACGGCAGCGGCACGCACTCGGCCGCAACCCGCCGGATGGGCGCATCGAGCAGCTCGAACCCCTCGTCCGCGGCGATCGACGCGACGGTGCCGCCCCAGCCGCCCTGGAGCGGGTTCTCCTCCACGATCAGCAGGCGGGAGGTGCGCTGCAGCGACGCGAGCACGGTGGCCATGTCCAGCGGCACCAGGCAGCGGAGGTCGATGACCTCGACCGAGATTCCGGCACCGTCGAGCTCCTCGGCCGCCGCCAGCGCGATCGGCACGGTGGCGGCGAGCGCGACAACGGTGATGTCGGACCCGGCCCGCGCCACCGCCGCCTGGCCGAGCGGTACCACGTAGTCGTCAGGCGCCGCTTCCCCCCGGCTGGCGAACAGCCCCTTGTGCTCGAAGAACACCACCGGGTCGTTGCTGCGGATGGCTGCGGCCATGAGGCCGACGACGTCGGCCGGAGTGGACGGCGCGACGACCTTGATGCCAGGGACAGCCAGTACCCAGTTCTCGACCGCCTGCGAGTGCTGCGCGCCGAAGCCAAGCCCGCCGCCGTTGGCGGTCCTGACGACGAGCGGGATGGTGACCTGCCCGCCGGTCATGTACCGCATCTTGGGGATCTCGTTCGCCAGGTAGTCCCAGCAGCAGGCCAGGAAGTCGGAGAACATGATCTCCGCGACGGGGCGGATCCCGGTCATCGCCGCGCCCATCGCCATGCCGACGATGGCCTGCTCGGAGATGGGCGTGTCGCGGACGCGCTCCGGACCGAATTCGGCCAGCAGGCCGACCGTGGTCTTGAAGACGCCGCCGGCCGCGCCGATGTCCTCACCGAGGCACACGACGGACGGGTCGCGCCGCATCTCCCTGGCGATTCCGTCAGCGACAGCGTCACGATAGGTGATCAGGTCCGCCACTGGTAACCTCCGTCCGCCCATACGTCAGCAAAGGCCTGCGCCGGATCCGGTGCGGGGGCAGCTTTTGCCTCCGCGACCGCCGCGGCGACCGTATCGGCCGCGCGGGCGGCGACGGCGTCCATGTCCTCCCGCGGCACGCCGAGCCCGGCCAGCCGGCGGCGGGCAATGTCCAGCGGATCCCGGCTTAGCCACTCCTGCACCTCGCCCGGCGGCCGGTACGTGGCAGGGTCGGTCCGGCTGTGGCCGAAGTGCCGGTACGTCTGCGCCTCAAGCACGGTCGGTCCGCTGCCGGAGCGGGCGCGGTCCGCGGCCCAGCTGACAGCCTCCGCCACGGCGACCACGTCATTGCCGTCGATCACCTCGGCGGGCAGGCGGTAGCTAGCGGCGCGGTCGGCGGCCGGGTGATCCGCCGCGGTGACCGACCCGATCGGCGTGTACTCCATGTACAGGTTGTTCTCGCAGACGAACAGGACCGGGAGCGACCAGACCGACGACAGGTTCAGCGCCTCGTGGAAAGCTCCGATATTCGTGGCACCGTCACCGAAGAAGGCGACCGCCACCTGGTCGGTGCCGCGCAGCCGCGCCGACCAGGCCGCACCCGCGGCGATCGGCAGGTGCGCGCCGACGATCGCGTACGACCCGAGCATGCCCGCCGAGGCCTTCGTCAGGTGCATCGAGCCGCCCTTGGCCTTGCACACGCCAGTCGCCTTGCTCATCAGCTCGGCGAGGCACTCGGCCGGGGAAGCGCCGCGGGCCATCGCGTGGTGGTGGCCGCGGTAGGTGGCGAAGACGTAGTCATCAGGGCGGAGCGCGGCACTCGCACCGACCGCCACCGCCTCGTGGCCGGCCGCCAGATGCGTCGTGCCCTTGACCAGGCCGGCCAGGAACGCGTCGTGCGCTGCCTTCTCGGTGGCGCGGATGACGGCCATCTGCTCGTACAGCCGCAGCAGCCCGGGCGCATTGATGGTCACCGTCATGCGCTGGCTCCGTCCTGGCTGGCAGAGGAGAGCTCGCCCCGGCCTGCGCGGGTGTTGAGATTGGACTGGCTCTCCCGCAGTGTGTTGAGCTCGCCGCCGGCCGTCCAGTACTTGCGCCCGGCGACTAGCAGTTCCTCGGCCGGGAACTTGGTGATCACCTCGCAGCCGTCGGCGGTGACGACGACCTCCTCCTCGATCCGGGCGGCTGACCAGCCATCGGCGGCGGGCCAGTAGGTCTCCAGCGCGAACACCATTCCCTCTTCGAGCGGCTCCGGGTGATCGAGGGAGACGAGCCGGCTGAAGATCGGCTTCTCCCAGATCGACAGTCCCACGCCGTGCCCGTACTGCAGCGCGAATGCGGCCATCTCGTCCGGGAAGCCGAACTCCTGCGCGCGCGGCCAGAGTGAGACGATCTCCCCGGTGGTCACGCCTGGCCGCACCATCGCGATGGCCTGGTCCATGTACTCGCGGCAGCGGACGTAGGCGTCGCGCTGCGCACGGGATGCGCTGCCGACCGCGAACGTCCGGTAATAGCAGGTCCGGTAGCCCAGGTGGCTGTGCAGGATGTCGAAGAACGCCGGGTCGCCGGGGCGGATGAGCCGGTCGGAATACACATGAGGGTGCGGCGAGCAGCGCTCGCCGGAGATCGCGTTGACCCCCTCGACGAACTCGCTGCCCAGGTCGTAAAGCACCTTCGACACAAGCCCGACGCACTCGTTCTCGCGCACGCCGGGCCGCAGGAACTGATACAGCTCCTGATACGCCGCGTCGACCATCGCGCAGGCCTGGCTCAGCAGCGAGATCTCGTCCCTGGTCTTGGTCCGCCGCGCCTCAAGGAAAACCTGCTGGCCGTCGGTCGTCTCGATGCCTGCCGCAGCCAGCGCGGCCAGCACCGGGAGCTCGGCCACATCCACGCCGACCGGCTCGCCGGCCAGGCCGTGCTCGTGCAGCACCTCTGCCACTTTGGCGGCCACATCTCGGGCGATCCCGGCATCAGGATGCAGCGCGCCGCGCAGCGTTGAGATGCCCGCCCGCGCGCCGGTCGCCCGTGCGCCCTCGGGCGTCGGCGGGTTGCCGGTGTGGTCAAGCCACGGGTTGTAAATCTGATGATGCCGGGCCGCCGAGCCGAAATCCCAGATCACCGGCTCGCCGCCGCGCGGGAGCAGCGCGAACCGCATCAGCTTGTCCATCGCCCAGGTGCCGATATGGGTCGCGGTCATGTACCTGATGTTGCCGAAGTCGAAGCTCAGCAGAGCACCGAGAGGCGAGGCGTCCAGCTTCGCCCGCAGCCGGGCCAGCCGGTCCTCGCGCAGCCGGGCCAGGTCTACCCGCTGCTCCCAGTCCACCGCGTTGGACCCGTAGGTGTGAATCGCCATCGTCGGTTACCTCACTCGATACTTGGCTGCTGGGGGCGTGGGACGCTCACGCGGCTGATCCTGGCTGGCCGCCCAGGTACAGCGCGCCGATCTCGGGATGCTCGAGAATCTCGGTGCCGGTGCCGGTCAGCCGCACCCGGCCGTTCTCCATCACCACCCCGTAGCCGGCGATGCGCAATCCCGCCCGCGCGTTCTGCTCGACCAGCAGCACGGTGTTGCCGCGTGCGTTGATCTGCTCGACGGCGGTGAGCACCTCGCGCAGGATGAGCGGGGCGAGGCCCATCGACGGCTCGTCCAGGATGACGACCCGGGGGTCGAGCATCAGGCAGCGGGCGAACTCCACCAGGCGCTGCTGGCCGCCGGAGAGGCTGCCCGCCTTCTTCCGCGCCCAGCCCCCGATGACCGGGAACAGTTCCTCGACCTCGGAGCGGCGGCTGGCCACGAGTGACCGGCTGCGGAGTGTGTAGCCGCCGAGCTCGATGTTCTCGGCCACCGTCATATCCGGGAACAGGCTGTGGTTCTGCGGCACCTGAACCACGCCCGCCCGCAGGATCTCCCGCGGGCTCTTGCCGGTCAGCCGCTCGCCGCGATACAGGACCCGGCCGGCTCGCGGCCTGAGCATGCCGCTGATGACCGATAGGAGAGTCGACTTCCCGGCGCCGTTCGGCCCGACGATGCAGGTGATCTCGCCGGCTGGCACCGCGAACGACACGTCGTGCAGCACGTCGCTGCCGCCGTAGCCGGCCGTCACGCTCTCGATGACGAGCGCGTCGTCAGCCATGGCTCGCCTCCGGTTCCGAGGCTGCGCCGGGAATCTCGTCGCCAGGCGCTCCGCCGAGATAAGCGTCAAGCACCCGCGGGTCGGCCCTGACTTCGGCCGGCGTCCCGGATGCCACCACAGTGCCGGAGTCCAGCACGGTCACCTGATCGCACAGGCTCATCACGAAGTCCATGTTGTGCTCGACCAGCAGGAACGTCTTGCCCGCTTCGTTCAGCTCGCGGATCCGGTCAGCGATGTGGTTGATCAGCGACGGGTTGACGCCCCCGGCCGGCTCGTCCAGCAGCACGACCGCCGGATCGGCCACCAGCACGTAGGAGAGCTCGAGCAGCTTGCGCTGGCCGTAGGACAGTGTCCCGGCCAGCGCGCTCGCGTGGTCCGCGATGCCGGTGAAGGCCAGCAGTTCCATCGCGTGCTCCCGGTGCTGGCGTGCCGACAGGCCGCGCTGCGCGGGCACCAGCATGTTCTCCAGCACCGTGAGCCGAGGGAAGATGCGGGTCAGCTGAAACGTCCGGCCGATGCCCATGGCGAACACGCGCTGCGGCGGCGATCCGGTGATCCGCCGGTCGCCGAGGTACACCTCGCCGGAGTCGATCCGCTCGTACCCGGTGATCGCGTTGAACAGCGTGGTCTTGCCGGAGCCGTTCGGGCCGATGAGACCTGTGATGCGGCCGGCTTCTGCAGCCAGGGAGCAGTCGGCAAGCGCCTGCAGGCCGCCGAAGGCCTTGCTTACCCGCTCGGCGCGCAGCGTTGCAGTCATTGCGTTCCGCCAGCGGCCGGAGTCGACTGGCTGGCTGGCTCGGGCACTGGCACCGGCGGGCCGCCCTCGGCCGAGCGGCGGCGGGCGATCCGCGCCCTGATGCTGGTGAGGTACTCGGCCCCGGTCGGCAGCACGCCGCGCGGCAGGAAGATGATCACCACCAGGAACAGCGCGCCGAACAGGATCTCCGCCGAGTAGCCGTTGCTCTCCTGCAAGTTCAGCCACAGCTGGGTTGGCTCAAGCACGAGCGCGCCGAGCACCGGCCCGGCGACCGTGCCGAGCCCGCCGAAGAACCCCATCAGCACGACGGCGAGGTCGAACAGCGGGTCGAAGACGAACTGCGGATATGCCTCGCCGATGAAGTAGACCCACAGCGCGCCAGCCATCCCGGTGATGAACGCGGACAGGACCAGCGCGGACAGCTTGACCGGCATCGCCCGCACGCCGAGACCCGCGGCCCGGTCCTCGTCGTCTCTGATGGCCCGCAGCTGCAGCCCGAACCTGGACCGGCGGATCAGCCAGGACAGCGCGACCGATGCCGCCGCGATCAGCATGGCCACGTAATAGAACGGGTTGTTGAAGGTGCTTGCCGCATAGTTCGGCACGGGCGGCAGCAGCCCGCTCGAGCCGCCGGTGACCTTGAGGTTGGAGGCAGCGAGCTGGGCGATGAAGAAGTAGGCGATCGTGATGACAACGAAGGTGTGCCGCCGCACGCGCAGCGCGATCAGGCCGAGCGGGATCGCGACCACCGCGGCGACCAGCCCGGCAAGCGGCAGCAGCCAGAACACCGACGAGTTGGTGAAATTCCAGTCCTTGGCAGCGACCACCAGGAAGTACGCTCCGGTGCCGTAGAACACCGCGTGGCCGAGAGACAGGTAGCCAGAGAAACCGGAGAACAGGTTCCACGCCGCGACGACGGCGACGAAGATCAGCGTGACGACGCCGAAGTTGGTGGCGGTCGCGTTGGTGAAGACAAGCGGGAAGAAGCCGATCGCGGCGATCAGGATGACCAGCCCGGCGGCACCCGCCAGGCGAGGCCGAGCAAGCCGGGACGACCACGTTCCCGTCGCTTTACTGGCGCCAGGCCCGGTGGTGCCTGCTGCTTGCTGCCCGGCGGCCGGCTCGCTGGCGGTCACTGCGCGCGCACCGCACGGCGGCCGAACAGGCCGGCCGGGCGGATGGTCAGGATGATCACCAGCGCGGCATAGAACACCGCGACCGACCAGTCCGGCTGCCAGATGTCAACGAGAGCCTCCGCGGTGGTCATAAGTACCGCGGTCACGAGCGCGCCGCCGATACTGCCCATCCCGGCCAGGATCACGATCGCGAGCAGGCGGGAGATCAGGTCATAGCCGCTGTTCGGCGTGAAGCCGCCGCTGATCGCGCCGTACACCATGCCGCCGACCGCGGTGACTGCGGTGCCGATGCCGAACGTCACCGCTGACACCCTGGTCACGTCAATGCCGATCAGCCGGGCCGCGGACTGGTTCTGCATGGTCGCGCGGACCGCGCGGCCGAACGTCGTCCGGTAGAGCATCAGGTACAGCAGTGCCATCGCGACCGCGGCCAGCCCGAACCCGATGAGGTAGCTGTCGGCGAGGTAGAAGTCGAGGATGTGGATGCTCGACGAGGTGAACCAGGCGGTGATCGAGACGTAGCCAGAGCCATAGACCCGGTAGAGGACGCCCTCGATGATGAGCGCCACCGCGAAGCAGGCGAGCAGCGTCATCGAAGTACGCTCAGCACCGCGCAGCGGCCGGATGAACAGCCAGTAGATGACGAGGCCGAGCAGGAACATGCCAGGCACCGTGATGACCAGGCCCACCAGCGGATCCAGGTGCAGGTGCTGCGAGATGGTGTAGCTGAGATAGGCGCCGAGCACGACCAGGATGCCCTGCGCGACGTTGATGATGTCGAGCACGCCGAAGACCAGCGTGAGCCCGGCTGCCATCAGGGCGTAGACGCCGCCGCCAAGGATCCCGGCGGCGATCGCCTGGCCGATCTCGCTTCCCATCTCAGCTCCGTACTTTCTGTCAGGTCAGCCGGCGTCAGGCCCGCCCCCGCCGCCTGCCGGGGCGGGCCTGACCGGCTGTCAGGTCAGGCGGCTCAGCTTGACCAGCCGGGCTTCGGGAACAGCACTGGCACCGAGCCGACGGCGCTGGCCGGCAGGATCTGGACGAACTTGCCGTTCTGCCACTGGAAGATGAACGCGATTGCCTTGACGTTCTCGCCGATGCTGTTGAACTTCACGGCACCCTGCACGCTTGTCAGTGTCACGTTGCTATGCAGGTAGGCGATGATCTTGGATCCGGTGAGGCTGTGGGTTGCGTCCACTGCCTGCGCTGTTACCTGGCCGACCGAGTACGCCTCGGCAACGTCGGCGTTCACGCCGGACGCGGTACCGCCGTACTTCTTCACGTACTCGCTGACCATGGCCCTGCTGGCGGCGCTCGGGTAACCCGGGTACCAGGCGTCCGGGACCATCATGCCGTTCGCGTTGGCAGTGCCGACCGCAGACAGGAACGCCTGACCCTGGTCCGGGCCGGCGTCGGCGATGAAGACCTTCGGGTTGTAGTGCTGCTGCTCGAAGCCGTGCATGAACGAGGACACCGTCGGCACGTCCGTTGAGCCGAGCACCACGATCTCCGGGGCCTTGCTGGCCACGATGTCGGCGTTAGGCAGGTAGTCGGGCACTTCCTCAGGGAAGATCTTGGAGTACACCGTCTTGACGCCTGCGGCCTGCAGCTCACTCTGCGCGAGCTGAGTCTGCGGAGTGGCGAACGGGTCGTTGGCCATCGGATAGGCGGCCGTCGTCGGCCGCTGGCTGGCGGACAGCGACTTGATCCAGGTCACGAACGGATCGAGCTCGTTGGCCACCGGGAGACTCACGTCGAAGACGTTCGGCAGCTTCTCGCTGAACACGAGGTTCCCGCCGCCCGCGCCCTCCACGAACGCGTAGCCGTACCTGTGTGCCACCTCGGCAGAGGGCGCGGTCAGCAGCGTGGAAAACGGCCCGAACGTCAGGTTGACGTGCTTCACCGTGATCAGGTCGGTGTAGTTCGTGTCCACCTGGTTGGGGCTGCTGTCGTCGTTCAGGATGATCAGCTTGACCTTGCGGCCGAGCAGGCCGCCGTGAGCATTCACGTCGCTCGCCCACAGCTCGTAGCCCCGTTTGTAGGCGTTGCCGTCGGCGGAGAAGTCACCGGTCAGTGAGAGCGACGCGCCGATCAGGATGGGGCCCGACGATCCGCCGGAGCCGGACGAGTTACCGCAGGCTGCTACTAACGCGCTGGCCAGGATTGCAGCGGAGGCCAGCGCCAGATACCGGGTGCGATGCCTTAGTGATCTCATCCCGGCTCTCCTTCCAGTCGGTTCAGGTCATGGGGTTCAAGGCCGTCGGAGACTACGGCGTTCTCGCTGACCAGATCCAGGCCGGCGGCTGCGGCCTCGAGCTCGATCAGCGTGGCAAAATCCTGCTCGCCGTAACCGTGTCCGACGAGGCTCTGGATGATCTGGTGCACGAGTGCCGCCACTGGCATGGGGACTTCCAGCTCGCGTGCCGCCGCGAGGCCGATGTCGAAATCCTTGCGCAGCAGCGCGGCGGTGAAGGTGGCGTGATAGTCGAGGTTCACTAGTGCCGGCGACTTGTACCGGGTGAACATCGAGCCCATCACGCTGTTGTTGATACAGGCGAGAAACGCCTGCCTGCTGACGCCGGCCTTCTCCGCCAGCACCGTGACCTCGGTCAGCGACTGCATGACCGAGCCCAGGTGCAGGTTGTGGCAGAGCTTGACGATCCGGGCGATGTCCCCCGCACCGACGTAGCTGGCGCCTGCCCCGAGGATGTCGAGGTACGGCTCCGCCTCGGCGGCTGCCTCCGGCGAACCGGAGACCGCGAAGG
>Ga0335074_10014290_pt1 | contig 11147 bp, 11 predicted proteins | sample Lox_Sample_23_FD_206715 | JGI IMG/M metagenome (GOLD analysis project Ga0335074, IMG submission 206715) | Soil microbial communities from Loxahatchee National Wildlife Refuge, Florida, United States - Lox_Sample_2.3 | ecosystem: Environmental > Terrestrial > Soil > Wetlands | place: USA... | reverse complement strand
CGAATCCGACATGCTCCTGATTCCCGACCCCGACACGGCTTTCATGGATCCCTTTCGCGACACGCCGACGCTGATCATGATCTGCGACGCGCAGGATCCGCTCTCGCGCAAGCCCTACGAGCGCGACGTTCGCAATCTCGCGCATCGCGCCGAGGAATTCCTGCAGAAGAGCGGCATAGCCGACCAGGCTTTTTTCGGCGCCGAGGCGGAATTCTTCATTTTCGATAGCGTTGTGTTCGATTCGAAACCAAACATGGCGTTCTACAAGGTCGACTCGGAGGAAGGCCGCTGGAATACGGGGCGCATGGACTCCCCTATTACCAGCGGTAAGCCAGAGCACAACCTCGGCTACCGCACGCGCTACAAGGAAGGCTACTTCCCCGTTCCGCCGATGGACCATTTCCAGGACATGCGCACCGACATGGTCCTGAAGCTCCAGGAGTGCGGCATCAACGTCGAGTGCCATCACCACGAAGTCGCCACCGCCGGCCAGGCCGAGATCGACTTCAAATTCGATACGCTGATCAAAGCGGCGGACAACATGTGCAAGTACAAGTACATCGTCCGCAACGTGGCCTATCAATACGGCAAGACGGTCACGTTCATGCCCAAGCCCGTTTTCTCCGACAACGGCTCGGGCATGCACACGCACCAATCGCTCTGGGGCAAGGGCAAGCCGCTCTTCGCGGGCGATATGTACGCCGGCCTGAGCCAGCTCGCGCTCTGGTATATCGGCGGTCTGCTGAAGCACGCGCCTGCGATCGTCGCCTTCGCCGCGCCCTCAACGAACTCCTACAAGCGGCTCGTGCCGGGCTATGAAGCGCCGGTGAACCTCGCGTATTCGCGGCGCAATCGCTCGGCCGCGGTCCGCATCCCGATGTACTCCACCAATCCGAAGGCGAAGCGCCTCGAGTTTCGCCCGCCCGATCCGTCGTGCAATCCGTATCTGGCGTATTCGGCGATGCTCATGGCGGGCCTCGATGGCATTGAGAACAAAATCGATCCCGGCGGCCCGCTCGATAAGGACATCTTCGAGCTTTCCGCGGAGGAGCTGTCGCACGTCCCCTCCGTGCCGGGCTCGCTCGACGCGTCGCTGAAAGCCCTCGAAAAGGATCACGCCTTCCTCACAAAGGGCGGCGTCTTCTCGAAGGATTTCATCGACCTCTGGATCGAGTACAAGATGAAAAAGGAAGTCGATCCCGTGCGGATGCGCCCGCACCCGTACGAATTCGAGCTGTATTACGACATCTAGCTTTGCGCAGGAGCTTCCGAAGGTCCGCGGCTCAGGCCGCGCTCCAACGAAAAACGCCCCGCCGCCCGGCGGGGCGTTTTTTTTTGGGTTGCCGGCGCATCATTGCGGCGCCTACGACAGCGAGCAAGCCCTGGATATGCGCCATGCTGAACTCGAGTAATCTTACGACCCGTCGCACAGGCCGCAGGAATACCGAGGGAGAGGCAAAGCGCGAAGGCGCAGAACGGTGGAAGCGTGGGCCTTCAGGCCCTCGAAAAGCGAGTCTCACGTTGGTGGCTTTAGCCACGGGGGTGCAGCGTCGATTTCCGCCCCAAGGTACGCCGACGAATACGGAAACAGCACCGCCCGCTCAACCAGAAACCGCTTCACCGGATTCCGCCAAATGTATTCGCGGTGGCGCTCGTAATCGCCGGCATCTTTCACGCGATGTTCCGTGAAGCTTTGCTGCCAGATGTCATGCTTGAAATCGAGTTCTTTCCTCGCCCGGAAGGAAAACCCGCCTTTAATGTACTGCAAGCATTTCTCCAACGAGATATCCGGTGCAGGCGTTAGCAAAAGATGGAAATGATCAGGCATGATTACAAATTCATGCAGAAGAAATCGTTTCTGCTTGCGACTCTCCTGCAAGACATCGAGCAGCAGCGACGACATTCTCGCGGTCTGCAGGACAGGACTGTGACTCGCCGTGACCGACGTCACGAAGAACGTTCTGATTTCTTGCGGAGCGAGAGGCATGGAAACCCCGGGGCTAAAGCCCGGTTATATTACCGCCTTTTTCGAGGGCCTGAAGGCCCACGCTTCCACCGTTTCGGCTGTCGCCGTTCTTGCCGGCGCTGCGCGCTCGCCCCTGCTTCGTTTCGGCTGTCGCCGTTCAGCGATGTGCCGGACGGGGGCATTTTCGCCACTTCGGCTAACGCCGAGGGGGCGGGATAATCGGACCTCGTTCTCGTTAAGCTCGCCTCGCTCGACCTGGCCATATCCGCCTGACCAAAACATACAAAGACCACAGAAGAGCTGGGCCTCCGAGCGGCGCAAAGCCAAAAGCCGGTAAAAACCCGTCGATGTTTTGGCCGCCGACGGGACCGGAGCAGCCATGCTCCAAGCAGTAGCTGGTCGGATAGATCAGCAGCAACAGCCAGATCACAGCCGCGCCAAAGGCCAAATAGCGCAGGACCGATCCTTTCTTTTTCGGCTTGGTTGGTTCCATCGGTGGCTAGAGTTTACCGCACGGTGCCTGTTAGGCCGAAGAATGCCGGGCTGGAAGGACCCGGCGCTACGTTTAAACCTCGAATGCGCCGAATCGCGGTGGAATGCGGCAATGGAGAAGGCGCGAATCGGGCGATTGGCGTTCCCAGTAGGGTGGGAGCGAATCCCGCGCGCGGCGGGGACCATCGAATTTATTGCCCAGCGTGTTCAGATTGACGAAGCGCGCGGCGCAGGCTCGCGCGGCTTCTCTCGAGGAGACGACAATGAGCACTCTCGAAAACCTGTTGAAGCGCAACAAGGAATTCGCGGCGCAGCAGGCCGCGGCGGGCACGTTGATGCCGTCGCTGCCCAAGGCGCTGCCGGATGTGAGGGCGATCATCATCGGTTGCGCGGATATGCGCGTCGATCCGGCGCACGTGCTGGGAATCCGGCCGGGAGAAGCGGTCGTGATCCGGAATATCGGCGGCCGAATCACGCCTGGTTTGCTCGAGCAGTTGGGGCTGCTGGGACGAATCGGCGAAGTGGCCGGCGAGGCGCCGGGAGGCGGCGGAGAGTTTCACCTCATCGTTCTTCACCACACCGATTGCGGCATCACCCGGCTCGCGGGCGACCCTGCGATGCTGGCGCAGTATTTCCGCGTGCCGGAAGCCGGCGTCAAGGCGAAAGCGGTCAACGATCCTCGTGCCGCGGTTGCGTTGGACGTCGCGGCGCTCCGGGCAATCCGGGCGCTGCCCGCCTCGTGGCTGATTTCCGGGCTGGTCTACGACGTAGCGACCGGACGCGCGGAGGTGGTTGTGCCAGCGGCGCGGGCCCACGCTGCTTAGTTGCCTCGCTTCCCGCCGCGGATTTCGCACCCGCAGCTCCGCCGCGCTCGCTCTCGCGGCCGCTTCGCATGCGGCGATATCGTGGCGGTTGTGATATAAGCAGCCGGCGGGACGGCGGCGCTACTGTGGGCGCGCCGCTATCTGCTAAACTTTCGGTGGGGTTGTCCACGACGATGAAACTTTTTGGACGCGAGGGCGGCGGTGCGGCTTCCGGCAACGGGCGCGAACGCGCTCGCGGCAACGGGCACGCGCTGCCCGCGCACCGCCTGACGCTCAACCTCACCAACGCCGAAAACTTCGCCAACATGCTGGCGAAAAGCCGCGCCTCCCGCACCGTGGAAGTGGCCGATCTGCTCGCCGGTATGTACATCTGCGATTGGGAACGCCTCTCGCAATACTGGGACGATTATCGCCAGGACGAGATCGAGGAATTCCTCCAGCGCATCTGCCAGATGAGCCCGCAGCGCTGGCACGCGTGGATCGAAGACTACGACGGCATGCGCCGCAAGGAAGAGCGGCTGGCGCGCACGTGGCAGCCGCTGCGCCGCCTGCTGAGGCAGATTCCCGCCGAGCGGCCGCTGCAACCTTCAGACGCGCTTGCCACCGTGCTGAAGCAGGCCGAGCAGATCACTCCGTTTTACGATCGCACGCCCGAGCGGTCGATTCCGATTTTGACGAGCGAGTGCGTGCTGCTCTGCATCGCGCGGACGTACGGGACGGAAATCACGAAGAAGCTTTTGGCCACCGGCATGGACGCATCAAAGCTCGAGCGAGATGTCTTCACCCCCAAGCGCGCCCCGCTCTCGTAGGCGTAACGGCGGAATCTGAACTTTCACAATTGGAAATTTGAGAGAAACCTTCTCGAATACGGAGAAGGCACAGAGGGCACGGAGAAATGTGTGCCCTGTGCGCACGGGGCGCGAGGCGAAGATGCCGGGCTGAAGCACCCGGCGCTACATTTGAACCCTCGCAGAGTCGGGGATCCTTCAGTCGGCAACAAACCAAAACGCCACCTTCAGGATGACGATCCTGGCCGGATCGTCAGATGATCATTTTGAAGTGAGGCCACAGCACTGAGAGCGGGGCAATCGGCTGGCGGCAGATGTAGACCGGGATCACGGACTCGATGGGCATCGCGTGCGCGTTGGTGATGGTGGCCGCGACACGCACGTCGCGAAAGTATCGCGTGAATTCAGCCGAGCGCTCGCCGAAAATGATCACGCATGAGCCGGTATACGCGCGCGGGCCCCAATAGAAATAGGCGTTGTGGCCGCTGATCGCCCGCGGCAATCCGAGTGCGGGCCCGTAGTAGTCGATCGCGCCCGCCTCGCCGTAATTCCCTGCCAGGATGGCGCACCCGGCGCGGTCTGCCGCGGGCAGGGCGTGGTAGACCTGCGCAACTCCCTCGGCGATGTTTTCCCAGCCGAACATATCGGCATAGAGCTGCGGAAGCTGCACGCCGACGGCATCGCGCTCGGTCTTCACCGAATTCGCGTAGGGCAATATCCGCGAGTAGCGCAGGAAGGCGTCGACCGGCAGCACGGGAACGCCAAACGGCAGCGCCACGAGCCCGGCGATAACCAGCAGCGGGGGAAGCGTCATCCGCAGCCAGCGCCACGAATTCACCTCGACGAGATCCTCGATCGCCACGCCGCCCGCCGCCATCAGCAGCGGGTAGGCCGGCAGCGCGTAGTAGGACTTGCCGTCGAGAACGATGAAAACCGCGAGCACGATGATGTACGCCAATCCAAGGAAGCGAAACGCCTTCCCTCTTCGCGCGAGGAGCAGCCATGCGAGGCCGCCGGCCCATACCGGCAGCGCAACGGGGCTCAGGAAAAGGATCTGGTCGATCAGGAAACGCAGCGGCGAGATGGGAATATTTTTGTAGAGCTGCGCGTTGCGCACGACTTCGATTTGCGGCCATCCGTGGCGCGCCTCCCAAAGCAGATTGGGGAGGAAGAGAGCGAGCGCGAGCGCCCCGCCGATCCAGATCCATTTCGAGAGCAGCAGGCGCCACTGCCCCGCGAGAATCAGTCCGGCCACCAGCGCGAAGCCGAAGAGCAGCATCGTGTGCTTGTTTTCGAGGCCGATGCCGGCCACGGCGCCGAACGCGAGCCACCATTCGGGCGGCGCGCCCTTCACGATGCGCACCGCGATCAGCGCGCAGAGCAGCCAGAAGAGCGGCTCGAACGCGTTCATCGAGAGGAAGCTATCGAAGGCGAAATACGCGGGCGCCCAGAGGATCGCGCTCGCGGCGAGGAACTGGCCGTAGCGGCGCGCGCCCAATTCGCGCGCCAGGATGCCCGTGAGAAAGACGACTGCCGCGCCGGTCAGCACGGGAAGCAGGCGGATCGAGAGCAGCGAATTGCCGAAGGCGTGGCGCTCGAACCAGGCGATGAGCGCGATCAGCGGCGGCTGGTCCACGTAGCCCCAGGCGAGGTGCTGGCCGCAGGCCATGTAGTAGAGCTCGTCGCGAAAGAATCCGTAGTGGGCAACACCCGCGAACTGGGCGATCAGCTTGATCGCGGCCAGGCCGGCAAGGATGGCGGTCGCGCTGACGACGCGCCCGCGCGCCGCCGCGGCAAAGAGCGAACTCCCGCCGAGTTCGTCGACGCGAGCTTCGGTCATGCGGCAGACGCCGATGAGCGGCGGAGATGCGCGCCCTGCCGAAAAAGCAGGGCGCGTGGGCCGGCTGATTTCGCGTTCATCGAGGTGCCAAAAGTTGCCAGGACAAGACAGTCCGCCCTAATAGGCGTTTATGAAACGCCTTTAGTGGGATTCCGACGCGGCGGTGGCTGGGACGACCGCTGCGCTCACGATGCTGTCCATTTTGGGGAAGTTTTTCTCGATGTACGCCTTCCCCTGCGAGTTGATCAGTCCCTGATTCGGCTGCTCGCCGTAGCCGCTGTAAAGGTTCTTGACGACATCCATTCCGGAAGTCACCTGCCCGAACGGCGCAAAGCCCTGGTTATCGAGAAAAGTGTTGCTGCCGAAATTGATGAAAAGCTGCGTGGTGCGCGTATTGGGGCCGGCCGTAGCAAAAGTGAGGTACCCGGGTTTGTTGCTCTGGGTCACAGGATCGTCTTTGATGTCGGCGCTCTGCCACACGCGATTCACCGCGGGATCAGGGGTGAGCCCAAACTGGATGATGAAGCCCGGAACCACGCGGAAAAACGGCGCGCCAGTAAAGAAACCGTGCTTCACAAGATTATAGAAGCGGTCCGCGCCGATGGGAGCCCATGCGCGGTTGATCTGCACGACGAAATCGCCCTTCGTGGTGGTGAATTTCACGTCGTAGACCTCAGGCGCTTTCGCTTTCAGCTCCGACGGGTGCAGCAAAGCAGGATCGGTTGTCATGTGTGTCCTCGGATGTGTAGCTGACGGATGATGCGTCGCGGATTGCGTTTGCCCGGCCGCCAGCGCCGGAACAAACGCCGCAAAAATGCACAGCAACAGCGGAAGAGCGGTGCGTTTCATACGACCTTCCCTCTCATTGATTTCGCGAAAGCAGTTTCGCCGAAGCCTCCACATTTTGCAGGAAGCGCAGCGCGTTGCCACCAAGAATCATCTGAATTTCTTCCTCCGAGTAACCTCGATCGAGCAGCGCGTCAGTGATCTGCGGCAGATGCGAGGCGTCTTCCATGCCGTAGGGCATGTTGGCGCCGTCGAAATCCGAGCCGAGGCCCACGTGATCGGCGCCGGCGATCTTCACGGCGTGGTCCACGTGATCGATGATGTCCGTCCACTCGACGCGGGGCAGCTTTCCTTGCGCGACCGCTTCGCGCACGAGGCTATCGGCCTCGATCATGAAGCGGCTGTGATCGTCGCCGACGCGGCGTTTCACCTCGGCCTCGAGTTCGCGCTCGAATTCCGCGCCGGCCTTCTCCGCGTCGCGGAATTTCTGGTTGATGAACCCCACGTGGAAGTTGATTTGGACGAGGCCGCCCCTGGCGGCGATGGCGCGAATCAGATCGTCGCTCAAATTGCGCGGCGTGGCGCACAGCGCGTGGCACGAGGAGTGCGACGCGAAAACGGGAGCTTCGCTCGTCGCCAGCACGTCCGCGACGGCCTTATCGGATGCATGCGACAGATCGACCGCCACGCCGAGGCGATTCATCTCCCGGACCACGTCCTTGCCGAAATCGCTCAGGCCGTTATGCAGCGGCGCTTCGGTCGATGCGTCCGCCCAATCCGTGTTGCGCATGTGTGTGAGCGTCATGTAGCGGACGCCGAGATCGGCGTAGCGCCGGAGCACTCCGAGATCGTGATTCAGCATGTGGCCGCCCTCAACCGCCAGCAGGACGGCAATCCGCCCCGAGGCGCGCGCGGCAAGGATGTCCTGCGGGGTCCTCGCGAGAAGAAGGTCGCGCGAGTGCCGCTCAACGCTACGGCGTACGGCTTCGATCTGGGCGAGCGCGCGCTGCACCGCTTCCGCGCCCGTTACCGTGCCGGGAATCCATACGGCGAAGAAAATCGCGCCCACGCCGCCTTCGCGCAGCCTGGGAATATCGACCGAGCCATCCGCATGCGCGGCGCCGAGATCGAAATCATCGCTCAACAGGCGCTGCGTGGTGTCCGTATGGGTATCGATCACCAGCGAGCGAAAGTGCAGTTCGCGCGCCCGAGAGGAGATACCGCACGCGACGCCAGATCCCGCCTCAGCCATCAGCCTTGCGGCTCCCTTCCGAATCTCATTCCCCGCCTCGATTAAACCACATGTTTGCACTGCAATGCGCCGTTGAATTCACGACACAGCCGCCGTCACCGTTGCATTCTGCTGAAAGGAAGCATGCTAGACTGCGGCCAGAGTCGACTTCGGACGTTTTCATGCCCAGCGAATACATCGGAGAGCTGAAAAAATGCGTCGCCGAAATCCCGCGCGACGGCGACGACAGCGGCTCCGTCCCTCTAGGCCGGATCATCGAGCTGATCGGCAAGAATTTCGGCGTCCAGCGGCATGAGGTTGCCATCCTCGGGCTTACGCACGACGAGCGGTCGCTGCGCTTTATCATGCCGGACGGCTTGCGCGTGATCGGACAGATTCCCCTGTCGAGCACGAATGCGCTGGCCGCGAGAACCGCTCGGGAAAAACGCTCCGAATTGATCAACCATTTCTCCGTGGTGCCGCACGCATCGGTGTTCGAGGGCGTGCCCATCAGCGAGACGGAGCGCGGCGACCCCATCCAGAAGATCATGAGCGCCCCAATCGCCATTGGACAGAAGGTGATCGGCGTGCTGCAAGTGTCGCGCAAGGGCAAGGCTGCGGCCGACGCCGGCGCGGATTTCACCTATCCGCAGCTTCGCGAGCTGAAGACCATCGCGGATACCCTGGGGCCGTGCGTCCTGATCTGCAATAAGGAACGGGAACCCGCCGTCTGATCGCTTTGGACGCAAATCCGGATGCGTCTTTCACACCGCTGTAATCGTTCGCTGTGAAATGAGTTGACATCACTCGGAGTGCTTGCTAATTTTCGTTCGCAACATCTTCTCTTAACACGAGGAACGGGAGACACCGCAAGCCGGAAAGCTCATGGCGTTCGTCGCGAAGAAAATCTTCCTCACCAAGGGAACCGGCAAACACCGCGAGCGCCTTTCGAGCTTTGAGCTCGCGCTGCGAAACGCGGGCATCGCCGCCTGCAACATCGTCCGGGTTTCGTCGATTTTTCCTCCTCATTGCAAACTGATCTCCCGCAGCGAGGGGCTGAAGCATCTGAAGCCCGGGCAAGTCGCCTTCACGGTGATCAGCGAGAACCAGACGCGCGAGCCGCACCGCCTGATCGCCGCCGGCGTGGGTCTGGCGCTGCCGAGCGACAAGTCGATGTACGGCTACCTCTCCGAGCATCATTCCTTCGGCGAGACGGAAGAGGTTGCGGGCGAGTATACCGAAGAGCTTGCAGCCGAGATGCTGGCGACCACGCTCAACGTCGAATTCGATCCCGATCTCTCGTGGGACGAAAAAAAAGAGGTCTATCGCATCTCGAACAAGATCGTCCGGACGATGAACATCACGCAATCGGCTGTGGGCGATAAGCGCGGCCTTTGGACGACCGTGCTGGCGGCCGCGATTTTGGTGGGCGAAGACGATTAGTCGATTTGCAGTCGCATTGGAATTCGGGCGTTGCAGTCTGGAGTTGAGCCGTCCCCCTCGACGGCCATGTGCCTCACACTGAGGCTGCAGGCAGAGCGAAGAGCGTAAATTCCCAAAGGAAAACCCCAAGGAAGAGTGGACCAACCATGAGTCGATACACTCCCGTGCCGCCCGACAACTTTGGCGGCCTATCCGAGGAACATTCACTTTACGAGACGTCGCGCGCCGTCATTTTTCCGGTGCCCCTCGAGCGCACCACCACCTACGAACACGGCACGCGCAATGGCCCGGCCGCGATCCTCAAAGCCAGCCAGAATATGGAGCTTTACGACGAGGAGCTGGAGCTCGAGCCCTACAAGGAAATCGGCATCCATACGTTGCCGCCGATCGATACGATGGACGGCACCCTCGACGAAGTGATTACCGAGCTTTTCACCGCTCAATGCGGCTTGATGGACGACGACAAGTTTCCGGTCGCCCTCGGCGGCGAGCACAGCCTCACGCCGCCACTCGTCTCCGCCGTCGCCAAGAAATACAAGAATCTCAGCGTCCTTCAGATCGACGCCCACGCGGACCTGCGCGACGAATACCAGGGCAATCCGGCGAGCCATGCCTGCGCCATGCGCCGCGTCATCGAATTTTGTCCGGCTGTGCAGGTGGGCATTCGCTCGCTTTCGATCGAGGAGGCGCAGGCGATTCCCCACTTGCGCACGAAAATCTACTGGGCCAACGACATCGTCCGCGCCCCGCTGAAGGCCTGGATCGCCAAGGTGCTCGCCGATCTGAGCCCCAACGTTTATCTGACGATCGATCTCGACGGTTTCGATCCGTCGATCATTCCCGCCACGGGCACGCCCGAGCCGGGCGGCCTCGACTGGCATCAGGTGACGTCGCTCGTGCGCGCCGTGGCGCAGCACAAGAAAATCGTCGGCATGGACGTGGTCGAGCTGCTGCCGCAGCCGGGAGAACATGCCTCGGACTTCCTGGCCGCGAAGCTGATCTATAAGTGCCTGGGATATATTTTCTGCCGCGAGTAAGCTTGGCGCGCTAGACTAAGCCGCAACCCGGCCCCAAAACTTGGGAGGTCCGATGATTTTTTTCCCGTGGATCGCTCTTCTTTCGGACAAGGTATATTTCATTGGAGTTTCGTCCCGCGGGTTGATCAGCTGGATCATTCTCGGCCTGATCGCCGGATGGATTGCAGGCCACCTGGCTCGCGGTCGCGGCTTTGGCTGCATCGTCGACGTGATCCTCGGGCTGATCGGCGCCGTGATCGGCGGCTGGATTTTCACGCGACTCGGAATCACCGCGGTCGGATTCCTGGGCAGCCTCGCAGCAGCCACCGTCGGCGCGATTCTCCTCGTCCTGATCGCGCGCCTATTCGCCGGCAGCTCGCGCGACTAGCTCCGAGCCACGTCACATGCCACCCACGGCGCGGGAAGGCCACCAGCAAGGTATAATGCGGATAGATCGCCTGAGCGGCCGCCATGACCATCGAAGAACAGGTCCTTGAAAAACTACGTGCGTTGCCCCCAGAAAAACAAAAGGAGGTGCTGAACTTCGTTGATTCACTGGGAGAACCGAGCGGCCCCAAGAAGCCTTTTCGCAGCCTGCGGGGACTGTGGGCTGATCTGGACTTTCACGTTACGGAAGAAGACATCGCCGAGGCTCGTCGCGAGATGTGGGGCAACTTTCCGCGGGACATCATGCTGTAAGCGATGAACGTGGGCGCCGACCACACGGCGAAGCGAGCTTCGCCGACAAAGGGCGGCGGCGA
>Ga0335074_10014289_pt1 | contig 11147 bp, 7 predicted proteins | sample Lox_Sample_23_FD_206715 | JGI IMG/M metagenome (GOLD analysis project Ga0335074, IMG submission 206715) | Soil microbial communities from Loxahatchee National Wildlife Refuge, Florida, United States - Lox_Sample_2.3 | ecosystem: Environmental > Terrestrial > Soil > Wetlands | place: USA: Florida... | reverse complement strand
TAAAGTATTCTAAACATTATGGTTATACAAATTAACAACTGATTTGTAATCAATACTTTAGCTCTATCTCGGCTAAAGTATTGAAAATACTGTGGTTCGTTGTCGACCATAAGGCTATTGTTTTCAATTGATTGCCTGTTCTCAGAACCTCCAGTTCAGTTCTGCAACTACAAGACCGGCCGCGAAGTTCCAGTTTGAATCTGCGATCCGGGCGGATAGAAGTGCTCCGCGATCTCGCAACCATTGCGAATTTTCAAAGAACATCTTCTCCGAGCGCCTCTTGAAAGACGAAGACTCGCTCGCGATTGGACACTAAGCCCAACCTATCAGCGTACGTTGTCGTCGATTTACGTCAAGGTTACGAAAGTACAATCGCGGTAATTGTACTTTCGTGCGCCCGATCACGCAGCGTAACCTTCGCATCCGCCAGCGCCCTTACCCTTTCGCCAGCTCTTCCATCTCCTTTTCCCCAATCACCGCAACCCCCAGCTCGCGAGCCTTGTCCAGCTTCGATCCCGCTTCCTCGCCTGCAACGACGTAATCCGTCTTCTTGCTCACCGATCCCGCAACTTTTCCGCCGGCGTCTTCGATCAGCTTCTTGGCTTCATCGCGCGAGTAACGTGCTAGCGTTCCTGTCAGCACGAATGTCTTGCCCGCGAGCGTGGTCGCGCGTTTCTTCTTCTCGCCGCTGAATCGCAGTCCGGCTTTCTTCAGCCGCTCCACCAGCGCGACGTTCTTTGGTTCGTCAAAGAACTCGCGAATCGCCGCCGACACGCGCGGCCCGATCTCGTTCACCTCCTGCAGCTCCTCTTCGCTGGCCTTCATCAGCGCGTCGAGCGAGCCGAAATGCTCGGCCAAAAATTGCGCCGTGCGCTCGCCGACAAACCGAATCCCCAGGCCGTAGATCACTCGCTCCAGCGGCGCTTTCTTCGAATTCTCAATCTCGTCCAGAATGTTCTGCGCCGACTTCTTACCCATGCGCTCCAGCTTCATCAGCTTCTCTTCGGTCAGCTCGTAGAGGTCGGCAACGTTCTTCACCATCTCGGCCTCAACCAGCTGATTCACCAGCGAGTCGCCCAAGCCCTCAATGTTGAGCACGCCACGTGAGGCGAAGTGTCGAATCGTTTCGCGCAGCTTCGCCGGACAATTGGCGTTGATGCAGCGATGATCGGCCTCGCCCTCGGCGCGCACCACATGTCCGCCGCACACGGGGCAGCGCTCCGGCATATGAAAATGCTTATGCCCGCGCGGCCTGTCCGTCAGCACCTCGACAACTTTGGGAATGACATCGCCGCCGCGCTCCACGCGCACCCAGTCGCCGATGCGCACTCCCAGCCGATCGATCTCGTCCATGTTGTGGAGCGTGGCGCGGCTCACGGTTGTGCCGCCGATGGGCACTGGCTTGAGCCAGGCAACTGGCGTGAGCTTGCCGGTCCGCCCCACCTGGACCTGAATGTCTTCAATCTGCGTTTCGGCTGAGTGTGCGGCGTACTTGAAAGCGATGGCCCAGCGCGGCGCCTTGCCAGTGAATCCAAGCTCCTGCTGCAGCGCGATGCGATCGACCTTGACGACAATGCCGTCAGTTTCGTATGGCAAAGTCGCGCGCTCAGCTTCCCACTCCCCGATGAACGTCCATACTTCGTTAATGCTGTGCACCAGCCGGTGATTGCGATTCACTTTGAAGCCCATCGACTGCAACGCCTTCAGCGCTTCGGAATGGCGATCGAAAATCGTGTGGCCGTCTACGAGCAGACCGTAGGCGAAGAAGTCCAGGCGGCGCGAGGCCGTGATACGCGGATCCAGTTGTCGTACCGTGCCGGCGGTCGCATTGCGCGGATTAGCGAACTTAGGAAGCCCCCTTTGTTCCTGCTCTTCGTTCATACGGGCAAAAGACGCGGTGGGCATCAGCAGTTCGCCGCGCACTTCGAAAGCTGCCGGCACGCCAGCGGCCTTCAGACGCTGCGCTGGAATGTTGAGGGGGATGCTCCGTATCGTGCGGACGTTCGCCGTAACATCTTCGCCTTCCGTTCCGTTGCCTCGCGTGACGCCCAGTGACAACCGTCCGGAATCGAACCGCAAGGCCATCGACATGCCGTCGAGCTTCAATTCGCAGACGTAATCGACCTTAGTCTCTTCAGTGAGTGTGTGGATGCGGCTCTCCCAGTCGCGAAGCTCGGCTTCGCTGGTGGTCTTGGCGAGCGACAGCATGGGAGTAGAATGCCGCACGCTGGCGAACTGGCCGCTGACCTGGCCGCCGACTCGTTGCGTCGGAGAGTCGGGCGTAATCAGTTCAGGGTACTTGGTCTCCAAGGCGATCAGCTCGTCCATCAGGCGATCGAATTCGGCGTCGCTAATTTCGGGATCGTCGAGAACGTAATAACGGTGTTCGTGATAGCGGATCTTGTCGCGCAGCGCTTCCATCTTGTGCTGCAAGTCTTTGCCGGAGGGCATCCAGCCATTATGCAGTGGCCAGTGGTCAGTGGCTAGTGGCCAGAAGAACGTTGTCAGTTGTTGGTTGTCGGTATGTAACTCGTCGCACCCATGAAGAACGAAGCTGCGATTTCGCGTGAGTCGCCGGCTGTCGCGTAGAATCAAAAGATGTCGTTTGCCGCAATTGAAAACTGGTCACTGGCCACCGACCACTAGCCGCTGCCTTGAAACATCTCCTCAACAAATGGTCCCTGCTAATCCTCGCGGTGCTGAAGCCGCTTGGCGTCTGGGGTGTCGCGGGATTTGCCGCGGTGGACGCGGCGTTATGGGGTATGCCGCTCGACGCCATCGTCGCCGGCTATGCCTATGCGAATCCCCACAAATTCCTGCTCTACGCCGTGATGGCCGCCTTCGGTTCGGCGCTGGGCAGCATCGTCATCTACTGGATCGGCTACAAAGGCGGCGAGGTGCTACTGGTCAAGCGCATCGGCGAGCAGCGCTTCACCAAGGTCAAGGCCTCTTTCGAGCGGCACGAATTCTGGGCGCTGATGCTTCCATCCATGCTGCCGCCCCCGACCCCGTTCAAGCTCTTCGTCCTCTCGGCGGGCGTGGCCGAGATGAACTTCGGCCACTTCCTGGCAGCGATTTTCTTTGGCAGGCTGATCCGTTTCTCACTGGAGTCGCTGATCGTGATCCACTATGGCCCGCAGATTCTGGGCTTTGCAGGCGGTGTCGTGCACCACCATCTGCGTATTCTGATCGCGGTGATAGCAGCCGCGGCGTTGATCACCTGGTGGGTAATACGGCTGCGCAACAAGCGCGCCAAGCGGCGGCGGGAATCGCCCAAAGCATAGTGCATCCTCGCCTCTCGCTTGCGCACGCAAACGGAAGACAAAGATGCGGCCAGCTTCGGAATCGCGTTGTTTAATTTCTGATTGCGGCAGATGTCGTGGTCACTTTCCTCTTGACGCCCGAGCGCCAGCTGACATATATCTCAGGCTCTTGCCGCCGCGCTGTCTTTTTCTGCGCAAGGTCCGGTTGCGGGCCGAGTTTCGGCGAGTTCTGGTAACGCTACAACCCTGAAAGGAACATCATGACCAAGTTTGCCAGCAAGCCGACGCTCATCCGGTTTGCTATTTTCGCGGCTGTCGCGCTGGGCGCGTTCAGCCTCATTGCCCAGGACACCATGGCTGCACAAGGCGGCATGGCGGGACAGAATGACAAAGCCGAAGTGATGCAGAAGCTGGAGAAAATGTCGGCCGCGTTGAAGTTGACGCCGCAGCAGAAGCAGCAGATACGGCCCATCCTGATAGAGGAGGCGCCCAAGATCAAGGCCGTCAAGAACAACACTTCGCTCGGCCCGATTCAAAAGGCCATGCAGATGCATCAGATCGCCGACGCCACCGACGCCAAGCTGAAACCGATTCTGAACCCGTCGCAATATCAAACTTGGGAGCAGATGCGCGCCCAGGAACGGCAGCAGATGATGCAGAAGATGGAAAACCGCTAGGCTGCCCGGAGCATGTTGTGCTGTCTGTGATTTTCAAGGCGAGCTGTCTGGCAGAAGCACGGGCGGCTCGCTGCGCTGACCAGGTTGCTGCCCGCGGTAGGGTTGCTACATTGCCTTCTTGTTATTGCGTTCTTCCTTCAAGCTGACAAACCAGAGATAGATCTCGTCCACGCGAGCGATGTCTTCGTTCAGCACCGGCTGGTCGGCATAGTTCTGGATGTCGGCTCCGCTGTGCCGCCGCTTCAGATTCGTCATGACATGGTAAAGTTCATCGACCTTGGAGTGCATGATCCGCAGATCGCCTATCAACCTTATCTCGTCGACATTCAGCCAGCGATCACGAAGTGGTTGATCGGGGCGCTTAGATTTTTTCATGTATATTCTGCTGCTCTGAACAATCCTTTCATTAACGATTGCTCGGATGCATAAGTATACGTTAAAGATTGAACGGCGGTACCCCGGTTTCTTTCTTGCGGGAATCCATTGCGGCACCATCTGTTGCCAATTGCCTGCCCCCTTACCGTGTACAATCGCACTTTGATGCCGCCTTCGGACGCGCACAATTCCAGTCAACCTGCGTCCCGTCTGGGCGCACGATTGCTGCGCATCCTGCGACCTTCGCATCAGCACACGGTGTTTTCCGCCACGGTTCTGCTGATGGCCTCGGTGATGGCCTCGCGGCTCCTCGGCTATCTGCGCGAGATGTACATCGCGTGGGCCTTCGGCGCCGGACATCAGACTGATGCCTACTTCGCAGCCTTCCAGATTCCCGACTTCCTGAACTACATCCTGGCCGGTGGCACAGCCTCGATCACCTTCATCTCCATCTACACCCGCCACGCCTCACGCAACGACGAAGCCGGAGCCCAGCGCGCCTTCGACTCCACCGTCACCATCATGAGCGCGGTCTTGTGCGTGGGGACGGTCTTCCTGGAGATCTTTGCGCCGCAGCTCGTCCGCCTTGTCTTTCCCAAGTTCGCGCCCGATCAGGTCGATCTCTGCGTCCACCTCACGCGCATTCTGCTGCCCAGCCAGATCTTCTTCTACGCCGGGGGCATCGTTTCGGCGGTTCTGCTGTCCAAGCGGATGTTCCTTTACCCGGCGCTCAGTCCGGCACTCTATAACACCTTCATCATCGCCGGCGGCGTCTTGGGCGCCAAGGCGCTAGGCATTTCCTCGCTGGCATATGGCGCACTCGTCGGAGCCGTTGTCGGCCCGTTTCTCATCAACGCCATCGGCGCAGGCCAGGGCGGCCTGCGCTATCGCCTCAGCTTTGATTGGCACAACACCGGCTTTCGCGAATGGGTGAAGCTCTCGATCCCGCTGATGCTAGGCGTCTCGCTGGTCTCCGCGGACGACTGGATCCTGCGCTACTTCGCTTCGGGTGGCGTGGGCGATATCTCGCGACTCAATTATGCCAAGCGCCTCTTCGCCGTGCCCATTTCGATCCTTGGCCAGGCCACCGGTCAGGCATCCATGCCGTTCTTCGCGTCACTATGGGAACAAGGCAAGCGCAAGCTCTTCGCCGACACCGTAAACCAGACGGTCTATCGCATCTCCGCAGCCTCGTTTCTCGCTTCCGCCTGGATGATGGCTGCCGCCCTGCCCGTCATCGACCTTGCCTTTCGCCACGGCCACTTCACCTTCCTCGACGCGAAGGCGACTGCGACCTACTTCTTCGTGTTCACCATTTCACTGGCACTCTGGTCGGCGCAAGCCCAGTATGCTCGCGCGTTTTACGGCGCAGGCGACACCCTGACTCCGATGATCGCCAGCACCATCATCGTTGTGGCCTCGCTACCTATCTATCGCAGCTTGTTTCACCTTTACGACGTGACCGGCTTGGTCATTGCCTCCGACATCGGCATCCTGATGCACACGGTCGTGCTCGCCTGGCTCCTGCACCACAAGAAGATGGTCTTGCTGAGCGAACTGCCGTGGCTGGAACTGATGAAGTCGGTGGCAATCGCGGTCGTCGCAGCCTTTGCGTGCTTGGCGGTTGGCCGAATGATGGCCGTGCGTGCCAGCCTCACAGGTGACGTGATCTCTTTAGTCGCGATCAGCGTGGCGTGGCTGGCGGTGGTGGCGCTGGGCCTATGGATCACAAAATCCAATCTTCTGCACGAACTCCGCCGCGTCAAGTCCCGCGCGCAGGGGCCAGTTGCCCCCGAGCCGATCGTGGACCGAACGACCGGAGGAGTCGACTCGTAAGGGATCGTTCTGACAACCGACAACTTCCTACTTCACCACTCTCATCGTCGACCAGTCGTAATCGAAGTGCCGCCCGCAATCCAGGCAAACGACGTAGATCCCCGTTTGCGATGGCGTGATCGCATCCCATTCGGTTGAACTGATACGTTTGCGGCTGGAGGACTCGGAGAAGGGCAGCGACATGTGTCGATGGCTGCAGCCTACAGGGAGGAGTCGAAGCAAGCGGTCCCACATCGCGGCACCAATCAGCATGAGAATTGCGGGCGGCGACCGGCCATCACCGCCTCAATCCATAGACTTGTCCGTGGCGCGCTGTGAGTCAATCAGTGAATTGCCCGATCACATACAAAGGCAATCCGCATTGGGACATTCCTGCGATGGGAAGTCTAAGCCCGCGCCGCAGCTGCCGTCGTGCTGGTATCAATGGCCGGAGCCGTGCTCTCCTTGGCCTCGCCGTTGGCCTTTTGCCCGGGCTTGCGGATATCGATACCGCCCTTGAAGTACGCGCCGTCTTCAATGCTGATGCGCTGCGCCACCACATCTCCGGTCAGCGATCCCTCGCCACGAATGTCGACGCGATCGCTGGCCGTCATATTGCCGCGCACCTTGCCCAGCACCACGATCTCGCGCGCCGAAATATTGGCCGACACGACGCCATTGCGCCCCACCGTCACGCGATTGCCCGGTAAGTTGATCGAGCCTTCCACCCGGCCGTCGATGTAGAGCGATTCCGAGCCGGTAACCTCACCCTTGATCACGAGAGATTTGCCCAGCGTCGCCTGTTCCTGCGTGCCCAGCTGTGCGCTGGAGGGTCTCGGCGGGTTCACCGGCTCCGCCGGAGGCGTGAAGGTCCGCGGCTGCGGCTCAGGGCTGGGAGTTGGGGTCGGGGTGGGCGGATTCGTAGGTTTCCACATGGTCGATTCAAAATCCTTTCCGAGGGAGTAAGTGCCTGGAAGTGCACTTGTTTTGCCAAAACGAAACCTCACAGCTGCTTTGCGGCAACTGCTGGTTTAGTGCGGCGATTTCGAGGTCATCGCTCAATTCGCACACGCTATGCGGACCGGCTCGCGATGTAATTATTGCTACCATACAGGGACTTTCTGGATCAGGGAATACCCTTACGTGTTTTTTCCGGTTGATCTAGTTGACAATGCTGGCACGGATTACGGAGAAGGAAGTAGAACCTGAATCGCAGCTCTTACAGATCGAAGAGAAGTGAATCCCGTGCTTCCCTCATTTCCGCACCGGCAGGCTTCTCGAAAACGGTTTTCACGCCCAAATCAGAAGATTGTCATCACGAGCGCAGCGAGGGATCTGCTGTCCGCCGCCCCGCAAGAACGATGACAAGTGGCACGCCTGCTCGTCGCCCAACTCATCCGCGTTTTTCGAATGAGTGAGATTTCCTCAGGAACCACGTCCAGTCCGTTATCCTAACCGTGTTGCCATGCTTACCGACCAGGCCATCCTCCGCCACATTGAACGCCAGCCGCACCACTCCGCCGGGTACAAGCAGCTGGTGCGTGAGATGGCTCTGCGCGGCGAGGACCGCCGGCAGCTGGCTGAACGCCTCGCGGCGCTGGTCAAGAGCGGTCGGCTGATCGAGACCGGCCGCGGCCGCTACACCCTTGCCGAGCACGCTGCTGCCCACCAGAACCTTATCGCCGGCCGCCTGACGATGCATCGCGACGGCTACGGCTTCGTCATCCCAAATGCCGGGCAACGCCTGACGATCTCCGGCGACATTTTCATCCCGCCGCCCGCCATCGGCTCGGCCATGCACGGCGACCAGGTATTGGTCGAACTCACCCGCAAGCGCCCGGGCGCGCCCGACGACGGTCGCTCCGAAGGCCGCATTTTGCGCGTGCTCACCCGCGGCAATCCGACGGTGGTTGGCACCTTCCACTATGGCTCTCGCGCGAACTACGTCACCCCCATGGACGAGAAGGTTACCCAGCAGATCACCATCCCGCGCGGCATGGAATGGCCTGATGACCAACGTTCGCGTGGGGTGCCCCGTTCTAGTTCGGGTGCCCCACCCAAGCCGGGTTTGCTTGGGTGGGAGACGAGCCGCGAAAAGCCTGGAGGTAAGAAGGAAGTCGATCGCGTCCTCGGTAGCGAGGCCCATCGCCGCGAATGGTCCGACCTGGAGAATGTCGTTGTCGAAGTCGAGATCACGGAATGGCCCTCACCAACCGGGAGCCCACGCGGTCGTGTGATCGAAATCGTCGGCTATGAAGACGATTTCGGCGTCGACGTCGAGATCGTCATCCGCAAGTTCCACCTGCCGCATCGCTTCCCCATCGAGGTCCTGCAGGAAGCCCAGGCGTTCGAGCCCGTTATCCCGGCCGGCCAGCTGCGCCACCGCCGCGATTTTCGCGCGCTGCCCATCGTCACCATCGACGGCGAAACCGCTCGCGACTTCGACGATGCCGTCACCGTTCGCCGCATGTCCAACGGCAACTTCGAGCTGCAGGTCCACATCGCCGACGTCGCCCACTATGTTCGCGAGGAGTCGGCCATCGATCTCGAAGCGCGCTTGCGCGGCACGTCCGTTTATTTTCCAGACCGCGCCGTACCCATGCTGCCCATTGAGCTTTCGACGGATTTATGCAGCCTGCGGCCGCAAGTCGATCGCATGGTGCTCTCCTGCGTGATGGAGATCGACCATCACGGCGAGGTCGTCGGCTACACGCTGAGCGAGGGCGTCATCCGCTCCGCTGAGCGAATGACCTACACCAACGTCAACCTCATCCTCGAAGGCGATCCTGCGCTGCGCAAGCACTACCACCGAGTAGTCGATGGTTTCGAATTGATGCGTGATCTGGCGATGATCCTCAACCGCAAACGGGTTCGCCGCGGCTCCATTGACTTCGATCTGCCCGAGCCAGTTATCGAGTTCGACGAGCACGGCCTGATGAAGAGCATCTCGCGCTCGGAGCGCAATATCGCCAACCGCATCATCGAGGAGTTCATGCTGGCCGCCAACGAGTGCGTCGCCGGCTATCTCGAAGGCAAAGGCATCCCGTCGCTCTATCGCATTCACGAAAAGCCGGATCCCAAGCGTGTGATGGACTTCGAGACCATCGCTGCGCGCTTCGGCTATTCGCTTGGCGTAGGTCCAATACCGGTCAAGCGCGTGCAGTTCAAAGCCGAACGTCGAGAGCGTTACGGGACCGGGCAGCGCACCAAGACGATGGAAATTCCCGAAGACATCCACATCACGCCCCGCATGTATCAGAAGCTGACGCAGAAGATTGCCGGCAAGCCGGAGGAGCGCATCTTGTCGTACTTGATGCTGCGATCGCTGAAACAGGCGCGCTATTCCGAGAAGAACGAAGGCCACTTCGCACTGGCCGCGCCAACCTACACCCACTTCACCTCGCCCATTCGCCGCTATCCTGATCTCATCGTTCACCGGATACTGAAGGAAGTCCTACGCGACTCCGCAGAGCGAGATGAGCACGGTGTGCCCGTCGGCGTGGGAGATGTTGCGCACAGCGAATCGTCATCGCCCTGGTCGAAGCGTAGGGGAGATACTTCGTCTCCCGGAGATCCTTCATCTCCCTACGAAAAGACCCACTCAAGCAAAGGAAGCTTGAGTGGGGCACCCGGGGTGGCTTGGATGGGGCATCCTGTGGCCGCCAAATCAAAACGGGAGGGTGCCCCGTCCAAGCCGGGTTTGCTTGGGCGGGGAAGTTCTGACCGCCACCAGCTCTCTGCCCCCATCCCCGAGGCCGAACTTCACGACATCGCCGAAGAGGCCAGTCAATCCGAACGCCGCGCCGACGAGGCCGAACGCGAGCTGATGGAATGGAAAAAAATGAAGTTCATGGAAGACCGGCTCGGCGACGAGTTCGACGGCCTCATCGTCAGCGTCACCAAGTTCGGCCTCTTCGTCGAACTCAACGACATGTTCATCGAAGGCCTGGTCCCGCTCTCGTCGCTTACCGACGACCGCTTCGTCTATCACGAGAACACGAAGCAAATCATCGGCCAACGCAGCCGCAAGACCTATTCGCTCGGCGATCCCATACGCGTCCTGGTCGATCGCATCGATCGCTCGCAGCGCCGCATCCAGTTCGCCATCGTTGAGGAGCGTCCGTTACGCACCAAGCGTCGCCGCAAGTAATTACTCAGCGATAGAATGGTTCTTATGCCCCGGCTCGCCGTCTTTGTCTTCGCTGTCGTTCTGGCCGCCTCTGCGGTTGCCCAAACTGCAGCTCCTGCCGAATCTTCAGTTGCAGCAGGCTGGCCCACGGCCCAATTCGCCTCCGCCAAAGATCCCAGCGTGCAGAAGTCGTTCCAGATTCTCAACGAGATGATCCGTGCGCTTGGCGGCGATGCCTGGCTCAACATTCGCGATATGGAGAGTGCAGGCCGCACCTACGGCTTCTATCACGGCCAGCCCAACGGTACGGGAACACAGTTCTGGCGCTTTTGGGAGTGGCCGGACAAGGATCGCATCGAGCTCACCAAACAGCGCGATGTCGTCGAGCTATTCACCGGCGACAAGGGATACGAGATCACGTATAAGGGCACCGCAACCCAGGATCCGAAGGAGTTGCAAGATTATCTCCGCCGCCGCGATCATTCACTGGAATGGGTTGTCCGCAAATGGCTACCCGCGCCGGGAACGATGATCCTCTACAGCGGCACAGCGCTGGTAGAGCGCAATCTCGCTGACCAGATCACGGTACTCAATGCCAGCAACGACAGCGTCACTCTTTCCATCGACGGTACCTCGCGCTTGCCGGTGAAGATCGCCTACAGTTGGCGCGATCCCAACGATCGCCAGTTCGATGAGGACTCCACGGTCTTCAGCAACTACAAGCTGGTGCAGGGCGTGCAGACGCCGTATAGCACGGTACGTTATCGCGATGGTGAGATGACCAACCAGCGCTTCATCACCTCGGTTACCTATAACGCTGGCCTGGCGCCAACCCTCTTCGAGCCGAAGGGAACCATCTACACTCCCGGCAAAGAACCGGTTAAGAAA
>Ga0335074_10014288_pt1 | contig 11147 bp, 9 predicted proteins | sample Lox_Sample_23_FD_206715 | JGI IMG/M metagenome (GOLD analysis project Ga0335074, IMG submission 206715) | Soil microbial communities from Loxahatchee National Wildlife Refuge, Florida, United States - Lox_Sample_2.3 | ecosystem: Environmental > Terrestrial > Soil > Wetlands | place: USA: Florida... | reverse complement strand
ACCGGCGCGGTCCTGTGCGCGCGGGTCGGGGCAGGACGGGTCGCGACGGGCACAGTCGGGCGCACCTTCATGAAGCCTCCTCGGATGACCGGCGGACAATGGCGTCGCTCTACCCATCTGAGCATGTGCCATCCGAACCGCGAGCGAAAGAGCGAACGGGCAGACAACTGGCCGCCGTTCCCGTCGGGCGGCATAATTCCAGGTGCCGACGGGTGAGACGTTCGCATAGACGGCCGTATATAGCGGCGCCCGCAGTCGGGGCGGCAGGCGGGCAATGGCACGTTTTCCATTAGGAATTTTGTCTTATGATGGCAGTTGTCGCAGCTAGACAGAAGAAGTGCGACCGGGGCAATCACAACTCCGACTCTAACAAGAACTGCGCCAGCGGTACATGCCAGCACGAGAAGACGCCCGAACGCCGGACAGCCGCAACCACAGTGACCCGCGGGGCGGGTGCTGCCCGACCGCCAGGCGCGCCGCTACTTGTGACTTTCATTGCAGAAGCGGCGCTCGATAATCACCCGGCCGGTGCCCTCGCAACTGCGGCACCGTTTCTTTTGCCGCCCCGTCCTTTCGCGGGCGTCCGCCAAAGCCGGGGAGACGAATGAATACCAGGGACGTTCGACTTCCCCGGCGCCGTTGCATTCGGGGCAGGGTGGCGGAAGGCTGGTCCCGATGCGATCATCATGGGGTGATCGGTGACCCCGGGAATGGCGGAAAGGGACGACATTGAGCCGGTGGCCGCGTATTGGCGGGCTGCGCGTGGTCATGTCGTGGCCGGACAGCCAGTTCGCGCCCGCCCCGCCGCTGCCCGGGCGGGCCAGGATCAGGCTGGCCGGACTGGCCGGGACGGCGCTGCTGGCTGGCGGCGCGGCCGCCATCGGGGTCGCGGTGCTCGCCCAGCAGCACGCGCCGTCGCCCGGCGCGGCGGCGGCGGGCACGGTCGGCCCGGCCGCGCCGCGGGAACCGTCGCTGCGGCGATCGTCACCGGTGTCGGTCGCCATCCCGGCCATCGGCGTGCGATCGCCGCTGCTGCGCCTCGGGCTCAACCCGGATGGCACCATGCAGGTGCCCGACCTCGCCACCAGCGCCGACGAGGCGGCCTGGTACAAGAACTCGGTGACACCGGGTCAGCTCGGCACGGCCGTCATCGAGGGCCACGTGGACAGCGAGGTGGGGCCGGCCGTCTTTTTCCGGCTGGGGGCGGTGCACCCGGGGGATCGCATTGACGTGGCGCTGGCCGACGGGATGACGGCCGTCTTCCGCGTCACCGGCGTGCGCGAGTACGCGAAGGCCGATTTCCCGACCGAGATGATCTACGGGCCCACCCGTTACGCGTCGCTACGGCTTGTCACCTGCGGCGGGACCTTCGACTCCGGCACCGGCCATTACCTGAGCTCGGTGGTGGTATTCGCGTCGCTGGTCTCGTCGGAACGCTCGGTCATGGGCTGACCGGGCGAAGTCACGCGACCGTTCGGGATCAAGGAGGGCAGCAAGCGGTACGTCGCCGCGGCAGGCCGGGACGGGTCGTCGCGGCGACGGTCGATCTTGACCAGCGCCGGCAGCGCGAGCAGACCGCAGAGCAGGGTGGGCACGCCGCCGACCACGAGCGACAGGCGGGCGCCCGCCTCCTGGCCGACCCAGCCGACGATCGGCCCGCCGATGGGGGTGGAGCCGAGCCAGGCCAGGCCCCACAGCGCCATGACCCGGCCGCGCATCTCCGGCGCGGCGGCGAGCTGCAGCACGGTCTTCGCCATCGAGTTGAACGTGATCGAGCCGTACCCGACGAACAGCATCGCCGCCAGCTCGAGCGGCATCGACGGCGCGACCGCGGCTGCCAGGATCGCGATCCCCCAGCCGATCGAGGCCAGGCAGAGCGCGCGGCCGCTCGGCCGCGCCCGCGCCGCCGAGACCAGGCCGCCCGCCACCGCGCCGACCCCCATGACCGAGGCCATCACCCCGTAGGCGGCGGCCCCGCCGCCGAAGACGCCGGCCATCAGCGGCAGCGACACCTGGAACTCCCAGGCGAGGGTGCCGACGACGGCGATCATGACCAGCGGGATCAGCAGCGCCGGGGTCGACCTGACGTAGCGCATCCCCTCCCGGATCTGCCCCGGCTTCTTCACGGCCGGCCTGGCCGGGTACAGCGCGGCGGTGCTCATCACCATCAGCGACAGCAGGACGGCGCCGAACGAGACCGCGTTGAGCGCGAAGCACAGGGTCAGGCCGATCGCCGACAGCACCCCGCCGACGGCGGCGCCGAAGACCCGCGCCATGTTCATCGCGACCGAGTTGAGCGTCACCGCGTTGCCGAGATTCTCCGGCGGGACCATCTCCGAGATGAACGCCTGCCGGGCTGGATTGTCGAAGACGTTGACGAAGCCGAGCGCGATCGCGAGCACGTAGACCGACCACAGCTGGATCTCGTGGGTGCCGGTGAGCACGGCGAACACGGCCGCCAGGAGGCCGGACGCGGTCTGGGTGACGAGCAGGATCCTGCGCTTGTCCCTGCGGTCGGCGAACAGGCCGCCGGCCTGGCCGAAGATCAGGATCGGGAGGAAGCGGGCCGCGGTGGTGAGCCCGAGCTGCGTCCCGCTGTGGGTGAGGTCGAGGACGAGGAACGACTGGGCGACCGTCTGCATCCAGGTGCCGATCACCGAGACCAGCTGGCCAAAGAAGAACAGCCGGTAGTTGCGGTGGCGGAAGGACGACGTCATCTCGTGCCACGCGGCCGCGGGCCCGCGCCGCACGACGGCGCCGGCCGCGTCGCCGGCCGAGGTGGCCGCGTCGCCGGCCGAGGTGGCGCTCGCGGAATCCCCCTGAATGGCTGTCACGGCTCTGCTCGCTCCGATCCCGTATGGCTTCCCCGGCCAGGAACAACGTTACCTCTGCTAAGGATGTTCCGCCAGGGCGCGCCTGCAGATCGAGGCCTCATTGATTTCCATTAGCATGTGATATAAATGCATTATGGAAAGTTCGAGGAGCGCCGTCGCCGTGACCGCCAGTGAGCTCGCGGCCGCGCTCACGGTCGACCTGGAGCGGATCATGGGGCTGTACCGGTCCCTCACCGAGCCAGGCGGGCTGTCGCTGACCGCCGCCGCCGCGCTGGCCGCGATCGAGCGGTTCGGGCCGCAGCGGCTGACCGCGCTGGCCGCCCGCGAGGGGGTCACCCAGCCCGCGATGACGCAGCTGATCAGCAGGCTCGAGGACGCGGGCCAGGTCCGCCGGGAGTCCGACCCCGAAGACGGGCGGGTCGTGCTTGTCACGATCACCGACGCGGGCCGGGCGACGCTGGCGCACCGCCGGGACTCCCGGGCCACCCGCCTCGCGGTCATCCTCGCCCAGCTCAGCCCGGACCACCTCGCCGCCCTCGACGCCGCCAGGCCCGCGCTCGACGCGCTCGCCAGCGTCCCCCGCGCGGACGACCCGACCCGCAGCTCATCGCACTGAGGAGAACAACTACATGAGCGACGCCTCCCACGGCCCGGCCGCCAGCCCGTTCAAGCAGCCGAAGGCCGTGTTCGCGGTGGCCTTCGCCTGCGTCGTGTCATTCATGGGCATCGGCCTGGTCGATCCCATCCTGCCCGCGATCTCGAACCAGCTGCACGCCTCGCCGAGCGAGACCACCCTGCTGTTCACGTCGTACCTGGTCGTCACCGCGGTCGCGATGCTGATCACCAACTGGGTGTCGAGCCGGATCGGCGCCAAGTGGACCATGATCGCCGGGCTGGTGCTGATCGTCGCATTCTCTGCGCTGGCGGGCTCGTCGGGGTCGATCCGCGAGATCATCGAGTTCCGGGCGGGCTGGGGCGTCGGCAACGCGCTGTTCATCGCGACCTCGCTCGCGGTCATCGTCGCGTCGGCGTCGGGCGGCTTCGCAGGCGCGATCGTGCTCTACGAGACCGCGCTCGGGCTCGGCATCGCGGTCGGGCCGCTGGTCGGCGGCACGCTCGGCGAGATCTCGTGGCGCGGGCCGTTCTACGGGGTGGCGGTGCTGATGGCGATCTCGCTGTGCGCCACCGTGGTGCTGGTCGACAAGACCCCGCGCCCCGCGACCAAGACCAGCCTGTCGGCGCCGTTCAAGGCGCTGCGGCACCGCGGCCTGCTGACGATGGCGCTGACCGCGCTCTGCTACAACTGGGGCTTCTTCACGATCCTGGGCTACGCGCCGTTCCCGATGGACCTGTCGCCGATCAAGCTCGGCCTGGTGTTCTGCGGCTGGGGCATCATGGTCGCGGCGTTCGCGGTGTTCGGGGCGCCGTGGCTGCAGCGACGGTTCGGCATCGCCCGGACCATGTACGCGAACCTCTTCATCTTCGCGCTGATCAGCCTGGGCATCGCGATCTGGACGCTGAACAAGCCGGCGCTGATCGTTCTCGTGATCGTCTCCGGCATCGTCTGCGGCGTGAACAACACGGTCACCACGCAGGCGGTGATGACCGTGTCGCCGGTCGAGCGGCCGGTCGCGTCCGCCGCCTACAGCTTCGTGCGGTTCATCGGCGGCGGGCTCGCGCCCTACGCCGCCGGGCGGCTCGTCCTCGCCTTCAACATCCACGTGCCGTTCTACATCGGGGCCGGGGCGATCCTGCTCGGCATCGTGATCCTGTCCACCGGTCACAAGCTGCTCGGCGAGGCCGAGCGGACCCAGGCGGCGGCCGCGGCGGCCGCGCTGGCGCACGGACCGTCGTCGCCGGAGCGCGAGGGCGAACTCGAGCTGGAAGCCGAGGAGAAGGCCGAGGCCCTGTCGGGCGACGCCGACTGAGGCGACCGGGGTCCGTTGCCGGCGGCGGCGGTCCCCGCTGCAGGGCGCGGCGGGCCAGCTGCCGGCGGGTCAGTAACGAACGCTCGCGTCAAGATCCCTGAGCTTGGCGCGGATCTGGCCGGCCTCTGCAGCGTGGAGGTCTTCCAAGATCGCGATGGCCTCTTCCCAGAACGTGCGAGCCTCCTCCGGTTTTCCGGCGGCGGCGCAGGTGTCCCCGAGGTGGCCGAGAGTGTCGCCCGCGCCCCAGCGGCTGCCGGCCGCGAGATGCAGTTCGAGCGCCTGCCGGTAGCAGGCGGCGGCTTCGGCGGGCCGGCCGAACTGCTGGTGGGCATAACCGAGGCTGTCCAGCGCGCTGGCTTCCCCCTCCTGGCTGCCGAGGTCGCGGAACAGGTCGAGAGACCGCTGGCAGCAGCTGAGCGCCTGCTGGTGATCCCCGACCACGGCGCTGAGCCAGCCGACCGAGTTGAGGGCCTGGGCCTGGCCGGGCCGGTCGCCGACGGCCGCGTACGACGCCAGCGACTGCCGGGCGTGGCCGAGTGCCTCGCCATGGCGCCCTTGATAGCTCAGCGTGATGGCCAGTGAGTTGTGCACGTAGGCCTGGCCCGCGTGGTCACCGCGCTCATTGTGAATGCTCAGGGCGAGCTCCAGATGGGCGTGGGCATCCTCGAACCGGCCGATCCTGCCGCTGGCGTAGCCGAATCGCTGGTGGACGGAGGCCTGGGCCCCCCGGTCGCCGAGCCGCTGCGTGGCGGCTAGGGCGATCTGCTCGGTGGCGGCCCAGTCGTGCCAGCGGCCCCGCATGTCAAGGAAGTCCGACAGCGCCCACCCGAGCTGCCACGCATGGGTATCGAAGCCGGCCTCGAGCGACCGTCCGGTGGCGGCCATCAGCACCCGGCGCTCAGCCTCGAACCAGTCCAGGGCCTGCCCGGTGTCGCTGATGCTCTCCGGCTCCGCTCCCGGCTGGAGCGCGGCCAGGACGACCGGGCTGCTGAAGGAACGCAGTTGCAGCGCTGCCGCGTGCGCCGTGTGCAGGTAATGATCAAGCATCCGGGCGGTGGCCGCGCGCCGCTCAGCCTCGCTGTCGGCCGACTGCGTTAGCTCAGCGGCGTAGGCGCGGAGCAGGTCATGGCAGGAGAACCGGCCGGGAACGTGCTCGGCCAGCAGGTGCGCCCTGGTCAGCTCGACGAGCCCGCGGCGTCCTTCGTCCAGTGGCAGGCCTGCCATGCTGGCCGCGGCGGCGACGCTGATGTCAGGGCCGGCGTGCAGCCCGATCAGCCGGAACAGCCGCGCCGCAGACGGATTCAGCTGGTTGTAGGACCATGAGAATACGGCCCGGACGTTCGCGCTGGCGTGCCCGGCGTCCAGCGCGTCCAGCCGGCTGCGGGCATCGCGCAGGCCGGCGGTCAGCGTTGCCAGCGAGAGCCCTGGCTGGCTGGAGGTGCGAGCGGCGGCGATGCTCAGCGCCAAGGGCAGCCGTGCGCACAGCCGGATCACGGCGCCCGCGGCGGCGGCGTCGTCGGCGACGCGCTTCTGGCCAAGGGAGCGGCTCAGCAGTTCCCGCGCCTCAGCGTCGGTGAGCACATCGAGGGTGAGCGGCGACGCGCCCTCGGTCGCAACCAGGCTGGTGAGCTGGCTGCGGCTGGTGACGATAACCAGGCAGCCGGGGCTGGCGGGCAGCAGCGGCCTGACCTGATCGACGTCATGCGCGTTATCCAGCAGTACCAGCATCCGCTTGCCGACGAGGAGGCTGCGATACAAGCCCGCCTGCGCGTCCAGGCCGGCCGGAATCCTCGCGGCCGGCACCGCCAGAGCGTCAAGGAAGAGCCTGATCGCCTCAACCGGGGTCATCTGCGGTCCGGCCGGGTCGAAACCGCGCAAGTTCACATACAGCTGCCCGTCATAGAACTGCTCGGCTACCTTGTGCGCGAAATGCAGGGCCAGCGTGGTCTTGCCAACTCCGGCCGTCCCGTCGATGACCGAGATCACCGTCGCAAGGCTCGTGTCTGCCGCCTCAGCGGCCATCGCCGTGAGCGCTTTCAGCGCCTCGGCCCGGCCGGTGAAATGCCGCGTTGCCGTCGGCAGCTGCCGTGGCACCAGACTCTCCCGACCGCCCGCCTGGTCGCTGCCGCGCGGAGCTGACGGGCTGAGTGTCGTCGACGCGGGGCCGGATGGCTCGCTGCCCGCCGCGAGCAGCAGCCCGGCGTCGGCGGCCAGGATCCGCTGGTGCAGGAGCCTGAGCTCAGGACCGGGATCGATGCCAAGCTCGCCCGCCAGGACGCGGCGCACGTCCTGATAGGCGGCGAGGGCGTCGGCCTGCCGACCGCTGCGGTACAAACTCAGCATCAGCTGCGCGTGGAATTGCTCCTGCAACGGGTGAGCCGTGACCAGCTGGCGCAGTTCCGGCAGGACGTCGGTCGGCCGGCCAAGGTGCAGATCGGCGTCGATCCGCGTGACCAGCGCCTGCAGCCGCTGGTCCCTGATGGCGGGAGCCTCGCGGTCCCGCAGCAGGTGCGACGGCACGTCGGCCAGCGGCTCGCCGCGCCACAACCCGAGCGCCTCCCGGAGCAGGCCGGCCGCCTGCGCCCAGCTTCCGGCGGCGGCAGCCGCCTGACCGCGCGCGGCGAGCGCGCTGAACTCGCGAACGTCGAACTCGCCGTCATCGAGCCGCAACCGGTAACCGGGCGGGCGCGTCTCGAGCAGGTCGGCACCGGACGGACCCAGCGTCGAGCGCAGGCGCTGAACGGCACTGTGGAGCGCACCCCGCGCGCCTGCGGGCCGCCGCCCCTCCCATAGCACCTCGGCGAGAGCATCCAGGCTGACGACTCGCCCGGCTTCCAGCAGCAGCGCCGCCAGCAGCACTCGCTGCCGGGGCGCGGACACGGGCACATCGCGCGTGCCATCACGGACTACCAGCGTCCCGAGCAGGCCGAAATCCATGAGCAGCACCCCTTCCCGGCCGTCTGCGCGCTGTGACGGGGGGTGCCAGCGGACCGCGGACACGACCGCACGTACCCGGCGCGGTGAGCCATTAGTGAGCCATTAGTGAGCCATCATTCTCGTGCTGACGGCGGATGGTGAGCTTTTGCTGGCATTGTGACAGATGTTATTCGCTATAATCGCCCGATTTGTCGAGTTTCAACGGTCGCGGCGTCACGTATTGAGCGGATCGGAGGGATTCGCACGGCAATGACCACCCCAGAGACTGACGCGCTCCGAGGGCCCTCCGTCGCCCGCCCCAGCCGAGTAGCCAGATTCTCCGCCGGGAATGCGCTCGAGCCCTGCCGCGAATTGGCCCGCATGCAGCGGTGGCCGCTGCGCAGCCATATCGAGCTGCCCGCGCTGCCCTCGTCCGCGCGCGCCGCCCGGCTGCACACCCTGCGGGTCCTCCAACGGTGGCGCCTGGAAGGCCTCGCCGATACCGCGGAACTGCTTGCCTCCGAGATCATCACCAACGCAGTACGCGCATCGATTCCTATCGTGCGTGAGCAGCGCGAGACCGAGCAGGAAACGCCCGCGCAACTGCTGCGATTCTGGCTCAGCTCGAACCGGCGCAGCCTCCTGATCCAGGTATGGGACGGCGATCATCACCCTCCGGTACGTAAGGACGTAGGGCCGGGCGCCGAGGCTGGGCGGGGGGTGTTGCTGATCGAGACTCTCAGCGCACAGTGGGGTTGGTATGCCCCGCACGGGCCGGGCGGGAAGATCGTCTGGGCCGTGTGCGCCTAGGTCAGCGCCCCGCTAGCCCGCTAGACCGCTAGGTGGCGGCCGAGGAACGCCAGCGACGGCGGCTCCTGGGCGGTGAAGAAGGCGCCGTCGTGGCAGCCGTCGGAGAAGCTCACCTCGGGCGGCTCGCCCCCGGCGCGCTTGGGCAGCGCGCGGGCGAAGGCCCGCACGCCGGGGTAGAACGGGTCACCGAATCCGGCCGCGACGCGGACCGGGACGCGGGCGAGCGCGGCCGCGTGGGTCACCGCGTCGTCGGCCGCGAAGTCGGCCGCCGACGCGTACGCCCCGGCGTTGGCCGCCCGCGCCTGCGCGTAGCTGGTCCAGATGGCCGGGCTGATCGCGGCGGCCGCGCTGATCAGGCCGGGGAACTTCTCGGCCAGCAGCAGGGCGCCGTAGCCGCCCATCGAGACGCCCATGACGCCGACCCCGCGCGCGCCGCCCAGGCCGCGGCCCCGGCAGAGCGGGATCACCTCGTCGGTGAGCATCGCCTGCGGGTTGTCGCCCGGGTGCGGGTTCCAGTACCCGGTGCCGCCGTCGACCGTCACCAGCGCCATCGGGGGCAGCGGCTCGCGGCCGACCCTGAGCGCAAGCGCCCGGGCCGGCGACAGTCCGAACAGCGCGCTGACGTGGCTGCCGCCGTAACCGTGGAGCATGATCACCAGCGGCAGCTCGGCGCCCGGCCGGTGCCGGGGCGGGTAGCCGATCGTGTAGCCGACGGTGCGGTTCCTGGCCCGCGAGTAGAACGCGCCGGACAGCTGCGGGCCGGGCGGGGCATAGGGCGCCAGGTCCGGCGCCGCCACCGAGCACGCCCCGTCGATCGCGTCGAGCGCGCCCTTGCCCGGCAGGTCGCCTCGGCGGATGAGCTCGGCGCCGCCGACGCCGACGGCCGCGGCGCCCGCCACCACGGCGAGACCGCAGCCGAGGAAGCGCCGACGGGACGCGATCGCCATCAGGCCCTCGCCCGCCGCGCGCCGCGGGCCGCCATCCGGGCCGCCTGCACCGCCACCGCCAGCGCCAGCGCCAGCAGCGCGATGATCGTGGCATGGGTGACGCCGACGGTGAGCCCAAGCGGCAGGCCCGGCTCCAGCCGCACCTTCACGATGGTCCAGACGCCGTAGCAGACGACGAAGGCGGCCATCGTGACGCAGCCGAGCAGGCCGACCCAGGCCTCGAACGCCGCGACCCGGGGCGAGAGCCGGACCCGCCGCACCAGGACCGTCGAGCTCGCCACCGCGATCGCGAGCGCGAACGGGCTGAGCGCCATCCAGGCCCGCTCGGCGACGGGCAGGGTGGCGAACAAGGCGGGATGGGCCCACCAGGAGGTGACGAAGAGCGTCAGCGACCAGATGAAGGCGGCCAGGCCGCTGGGGATGAGCGCGTGGTGGCCGCCGGTGCCGACCCAGTTGTTCTCGAAGTGCCGGCCGCCAATGAACAGGAAGGCAACCGCGGCCGCCAAGACGACGGCCGGGCCGATCAGCCTCGACGGCCCGCCCCGGGCGATCCGGCCGGCCACGGCGGCGAGCACCGGGAGCGCGGCCAGGACGGCCAGGAAGAGCAGCGCCAGCATCGCGTCGTTGCTGAAGACGGCGTAGAACGCGCCGTCGGCCGGCGCCCGGTCGAGGCGGCCGACCACCGACGTCGGCGGGAGGCCGGCGTCGATCTTGGCGAACCACTGCCAGCTGACGAGCATCTGGGACCACAGGGCGGCGGCGAAAACGAGGAAGGCGCCCAGGGCGCAGCTGAACGCGCCCAGGCTCGCGCTGACCTGGCGCTGGCGGGCCTGCTCGGCCAGGGCGCCGGCCCGGCCGGCCCCGGCGCCGTCGGTCGAGGCCGGCAGCGGGAAGCCGGCCAGGCCCGCGTCGGCCAGCCGGGCAAGGACGCCGCCGCGGGCGACGTCAAGGGAACGCCGCAGCGATCGCGGCCGCTCCGCTATGTCGGAGACCAGCAGTTCGGCGAACTCGGCCCCGTAGCGGTCCCGCCATGGCCGCGGGTACCAGCGGAGCAGGCGCTCGGCCTGGCCGGCGGTCCCGCCGGCGGGACCGACGGCGGCGTCGTCGGCGTCGTCGGCGTCGTCGGCGGCCGGAGCCGTCTCGGCGGGCTCGTCGGCCGGGCTCACGCGGTGCCCCACTTGAGGCTGGACCAGTTAGCCCCCAGGCGGCGCAGGCCGACCTCGGTGACCCGGGCCTGCGCGGCCAGGTGCGCCTTGAGCGCGGTCGCGCCCGCGGTCGTGAGCCGGTAAGGGCGACGGCGGTCTTCTGTTTCGAGCGCCTCGATCATGCCCTGCGACTCGAGCCGCGCCAGCGCCTCGTACAGCGTGCCCGGCGCCAGCCGGACCCCGGCGAAGGACTCGACGTCCTTGGTCAGCGCGTAGCCGTGCTTGGGCCCGTCGGCCAGGCTGGACAAGATCAGCGTGGCCGGCCCGGCGTACCGGCCGAACCCGGCCAGCGCCGCGGCGTCGGCCGACTCGCCTCCATCACGTTTCGCCATGCGGCCGACTATACATCGGGATCCGATATACCGGAAGCCGATGTAATATCTCGGCGGACCGGGTATCCGCCCGCCCTGTCGGCTACGCCACCGACCTGGGTCGCGGCCTGTCACCTACGCCATCGACATGGCCTATTGGTGTCGCTGGCGTAGGTGACAGGTGGAGCGGTGGGCG
>Ga0335074_10014287_pt1 | contig 11147 bp, 7 predicted proteins | sample Lox_Sample_23_FD_206715 | JGI IMG/M metagenome (GOLD analysis project Ga0335074, IMG submission 206715) | Soil microbial communities from Loxahatchee National Wildlife Refuge, Florida, United States - Lox_Sample_2.3 | ecosystem: Environmental > Terrestrial > Soil > Wetlands | place: USA: Florida... | reverse complement strand
GCGGCTGCCCTGCACACCAAGCCGGGACCTGCTCCAGCCAGCCCGGATTACACCCAGCTCAACGCCCCAATGGCTGCTGCCCTACTAGAAGCGTCAGAAACTCAGCCCATCCTGGCCACGCGCGCCGTGCCGGTCACAAACTGCGCAACGAGCGCTTTCACCAGCTGGTCTCGCGACGGCCTGCTTTCGCTCTCCTTCTTCTGGAGCTTGCCGAACGGGGTCGTGCCGCCCGTGATCATCGTGCCGGCCGCACGCTCCTCGCCCGGCCGCCGGGTGAAGGTGTGGTCGATAGTCGCGACGCCACCCTTTGTATTCACAATTACGCTCGCATCAACCTGCATTGATGGCCCCCGCGTCAGCACACCGCCTGCGGGCGCGTCACAGAAAAGAAAGTCCGCCATCCGGCTGATCTCGGCCCGCAGCGTCCTGAGCGTGTACGAGCGCGTGCCTGCCTCAAAGTCGGGACGCTCCACAAGCAGGATGAGCGCTGCCGTCGTACCAAACGGAACCGTGTAGCCGAACTCGTATCCGGGCGGCGGCACTCCGGACGGCATTTCTCCGGCCTCAAGGCCCTCGGGCACCTTCAGGTGCATGATGATGCAGCTCTTGAGGCGGTCGACCGCGGCCATCAGGCGGCACAGCTCACCGAGCTCGCCGGTGACTGGCAGCTTGCCGGACTTGCCTGCCGCGATCGCGGCCCTGACTGGGGTCCCGGCCTTCAGGCCCACTGTCCCGTTAACGATGAGCTGGTCAAGGGCCGTCTGCATGGCCGCGTTGCGGCCCCGGTCATCGAGGCGGACAAAAGGCGACGGGCTGGCGGGATCCTGGGCAACTGACGCCAGACGGCCGCCACCGGTAACCGCCAGCACGGCTTCCGGGTAGGTGCCGAGAGGGACCTCGTTCGCGTCGCTGACCCGCTCAAGCAGTGCGGCGTCGAGGCTGACCCGTCGGCGCAACATCCGCAAAGGCTATCCCGGGCCGGGCTGGAGGTTCAGCGGCCCGAATTCACCGACACAGAAGGTCCCGCCGTTCCGTCACCGGACGGTCTGCTGGATCACCGGCCACCGCCGGGCAAACACAACCTGCTACGGCTAGCGGCTGCCGGCGCTGATCTCAGGCATGATGCTGGCCGCGGCGCGGATGCGGCCCAGCCGCCTGCAGGCCACAAGTGACCAGCAAATCAGATGTGTCATCCATACCAGCGCGACTAACTGCTGGCCAGAGGCCGTAGTCCCGACATCGGACCAACCCCAGAATTGCGGTGGCGACGCGGCGAACTCGAATATCAGCCACAAGTAAGCACCGGCAGTCAGCCATATGGCAGCGGTAAGGAACCATGCGACCGGGCGCGGCAGCGACGCGAATACCCGGCCATCGCGGCGTACCAGCCGCCAGGCAGCGAGTTGTGTTACTGACGCGCAGAAGCTGGCCCCGCGGGGCCGCCGCGCTGCTCGCCCCGCGGCGGGCGCCTCCGCGGCTGCCCACGCTGGCCACCCCGGGCCCGTAAAGATCGCCCGGCTCGCCTGCTCTTCCCGCAGACGGTACCGGTGAACGCGGGCGGCCGAGGCCGCGACGTCGGCTGCCGTCAGCACAATGGCTGACACGTCCACGGCCACGACAGGCAGCATCGGGTGAGCCGCCAGCGCCACCGCGGCCACGACAATTGCCGCGCCCACCCACCCAGCCAACCGCTGTGACCACCCCGGCAACCGCGAGCAGCGGCGGCACAGCAGGGCCGGCAAGCCAGGCGGACAACCGCCCAAACAAGCCAGGCCGCACCGGCGCAGGGGCCGACCATGATGCCACGGCCGCCCACGCCGTCCCGTCCCACCACCGCGGCACACCCCAACGTTCCGGGTCGGGATACCAGCCAGCCGGAGGCAAGACCAGCCGGGGAGGCTCCCCGCCTGGCGGAGCCCAGTCCCCGCTCATGGGCCATCACATTAACACCCGGAATCGCCAACAAGACCGATATGCACTACCCATCCCATCCCATCCCATCCCATCCCATCCCATCCCATCCCATCCCATCCGAACCTATGGCTCGGCGGAGGAAACCTCGGGGAACCCTTCCCCGCACCCCAGGGTTCGCCCGAGGCTTTCCCGGTTCAGCTGGCCTGAACTCTGGCGAGGAACAAAACTCGACTAGCACGCCGAAACGCCAGGCACCTGTCAGCGTCAAGCTAGTGAGGAACACGAGCAGCGCAGGGCCCGAAACGACGGCAAGGGCAGCGGGCAGCTAACGTGGAACACTAGTTGCTGTGGAACGCAGGGCTGCCGCCGAGGAGGCCATGTACACACCCGCCGACGAAGCCACGCTTGGGGTGCGGCTTCGCATTCTCCGTCGCTGGCGTGGCATGACTCAGGTACAACTCGCTGGGCTGGCTGGTCTGTCGCCGTCGTACCTGTCGATGGTTGAGCATGGCACCCGGATGCTTGACCGCAGGTCGAACATCGCCGCTGTGGCCAGCGCGCTCAAAGTTTCCGAAACCGACCTGGTGGGCGGTCCGCATCTCAGCTCAGACCCGCTCCAGTCCGACCCTCATATGGCGATCCCGCCGCTGAGGGTCGCGCTGCAAACCAACACGCTGGCCAGCCCGGCCGTGGACAGTGGCAGGCCCTTAGCTGAGCTGCACAACGAAGTCTTTAACCGGATCGAGCCGCTGCGCCGGGTATGTGATTATGTGACTATCGGGCATCTGCTGCCTGACGTACTCGATGGCCTCCACTGGCACGCCGCGCAGCCCGGTGATGAAGCCTCCCGACGTCTGGCACTGGAGACACTGGTGGAAGCGTGTGTCATCACAGCAGCCGTGGCAAAGGAACTGAACTACATGGACTTGGCCTCGCTGGCCGCGCTGCGAGCCAAGGATGCGGCCAGTCTGCTCGGGGACCCTGTGCAGCAGGGCAAGGCTGACTTCATGTGGCTCCTCACCCTTCCCAGGGCCGGGACGTGGGAGCGTACCCTGGCAGCCGCCGAACGATCAGCCGACGCCTTGCAGCCGCACGCCACAGATTCGACTGGGCTGGAAGTCCTCGGAATGGTCACCCTGACCGCCTCGCTGTCGGCCGCTGCTATCCACCGGGCAGACAGGGCAGCGTTCTGGCTCGATGAGGCAGCGGGCGTTGCTGCGCGAGTACCTGACGAGCCCAGACGCACCTGGCAGTCGTTTTCATCCACCAACGTCAACGCCTGGCGCATCGCTATTGGCATAGAGTGCGGCGAGTCCGGCAGCAAAATAACCGACCTTGCCAGCAGCGTGAACCTGGAACTATTCGAGCCCAAGTCATCACGCCGGGCGAACATCCTTGCAGATATCGGTCGGGGGCTAGCCCGCGAACCACGGACCAGGGCTGAATCTGTCCGCTGGCTCCGCAGAGCCGAAGACGCCTCGCCCCAGCGCATCAGGAACTCAACACCCGTCCGCGAAACCGTTGCCTACCTGCTGAACCGCGCAAAGGCCGATGCCATGGGCCGGGAACTGCGCGGCATGGCCGCGCGCATGGGCGTTCCGCACTAGCTTCCCGTCAGGCTCCTGGCACCACGGACTTCACGGCTGTGACATTTTGCCCATCGCGGATTTCTAGCGTTTTGCTCCATGGAAAGCGATCACAACCAGCAATTAGTCCCTGGTATCGGCTGTGCTGATGCCCTGCGGGGGTGAAAATCGGGGGTGGTTGCCCGCCGACGTCGAGTTGGCTTGGTGCTGTGAGCCCGTCAATTAGTCTGATCGCTGGGAGCCGCCGCCAGGGTCCTGCATTGTTGCCTGTGAGCACGCGATTCCGCCTTGTTGTCCCTGCTGGCTCCTGCGGGCAGCCGCCGGAATGGGCTGTTTGCAGAGGAGGGCCTGGTGGAGGAGATCACGGAGGAGGCTGCCGGGCTGGTGGCGCGGGTGGGCGCGCTGGATGTCGGCAAAGCGGAACTGGTTTGCTGCGTGCGGGTGCCGGATGAGGCCAGAGCGGGGCGGCGCCGGCAGGAGGTCCGCACGTTCGCCACGACGGCGCGGTCGCTGCTGGAGTTGCGGGACTGGCTGGTCTGCCTGGGGGTGAGCCTGTGTGTGATGGAGGCCACGTCGGCGTACTGGAAGCCGCCGTTTTACCTGCTTGAGGACGCGGTCGAGTGCTGGGTGGTCAATGCCCGTGACGTGAAGAACGTGCCGGGCAGGCCGAAGACGGGCCGGCTGGATGCGGTGTGGCTGTCCAAGCTGGCTGAGCGGGGGATGCTGCGGCCGTCGTTTATCCCGCCGCCGTGGCAGCGGGAGCTGCGGGATTTGTGCCGGTACCGGCGGACGCTGATCCATGAGCGGACGCGGGAGAAGCAGCGGGCGGAGAGGCTGCTGGAAGACACTCAGATCAAGCTGTCGAGCGTGATCAGTGACATCTTCGGCACGTCCGGCCGGGACATGCTGGAGGTGCTGATCGCCGGGCAGCGTGACCCGTACGTGCTCGCTGGACTGGCGCGTGGGTCGATGCGCGGCAAAAAGAGCGTCTTGCAGGAGGCGCTGACCGGGCACTTCCGCGACCACCACGGCTACCTGCTGCGCATGATGCTTGACCGCGTGGACGCGCTGAGCGTCCAGGTCGAGGCGCTGACAGGGCGGATCGATGAGGTGATCGCCCCTTTCGCGATCCAGGTGGCCCAGCTCGATGAGATCCCCGGCGTCGGGATCACCGGCGCCCAGGAGCTCATCGCGGAGATCGGCGTGGACATGGCCCGGTTCCCCACCGCCAGCCACCTGGTGTCGTGGGCCAGGTATGCACCCAGAGCACGCCAGTCCGCTGGCAAGAACAAGCCCGGCACCACCGGCAAAGGCAATCCCTGGCTCGCCAGTGCCCTCGGCGAGGCTGGCATCGGCGCCGCCCGGGCCAGGACCTTCCTGGGCGCGCGTTACCACCGCCTGGCCCGCCGCCGCGGCAAGCGGCGCGCCCTGGTCGCAGTCGGCAACTCGATCCTGGTAATCGCCTGGCACCTGCTATCAGACCCCGAAGCCCACTTCACCGACCTCGGCCACGGCTGGCACGACCGGCTCGCCCCGGCACGCCGCAAGCGTCAGCTCATCGCCGAACTCGAACGCCTATCCGGCCAGAAGGTCCTGCTCCAGGAGGCCGCCGCCTGACATGGTGCCCACCTGACCCGGCTCCGCTGCGCTACGCCGGGTGCTGCCGCCTGCCCAGCTGAGCACCGATTTTCGATTCAGCCCACCTCCGCAGCCTCGCCGAAGAGCTGTCCACCCGGGGGTTAGTGACCCAACTGCTCGAAAACACCAGCCCGGCGTCCATCAAGGCCGCCAATCCTGACAGCCCCGACCTGACCGAACGCATACTCTGCCGGCCCGCCGAGGAAAGACCCCGACGAACTACGCGCAGTCCTGACCGCCGCCACCATCCCCGCCCAGCAATCCCGGAGTACCCGATGACAGACACCCCCCTCCATCAGCCAGTCGCCGTAGCTCTGGCGCTCATTGATCAGCGCTGGCCGTCAGTCCCGGCCCTGTCCACGATCGCTGGCAATGGGGCTCTGACCCGGTTAGATAATGACCCCCGGTACCTGGTCGGCCGACTGCAGCAGGCCATCAACGTTCTGATGGCGCCCGACTTGGCTCCCGCTGACCAGATGACCCTGCTGGTGTCGCAGGCCATCAGCGACGCCTTGTCGTGGCGGTTGCGCGACGACCGCGATCCCTGTCGGCACTGCGGCGATGAGATGTGCCCGGCGTGCAGCGCAGACTGGGAGCAGGCAGATCGCTATCACGAACTCGCTCGTACCCTGGGCGCCGTAGCCAACCGCTCACGCCGCACCACCAGCCAGCAGCCGCAAATGCAGAATGTGATCCAGGCGGGCGAAGGTCCCGGTTAACCGAACTCGAAAACGAGCGCACCCGGATCAGCCACCCAGCTCGGCGGCCTGACGCAACCGAGGCTCGGCGGCCCGACCCTGCTCGACCGCCTCCCCCTAATGCCGAGCATCTCACTGGGTTCCGTCCGGCCTCCTAACCCTGCTGTGACGCAACGGGGGCAAATAGCCGTCACTGGTGTTAAAGCGCTGTTCATCGCTATCGTCTAGTAATTGTCTGACTGGAGGTACGCCAGGAGGTGCTGTGACGTGGGAATTGATCTTGACATCTGCGTCGGGTTCCTCCCCGGGCAGGGGGGATACCGGCCCGGCGCGCTTAGCCGAGCGTGGCAGCGGCGTGAACCAGCGGTAACCGAGGTTTTCGGGCAGATCGACGAGGTCGCGGTCAGGTTCACTGGACAGCCGGTGACCGGGCAGATCTTCTCGGCCAGCCCGCCCTCGCTCAGCGACATGCTCGCGGGCAGTCCCGATCTGCTGCAGCTGGCGATATTCGGGCAGTCCGTCGTGGCGTTCCGGCTGATAGAGGCGGCCGGTGCCCGGCTGTCGTGCCTGGTCGGGCACAGCCTGGGCGAGATCGCTGCCCTCGTCTGCGCCGGAGCCTATTCGGCGGGCCAGGGCGCGCAGATCATCTGCCACCGCAGCGCAGCGGTCCGCGAGGCGGCCGCGGCCGACGGCAGGATGCTGGCCCTGGCCGCCGACGCGGCCAAGGGCGAGGAGATCCTGCACCTGCTCGGCTCGGCCGGCCTCGCGCTTGCCGTCGACAACGGGCCGGGCCAGATTGTCATCTCAGGGCCCGTCGCGGATCTGCAACGGGTGGCGACGATCGCGTCGGCGATAAACGTGGCGGCCACCCCTCTCGCCTCCCCCGCACCATTCCACAACTCGGTGCTGGCGCCCGCGCGCCGCGAGCTGGCCCGGCGGATCAGCGGCATCGCCCACGACTCGCTGCGCATCCCGGTGTACTCGCCGATCCTGTCCCGCCAGTACCGGGACTCCGACGACCTGCCTTCGCTGCTCGGTATGCACCTCGTGACCCCGGTTCGGTTCGGTGCCGCGGTCAGCCGCCTCTACGAGGCCGGGGCGAGGATCTTCGTCGAGGTCGGGGCGGGTTCCGCGCTGACCGGCCTGGCCGCGGCCGCGTATCCCGACATCACGGTTCTGCGTCCGCTCTCCGGGCCCGATGACGAGGCCGCGCTCGCGCAGACGGTCACCTACCTGGCCGGCCGGCCACCTGCCCCTCCGGCAACACCCAGGCCTCCGGCCTGGGAGGCACCCGCCGCCGCACAATGGGACAGCGGCACCACCCGGCTGGAGCCCACGCCAGCTCAGGTGGTGTCATGGCCGCCGGTCCAGCCCACTGCACTGGAGCCAGCTGCGGTGTCCTGGCCGGCCCCGCAGGCGGCAGCACCGGCGCCAGCGGCTGCTGCGCCGTGGCCGGCATCCGATGATCTCCCGGCCGTATGGGCGCGGGAAGGTGCGGCGGATGCCCCGGCACCCGCCGCGCGCGAGACGGCGGCGTCGGCCGCAGCAGCGGGAGCGCGTGTCACCCGGGAGGAGATCCTGCGGGGCGTACGAGCGCTGTACGCCGAGGCGCTGGAATACCCCGAGGACGTGCTGACCGAGGACGCCGAGTTCGAGGCCCACCTCGGGGTGGATTCGCTGAAGCAGACGGAGATGTTCACCCGGCTGAGCAAGCGTTACGCGATCCCGGCCGTGCCCGAGGATGTCACCGACATCGACACCATCGGCAAGGCCGTGGACTTCATCTATGCGGCCCTGACCGCCGGCGCGGGCAAGGCCGCGTGACCGCGGGGCACGACGGACCTTCCGCCGGGACGCCTGGCCGTGCCAGCCAGCCGAGCAGCCCGGCGGTGCTGTCCGGCAAGGTCGCGCTGGTGACCGGGGGCGCGGGCGCCGTCGGCCGGGAGATCGTGGCGGCGCTCGCTGAGCGCGGCGCCCGGGTCATCCTCAACTGCTTCCATTCTTACGACGTGGGCAAGCTGATCGCCCAGCAGATGCGCCAGCGCGGCCTTGATGTGCGGGTCATCCGGGCCTCCGTCGCTCAGCAGCCACAGGTGACCGCGATGTTCAACCAGATCCAGAACGATTACGGGCGCCTGGACATCCTTGTTAACAACGCTGCCATCGGCATCCTGGGGCACCTCGACGACGTCACCGACAAGGGCTTCACGCGGATACTCGACACCAACCTCAAGGGCCCGCTGTGGTGCATCAAGGCGGCCCGGCCGCTGATGGCCGCGGCCGGCGGCGGCTCGATCGTCAACGTCTCCGCCATCGGCAGCATGTACGTGACCGACGGCTATCTCATGATGGGCGCGGCCAAGGCCGGCCTGGAGAACCTGACCAAGTACCTCGCGGTCGAGCTGGCCCCGCTGGGCATCCGCGTCAACGTCGCTTCGTGCGGGCCCATCGAGAGCCCGACGCTCGACTACTTCCCTGACCCGGTGCAGCTGCGCGTCCAGTCGGCGGCGGCAACGCCCATGGGCCGCCTGGCCAGCGCGCGGGACTTCGCCAACGTTGTCGTGATGCTGTCCGGCCCGGACTCGGGGTGGATCACCGGGCAGACAGTGCTCGCCGACGGCGGGCTGACGAGCGTGCTGTTCCGACCCGGCCCGCCCGCCCCCGCCACCCAGCCCACCCCCGCCGGCCCGCCCAGCCCAGCTGGCCCGCCCGCCCCCGCCGACCCGCCCGCCCCCGCCGGACCCGAGCCGGACGCCGCCGCGCCTCGTGGCGGCGCCGAACCGCTGCCGCCGGTCACCGGCGCTGACGACCCGATCGCCGTCGTCGGCATGGGACTGGCCGTGCCGGGGGCATCGTCCCCGGCCGAGTTCTGGACGCTGCTCAACGACGGCGGCGAACTGTTTGTCGAGCCCCCGGCTGACCGCTGGCGGGCTGACGACATCGCCTCGCCGGACCCGGCGGCGCCGGACAAGTCGTACCAGCCGCGGGCAGGCTTCATCACCAGCTTCACGCCGCACCCACGGCTGGCCGCCGAGGACGCGGCTGAGCAGGAAGCCGCCTACCCGGGCCCGTGGCTGCGGCACAGCCTGTACCAGGCGATGGAGTCTGTCACCTGCGCCGCCGGCGACCAGGTGGAACTGTGCGTGGGGTTCAGCGCCGACATGGTCCCGCACCTGGAGGAATCCGTGGTGCTCGACAGCCTGCTGCACGAACTGGAGGCACCGGCGGCGACCGGGCCCGCGTCACCGGATGCCGAACGGATCGCCGCCGCGCTCACAAGCGGCCTGCGGAGCGGGGCGGCTGGCAAGCGGGCTTGCCTGCCGCGGCAGGTGGTGACCGACGCCATGGGCGGCATCCTGCCCGGCAGCACGCGCGTGCGGCTGGTGGACACCGCCTGCTCCTCGGCGCTGTACGCCATCGACCTCGGGGTCCGGGCACTGCGCTCCGGCACGGCTGACATCGCCGTCTGCGGCGGGGCCGAGGCGCTGACCGCGCCGAGCACTGTCCTGTTCAGCAAGCTCAGCGGCCTGTCGACCGCGGGAGCGGTCCGGGCGCTGGACCGCGGCGCCGACGGGGCGCTGTTCTGCGACGCGGCGGCCGTCGTCGTCCTTAAACGGCTGTCCCGGGCGCTGGCCGACGGCGACCGTGTCCTGGGGCTGATCGCCGGCATCGGGCTGTCCTCGGACGGCAAGGGCAAGGCGATCTACGCCCCGTCCAGCAAGGGCCAGGCGCTGGCGATCCGGCGTGCGTTCAGCCAGTCCGGCGTGACCCCGGGCGACGTCGGGTTCATCGTCGCCCACGCGACGGGCACGCCTGCCGGCGACAGCGCCGAGATCACAGCGCTCAGGGACTGCTACGCCACCGGGCAGCGGGTCTGGGTGACATCGAACAAGTCGCTGATCGGCCATTCGGGCTGGGCCGCCGGGGCTGTCTCAATGATCCATCTGCTGCTGGCGATGGCCGAGCGGACCGTCCCGGCGCAGTACCGGCTGAGCAAGCCGGCCCGCGCCTTCACCGGGCAGCAGGAGTCGGACCTGGCGGTCCCGGCCCAGCCGGAGCCCTGGCCAGCCCAGCCCGGACGCCCGCGGGTAGGCGCCATCTCAGGCTTCGGTTTCGGCGGAACGAACGCGCACCTGCTGGTCAGCGAATACGTTCCCGGCGCGGCGCGCGGGCCAGCGAGCGTCACGCGCCCGGCCGAGCCGCTGACCATCGTGGGCTGGTCAGGGCACTGGCCGGGCGCCGACGACAGCAGCGCCGTCGCCTCCCTGGCCCGCCACGGCGTCAGCGGCCCGGACCGGCGGCTCAGCTTCGGCGACTCCTATCCGGTGCCGCCGCTCAAGCAGTTGCGGGTCCCGCCGGCGACAGCGCGGATGATGGACCGGACGCAGCTCATGATGCTCGAATGCGTGCGCAGGCTCGACCCGGCCGTGCTGCGGTTCTGCCGGGACAACGCCGACCGGGCCGGTGTCGTGGTCGGCCACACCGGCATGACCCGGTCCGGCGTCCTGTACTCGCTGCGATGCCGGTCCGACCACGTACGCCGGATCCTGGGCGAGAACGGCCTGGACACCGCGGCGGCGCCGTTCCTGTCCCAGGTCCAGGCGTGGCTGGACCGCGTGCAGCCTCCGCCCACCGAGGACTCGAGCCCGGGCGTGATGGCCAACGTCATCGCCGCGCGGGTGGTGAACTATTACGACCTTCACGGCCCGGCTGTGGCCGTCGACGACGGCCACGACTCACTTGCGGCCGCCCTCGAAGTGGCCGCCTGTTACCTGCAATCCGGGGACCTGGACATCGCTCTGGTCGGGACGGCCAGCGGGAACTCGCTTCCGGCCTGGGCGTGCCAGGTCACCAGCGGGCTGTCCGCCGCTCCGGCCACGCTGGCCGAGGGAGCTTTCCTTTTCGCCCTCACCCGCCAGGCCACAGCCGCTGAGCACGGCCTGCCGCTGCTGGCGGCCATCGACCCGGCAGCCGAGGGCCGCCGCGAGCCGCAGGGGGAGGATGCAGCCTGAACGTGACCCCCGACCTCCCCGATCCGCCGGGAACTCGCGGCGCGTGGGACCTCGTCCGGGCACTGACCGCCGGCGCTGGCGAGCCCGATCAGGCCGGCCAGGCAGCGAGCCGCCTCGGCCTGCGGCTGATCCGCCAGCCCGAAGCCGCGCCGCGACCCGGCCAGCCGCAGCCTGCCGCCAGCCTGATCACACCCGATCCCCAGATGGCCCATCACCGGCATGTGCTGGCGATAGAGCCGCAGCCCGCGACGCCGGTGCGCCCGCCCGTCCCGCTGCTCCCCCCGCACACCGCGGTGATC
>Ga0335074_10014285_pt1 | contig 11148 bp, 11 predicted proteins | sample Lox_Sample_23_FD_206715 | JGI IMG/M metagenome (GOLD analysis project Ga0335074, IMG submission 206715) | Soil microbial communities from Loxahatchee National Wildlife Refuge, Florida, United States - Lox_Sample_2.3 | ecosystem: Environmental > Terrestrial > Soil > Wetlands | place: USA... | reverse complement strand
TTTCCAGGTGAAATCCACAACCAATGCGAAGGTGCCCGTCTCTTCGAGGCAGGCTGCGAGACTGTGGTTGTAAGCGGATCATAATCTGTCGTTTGCAACAGACGTGGCGATGGGCTTATGCCCATAGGTATTACGGGCAGGCCGGCAGATTTCCCCAGGCTGCATCCGCAGTGGCGGCTTAACTTCTAGATGTTCGCTTTTATTTCGCCTATACTCCTACCATGTTCCAGGGACCGTCAGGACGCAAGACGTTCGTTGTCGCGTGCAAGAAATGTCGCCGGGACGTCCCCACCGGTGTCACTGAATTCCCGTTCCAATCGATCGTCGTCGAGTGCCCGCTGTGCGGGGAAAAGCGCCGCTACCTGCCCTCGGAAGTATTCCTCGGACGAGTTGATCAGCTTGTGAGCCGCCAGAAGCGCATGGGGGCAATCTGATGTTCGACCCCGACGCGCACATGCCTCGGATCAATCGCGGGATGATCTATCTCGGCGCCTGTCTCATTGCGGGAATCCGGCTTGCCCGGGAGCGGCAGGTGAATGTGCGAGTTGTGCCGACGAGACAAGCGATCGAGGAGTCGGTGGATCTAGCCCACGAGATATTCAATCGTGTGTTCCGCAAGGTGCCTGAACAGGTGAAGGACATTCACTGAAATGGCCGTTTGAGCGCTTGAACACGGCCATCCGGCAGATCGGAACCCCTGTTTGGCTGGCGCGAGTGTTAGTCTCTCGCCATGTGCGGGCGATACGGCAGGAGAGCGGACAAGCAACGGATCGCGGAGTGGATGCAGAGCCGCGATACGAATGTGTTCGACGATTCCTATCTCGCGCCGTCGTACAACGTCGCGCCGCAGTCCTTTCAGCCGGTTGTGAGACTCAATGGCGAGAACGGCCAGAGAGAATTGACCGTCATGCGTTGGGGGCTCGTTCCTTTCTGGGCAAAGGACTCGAAGATCGGCTTCTCCACCATCAATGCGAAATCGGAAACCGTGACCACGAGTCCAGCTTTTCGGGAGGCGATGAAACGCCGGCGCTGTCTTGTCCCTGCGGAATGGTTTTACGAGTGGCAGAAAATCGACGCTAAGACGAAACAACCTTACGCCATCGGCCTACGCGACGGTTCGCTGTTCGCCTTCGCAGGTCTGTGGGAGACCTGGAAAGACAAAGCGCTGGATAAGGTGCTGGAGACGTACACCGTACTCACCACGGATCCGAATGAACTCATGGAGCCGATTCATAGTCGGATGCCGGTGATTCTCGCGCCGAAGGACTACCAGCGATGGCTGGAACCCGGCGAGTCGACGCATCTTCCTGTCGATCTACTCAGGCCGTATCCGGCCGAAGAAATGAGGTCGTGGAAAGTAGGGAGTAAGGTGGGGAACGTGCGAAACAACGAGCCGGGATTGATCGCGCCGATTTGAAGGTCGTTGTCAAAGATTCCTGAGGAAAAGAACTACAGGTTCTGGTCTCGGGGGGGGCATGATGGTGGCCTCCTCGGCACGTTCTTACTCGAGCAGATCGACCGGGTGTGGTCCACCAAGAGAACCAATAATCTCGAGGTTGAATTTCGCGCGCGCCGCGAGCTCCATCGGACGAACCCTGTTCACGAACCAGGCATGAGCGATTCGATCTAACCCTGCTCCAGCGAGCGGGCCCGCCGCTCGCAGGTTTGAAGCGAGGCCAACTGCATCGATTTTGCCCCAATGGATAACGAGATTTCGATTTTTATACATGCGTGTGAAAACAGCGGCAATCTGGCTGTTGATATCCCGCAGGCTATCGTACGGGTTATCGAGAATCTTGTGCATTCTAGCCACAGCGGCCATGTCAGACTCGTCTTTGAGGGAGAGTGCTGACTTACTTCGAATCGCGCTTGCGACCACCTTGGCGCGTTCTCGATTTGACTCACATCCATCAAGAGTCGCATTCAGAGGATCCTTTGCGTTCAGCCGGTAGGAGAGGGTGGTGAGTTCGGCTCGAACAAAGGAGCATGCAACCAGCATGGCGAGGCGCACGCCAGCAACAACGTCAGGATCTCCCGGACCGCTGAGCAGAGCTTCAATGGCGGCCCAGCCAGTCGTGATGGCAGTGCTTGGCGGGGCAGAGTTCAAAGCCCCGAACATGTGCAGGGCTGCGTCCACGATGCTCGCTTGCTCTAGGGTGTAAAGTTTGTCTTCTCGGTGCAGTGCGTGTACCTCAACACGCCTATGGCGGCGGCCAAATGCAAATGACCGCTTCATGCCTTCGACAAAAACGGATCGTGAGGGCCGTAGGCGGCTGTTTGTTCCTAGGCTAACGCGTGAAGAGAGCTGGTCGACTGTATCCACGGCAGCCTCGACAGCTGCCCACGGATCTCGCGCCGGAAGGCGAAACAGTAGCGCTCCATTCTGTTGCACCCCCGCTGGATCCAATCCTTGAGAGCTCAACCAATTCACAACATCTCTGGCCGGGACCCAATTAGGTGGCAGGCCGGACTTGCTCTCTGGCACCCCCTCGAATGGCACAAGAACGCTAAATTCTTCCATTGGCCTCAGTGACATGACTTGGGCCACTTCGACAAATTCCGACAGTGAAGCGGACCCTGCCGGGTTTTGAGCTTGGTATTTGCACCAGCGATGAAGATGATGCGGGCTAAACCCAGCGTCTAGGAGGTAGGAAGCGATGGCCCTAGCGGTGCGTTCTTCGCCAAGATTGTCTCCCCGACCGATCGAGTCTGCCCAGAGATGAAGATAGTTCGCGCGGACCGCTTCAATTCCGAGCTTGACCACCCCGAAATCAACGCCATCGGGCACTATTTGTTTCTTTAGCGCCTGTTGGAACGCCCTCTTTGCTTCTTTGGTTCCGATGCCGGGATCCGGACCCACTGCTGATAAAGCAACTTGCACGGTCGCGGCAAACAGATCCTCGCTGAGAATTCCGGCTCGTTGTGCGTAGCTTGCTTCTAAGACCTCCTCTAACGCCAAAAGGGCACTGGAACACCAAAGGCGGCGATACCAAGGCGTGCCACCCCCAAAAAAATCAAGGAGTCTTGCAATCACGCGGGTTCCAAATGGGTCGACAATCGGCATCGCTCACGCTATACTGGTTCACAGGGTACATTCCCGAGATCTATCCCGAGGGTGTTTCCAAAGCGTCAGTTTTTGGGGCGCAGCGGACGCACCCTCTTTCCATTTGCGCTATAGTAAATCCTCGATGGAACTTAAGGCTAAACATGCGGTTGCGAAGGTGGCTCTCGAATCCCACCCAAAGCTCCGAGGCGTCTGGCCCCCGGAGCCAGGTGGGGCATATACACGAGGCGCCTCATTTCCAATCGATGGTTCTGACGTCTTAGAGCATGTCTTTTACTATGCTCCAGTGGGGCATGCCAAAGCTAACGTATCGTTAAAGACATCCTACGAGGGCCGGTACCAGGCACGTGATTTATTGCTCGATGATGCATACTTCGCTGAGCGGCTGGCATCGTTTCTACGAGGAAAAGTGGGACGTAAAATTGCGGATATTGGGAGACTGGAGATCGATTTCTAGGAACTTTGACTTTTGTCCCGAAGGTGTCACAGCCATTTTCTTCCATTCATGCCTCCGCAACAGTAGACTGTCTTACCTCGGGTGCCCGGTTAAATCGCTCTCAGTAGTTGGGAGGGCGTGACTATCAGCAGCGTGGCTGGTGAATGTCCATTTCGGAGTTCACCTCAATTTGGCTCGTGGAAGAACCTTGAACGGACGCCTCAGGGAACAGCCTCTCATGTGACTCGCTGTTCTCGAGCTTCACTTTTAGCTGTCGTTGGTTATTCGCTGACGTTGTCTTCAGAATGTAGCGAGTGACGTTGGATCTCGCGGGTGAGCTTACGTCCGCATTCGTGCAGCCCCCATCAAGAGCCCTCCTCCGATTCCCGTCCTCTAATTAAAAGGACCCCAATTCAATGAAACCGTCAGAACTTTATGAGGCGCTTCACGCGCTGATCAGCGAACGTGTGCCCCTGCACATTTGGGGTGCGTGCGGCGTCGGCAAGTCGCAGATCGTTGCCCAGGTCGCCGCCGATCGGAAGTGCGAGTTCCTCGACATCCGGGCGGTGCAACTCGATCCCGTTGATCTCCGAGGTTTGCCACGGATCACCCAGGACCGCGCCGAGTGGGTGCCGCCGAAATTCCTGCCACTCGATGGCGAGGGCATTCTGTTCCTGGACGAGCTGACTGCGGCGCCGCAGATGACTCAGGCGGGCTGCTATCAACTGGTCCTCGATCGCAAGCTGGGCGAGTACCGGCTTCCGGATGGATGGGTAGTGATTGCCGCCGGCAATCCTGCCTCCGAGAGGGGCGTCCATTTCTCGATGCCGCGGCCACTGCGGAACCGTTTCGTCCACCTCGACCTTGAGCCCGATTTCATCGACTGGTGCAAGTGGGCCGTGAAGGCCGCAATTCGTCCCGAGATCATCGCATTCCTGCGCTTCAAGCCGACACTCCTGCATGATCCGAATGTCACTTCCGATGTGAACGCGTGGCCGACGCCGCGCTCCTGGGAGATGGCCTCGAATGTCCTGAGTGGTTTCGCGCGCCGGCAGCAGAGTGGATTCTTTGCCGGCACCACCGAAATTGAGGCGCAGCTGCTTGAAGGAACGATCGGCGAGGCGGCCACCACGGAACTGGTCGCCTTCCTGCGTCTCTTCCGGGAATTGCCATCGATTGACGAAATCCTGCTCAATCCGGACGCGGCACCGCTCCCCGATGAGCCGTCGGCACGGATTGCCATCGCCACGGCTCTCGGACGTGCACTGACCGACCATTCGATCGCGAAAGGGATCCGGTATCTCGACCGGATGCCGACCGAAATGCGCGTGCTGGCCATGCGCGACGCCGCAGCCCGCGATCGGGCCATTACTCACACGCCGGAGTTCGTCCGCTTCGGCGTAGAACATGCGGGAGTTTTGCAATGATCACCGAACGCGCCATGCTGGCCGCGGTCCACATCAGCATCTGGACTGCGATCAAACACGACCGGAAGGTCAGCCGAGAGGTAGCCGAGCAGCACGGAGCCTATGCCGGCGCCGGCCGTTACAACAAGCAGCTGCTTCGTGAAGCGGAACGGCTCGAATCTCTCCGCTCGCTCTCCGGCCAAATTCGCCAGTACTTCTACAAGATCACGCTGCCCTGGTCCGACGAGGGCTATCGCCTTCTGCCGGCGCACTTCTACTTCGAGCTGACGACGAAGATGCGGGAGTTCGAGCAGGCATTCGCGCAGCAGGTGGAGGAGTTCCTGGCCGTCTACCCCAGCTATATCGAGCAGGTCCGGCCGGAGTTGAACGGGCTCTTCCGGGAAGAAGATTATCCATCGACGGAAAAGCTGCGGAACAAGTTTGGGGTCAAACTCGAGGTTTTGCCCATCCCGAGCGGCAACGACTTCCGGGTAACGCTCTCCGAGGAAGAGCAGGCGCGGGTGGCGCGAGAGATCGATGAGAACGTCCGCCAGTCGCTGCAGAAAGGTACCGAGGACCTGTGGACGCGGCTGAAGGGTGTCGTTGCGCATATGGTCGAGCGCCTCAATGAACCGGAGTCGCGCTTCCACGCGTCGCTGGTAACGAATATCGGCGAGTTGGTCGATCTGCTGCCACGTCTCAACGTGAACCAGGACGAAGAACTCAATCACTTTGCCGAGGAGATCAAGAATCGGCTCTGCGGATTCACCGCAAGAGACCTGAAGAAAAACGAGATCCTCCGCGTGGCAACGGCAAACGATGCCACTAAGATCCTAACGCAGATGGACGCTGTTCTGCGTGAGCGCGGGCAACTTGCGGAGAGTGATTCTGTTGCGATCCCTGCGAGCGCCGAGGACATCTTCGCGCACATGGCCGCCTACATGGAGGCTCCGGCGTCATGAACTATCAGATCCCAAGCGTGGTCCGCATTCAGAAGGCGCGGACCACACTCCTTTTGGACCACCCTTTTTTCGGTACGTTGCTGTTCCGGCTTGGGGGCAGGCCGTCGAGTGCGATCGCGACAATGGCAACCGATGGAGTTTCGCTCTTCTATAACCCTGCATTCGTCGAAACGCTGAATGCGGCAGAACTGGCCGGCGTCCTCGCGCACGAGGTCATGCACCCGGCCCTGCAGCACCACACCCGCCGCGGCGACCGCGATCGGGCCCGGTGGAACATGGCGTGCGACTATGCCATCAATCCGATTCTGCTCGACTCCGGACTGACGCTGCCCAAGGATGTGCTGATCGACAACCGATTCCGTGGTATGAGCGCGGAGCGGATCTACAACCTGATCGAGGAAGACGAAAAGCAGGAGGGCTCCACCGGCCAGTCTGAGAGCCTGCCAGGAGATGGTTCAGGCGGATCGGAGGATAGCTCTCTTCAGAGCGATGAGGCCGGAAACGAGCCCCATGCTCCTTCGACTCCCGGCGGTGTAGGCCAGGTCCTGGACGCGCCAGAACCAGAAGCAGAATCGGCTCCTTCAGTTGCGGAGCAAGCACGAGAGTGGGAGATTGCCGCTGAACAGGCGGAGACTATCGCTAAAGTGGCTGGCAAACTTCCGGGAGGCGCAGTGCGCGCGCTCGAAGCCGCGCAGGCTGCCAAAGTGGACTGGCGCGAGCTGCTGCGGCGGGCCTGGTCTGACACGATACCTGCCGACTACAGCTGGACGCGTCCCAACCGGCGTCACGTATGGTCGGGGCTGTATCTGCCGGGAGCTACATCGGAAGGAGTTGGAGAGATCGCGATTGCCGTTGACTGCTCCGGGTCAGTTAGCTCGCGGCAGTTGGGTCTCTTTGAGGCCGAGGTCCGTTCGATCCTGGCTGGGCAACGACCGCGGCTCGTGCACGTGCTCTACTTCGACGCGGCCGTTCAGAGGGTGGAGACGTATCAGGCCGGGCAGCCGGTCTCACTGTCTCCGGTAGGCGGAGGAGGAACGGATTTCCGGCCGTGCTTCGAATGGCTTCAGGACCATGACGTCGTGCCCCAGACGCTGGTGTTTCTCACAGATTTGTGCGGAGCATTTCCAAGCGAAGGACCAACGTATCCGGTGATCTGGGCATCGACAGAATGTCGGAAGGCACCGTTTGGGGAGGTCGTTCCGATGCGGGCTGCTTAAACCCTCCCAGGACCGACGGGCAAGTAAAGTCTTCAACCAAAAACGGCCGGGCACTAAGCCCCCGTTAGTCTCCAGTTCCCTAGTCCAACCATAACGCCAATCCAAGCAGCGGCTGCGTGTGCCGCAGGACCGCCGCATTCGTTTGCAATCGAAGCCCAAATCGCGAATGGGCAGCCACCCTCGGATGCATCCAGGCCCCGAAGCAGACGGAGTGCTCGCATAAAAAGTCAATAGCGAATACTGCGCTGAGCGAACATTTGGGCCGCGTTTTCCACTAACCGGCGCGGCCAGGTTAAACAAACTCAAGTCGGTGATAAACTTGAATCATTCGGACTTTTTACGGGCTGTTTCGTCGTGAACTGCGGCCGAAACTGAGACCTCGCCAGCAGTCTTGGGAAGAGGATGCGCAGGGGGAAACTCTCTGCGTGGCGTCTTCGAAAAGTGTTGGAGCACTTTTCGAAAGCGGATTCACCTGCGGACAGGCGAAAGAGCGAAGAGTAGCCCCCAGCGCTTTGCAATAACTGGAGAATATCACCCGGCGCTCTTCCGTCAATCTGCTTTCACCCAGAAAGTGGTACGGAGGAATACCAGTGACCAAGAACAATTGGGTAGTCGTTCTCTTTTTCTTCGTCTTGTCGGTCTTCTGCGCAACTGCCCAGGAACCGAGTAAGGCCGCCGCTGAACTCACCAGCGAAATCCCACATTTCCACGGTGGAGACGATGTTGTCTTCAAGATGAAGCTGAACGAACCGCTTCCTCAAGGGGCACATATCGATGTGCGCTTCTCACCAACGAATGTGGGACAGCAATTCCCTGCATCCTGTGAAGAGCCGAAAGACAAGGACCGCAAGGAACTGCTATGCAACCTGAAGCTGGCTGACAACGCAAGAGGCGGCGAGTGGCGAATCTTCGTCGTTTACTTTTTCTTGCCGAATGTCTCGTGGACGAACAGCACCATCGCAACCGAATTGAAGTTCTATGTTGATGGTCCTGATGGCCCGCTACCAACCACGGCGACCGCCGAAATCGTAAAGAAGTAAACCAGATCTGGGCTGCTTATCCGCAGCCCAGGATTTGTTTCCGACCTGACGAATCCGGTCGTCCCTATGCCGCTACTCAAAAAAGACGCGCCCCAGGATCTCAAAGACACCCTGCTCTCCGTCGAGCAGCGCGCAGACGAGTGCTATAAATTCTTGCGTCTGTTAAAACGGCCCGCAAACGAAGCCCGTTGGGCGCTGCTGACTGCAATGGCACTGGTGCTTGAGACCAGTCAGCAGAGATTTGGCGCCAATACTTCAAAGCACGACATCGCAATGGTGAAGCTCGACCGGTGCACCTGCGGTTTCCGGTTCATTACCGAGCATGGGCGGATCGCATCGCGTCTGGTGAAAAACTACACGTGGCACGGCTCGCTTGTCGAAGATGCCAATCACGCACTCCATGTCACCGAGCAGTATGGGCATTTTCTCAATGTCTTTCCGATGTGGCACAAGCACCACGAGCAGGTGGATCTCCTGCCGGATGGACGGGTGCGATTCTACATGCCCCGAGACAGTCCGAGACAACGGCAGGTTGTCGCTTTTCAGCAGGGATACAGGCCGAAAGGAGTTGACATCGTTTTACCCTATCGGGGCAGTCCAAAAACCGAATCCCAGGAGGCGATGCGCCTACTCGGGGAACTTTGGCATCAAGCCCGACCGGGGGGCACCGCCGGAAAATTCTCCTACACGCCGACAAGCGCATTGATTGAAGCATTGCGCCCCAAGTATCAGGAGCGTCTCGACGAGAATTTTAGGCGTGCAGATAATCTCCTGTTGAACAGCTATTCTCTTGGAGAATTCAAGTCGTTCTATATTGCCCTGCTAATTCTTTGCTCCATCCACGAATACCTCTGCTATCCTTTCGACCGACCGGGGGAGCCGATACCGGTCTCTTCGCTGGTCATGGTAAAGCCGCGTTCTGCTTGGGCCGCGACCATCAGCGAAATCTCCGGTCTCTCCAAGAGCTTATGTGATCGAGCCATTTCCGATCTCACTCTCGATCCGATCGCAATACCGGGGGCAAGCATGTGCATCCACCCCTTCGTTCCGCTCGATGAATTCACCCTGGCAGTTGCCCCACAGTTTCCGCTTGCAAGCGCGGTGGACGACAATATCCTCCGAACATTTTCCTATACCTTTCCCGCTCTTTTTTCGGCGCAGAATACAGACAAAGAATCCGTGATGCGAGAGCGCATTACCGATGCGGCAACTCAGTTTTCGATCAACCAATCGATCGAACTCCCGGACAAATCGACAGAAATCGATCTGCTCATGTCCGATGAACCCTCCTCGACGGTCGTCTTCGCCGAATTGAAATGGAGCCGAAAGCCCAACCGGTCGCTCGAACTGATCGAAAGGGACAAGGAAATTGCCAAGGGGATAACACAACTCGAGTTGATACGCGACTACGTCCGAAAAGATCCCACATTTTTATGCGAACGAGGAAAACTGCCTCGTTCGCTCGCTTCCTACGCGAACCTGCACTACCTACTGGTTGTCTGGGATCACTGGTACTGGGTTGAACCGAACGATGGAATTGCGATCGTCAATTTAGGTGTACTCCTGCCGGCACTGAGAAAGTATTCAAGCCTTCAGATGGTCGTTGCCGAGTTGTTGAAATATGAATGGCTCCCGGTCGAGGGACGGGACTTCCACGTGCGTTATGCACTTTCTTCGGTGAACGGCGCAAGCTTCGAGTCGCCGATCTTTTGCCCGGCTGAATGAACCGAAGAGCCCGGAGGCTCAAATGAACGAAGAGGCCGTCAAAGCGACTGCGGAAGCGGTAAAGGCCACTGCGGAGTTAGGTTGCAAGACCATCGATGCCGGAAAGTCAGTGGGAACGATCCTCAAGGCACCCCTCACGGAGCTTGCTGGGGCGTGGGAAGACAGCGTGAAGGCGTGGCGCTTTCAACGGAGGGTGAGAATGCTAAAGCGTACTCAGAAGTTCCTCGAAGAGGAGGGGATCACAACCATTTCGCCCGACCTGCCGCCAAGCTTCCTTCTTCCGCTGCTCGAACGTGGTGAAATTCAAGAAGACGATGACCTGCAAGATATTTATGCTCGTCTTTTGGCAAATGCGGCGAACCCGGCAAATGGAGCCGAGCCGCGGGCTGCATATGTTGAGATATTGTCTCAAATGACTGCGCTCGATGCTCAGAACCTTCAGACATTGGCGGAAGCGCAATTCCGACACCGCGGGAAAACACCGACAGCACTTATTTCAACGTGTGATCTTCCCAAGTCTGCCGAACCGTATGACGAGCCGTCCGACTACGATCCCGTAACAGAGACGACAGTCGCTGTGTCTGTGAGCAATCTGGCGCGCTTAGGCTTGCTCGAACCGGCATCCTCCACGTTCGGAGGGAAGCCGCTCTATCAATACGTCTCCATAACACCATTGGGCATGGACTTCTACTGGGCCTGCTCTTGTCCACGTACAGCACAGAATTGATTGCGACTGCTGAATCCGAAAACGAAGAAATCAAAATAAAGGTCGCTTCCTGGGTTCAGGACATCCTCCTCGCAAGCTTCAGTTCTAGACGAAGCGCATGGCTGAGGACATGCTGAATGGACGAGCGCTATTTTCTGAACAGGCAATGCGGTCAGTGACGGTCGATGCAGTCTGACCTCCAGGTCTGGGACCACTATAATAAGGACAAGGCTTGGAGGTCCTTCACTCTTGACCAAGCTTTTGTTGAGGCCGTGCTCTTCGACTACACCCTTCAACGGGTGACTGACCTGGGCGGCTAATCACCCAGGGACGCCCTCGGGATAAGAGCTTACATGTCCGGAAAGCCCGCCATACAGGCGGGCTTTCCTTTCTCAGTACGCGATCCCGTTCGGCGATTGCGCTGAGGGCGCAACGCGCCACCCAATTCGCTTAGCCTAGGGGCCTGATCGTGAAGCGTGCCGCACTCCCTAAGAGCTACGCCCGAGTTCAATACGACTTCCGCCGGTGCACGAGGTTGACTGCTGCCCCGACATGGTCAGCGGCGGCCCAGAGCTTTAGGTGCTCCAGTTCT
>Ga0335074_10014284_pt1 | contig 11148 bp, 20 predicted proteins | sample Lox_Sample_23_FD_206715 | JGI IMG/M metagenome (GOLD analysis project Ga0335074, IMG submission 206715) | Soil microbial communities from Loxahatchee National Wildlife Refuge, Florida, United States - Lox_Sample_2.3 | ecosystem: Environmental > Terrestrial > Soil > Wetlands | place: USA... | reverse complement strand
GGCCGCACCATCTCCCGCATCTTTTCGAGCGCTCCCCACACGATCAATCCGGCGCGATGCATCTTTTCAAGCTCGGCCGGCGACTTACAGATGACCATTTCTTTTCACTTCCGCGCGCTTCACTCGCACTTCACCAATTTTTGGAGAGCCGCGCTCACGTCTTCCACCGGCGCTCCCGCGTCCAGCACGTCGAGCACGCCGAAGCGGCGGTAATACTCCGCCAGCGGCTTCGTCTGGCGTTCGTAGGCCACCAGCCGCTCCTTCACCACTTCCGGCCGATCGTCCGCGCGCTGCACGAGCTTGCCGCCGTCGCGATCGCAGATTCCCGGCACTTTCGGCGGCGTCTCGTAAATATTGCAAATCTCGCCGTCGACGCTGCACATCCGCCGGCCCGAGATGCGCTTCACCAGCTCGTCCGGGCTGACGCAAAAGTCGATCACCTGCGGCCGCCCAAAACCGGCGGCCTGCAGAATCTTGTCGAGCTGCTCGGCCTGCGGCAGGGTCCGCGGAAATCCGTCGAAAACGAACCCCCCGGCGCAATCGGGCCGGCTCAGCCGCTCCTCGACCATCTTCATCACCAGATCGTCCGGCACCAGCTCGCCGCGTTCCATGATCGGCCGGGCGATGCGCCCAAGCGGCGAATCGCGCGTGACGGCATCGCGGAACATATCGCCCGTCGAAAGATGCGGCACGCCGCAGCGCAGAGCGACTCTCTTCGACTGGGTGCCCTTGCCCGCTCCCGGAGGCCCCAGGAAAATTAACGCCCGATTGAGCGCCATACTCCCCGCCGAACCCGCCTTAACCGCGACGACTTCGTACTCGGCCTTTTTTCACAAATCCTTCGTAATTCCGCATCACGAGCTGCGCTTCAAGCTGCTGCACCGTGTCCATGGCCACGCCGACCACGATCAGCAGCGATGTGCCGCCGAAATAAAATTGCACCCCCAGGCCGTACAGAACGAAATTCCACATGTGCGTGTCGAACCACGCGCCGACCGCGCCCGGCAAGTGCTGCAGGTGAATGCCGGCGATCATCCATTCCGGCAGCAGGCAGACGACCGCCAGGTATACGCCGCCGACCAGCGTCAGCCGCGAAAGAATCCGGTTGATATATTCCGACGTGTTGCGGCCCGGCCGGATGCCGGGGATGAATCCGCCGTACTTCCGCATGTTGTCGGCCAGCTCGGTGGGGTTGAAAATGATCCCCACGTAGAAAAACGCGAAAAAGATGATCAGCGCGACGTACAGCACCGTGTAGATCGGCTCGCCCCAACTGATCGCCTGCGCGAACTTCTGAAAAAAGCCGGTCTGGCTCTGCCCCTTCTGAAAGATCAGCGCCGCAGTCTGCGGAAACGTCAAAAGCGAACTCGCGAAAATCGGCGGAATCACACCGCCGGAGTTCACCCGCAGCGGCAGGTACGTCATCTGCCCGCCCATCACCTTGCGCCCCATCACGCGCTTCGCATACTGGACGGGAATGCGCCTCTGGCCGCCCTCGACGAATACGATGAACGCCACCACCGCCAGCATCAGCGCAATGAGACCGATCAGCGCGATGGGCGTGAACGAGCCCCACTGCTGGTTCTTCGCCTTCTCCCACAGGTCGGTCACCGCGCGCGGCAGCCCGACGACAATCCCGGCGAAAATAATGAGCGACATGCCGTTGCCGATGCCGCGATCGCTGATCTGCTCGCCGAGCCACATGATGAAGGCCGACCCGGTGGTGAGCGTCAGCATGGTCATCAGGATGAAGCGCAGGCCAGGGTGATAGACCAAAGACTGCCCGGACATTGCCTGGCGCTGCAACGTGAGCGCGATGGTGAACGACTGGAACGCGCTCAGGATGATCGTGAGATAGCGCGTATACTGCGTGATCTTGCGCCGCCCGAGCTCGCCTTCCTTCTGCAAGCGCTCGAGGTACGGCCAGACGACCACCAGAAGCTGCAGAATGATCGAGGCCGTGATGTACGGCATGATGCCCAGCGCGAAAATCGTCAGCCGGCGCAGGTTGCCGCCGCTGAAGAGGTCGATCAGACCCAGCACCGAGCCCTTGCTCTGATCGAACAACTGCCCGAGGAGTTGGGTGTTGATTCCAGGAGTCGGAACGAACGCGCCGAGGCGGTACACGGCCAGCAACGCCAGCGTGAACAACACGCGATAGCGCAGATCCGGCGTGCTGAAAATATTCCGAAACGCCTCGACCAGCTTCCTCATTTCAGGATTTCGACCTTCCCACCGGCGCGCGTGATCTTCTCTTCAGCCGACTTGCTGAAAGCGTGCGCGCGCACCGTCAATGCAACCTTCAATTCGCCGTCGCCAAGCACCTTCACGCCGTTGCGCATCGCGCGAACGATGCCGTGGCCCGCGAGCGATTCCGGCGTGACCGTCTCGCCTGCCGCGAACGCGTTCAGGCTTTCGACGTTCACGACCGCGAACGTCTTCGGAAACGGAGCCGAGAAGCCGCGCTTCGGCAGCCGCCGGTGAAGCGGCATCTGTCCGCCTTCAAAACCGGGCCGCCGCGAATACCCCCTGCGGGACTGCTGCCCTTTATTGCCCGCGCCAGAAGTCTTGGGCATCTTGGAGCCGATGCCGCGCCCCACGCGCACTTTACGGTGTCGCGAGCCGCGCGGAGGTTTCAGATTCGAGAGTGTCGGTTCGTTGGCCATGTTTCCTTCGATCCTGTTCCGCTTTTAGCTTTGCACTTCCACCAGATGGTGGACCTTCGCGATCATGCCGCGGGTTTCGGGCGTGTCCGCGCGCTCGACCACCTGCTGCATGCGCCGAAAGCCCAGCCCCCGAATCGTCTGGCGCATGCCGCGAGGGCAGCCGATGAAGCTGCGCACCCACTTGATTTTCAGCGTTCCCGATTTCTTTTTCGTTGTCGTCATCTTCGTTGCGCCTTTAATCGCGCCACCGCGCGGCTAGGAAGTTGTTGCCGCGGCCGCTTCTTCTCCGGTTTTGCCGCGCCCTTCCGCCACGCGGGCCGCATCTTTCAGGTGCAGCAGCGCGTCGAAGGTGGCCTTGATCACGTTGTGCGGGTTCGAGGTGCCGAGCGACTTGGTCAGCACGTTCTGGATTCCCGCGACCTCCATCACCGCGCGCACCGGGCCGCCGGCGATCACGCCGGTGCCTTCGGGCGCGGGCTTCAGCAGAACGCGTCCCGAGCCGTAGTAGCCCATCACCTGGTGCGGGATCGTACTGCCTTTCAGGTTCAGCTTGACCATGTTCTTCTTGGCTTGCTCGATGGCTTTGCGGATCGCCATGGGGACTTCGCGGGCCTTGCCCATGCCGAATCCGGCGTGGCCGCCCTGGTCGCCCACGACTACCAGCGCCGAGAAGCTGAGGTTCTTGCCGCCCTTCACCACTTTCGTGACGCGGTTGATCGACACCACCTGGTCCTTCAGATTCGCCTGGTTGGTTTCGATCGGCCGTCGAACGGCCAACGTATCTTTGAGCTCTTGTTTCGGCATAGTTTTTAGAACTTCAGGCCCGCCTCCCGGGCCGCTTCGGCAAGCGCCTGCACGCGGCCGTGATACTGATAGCCGCCGCGGTCAAACACCACGTTCTCGACGCCTTTGGCGCGAGCGCGTTCCGCAATCACCTTGCCGACCACTTTCGAAGCCGCGATATTGCCGCCGCCCTTGATCTGCGCGCGCACTTCCTTGTCGAGCGAGCTGGCGAACGCCAGCGTGGTGCCCGAAGCGTCGTCGACCACCTGCGCGCGGATGTGCTTGGTCGAGCGGTGCACGCACAATCGCGGACGCTCGATCGTGCCCGAAATCCTCTTGCGCATGCGCACGTGAATCCGCCGGCGGTGCGCCTCGCGGGATAACCTTCGAACCGGTGCTGCCACAGTCGTTCTCCTTTTTTCCGCCTTGCCGCGCGGGCGGTCTTATGCAGCCGTCGTCTTCGCGCCGGCCTTGCCCGCTTTCTTCTTCAACCGTTCGCCGGTGATGCGAACGCCCTTCTGCTTGTACGGGTCGGGCGGGCGCAGCGCGCGAAGGTTGGCCGCCACCTGGCCCACTTGATTCTTGTCCGCCCCGGAAACCGTCATGTGCGTCTGCTTCTCGACCGCGATCTGAATGCCCTCGGGAATGGGGAACTCGACCGGATGCGAATAGCCGAGCGCGAGGACCACGTTCTTTCCCTTCACTTCCGCGCGGTAGCCGACGCCCACGATGTCGAGGTCCTTCTTGAATCCCTGGGTCACGCCGGTCACGGCGTTGGCCACGAGCGCGCGAGCCAGGCCGTGCAGCGCGCGCTGCTCTTCCGTTTCGCGCTTGGCGACGAGCGTGGCGTCCTTCTGCTCGAAGTGAATTCCGCGCGGCACTCGCACGGCCATCTTGCCCTTGGGCCCCTGCACGTCCACTATGCCGTCCTTGATCTGCACCTTCACGCCGGACGGCACGGGAATCAGCTTGTTTCCAATTCGCGACATGGCTCTCTCAAAACCTCTCTCGAATCTCTATCCGGCTTCTCTACCAGACTTCGCACAGCAGTTCGCCGCCCACGCCTTCCTTGCGGGCCGCGTGTCCGGTCATCAGGCCGCGGGGCGTGGAAACGATGGCGATGCCCATTCCGCCGACCACGGCGCGGATGCCCGTCTTTCCGACGTAGCGCCGCGAACCGGGCCGCGAAACGCGCTTGAGGTCGGTGATGACGCCGCGGCGGTCCGGCGTGTAGCGCAGAAAGACGCGCAGCGTCTTCTTGCCTTTTTCTTCGACCACTTTGAAGTTCGTGAGGTAGCCCTCATCCTTCAGGATGCGGGCGATTTCCACCTTCAGCTTCGAAGAGGGCAGATCGACGCGCGGATGCTTGGCGCGCACCCCGTTGCGAATCCGGGTCAGCATGTCGGCGATAGGATCGGTAGTCATCTCGTTTTACCAGCTCGCTTTCACGACGCCGGGGATTTCGCCCTTGAGCGCATGGCCGCGGAAGCAGATGCGGCACATCTCGAATTTCCGGAGGAACCCGCGCGCCCGGCCGCAAATGCGGCAGCGGTTGCGCTGGCGGATTTTGTACTTCAGCTTCTTCCGCGTCTTTGCAAATTGACTGTCTCGAGCCATGCTTCTCCGTTTCTCCTCGGCCTAATTCTGCGCGCGGAAAGGAACGCCGAGCTGCTTCAGCAGCTCGCGCCCTTCCTCGTCGCTCCGGGCCGTCGTCGTAATCGTGATGTTCATTCCCTTGATCTTGTCCACTCGCGTGTAATCGATTTCAGGAAATACCAGCTGGTCCTTCAGGCCCAGCGTGTAATTGCCGCGCCCGTCGAACGAATTCGGCGGCAAGCCCTTGAAATCGCGCACGCGCGGCAGGACGATCGACGAAAGCCGGTCGAGGAACTCGTACATCCGTTCGCCCCGCAGCGTCACCATGCACCCGATCGCCATGCCTTTGCGAATCTTGAAATTCGCGATCGACTTCTTCGCTCGCGTGATCACCGGCTTCTGCCCGGCGATCTGTCCCAGCTCGGCGGCCGCCGTGTCGAGCAGTTTCACGTTCTGGCTCGCTTCGCCGAGGCCGATGTTCAGCGTCACCTTCGAAACCTTAGGGACGGCCATCGCGTTCTTGTAGCCAAAGCGCTTGGTCAGCGCGGGCATGGCCTCTTTCCGGTATTTTTCGTGCAGCCGGTTCGTCGTGGTCATTTCTTGTCTCTCGCTCGCCTCTTGCTAATTCTCAAACGTCGTGTTGCAGCGCCGGCAGACGCGCACTTTCGTTCCGTCCGGCAGCTTGGTGTGGCCGGCGCGCGTGTGCTTCCCGCATCCCGGGCAGACCAACATCACGTTTGAAACGTTCATGGGGCCCTCTTTTTCGAGGATGCCACCCTTGATATTTTTCGACGGGTTCGGCCGGGTGTGCCGCTTGATCATGTTCGCGTGCTCGACCGTCACCGTGCGTTTGATCGGGTTCACCGAAAGGACTTTGCCGCTCTTGCCCTTCGAGCGTCCCGAGATGATTTTTACCGTGTCGCCGTGGCGAATGCCGAGCGGCGCAGGTTTTGCGTTGGTTTCTCTCATCGCTACCACACTTCCGGGGCGAGCGACACGATCTTGGTGAACTTCTTGTCGCGCAGCTCGCGTGCGACCGGTCCGAATACGCGCGTCCCCACCGGCTCGTTGGCGTCGTTGATAAGCACCGCGGCGTTGTCGTCGAAACGGATGTAGGTCCCGTCGCGCCGCCGCTGCTCTTTTCTCGTGCGCACCACCACGGCGCGCACCACTTTGCCCTTCTTGATCTGGCTGTCCGGGGCCGCTTCCTTCACCGCCGCCGTGATCACGTCGCCCAGCGATGCCGTCAATCCCGCGTCTCCGCCAATCGGCAGGATGCAGGTTAGTTGGCGCGCGCCGGAATTATCGGCCACCGTCAGCCACGTCCTCATCTGAACCATCGTCGTGCTCCCTATCTTTCCGGGCGCTGCTCCGGCTTACGCCACGCGCGTCGAGCGCGCCAGCACTTCCTTCAGCCGCCAGCGCTTCAACTTCGAAAGCGGCCGCGTCGAAACGATTCGCACCGTGTCGCCCACGCGCGCTTCACCGGACTCGTCGTGCGCGTAATATTTCTTCGCCGACCGGATCACCCGCTGATAGAGCGGGTGCTGGGTCGTCCGCCGGACCCTCACCACGATCGTCTTCTGCATCTTGGCGCTGGTCACGATGCCGACCAGTTCCTGCCGCGCGCCTCGCTCGCGGCCGCCCTGCTGCTCCGCCGCTCGCGCGGCTGCTGCGGTTGTTTCGTTGGCCATTACGCCTTCCTCAATTCGCTCGCACGCAGAAGCGTCTTCACGCGCGCCAGGTCCTTCTTCGCTTCCCGCAGTTTCTTCAGGCCCTCTGCCTGGCCCGAGGAAAGCTGGAAGCGCAGCCGGAAAATCTGTTCGGCGAGCTCGCGCTGCTCGATTTCGAGCTCGTTCGGTTTCATCTCGCGGTATTTTTCCAAATTAGGCCGCGCCATTAGAGTTCCTCCGCCCGGCTGACGAACTTCGTCGCGATCGGCAGTTTGTGCGCTGCGAGCTTCATCGCTTCGGTGGCCGACGCCAAGTCCACGCCCGACATTTCGAACATCACGCGCCCCGGCTTGACGACCGCTACCCAGCGCTCCGGTGGCCCTTTACCCTTACCCATACGAGTTTCGGCCGGCTTCTTGGTGAAGGGCTTGTCCGGAAACACGCGGATCCAAAGTTTGCCGCCGCGCTTGATGAACCGCGTGATCGCCACGCGCGCCGCCTCAATTTGCCGGTCGGTGATCCACGCCGGCTCGAGCGCCTTGAGTCCGTACTCGCCGAACGCGAGCGAGCCGCCGCGCCACGCTTTGCCGGTGCGCCGGCCGCGCTGCTGCTTGCGGTACTTCACTTTCTTGGGCATCAACATGATTGCTCGCCTGTCCCTTTACGCCGCTTCGTTCGTGCGGGCTCCGGGCTTTCCGCGCTGCGGAATTTTCTCGCCCTGATAAACCCAGCACTTCACGCCAATCAGTCCGTAGGTCGTGTGCGCCTCGGCCGTGCCGAAATCGATGTCCGCGCGCAGCGTCTGCAGCGGCAACCGCCCCTGCAGGTACCACTCCTTGCGCGCGATTTCGGCGCCGTTCAGGCGTCCCGCGACGCGCACCTTGATTCCCTTGCAGCCGAAGCGCAGCGCCGAGTCCACCGCCTTGCGCATGGCCCGACGGAACGCCACGCGCTTTTCGAGCTGCAGCGCGATCGATTCCGCCACCAGCTGCGCGTCGAGCTCGGGACGGTGCACTTCCTGGATGTCGATGTGCACTTCGCGGTTCGTGCGCTTCTGGACTTCGTTCTTCAGCTTGTCGATCTCCGAGCCCTTCCGGCCGATGATGATTCCGGGACGGGCCGTATAAATCCGCACGACCAGCTTGTTGGCGGCCCGCTCGACGTCGATCGCGTCGACGCCCGCGGACTTCAGCCGCTCCTTGAGCTGCTTGCGAAGCTGCACGTCCTCGTGCAGCAGGTCGGCATACTCTTTTTTCGCGAACCAGCGCGACTTCCAGCCCTTGTTGTAGCCCAGGCGGAAACCGTAGGGATGTGTTTTCTGTCCCAAACTCGCCTCCTACTTCTTTTTCTTCTGCGCTTCTTTCGCGCGCTTTTCGATTGCCTTGCGGGCCTTGCGAATCGTGCCCTTCACGCCCTTCGAAGCTTCGGCTTCCGCCGCAGCCGCCGCCGCGCGGCCTTCGGCGGCGCGCACGTGCTCGGCCACCTCGACCACGATATGGCTGGTCCGCTTCTGGTAACGGAAGCCGCGCCCCATCGGCGCGGGACGCATCCGCTTCCACCGCGGCCCTTCGTTGACGAAACAGCGCGTGACGTAGAGCGCATCGACGTCGAGCGACTCGCCCGAATCGTCCGCCTTGCGCTCCGCATTGGCGATCGCGCTGCGCAGGGTCTTTTCGATTTCCTTGGCGATGCGCTTTTTCGTGAAGCGCAGCGTCTGTAACGCGTCTTCGGCGCGCTGCCCGCGGATCAGGTCAACGACCAGCCGCGCCTTCTGCGGCGATACGCGAACGAACCGCGTATTCGCCAAGCCTCCGATCGGACCGTGCACTGCCGTTGCTGTCGCCATCGTCTCTTCTCTTCCCTCTGTTCCCGCGTCAGGCCTTCGGTGGCGCCGCCGCAGGCGCAGCCGCTGGGGCGCCGGCCGCTGCGGCCGCCTTCTCGAGCGCCGCCTTTACGGCGTGGCCCTTGAACGTGCGCGTCGGCGCGAACTCCCCGAGTTTGTGCCCCACCATCTGCTCGGTGATGTACACCGGAATGAACTTCCTCCCGTTGTGCACGGCGATCGTGTGCCCCACCATCTCGGGCAGGATCGTCGAGCGGCGCGACCACGTCCGCACCACCTTCTTTTCGTTTCGCTCGTTCAGCGCACTCACCTTTTCCTGCAGGTGCGTGTCGATGAACGGCCCTTTCTTCAACGAGCGCGGCATGAGCTTCCTATTCCTCCACCCGGCGCAGCTTCACCCATTGCGCGCGGCGAAGCTTGCGGAATCCCCGCACCGGTCCTGGAACGCGATGCGAAACCGGGCAGAAGGGACATACAAAGCGCGTCCCTTGCGCGTTCGGTATCTTGTCCACGATCACGGCCCACCCGGCGCGGCAGAGGCGGAAAAGCTGTTGCGGCGCTGGCGTGAGCTTTGAAACTCGTCCGGCGGGTGGCTTGGCGGACGCCTTTACAGCCGGCTTTGCCGCACGCCGCGGAACCGCTTTCCGCGTTCGTGCCGCTCGCCGGGTCGAACGTCGAGACGTTCTAGTGGCTGTCATAAGGGTGCTCTCTATTACCCGCCGCGCCGGGTTCATTTTTTTACCGCTCCGAAAACTGCAAGCTCGATTTACGGCTTCCTTCTCTCCACAATCATCCGGTCGCTGGGACGCTTCTTCCGCGTCTTGGCGCCCAGGGTCGGAAATCCCCACGGCGTCTGAGGATGGTTGCCCTTCACGCGGCCTTCACCGCCGCCGTGCGGGTGATCGACCGGGTTCATGGCCACGCCGCGCACCGTAGGACGCTTGCCGTGCCAGCGCGTGCGTCCTGCTTTGCCGTACGTGACGTTTTCGTGATCGAGGTTCCCCAACTGCCCGACCGTGGCCATGCACTCGACGCTGAACTTCCTCACTTCGCCCGAGGGCAGCTTCACGAGAGCGATCTCGCCCTCTTTGCTCAGCAGCTGCGCCGCTCCGCCGGCCGCGCGCACCACCTGGCCACCCTTGCCGGGAAACAGCTCCAGGTTGTGGACCATCGTGCCGGGAGGAATGTGCCGGAACTTCAGCGCGTTTCCGGGCAGAATGTCCGCGCCCTCGCCGTTCTGCACCGTCATGCCGACTTCGAGGCCCACCGGCTGCAGGATGTAGCGCTTTTCGCCGTCGGCGTAATGCAGCAGCGCGATCCGCGACGACCGGTTCGGATCGTATTCGATGGCCGCCACCTTCGCCGGGATTCCGGTCTTGTCGCGGCGGAAATCGATGGTGCGGTACCTCTTGGCGTGTCCGCCGCCGCGATGCCACGACGTGACTTCGCCGTGCGCGTTGCGTCCGCCCGTCCGCTGCTTCGATTCGGTCAGCGATTTTTCCGGCGTTTCCTTGGTGATCTCGCTTTTGTCGAGCATCGTCAGGAAACGTCGTGACGGCGTGTACGGTCTAAATGTTTTCAGTGCCATGTCTTGCCTCTTACTCCGCGCTCTTCGTGAAACGCAACTCTACAGATTCTCCGCGTACTCGATCATCTTTTCGCCCGGCGCCAACCGGACGTAGGCCTTTTTCCAGTCGCTGCGAAAGCCTTCGGCGCGTCCCCGACGGCGGAACTTGCCGTGATAGATGGCCGTGCGCACGTGGTCGACCTTGACCTTGAACACGCGCTGCACTGCTTCCTTGATCTCGGTCTTGGTGGCGTCCTTGGCCACTTCGAAGACCACCGTGTGCTGCGTCTCCTTCACGCCGAGGCCCTTCTCGGTGATGATGGGACGCCGGATCACCTGATAGACTTTTGGCGTCGCCGCTGCCGTCGTAATAGCCATCGCTTATTCCTTTTTCGCCTTGGGTGCGGCCTTCGGCTTCTTGCCCGCGGGCTTTTTGGCCGCCTTGGGCGCCGCCTTTTTCGCAGCCGCTTTTACGGCGGGAGCCTTCGCCTTCGTGGCGGTCGCTTCCTTCTTCGCCGGCGCTGTTTCTCCTGACTCTCCCGCGACCGCCTCGCCGGACTTGTTCGCCGAAAGCGCGCGGCTCAATCGCAGCGCCGCTTCGCGCGACAGCATCAGCCGGTCGTGCCGCATCAGGTCGTAGGTGACGAGCGCGGTTGCCGGGACCAACGTCACGCCCTCGATATTGCGGCTGGCGCGCTCGAGGTTCACGTTTTCGCCCGTCTCGACCAGCAGAATCGTGCGCGTCTCTTTGTCGAGCCTCGAAAGCGCCTCGCGGAACGGCTTCGTCTTGTGCGAGTCGAGTTTCCAGCCCTCGACCACCGTCAGTTTCTGCTGCGCGAGCTTGGAAGAAAGCGCCGAGCGCAGCGCGCCCAAAATCATTTTCTTCGGCAGCGAGTATTCGTAGCTGCGCGGAACCGGTCCGTGGACCGTGCCGCCGTGCCGCCAGAGCGGCGAGCGAATCGACCCGATACGCGCGCGGCCGGTGCCCTTCTGCCGCCACAGCTTGCGTCCCGCGCCGCT
>Ga0335074_10014282_pt1 | contig 11149 bp, 10 predicted proteins | sample Lox_Sample_23_FD_206715 | JGI IMG/M metagenome (GOLD analysis project Ga0335074, IMG submission 206715) | Soil microbial communities from Loxahatchee National Wildlife Refuge, Florida, United States - Lox_Sample_2.3 | ecosystem: Environmental > Terrestrial > Soil > Wetlands | place: USA... | reverse complement strand
CCGGCCTCCTCGTGCTCGCCATGCTCGTGGTCGTGCTCGTGATGCGGGTGCTCGAGGTCGTCGCAGGCCGCGCGCAGGGCCTGCAGGAGGACCGCGCCGTCGGCCGCCGGCAGGTGCACGCTGATCGCCACTGACCCGTCATCTTCCACGCGGTAGGTCAGCCTCCGGATCGCGGTGCCGCGGATGTCCTCGGCGTGCGAGACGCGCCGGTGCGCGGCGGCGAACCGGTCGAGTTGCGCGGCGGTCATCGGGCCGGCCAGTTCGGCCAGGCCGGCGTCAGTCTCGGCGGTAGCGATCCGGGTGATCGCGCGCACCTTGGCATACGACATCCGCCCGGCCGCGAACTCGGCGGTGATGACCGGGAGTGTGCGCATCGCCCTCGCGACCCGGACATGCTCGCGTGCGGTGCCGGGAGCGAGCTGGCATTTCCAGGCCAGCCACGCCGCGCACGAGGGCAGGTCCCAGCTAGCCCAGCCCTGCCGGGCGTCGAAGTCGCCGATCAACTGCAGAAATCGGCAGGTCGCCGCTGCCAGCTGAGCGGCCAGCTCGCAGATCTGCGCCTCCAACCGTTCCAGCGGAATCTCTTCCAGCTGGGAATCAGCTAAGGCTGAGTCATATGTTTCGATCATGTGTTTGACCATAGTCCGTGCCACTGACAGTTCACTGGCATGCGCGTGCCGATGCGCAAGCAGGCTCACCGTCAGCCGTTGCGCGTTCCCGCGGGAACGCCGCTCTCTGGGCGCGTGGAGACGCGACTGCACTAGCGGCAGGGTCAGGGCGGCGTCCTCGCGCAGCTGGCTGATGCGCTGTAGTCGCGGATCATCCGGCGGCACGTCGGCCAGGTCGATCTCGGCAGGACTCGGGCCGGCCTTTGCGGCACCCACCGCGAGGAGCAGAGCGCAGAGCGCGTCGCCGCGGAGCTTCTCGTTACCGTCCGCCGCGAGCGTGGGCGCCAGGCGCGCAACCTGCACGGCCAGCTCGATGCCGGTCACGCTAGGCCGACCACGTTCCCGTCAGCGTCGATGTCGATACGCTCCGCGGCCGAGTTAGATGCGAGGCCCGGCATGGTCCGCATGTCCCCGCAGATCGGGTAGATGAACCCGGCGCCGACTGATGCGCGCACCTCGCGGACTGGCAGCCGCCAGCCGGTAGGCGCGCCCTTCATGGCGGGGTCGTGGGACAGCGAGAGCTGTGTCTTCGCGATGCACAGCGGCAGGTTGCCGAAGCCGTTGCGCTCGTAGCCGTCGAGCTGGGTGGCGGCCGCGGGGGCGTAGTCGACGCCGTCAGCGCCGTACACCTTAGTGGCGATCGTCTCGATCTTGTCGCGGAGCGGGGCGTCGAGCGGGTACAGGAACCGGAACTCGCTCGGCTCGCTGGCTGCCTCGACGACAGCCTCGGCGAGTTCCGCCGCGCCCCTGCCGCCCTCGGCGAAGTGCCGGCAGACGGCCGAGCGCACGCCCATCGAGTCGGCGATCTCGCGGATGGCGGCGTGCTCAGAGGCGAAGTCATCGGGCATGGCGTTAATGGCGACCACCGGAGTGACGCCATGCAGCCGCACGTTCTCGATCTGCTTCCGCAGGTTCGCGCCGCCCACGTGCACTTCGGCGGGGTTCTCCTGCAGCAGTGCCTCGGGCAGTGGCCTGCCTGCCACGATCCGGTGCTTGCCGGAGTGCGCTTTCAGTGCCCGGACCGTCGTGACGACAACCGCGGCGTCTGGCCGGAGCCCGGAGATCCGGCACTTGATGTTGAAGAATCGCTCCGCGCCCATGTCAGCGCCGAAACCGGCCTCGGTGATGAGGAAATCTCCGGAGCGGATGCCGATCTGGTCGGCCACGACAGACGAGTTGCCGTGCGCGATGTTGCCGAACGGTCCCGCGTGCACGAGCGCCGGGGTGTTCTCCAGCGTCTGCAGGAGGTTCGGACGGAGCGCGTCCATCATGATGACGGTCATCGCGCCAGCGGCCTTGAGCTGCTCCGCGGTCACCGGCTCGCCAGACTTGGTGTAGCCGACCACGATCCGGCCCATCCGCTCGCGCATGTCCCGCAGCGACTTCGACAGCGCGAGGATGGCCATCACCTCTGATGCCGCCGTGATGTCGAAGCCGGCCTGCCGGGGCACTCCGTCGCCGGAGGACCCGAGCCCGACGACGATGTTGCGCAGTGCCCGGTCGTTGACGTCCAGCACCCGGCGCCAGGTGATGCGATGTGGGTCAAGACCAAGCGGGCTGCCCTGGAACAGCTGATTGTCGACCATCGCTGAAAGCTGGTTGTGCGCAGCCGTGACGGCGTGCATGTCGCCGGTCAGGTGCAGGTTCAGGTTCTCGAACGGCACCACCTGGCTGTAGCCGCCGCCAGCGGCCCCGCCCTTGATCCCGAACGTCGGGCCCATGGATGCCTGCCGCAGCGAGATCGTGGCGCGCTTCCCGATCACGTTCATGGCCTGGCCGAGGCCTACTGTCGTGGTTGTCTTGCCCTCGCCGAGCGGTGTCGGCGTGACGGCGGTGACTACCACGTACTTCGCCTTCGGCCGGTCGGCGAGCTCCGCTATCGCGGCCAGGTCGATCTTGGCGACGTGCTCGCCGTAGGTCTGCACGAGCCACGGCGGGATGCCTACCTCCTCGGCAATATCAGTGACCGGCTTGAGCGTTGCTCCCCGGGCAATCTCCAGTGCGGTGGGCATCGCCATCTCTGGCTCCTCCTTCTGCCGGCGTCCTTGCCGACCTGGCTGTTCAGTTCTCTCTGGCAGTCATCTGCGGCTAATGCGCTATGACCTGAAACTGGCCGGAAGCGGCCTGGAGGGTCAACGTGGCTGACGCCAGCGAATGACTGGCGTGACTTGTGCCTGGCCACAGTGGTGCGCGGCGCTCAGGCAGCAGACCAGGCAGGCCCGGTACCCCTGCGGGCACCGGGCCTGAAACTGGCAGTGCTGGTTTTCTAGCGGCTGGTTTTCTAGGGCTGGTTTTCTAGTGCTGACTCTCTAGTGCTGACTCTCTAGTGCTGACTCTCTAGTGCTGATCCCCGTCGACGTCGCCAAGGTCTGCCTCGGTCCTGGTCGCCGTGGTGCCGGCCGGGAGCGACTCCTGACCGCCCTCGACCGCATGCCCGTTGCCGTGCCCGTTGCCGTGCCCGTCGCCATGAGTGCGGCCGCCGTCGCCTTCGGCCATCGGCACGCTCTCGGTGACCACCTTGTACAGCCGCTCTCGCACCCGGCCCACCGCGCCGCGCATGCCCGGCGCTGGAACCTCGGTCTCGGCCGTCTCGCCCGGCGGCAGTGCCGGATGCGAGACCCGCGAGGTCAGCACGGCCAGGTGGTCCTCGTCGACTGGCCTGGTTTCCTCGACGAACTCGCCGCCCGGCAGCTGCCGGATGATGCCGGTCTCCACGCCATGCGCGATCAGGTGGTTGTCCTTGCGCTGAAGACCCAGGCAGATCCGTTTGGTGATGATGTAGGCGATCGCCGGGCCGACGAAGATCCCGACCCTGGCCGCCCAGGTCACCCAGTACAGCGGCACATCGAGGTGGTCGGCGATGATGTCGTTCGCGCCCTCGGCCCACAGGATGCCGTAGAACGTGATCGCCGCGATGCCGATCGCGGTTCTGGTGGGCGCGTTCCGCGGCCGGTCGTTGATGTGGTGCTCACGCCGGTCGCCGGTGATCCACTGCTCGATGAACGGCCACACCGCGGCCAGCGTGAACAGCAGGCCGAGCGGCAGCAGGGCAGGCACGAACACGTTGAACGCGAAGGTGTGGTTGAAGAAGACCCACTGCCAGGCAGGCATCACGCGCAGCGTGCCTTCGAGGAAGCCCATGTAGAAGTCGGGCTGCGACCCGGCTGACATGGCGACCGGGTTGTACGGCCCGTACAGCCAGATCGGGTTGATCTGGGTGAAGGTCGCGGCGAGCGTCAGCGCGGCGAAGGTGAAGAAGAAGAACGCGCCGGTCTTGGCCATGAAGTACGGGTACATCGGCGCGCCGACGACGTTCTCGTTGGTCCGGCCCTTGCCCGGCATCTGCGTGTGCTTCTGATGGAACATCAGGAACAGGTGCACGGTAACCAGCGCCAGGATGAGGGCGGGGAACACCAGCACATGCAGGATGTACAGCCGCGGGATGATCACGCTGCCCGGGAACGGCCCGCCGAACAGGAAGAACGCCAGGTACGACCCGACGATCGGGATCGACTGGATGACTCCTTCGAGGATCCGGAGGCCTGCGCCGGACAGCAGGTCGTCCGGCAGCGAGTAGCCGAACAGGCCCTCGAGCATGCCGAGCGTCAGCAGGGTGATGCCGATCAGCCAGTTGATCTCGCGCGGCTTCCGGTAGGCGCCGGTGAAGAAGATCCGGATCATGTGGGCGAAGATCGCCGCCATGAACAGGTCGGCTGCCCAGTGATGGATCTGCCGGATCAGCAGCCCGCCACGGACGTCGAAGCTGATGTTGAGGGTGGAGGCGTACGCCTGGCTCATCTTGACGCCGCGCAGCGGGATGTAGGAGCCGTGGTAGACAACCTGGCTCATGCTCGGCTGGAACCACAGGGTCAGGAACGTCCCGGTGAGCAGCAGAATGATGAACGAGTAGAGGATGATCTCGCCGAGCAGGAACGACCAGTGATCGGGGAAGATCTTCCGCAGCAGTACGCGGACACCGCGCGCGCCATGGAGCCGGTCATCCAGCCAGTTGCCGGTCTCCTCCAGGGCCCGGTCGACGCTCATGACGGAGAACCTCCGCGTTCCCAGAAGCTCGGGCCAACAGGCTGGTCGAACGGGCCGGTAGCGATGAGATAGCCCTGCGAGTCCACGCCGATCGGCAGCTGGGGCAGCGGCCTCGTGGCTGGCCCGAAGATCACCTTCGCGCCGCGGGTGGCGTCGAAGGTGGACTGGTGGCACGGGCACAGGATGTGGTGCGTGGTCTGCTCATAGAGCGAGGCCGGGCAGCCGACGTGGGTGCAGATCTTGGAGTACGCCACGATGTTGTCGACGGTCCAGTTCCGGACGGTGTAGCCGCCCACTGGCGTGTTCCCGCTGCTGAAGACGAGCTCGCCGGGACGGAACTTGATGATGACGACCGCGGCCTTGGCCATGTCATCGTCGTTCTCCAGGTAGCCCTCAGGGCCGACCGTGATGATCGAGCCGGGCGAGCTGAACTCGGCCGGAGTGAGCGGCCGGCCGGTGCCGTAGACGAGCAGCCGCAGGCCCTTGCGCCATACGGTGGTGTCGAGGCTGGTGCCGGGCAGCGGGCCGAGGTCGCGCAGCAGGAACAGCGGCGCTACGGCCAGCGGAACCGTGGCGGCGATCAGCGAGCGCCGGACCATCGGGCGCTTGACGAACTGGCTGGCCGCCGCACCGTCCTCGAACGTCTTCTTGAACGCCTCGCGCTCGGCCGAGGTCGACCGCATCGGGTGCCGCTGCTCCGTCATCTCGACGCTGGGCATCAGGTGCCGAACCCAGATCGTCGCGCCGATGCCCAGCATCAGGAAGACGAGCGCCATGGAGCCGCCAAGAGCCAGATTGGAGTGCTGAACCCTGGTGATGGAGCCGACCCCGATCGTCCCGTAGAAGACGAGGAAGGCGAGTCCGGCCAGCATCGCGATGATGAAGCACGCCACGACTAGGCGCTCTGCTCGCCTGGCCCGGTCGAGGTCCGGCGGCCCGGGCGGAAGCTCCGGGGGCGGCGGCTGCCCTTCGCCTTGCTCGGGCAGCATGGACCGGGCCTGCGCCGGGGACGGCGTTCCGATCACCCGTTGCCGCGCCACGTGTCCTTCCTGCTCGGCCGGACCGTCGCTGGCCGCGCCGGTCAGGTACTCGGGCCAGGAAGTGCCGCCGTGGTCTCCGGCGCCTGGCCGTCCTTCGGGGTTGGTGTCACTCATGAGCCTTCCCGTGCTTCGCAGTGATCCAGAGTGCGGCCAGCACCATGAAGAACAGCAGCCCGAGGAACGCCACCAGTCCTTCGGTCACCGGGCCGATCCGGCCGAGACTGAACCCGCCGGGGTTCGGCTCGGAGCGGACCTGGGTGACGTAGGCGATGATGTCGCGCTTCTCCTGCGGGGTGATCGTGAGGTCGTTGAAGACCGGCATCGCCTCGGGGCCGGTCAGCATCGCCTCGTAGATCTGCGTTGGCGTCGACTGAGTCAGCGCCGGCGCGAACTTACCGTAGGTCAGGTCGCCGCCCGCACCGACGAAGTTGTGGCAGGCCGCGCAGTCGGCGACGAACAGCTGCTGGCCCAGGCCGAGGTTTGCCCCCGAGGGGCTGACCTCCGCAGCGGACGGGATCGCCGGGCCGCCGCCGAGTGACTCGATGTAGGCGGCGACAGCGTGCGTCTGGGCCGTCGTCAGGCGCGGCGGCTTCCGCACGTTCTCGGCGCCCAGCTCGGCGGCCGGCATCCGGCCGGTGCTGACCTGGAAGTCGACAGCGGCGGCACCGACGCCGATCAGGCTCGGTGCCTGGCCAGTGACGCCCTGCGCGTACATGCCGTGACAGGTGGCGCATTCCTCTTCGAACAGCTGGTGCCCGTAAGCCACCTGAGCCGAGCTGACAGCAGTCGGCGACGAGGCCGACGCGCTGCCGACACTGGTGATGACGGCGTAGCCGACCCCGATGAGGACGAGGACGAACGCGACGACGGCGTACCCCGCTGCCGGGTGCCGGCGCCTCGCGGTGATCCAGCTCACAGCTAACCCCAGTTCCCAGTCAGCGAATCAGGTAGATGGTTGTGAACAGCCCGATCCAGACCACGTCCACGAAGTGCCAGTAATACGACACGACGATCGCGCTGGTCTGTTGCTCGAGGGTGAACCTCTTGGCTGCGAACGTCCTGCCCAGCAAGAAGAGGAAGGCGACCAGGCCGCCGGCCACATGCAGCCCGTGGAAGCCCTCGGTCAGGTAGAACACCGAGCCGTAGTTGCTCGAGGAGATCGTCACGTGCTGGTCGTGGATGAGGCTGAGCCACTCCCAGCCCTGACCGAGGTCGAAGTACAGGCCCATAAAGAAGGTGAGCACGTACCACTCGCGCAGGCCCCAGTGACGGGGGTCCCAGATGTGGCCGGACCGGCGGATCTGATGCCGCTCGACCGCGAATACGCCCAGCTGGCAGGTGACCGAGGAAAGCAGCAGCACGATCGTGTTGGTGGCCGCCAGGCCCAGGTCGAGGTGCGCCTTCGGCCACGCCTGGCCCATGCCCTTGTCCACCGAGCGGATGGTGTAGTACATCGCGAACAGCGCAGCGAAGAACATCAGCTCCGACGACAGCCAGATGATGGTGCCCACGCTGACAAGGTTCGGCCTGCTCGCGGTCGGGCGCGGCGCGACCTGAGGAGATGCTGTGACCACGGGGCCATTATTACGACACCGCGTAGGCGTGCGTAGGCCGACCCCCCGGGTCGGTAGCATCCTGTGTCATGAAGGTTGTCGTATATAGCCATGATGCCGGCACTCGCGCCAGGGTGCGGCTTGCGATCGGCCGCCGGCCGGCCTCTGACGTGCCCGAAGCGGAGATCACCGAGGTGGCCACCGAGCCAATGCTGTGGCGGCTACTGGACGCAGGCAGCGTCGACGTCATGGTGCTGGACGGCGAGTCTCAGCCAGCAGGCGGGATGGGTGTCTGCCGCCAGGCCAAGGACGAGATCCACGACTGCCCGCCGGTGCTGCTGATCATCGGCCGCGCCGACGACGGCTGGCTGGCGACCTGGTCCAGGGCCGACGCGGTGACCAGCCACCCAATCGACCCGGTCGCGCTGGCCAGGGAGCTGGCCGGCCTGATGCGGCAGGTCGCGGCCGGCAAGCCGGCCACCAGCAGCTCGGCTCATTGACCTAGGTGGCCATTGATGGACGCGCGTACTAGCTGGCCGGCCCTGATCGGCGCCCTGATCAGAGGCGAGCACCTGGCCGCGGAGGAGACGGCCTGGGCGATGAACGAGATCATGGAGGGCGCGGCGACGCCTGCCCAGATCGCCGGCTTCGGCGTGGCACTGCGGATCAAGGGCGAAACCGCAAGTGAGGTGACCGGGCTCGCCCAGGCGATGATCGACCACGCGGCGCCGATCACAATCACCGGCCGGACCGTCGACCTGGTCGGGACCGGGGGAGACGGGGCGAAGACCGTCAACATCTCCACCATGGGCACGATCGCCGCGGCGGCCGCAGGCGCGCGGATGGTCAAGCACGGCAACCGGGCTGCGTCATCCGCCTCCGGTACCGCCGATGTGCTCGAGGCGCTGGGGGTAGTCATCGACCTGCCGGCGGCGGCCACCGAGCAACTGGTTGCCGAGGTGGGCGCCGGGTTCCTGTTCGCGCCGCTCTATCACCCGGCGCTGCGACATGTGATCGTGCCGCGGCGCGAACTCGGGGTGCCGACCGTGTTCAACATCCTCGGGCCGGTGGCGAACCCGGCCAGGCCCGCCGTGCAGGCGCTCGGCGTGGCCGACGCACGGATGGGGCCGGTGCTCGCCGGGGTGCTGGCGGCCCGCGGCTGCTCGGCGTTGGTGTTCCACGGCGAGGACGGCCTCGACGAGCTGACCACGACCGCGCCGTCTGCGGTGTGGATCGTGCACGACGGCACCGTCAGCGAGACCGGGTTCGACCCGGCAGACCTGGGCATCGCCCGGTCACAGCCAGCCGACCTTCGCGGCGGCGACCCGGCGCACAACGCCGGCGTGGTCCGCTCGTTCGTGGCCGGCGCGCCGGGTCCTGCCAGGGAGACCGCGCTGCTGAACGCCGGGGCCGCGCTTGCCGCCGAAGCCGGCGTGCCAGGCCCGGACGCACTGGTGCCTGCGCTGGCGGAGGGATACCGGCGGGCGGCCCAGGCGGTCGACTCCGGCGCTGCAGCCGGTCTGCTCGAGCGGTGGGCTGCGGCGAGTCAGCGTCTGGCAGCGCGCACTTCATGATCGTGAAGACCCGGGTCCGCCGGCGGCCCGAAGTCTTCACCCAAGCTGATCGAGGATCTGCCGGAACGCCTCGGCGTTCCCCTGGGAGTCGTGTACCGGGTTGTGGTCATGCGGCGTGACTCGCCAGCGCTTCCACTGCTGTGTGTTACTCCAGCTGCCGGTCAGTCCTGCGTAGAAGTCGCCGATGCGGCGCCCTGAGTGGCCGAACGGGTTGGGAATCCCGGCCACGTCGAACAGGGCGGCGATCCACATGAAGTCGAAGGCAGGATTGTCGGACACGAGGCTCGGCCGGCTCGTGTGGCTGTGGATCCACTTCACGAACTCGGCAGCCACGGTCGCCGGCTCAGCCAGCCGCTCCAGCACTCGCGGGATTGCCGGGTTAGCCGGATCGGGCTCGCCACGATAGAGCACGCCGTGGAAGGTGTCCGCAGTCACGAAGTGAACAGCGCCGAACTCGGTCATGGTGCCGCTAAGCGGACTCGGGCCGCGGGCCTCGCAGTCCACGAAAATGAGGCCGCCGTATTTCTCTTCCACGAGGCCGCGGTCGCGGTCAGGACTCGGCGTAGCCGAGCGAGAAGGCGGCCTCGAGATCGTGCCGGGAGTAGGCACGGAACGCGATATGCGTCTCGGTGTGCGTGACGCCGGGCACCTTGTTGACCGCACCGGGAATAACGTCGGCGAGTTCCTCGTGGGCCCGGACCCTGACGATCGCGACCAGGTCGAACTCGCCGGTCACGGAGTAGACCTCGGTGACAGCAGGGATCTGGGCGATGGCCTCGGCCGTCTCCGGGATGCTGGCCACGTCGGCCTTGATCAGAACGATTGCGGTGACCATGCCTGCCTCCTGACCCGGGCGGGACCCGCGGCCGGTCTCGGAAGCCGGCCGCGCCAGTAGCGTACGCCCGGGCATTCAGGCCCAGCCGGCAGCGGTCAGGCGGCGAGCCGCTGACCGCCGGCGGGCGGCCCGCCAGCCGCCACCCCGCCAGCCGCCACTTGGAGCAGCCCGGCCAGCACGTCCGCGGTCGCCCTGGCATCGGCGAGCGCCCGGTGACACGGCGTCGTCCGGGCGCCGAAATACGCGGCCAGCGTCGCGAGCCGGTAGTCCGGCACGCAATCGGGGCTGAGCAGCAGCCGGGCGAGCACGGCGGTATCGAGAATCGCGAACCCAGGCCAGGCGATCCGGCTGGCGGCGCACGCGGCGGTCAGGAAACCGACGTCGAAGGGAGCGTTGTGCGCGACCAGCAGGCAGCCTTCGGCGAACGCCAGGAACGCGCGGAGCGCCGGCGCAGCGAGCGGAGCCCAGCGGACCATCTCATCGGTGATCCCGGTCAGCTTCGTGATGTCGGGCGGGATCGGGGCGCCCGGCCGGACCAGTGAGGAGAACTCACCTGTCAGCTGACCATTGCGGAGGCGAACCGCGCCGATCTCGGTGAGCTCGGCCTGCTCGTGCAGCCAGCCGGTCGTCTCGACGTCGACGACCACCAGGCTGAGGTCCGCCAGTGCTCGGGTCACAACCTCACGCTAGAGCGGGGTACCGACAGTCCGGTTCAGGCGCGCCGGGGCCGACGCGCCGGCGCACGGACACGGTCAGGACACGGTGCGGACACGGCCTGGTAACCAGCGACTTCGTGCCAGAGTGCGCGAAGTGGTTGAATCCGAGATCCAGACGCCGCTAAGGTTCTGGACCGAACCGCATCGCTTACTCAGACGCCACCCCGCGCCTGCCCGGTAGCCGATACAGTTGGCCATCCGATCCGGCAGGCCACAGCGGAAGAAGGAGCGTGTTACCGAGGTGCGTACGCCACCGTCGGTTCGCTGGATCAGCAAGCAACGACTGGCGGCCATGAGCGCCCTGGTCGTGGGCGCGGGACTCATCCTCGGCGTGACCGGCAGCGCTGGCGCAGCCTCGAAGCCGACTCTCAGCCAGGTCGAGGCCAAGATCAAGTCGCTGCAGAGCAAGTCCGATCAGCTCGGGCAGCAGTTCGACCAGGTCAAGCAGGAAGAGCAGGCCACCGATCAGCGCCTGACGCTGATCGACAAGCAGATCAGCCTTGACTCCGGCCATTTCGCCGCGCTGCGGCAGCAGATCGCGAACATCGCGATCTCCGACTACGAGGGCGGCGGCCTCAATTCCTCGATCGCTCTGCTGACATCCGGGAACCCACAGCAGATCCTGAACAAGTCCTCGATCCTGCTTGAGCTGTCGGACGCCAACAGCGCGCAGATCGGCAACTTCCTTGCGGCGACGAGGCAGCTGACTAACGCGCAGG
>Ga0335074_10014281_pt1 | contig 11149 bp, 9 predicted proteins | sample Lox_Sample_23_FD_206715 | JGI IMG/M metagenome (GOLD analysis project Ga0335074, IMG submission 206715) | Soil microbial communities from Loxahatchee National Wildlife Refuge, Florida, United States - Lox_Sample_2.3 | ecosystem: Environmental > Terrestrial > Soil > Wetlands | place: USA: Florida... | reverse complement strand
ATCAGCCCGCCACCCTACGACGAGTACCTCGAGGCGGCCATCGACTCGGGGATCGACATCGTGGAGACCGCCGGGTCCAACCCCGAGCCGCGGCTGGCGCTGCTGCACGCCCGCGGGGTCCGGGTGATACACAAGTGCACGAGCGTCCGGCACGCCCTCAAGGCCCAGGCCATCGGCGTCGACGCGATCAGCATCGACGGCTTCGAGTGTGCCGGGCATCCGGGCGAGGACGACGTCCCGGGCCTGATCCTGATCCCCGCGGCGGCCGACCAGGTCAGCATCCCGATGATCGCCTCCGGCGGCTTTGCCGACGGCCGCGGGCTCGCGGCCGCTCTCGCGCTGGGCGCCGACGGCATCAACATGGGTACCCGCTTCATGGCGACGGCCGAGGCGCCGGTGCACGATGCCATCAAGCAGGCCATCGTGGCGGCCAGCTCGACCAGCACCCAGCTCATCTTCCGTACCCTGCGGAACACGGCCCGCGTCGCGGACAACTCGGTAAGCCGGGAGGTGGTCGAGATCCTCAACGCCGGCGGCCAGTTCGCCGACATCCGCGACCTGGTGGCCGGCGCCCGCGGCCGTACCGTCTACGAGCTCGGTGACCTGGACGCCGGGATCTGGTATGCAGGCATGTCGCAGGGACTGATTAACGACGTGCCGACGGTGGCCGAGCTCGTGACCAGGATCATGGCCGAAGCCGAAACGATCATCACCGGCCGTCTGGCCGGGCTGGTCCGCCGCCCCGCACCCGCGGCCCGGGCGATGTGACGGCTGGGACGCCCGCCCGGGCCGGGCGCAGCAGTCCGACCTGCGCCACGGTCGCGAGCAGCACCCCCGAGCGGCTGAAGATGCGCCCCTCGGCATGCCCGAGGCCGCCCGAGGTCGTCGGTGTCCGCTGGTCGTAGAGCAGCCAGTCGTCGGCCCGGCCGTCGCGGTGAAACCACATCGTGTGCGCCACGCTGCCCATGACGGAGTGCCGGTCCCGGCCGGGGTCCAGGCCGTGTACGGTCATCGTCGGCCACAAGATCGTGAAGTCGGACAGGAAGAGCAGCGCGCAGTGCTGCAGGGCCGGCTCGGCCGCGAGGGGGCGCACGTGTGGCCGGATCCAGATCTGCTGATGCGCGGGATCGTCCGGGTCGATCACGTGCCGCACCTCGACCGGGTCGGTCCGCACGAGCGGGCTCTGGTCGACATCTGGGGCGGCCGGCATCGGGCAGCAGAAGTCCAGGCCATGATCATCGCGGCGGTTGAACGTCGCCATCAGGACCGCGCACGGCGGCTCACCCGGGTGGCCGGCCTCGACGGTCCGCCGGGCGATGCTGCGGCCGTCGCGGTACGGCCGGACGTCCAGGCGGAGAGGAAGGCCCACCGCCGCGGGCCGGAGGAACTCGATGTGCACGTGATGGACGGTCAGGGCCGGCGGCACCGATTCGTACGCCGCCGCCAGGGCCAGGGCCGCGACGTGACCGCCGAACCCGCGAGTCGCCTGCCCGCTGGATGGGCGGATGACCGTCGGCGCCACACCGTCGCGGATCGCGAACAGGCCGGTTATCGGAGCGCTCACGCACTCCGCCGCGCGATCGCGGGGCTGGCACCGGCGGCCCGGCTCGGGCCAGCGCCGCCAGCGCCGCCAGCGCCCAGTTTCATTTAGCTAATATATCTAAATTTCTGTATACCCCGGGTTACGCCCGGGACTCCGGCTGGGAACCCGGGCGCAGCCGTCGGCGCAGTACCCTGCCCAGCGGGCTCCGGGGAAGGCATCGCGAGGCACCTGGAAGCTCAGCGTTCCGTCCGGCGGCGGGCTGGCTCCGTGCTGGTCTGGCAGCTCGACCGCCCGGCATCCTGCGGCCTCGGCGACGCTCGTACCCAGGGCGGCGAACTCGGAGTCGGCCACTAGCAGCGGAGAGCCGAACGGGCGCGCGCACGCCGCGATCTCGGTGACCGTCAGCCGGTTGCCCAGCGGCGCCAGCGGCCGTCCGGTCAGGGCTCCGGCGAGCAGGAGCGCATACGCGGTCGGGGTCGAGCCGATCAGGATCGGCACCGCCACTCCTGGCGGCAGGCCGAGCGCGTCGAACCATCCCGCCCATGATCGCGCCCGGTCCACCAGCTCGCGGTAGGACCAGGCCCCGGCGGCCGAAACGACCGCGGCCCGATCGGACGGGGCATGCCTGGCTACCATCTCGGCCCACGTCGCGCCCGGCACCGCCAGAGCGCAGGCATCTCCGCCCGAGCTTATTGTCCTTGCCACCGCGGTGCCCGTTTGTCCAGGAACGCCTGATGCGCCTCGGCCGAGTCATCGGTGGCCAGGGCGAGCATCTGGGTGCGGTTCTCCAGCTCGAGTGCGGCGTCGAAGCTGAGGTCGAGCGCGGCCCACGCCGCCTTTTTCGTCATCGTTACCCCGAACGGGCTGTTGCGGGCGATCTCCGCGGCCAGCGCCAGCGCGGCGGCGATCAGGTCTTCGGGCTCGGTCATCTGCGTGACCAGCCCGATCCCAGCGGCTTCGGCCGCCGGGATCTCCCGGTTGGTAAGCATGATCTCAAATGCGCGCCCGGGGCCGATGATGCGCGGCAGAAGCCAGCTGATGCCGCACTCCCCGGCCGACAAGGCCAGCCGCGGCGCCCCGATCAGGAAGCGGGCGCCGTGCGCGGCGATCCGGATGTCGCTGGCGAGCGCCAGGGCCATCCCGGCCCCCGCGGCGGGCCCGTTCACCGCGGCGATCACGGGCAGGCGGCAGTTACGCACCGACCTGATCGTGTCCGCGAAGTGCTCCTGCCTGACGTAACGGCGGGCGGGACTGCGTTCGGACCTGCCGCGTTCGGCCGCGCCCGCGATGTCGACCCCGGCGCAGAACGCGCGGCCCGCTCCCGTCAGGATGACCGCTCTGGCCTGCTCGCTCGATGCCGCCTCGCGCAGGCCGGCCATCAGCTCGTCGAGCATCTCGTGGGTCAGCGCGTTGAGCCTGCCGGGCCGGGACAACCGCAGCACAGCCGTGGCGGCGTCGGGCCATTCGACCTGGACCGACGTCACCTATCCTCCTCGGGACGCGCTGCGGTACGTGGCATCCTCCCACCTTATAGTCAAATTGTTGATCTATTTCAACCGCGTCTAGCCAGGTGCTCAACGACCAGGCGGATCATCTTGATCCGCAACCTATTTAGGTAGAAGATCTAATTATTTAGCTGATGGACGGCCGGTGGTAGGGGAGGCATCGTGACGGATTACGACGTCGTAGTCCTGGGCAGCGGCCTGGCGGGTACCTGCGCCGCGCTGGAGGCAGCTGGCCTGGGCGCCAGGGTCCTGATCGCCGAGGCCGAGGAGAAGCCTGGCGGGCGGAGCCAGTTCTCCACCGGGATGATCATGGGTGCCGGGACGCGCTTTCAGCGTGACAAGGGTATCGAGGACGCGCCCGAGAACCTCTTCCGGCACTACATGACGCTCAACCAGTGGAAGGTCGACGCCTCGATCGTGCGCCGCCTGGCGGAGGAGGCGGGACCTTCCATCGAGTGGCTGGCCGAGCTGGGCGTGGAGTTCCTCGACGTGTACTACTCGGGAGATGAGATCGTGCCGCGCGGCCACGTGACGCACGGCGGCGCGGCCATCATGGACGTGGTCCTCGCCCGGGCCCGGCGGCAACCGGGCATCGACCTCGCTCTCAAGCAGCGAGTTGACCGGCTGCTGACCAGCGACGGGCGAGTCATCGGCGTGGAAGCCGGCGGCGAGCAGCTGACCGCCGGCGCGGTGGTCATGGCCACCGGGGGGATCGAGGGCAATCCCGAGCTGATCGCCAGGTATCTCCCTGACGCCGTGGCGGCGGGCGGGGACTGGCTATGGCCGAACGGGCTCGAGCCGGTGGCCAGGTACTCCAAGGGAGACGCCTTCGCTCTCGTCTCGGCCGTCAGCGCCCAGATCACCGGGCACAACCGCTGGCTGTGCAACCTGCGCCCGGACTTCGCGCACGAATCGGACCCGTACTTCCCCGGCTGGCTGGTCTGCGTCAACCGCGAGGGTCGGCGGTTCTTCGACGAGATGTCCCCCTACAGCGTCACCCAGCCCATCGTGCTGGCCCAGGACGGTCCGGTGTGGGCCGTCTTCGACGACGCGGTCAAGCGCGCGTCGCAGCCCAAGTCCACCGCTCAGTTCAAGAAGGTACTGATCCCCGGGATGACCTGGGAAGACTGGGTCGAGCCCGTGATCGACGAGATGGTCGAGGCCGGGAAGGTGATAACGGCCGGATCGATCGCCGACCTGGCCGGCGCGATCGGCGTGTCCGAACCGGGCCTGGCCGGCACGATCGAGAAGTACAACGCCGACGTCGCGGCGGGGGAGGACAGCGTGCACCTGAAGAAGCCGGCCGTCCTTCGTCCCGTCAGCACCCCGCCCTTCTACGCCACCGAAGTCCGGCTCTGCCAGCTGAGCGTCACCGCGGTGGGGCCGCGCGTCGACCGAGACGGCCGCGTGATCGACACGGCCAACCTGCCCGTCCCGGGGTTGTTCGCGGCCGGGGAGTGCGTCGGCGGCGTGCTCGGCGACGTCTACGTCGGCAGCGGCAACGCCCTGGCCAATGCGCTGGTCTTCGGCCGGGTGGCCGGCCGGTCCGCCGCGCTGTCCGTGCCGGCGGCCGTCGCGTGATCCACAGCGCGATCGACAGCGCGAAGGGAGCCCCGGTGAAGCTCGGCGTCTGGCTGCCCGTCGTCTCATCTCATCCCCGCTACCAGGCGCCGTCCTGGGAGCGTGACGCCGGTCCGGCCGAACTGGCGACCGTCGCGAAGGCCGCCGACCAGCTCGGCTACGACTGCATCTGCGCCCCGGAGCACGTGGCCGTGCCGGCCGGACGCCGGGAGGGGACGCTCTACTGGGATCCCCTGTCCACGCTCGGGTACATCGCGGCGCACACCCAGCGCGTCCGGCTGGCCCCGCTCGTCCTCGTGCTCGGCTACCACCATCCCCTGGAGATCGTGAAGCGTTACGGCACGCTGGACCGCCTCAGCGGCGGCCGTGTCGTCCTCGGCCTCGGTGTCGGCGGTACCGAGGGCGAGTTCGAGCTGCTCGGGGCGTCCTTCGCCGATCGCGGTGCCCGCGCCGACGACAACCTCTCGGCCATCCGCGCGTCCCTCGGCACGACCACGCCGTGCTACCAGGGCCGTTTCTTCTCCTTCTCCGGCGTGATCGTCGAGCCGACGCTGCCCCCGGCCACGCCGCTGTGGATCGGCGGGGGCAGCCGCCACGCCCTGCGCCGCGCGCTGCGCTCGGCCCACGGCTGGGCGCCGACCGGGTTGCATCCAGCCGACCTCGGCGCGCTGCTCGCCGAGCTCGATCCCGGCCGGCGGCGAGCCGGAGACTTCGAGGTCGTGTTCTTGCCCCGCAGCGAGCACAAGGTCGATCCGCTGGGCGACCCGGAGGCCGTTCGGTCCTTCCTGGACGAGATCGGCCGGGCCGGCGTGACGACGCTGCTGCCGCGGATGCCGAGCCGGTCCGTGACCCACTACGTGGACCAGATGGCGGCGCTGCGCGAGCTGGCGGGCGGACCGCGATGAGCGGCGGAACGGCCGCCGTGCATCCGGCCGTGGTGGTGAACTCGCTGGCCGACATGGGTGCCCCGCTGGAGGCCGAACTCGAGCTGTGCGCCGAGCTCGGCGGGGCCAAGTACGGCCTCAGCCTGAAGAAGCTGGCCAGATGGGACGGTCACCTGGCCAGCCTGGCCGACCGGATCGCCTACGTGCATCACTCCCGGCTGTTCACCCTCGACGACGAGTCGGCGTGGCCGGCCGAACGGGCCGCGCTCACCCGGACGCTGGAGCTGGCCCACCAGATCCGTGCCCCCTCCATCCTGGCCGTCACCGGTCCGGCCGGGTCGCTGACGACCTGGGAGCAGGCGCTGGCCGCGTTCACCGCGGCGTACCAGCCGCTGGCGGACCGGGCCGAGGCGCTCGGGGTCCGGGTGTGCGTGGAGCAGACCAACGTGCTGCGCCAGGACATCAGTTTCGTGTCCACGCTGCCCGATCTGGTGGTCCTGGCCGAGGCCTCGGGCGTCTCGCTATGCCTGGACATGTTCTGGTCGTGGCGCGAGCGCGCGCTGAGCGCGTCGCTCCGGGCCTGCGGCCCGCACACCGGGCTGGTCCAGCTGGCCGACGCCGTCCCGACCACCGTGAGCATGCCCGACCGGGTCGTCCCCGGCGACGGGGTGGTACCGCTCGGCTGGCTGGTGGACCAGGTCGCGGCGGCCGGATACCGGGGCTACTTCGACGTCGAACTGCTCGGCCCCCGTATCGACGCGGAGGGCGCGCGCCAGGCGGTGAGCCGCGGCGTGCGCCACGTCAGCGACCTGCTGTACCGGTCCTACCCGGCGCCGCGGCCCGCCGGAATCCGGGCCTCATGAATCCCGACGCGGGCGTGATCCTGGCCGACCACGTGCTCGCCGCGCAGGCCGGCTCCCTGCCCGAGGCCAGCCGGAAGCGGACCGCTGAGCTCGTACTCGACGCGATCGGGGCGGCCGTCGCGGCGCACCAGGCACCCGGCCTGCCGGGCATCCGCGACGTGATCACGTCCTGGGGCGGCCGGCCGGACGCCACCGTGATCGGTACTCCGGCGCGGGTGCCGGCGCACCACGCGGCCCTGGTCAACTCCGCGCTGACCCGGGCGATGGAACTCGACGACGTACACGAGAAGGCCCTCGTCCACGCCACCGCGACCACTGTGCCCGTCGCTCTGGCCGTGGCCGAACAGTCCGGCGGGATCAGCGGCCGGCGCTTCGTGGACGCGGTCACGCTCGGCAACGACATCGCGTGCCGGCTCGCGCTCGCGCTCGACATGCCTCTGGGGGGAGCGGACCGGCGGCCGCGGGTCATGTCGCTGACCTACCAGACGGGCGTCCTGGCCGGCTCCCTGGTGGCCGGCTATCTGGCCGGGCTGACCCGCCGCCAGCTTCTCGACTGCCTGGGCATCGCCTACAGCCAGGTGGCAGGCAACCTCCAGGGGCTGTTCGAGGGAACCCTGACCGTCCGGCTGCAGCAGGGCATCGCCGCCCAGGCGGCCGTGATGGCCCTGGAATTCGCCCGGGCCGGCATCAGCGGGGCCCGGGACAGCCTGGAGGGCCGGGCCGGCTGGTATCCCGCCTTTTTCGGCGGGCGCTTCGACTACTCGCGCGACCGGCTGCTGCACCAGCTCGGCGAACGCTTCCTGGGCGACGAGATCAGCATCAAACCGTTCGCGTGCTGCAAATACGGCCACAACGTAATCACGGCTGTCCTTTATATACGGAACGATCCGGACGTCAGCGCCCAGTCAATCGACGAGATCATCGTCCGGGCAGGAGCCGATACGTGGGATATCATCTGCGATCCGCTCGAGCTGAAGGCCTCGCCGGAACGGCTGGCCGGCCCGGACGGGCTCGCGCTGGCCCAGTTCAGCCTGCCGTTCATGGTGGCCACGGCCCTGCTGCGCGGGCGGCTGTCCGCCGCCGAGCTGGATCGGGACTGGCGAGCCGACCCGGAACTGGCCGCGATGCTCGGCCGGGTGCGGGTCGTCCGGTCCGACGAGACGTTCAGCGCCGACATGATTCCCGAGCCCGGGCGGGTCGAGATCGTGCTCGCCGACGGGCGGCGGCGCCGCGCGGAGGCCACCCGGACGCCCGGCCATCCTGATTACCCGCTGGACGAAGCGGCGCTGCGGGCGAAGTTCCTGTCCTGCACGCGCCGCCTCGGCCCGGCGCGCAGCCAGGATCTTCTCGACGCGCTCGCCCATCTGGACGAGCTCGACGAGGTGACGCAGATCGCCCGGCTCACCGCGCCGCCGTGACGCGATCGGCGGGTTCCGTGCTGGCTGGCGGTCTGCGCCTGGTGAAGCGGCGCCGCGGTCGGCGCGGACCGGCGTTGTGCTCGCCAGGCTTCGGCCGGCGGGGAGCGGCAGCACCTGGCCTCCGGCCACCGTCGTAGCCCGGCAGATGCTCAGCATCTGGGAGGGAGGCTGAACACGTTGGCTCCCACTTCCGGGCCCACGGCGCTTGGACCGTCGGGAGCCATTCGGGCGGCGAGATCATCGAGGGCTGCTCTTAGCTCGATCTCAGCCCGTTCTCTGCTCCGGGGGACGGCTGGCAAACCGGGTCCATAAGGTCTCCAAGCCGACGGTGGAGCGGCCCGCCGCCGGGCGGGCGCCGACCTGGAGGTGCGGAAGCGGACGAGTGGGTTTTGCAGGTACAGGTCCCCAGACGACCGCACATGCCGATGAGCGGGCGCCCACAAATGCACATCTCGTGCCTTAAGTTAATTGCGGCAAGTCCGGCTCCGGGCCCGGTTGTTATTGCTTCGCCTGGACATTAACTACTCAGACGCCATCGCGGCTGCCACCCGCTTGGCGGCCTTTTCGCCAGCCCGCTGCTTGATAAGACCTTCCTTCGCCACGCCGCGGATAACCAGTCGTGATCCGTCGGCTGACGTACGGATGGTCACGGTCACCACCGCTGGGTTGAGGTTCGCGGCTCCTGACCCAACGATGCCGACGATCTGCGTTCCCGGATCTTCGCTACTGCTCTCGAGATCCAGAACGTGGCCATGATCGCTGATCACTTCCCTGGCCCGATCTGCAGCCGCCGTGGGCGACATGTTCACTACAAGATCGACCTCAAACACGTCCTTCCGCAAACGGCGTGCTCCGGTCTCGGCACCTCGGCGGGCGCGGGGTCCCATGAAACTACCAACGTCACCAACGGCACGGATCAGAAGCTCATCTTCATCGAAACTCAAGCTCATACGTCTTTCTGGGATTCCTTATGGCGGAGCCAGCAAGCCAGGCCAGCCAACGTATCCCTCATACTAACTAGGCCCGGTACTGGCCATGGGCGCAGGGAGCGCTGGCGATGATCGGCGACAGAATTGGACAGCGTGGACCCTTGCCACGCTGGACCAAGGCAAACCGTTCGAGCTGTGACAAGCGCCCTCTATTGCCGCGGACAGGGTCGAGCGTCACGGACCCAACAAGGACTTTGACCACCCCACATGGTCAGTCGGGAGCCGTGAACTCCGCCGCCGAGGACGAAGGGTGACGGGAAGCCCCTCACGGAGAGCAGCCGAGTCCTTGCGTACCCGTGCAAAATATCCGCTGCCGTTCGGGGTGATCGGCGAGCTGCTCGGCATCCCCGCAGCCGACCGGCCGCGCCTGCACGCCTGGTTCGCTGTGCTGCTGACCGGATGGGCCGGTGACCCGCCGGCGGAGGCCGTCGAGGCATCGGACGGCATCGTGGCCTCGACGCCAAGCGGCGTAGTCCGGCCGGCGACCTGGTCAGCGTCCTGGCCGCCGCCACCGAATGCGACGCGCTCACCACCCAGGAGCTGCTGTCGAGCCTGTTCCAGCTCATCGTCGCCGGCCACGACACCACGGCCAGCCTGATCGGCAACGGGGTGGTGGCCCTGCTGGACAACCCCGGCCAGCTCCAGGCGCTGCTGGCCGATCCGGGACAGCTTCCCGCCGCGATCGACAAGCTCATCCGTTTCACCGCCCCGGTCCCGCATGCCACGTTCCGGGTGACGGCCGAGCCGGTGACCCTCGACGGCGTGAAGATCCCCGCGCGCGAACAGGCGCTGGTATGCCTGGGGGCGGTCAACCGCGACCCGGGCCGGTTCCCAGCCCCCGACGTCCTCGACATCGGCCGCGGCGACGGGCCGAACCTCGGGTTCGGCCACGGCATCCATTACTGCCTCGGTGCCCCCTGGCCCGGCTCGAAGCCAAAGTCGCCTTCCAGACCCTGCTCGGCCGTCACCCGGACCTGCGGCTCGCCGCCGACCGCGACGCGCTCGCCTGCGCGCACGGCGACGGTCTTGTCCTGCGCGGCCTCCTCTCGCTCCCCGTCGTGCTCGGTCCCAGCCGGCAGCAGGGATAAACGACCATCTGTTCCCATCCAAACCAAGGAGACACCGATGACCATCACCGACAGCCCGGTCGACAACGGCGTCAATGTCGCCGCCCTGCTCGGGGCGCGCGAGGCGCTGTCTGACGCACCGGAAGCGGCCCAGTTCACCTGGCGGGCCAGCTGCACCTGGCGCAACGGCACCCACAGCCACTCCACCGTGGCCGGCTTCACCGGCCTGGGCGCCGAGCAGCAGCACCGCGGCACGTACGCGTTCGACGTCGATCACCCTGAATGCTTCGCGTCCGAAGATAACGGCGTTACCCCGCTGGAGATCGTGCTGGTCGGCCTGGTCGGCTGCCTGACCGCGGGCGTGGCCGCGGTCGCCCAGCACCGGGGGCATCCAGCTCCGGTCGGTCACCGCCACGATCGACGGCCAGATGAACGTCCTGGGCATCCTGGGCGGCGACCCGGATGTCCGCAACGGCTTCGAGGCGGTCACGGTCCGGTTCGCCATTGACGCCGACGCCTCCCGCGACGACTTGCAGGCGCTGCTCGCCCAGTCACAGAAGCGCTCGGCGGTCTTCGACGTCGTGACCACCCGACCAAGGTGCTCGTCGAGCTGGCCTGACCGCCACGGACCGGACGCCCGCATGATGCAGACCACGGCCGTTGTCGTCGGTGCCGGCCATGCCGGCCTGGCCATGAGCCGCAGCCTCACTGAGCGCTCGATCGACCACGTCGTGCTCGAGCGCGGTGAGGTGGCGCACTCGTGGCGGACCCAGCGCTGGCCCAGCCTGCGGCTGCTCACCCCGAACTGGCAGACCCGGCTCCCCGGCCACCCCTACACCGGCGATGACCCCGACGGATTCATGCCCGTCGCCGACGTCGTCGCCGCCCTCACCCGCTACGCCCGTCTCGTCGGCGCGCCGGTCCGGACCGCCACGACCGTGCATACCCTGCGCGCCGCGCCTCACGGTTATGAACCGGTTCCTGAACCGGGCCGACCAGTGGGCCACAGCCGCAGGCCTCGACGACGAGCTCCCGCCACCACACCGGTTCGCACCCACCCACGTCGACCCCCGCACCCCCCTCGAGCTGGACCTCACCAGCGGGGAGATCACCACGATCCTGTGGACCACGGGCTTCCGGCCCGACCACTCCTGGCTCGACATCCCCGTGCTTGACCGTACCGGCCGCATCCGCCACGACGGCGGCGTGGTCACCCGCGCCCCCGGACTCTACCTCCTCGGCATGCCGGTGCTCCGCACCCGCGCCTCCACCTACATCCACGGCGCAGCCACCGACTCC
>Ga0335074_10014280_pt1 | contig 11150 bp, 10 predicted proteins | sample Lox_Sample_23_FD_206715 | JGI IMG/M metagenome (GOLD analysis project Ga0335074, IMG submission 206715) | Soil microbial communities from Loxahatchee National Wildlife Refuge, Florida, United States - Lox_Sample_2.3 | ecosystem: Environmental > Terrestrial > Soil > Wetlands | place: USA... | reverse complement strand
GGCGCGGCGAAGGCCCAGATCAATCGGTTCGGGATGCCGACGGCTGCGGAATTCCAGTCGAGTAACGAGATGATCTTCCCAATGCTGGCCTTGCCAGATGCGCAGGCGCGCGGTCCCAAGCAGCGTGGTATCGGTTATGGTATTCCGAGCGACTTCGAATTGAACTTCGGCCGGTATCTCCCTTCGTTCGGGACGCACGGCGATGACACCAAGGGCCAGCCCGCCTGAGCATCGAGGCTGTTAGAGGGCACCTTCTATGTGTAGGGTGGCCAGCTTCGCGGCTTCCTCGGGCGTCTTGCCGTCTTGTCGCGCGACAATGTAGGCCGCATACCATCCCGACCAATGGTGCTTCGGGGCGGTTGGTTCGTATACGCCATGATGCTGCTCCGTCTCAAGCAAAAGATCTGTCAGCGTCGCGACGTCCAAATTGCTGAGTCCACGTCCAGGCAGGTGCCTTGTGATCTCCTGCAGCAGCCAGCCATTGCCGTCCGGATCGCTGAATGAGGCGAACGTGCGGTAGCTGCGATGCTCGGGATCCGGACCGCTGACCCGGAGCCGCCCAAACAGGTAGGGCTGGTCCGGGCCGGCGTACACCCCGCCGCCGTCGTGGAACGCGTCGCTGATCGCGACACCGCGGCCAAGCAGCTCTTTGCGGGCGCCCTCGATGTCGGAGACGATCAGGTACAGGCCTTGGGCGGACCCGGGTGCGGCCGCGGTGAGGTTCTTGCCGAAAATGACCGAGCACCCCGAGCCCGGCGGCGTGAACTGGACCACGCGGAAGTCTTTACCGTTGTCGTAGTCGGCGTCGAGCCGCCAACCGAGCCTTCCGTAGAACTCTTTTGCGAGGTCGACGTCGGAAACCGGGATGACGACGACCTCAAACTTCATATCCACTTTCGAGCCACTCGCGACCGGTTCGTTGTCAATTGCACTTGAGGTTGACATTCTTTTCTCCTATGTCCTCTAAATCGAAACTTAGAGGCTTTGAAGACTTGGACTAAGCGGTGACGAACTGCTGTCCCCCGTCGATGTCATAGGTTGCGCCCGTGAGGGCGGTGTTGGTCATAATGTGTACGGCGAGCGCGGCCACGTCCGCCGGTCCGACCACGCGTCCGATGGGAAGCGTGGTGCGAAGCTGGTTGCGACGTTTTTCGAGCTGATCGCCCAGCAGTTCCGCGGACAACCCCGTGTCCACGAATCCCGCGGCGATGAGGTTGACTCGCACTGGTGCGATTTCAAGCGCCAGGTTAGCGGTGAGGGCGGGGAGCGCAGCGGTGACTGCACCAACGATGCTCATGCCGAGCGCTGGGCGTCGACCACCAGTGCCGCCCACGAAGATCAGTGTGCCTCCGGGTCTCACTTTGTTGGCCGCGTAGCGCGCGACGTAAAGTGCCAGCAAGAGGTGCTCGCCAATAAGATCGCGAATCTTCGCAAAATCCAACTCGGCGAGACGTCCGTAGTAAGGCCGCCCGGCTGTCACCATCACGTGGTCGATTGTCGGGAGGTCGCGGAAGAACCGCTCGAGAGCAACAGGATCCGCGGCGTCGAAGGCCGCCGTACTAACGGCATCAACCTCGCTTGCAGCGCGCTTGAGGCGCTCGGCATCCCGGGCCGTGAGGATCACCTTGGCCCCTTCTGCACGTGCACGACGTGCCGTTTCGAATCCGATACCAGCGCTACCGCCGATCACCACAACGGTCTGCGCAAGGAGCTCCGGTTCACCGTGCATGGGAGAGGAGATAGTTACAGAGCTCATCGTTCCTCCGCTTTCAAACTAGTATACTTCTCGCCACGCCGCCAGCAGTCCAAAACTATGCCCGCCTTAAGGTTGATGCCATGCTCTTTGTAGAGTTCGAGGGCCAAGTCCTGAATAACGCGCGACTCGGAGAAAGCCGCTGCTGAGCTCCCTTAAGAGTATCGGGAACGAGAAACGCGGTAGCATACTGGGAACCATTGATAAGGCGACGCGGTGAAGATTCAGGTTGCGATGCCGACTTCCCATAACCTGGAATTGGCGTTCTGGCGATACTCCCCAGCGCAACGGCCCAAGCCTCTTTGCATCTGTCGCACCAGGCGAGGAGGCTGGAAGCGTTATAAGTCAGAATCCGCTCAGCGTCACTTTACCAATTCCTTTGCCGCTTTCGGCGGTTGCGTGGGCCTTCTTCAGATTCTCGACGCTGATCGGGCTAAACGTCTGCGTCTGCGTTGAGCGCAGTTCGTCCCGATCGACAAGTTCCGAAACACGATTCAGCAGCCGCCCCTGCTCAACCATATCCGCCGTCTGCCACATCGAGCGCGCGAACATGAATTCCCAGTGGAGCGACGCCGCCTTGCGCTTGAGTGGCACCGCGTCAAGCGACTCCGGGTCGTCGATCACGCCGATCTTTCCCTCTGGAGCCAGCACCTCGACGAGTTGTGCAAAGTTCCGCGCAGTCCCTGTCAAGCTCGCGATGTATTTCACGGGAGGCGGCTGCAGGTCCTTGATCTGCCCGGCAAGCGGTTTGGTGTGATCGATCACGTGGTGGGCGCCCATCGCCGTCACCCATTGAACCGTCTCCGGACGCGCCGCAGTCGCAATCACGGTCAGCCCTGTAAGCCGGCGCCCGAGCTGTACAAGGATCGAACCCACCCCACCGGCGGCTCCGCTGACCAACAAAGATCCGCCGCTCTCTCCCTCTCGCACACCAAATCGATCGAACAACAATTCCCAGGCGGTAATGCTCGTCAGCGGTAGCGCGGCCGCTTCGACGAAGCCGATCGATTTCGGCTTCCGTCCGACAAGCCGCTCGTCCACGGCCTGATATTCCGCGTTTGAACCGGGCCGCTCCAACTCTCCGGCGTAGTAGACTTCATCTCCGACCGCAAAACCGCTCACGGCGCCGCCCTTGTCCACAACGACACCCGCGGCATCCCAACCAAGCACGCGCGGCGTCCCCGTACCATCCGGTACCGAGCCTTGGTGTCGCGCACCTCGGATTTTTGTATCCACCGGATTCACGGAAACCGCCCGTACACTGACTAGCAAGTCCCGCGGCCGCGGCAAATCCAGCTCCACGAGCGAATCCAGGGCTTCGATCGGCAGCGGTCGCGTAAATGCAATCGCTCTCATGTTGTCTCCAGTCTCTATTCGGCCAGCCGCTAAACGCAGCCTTGAATCAAGTGTACGAGCAAACTAGCGGTTCTAAATAACCAATCAGGTCAAATTTCTTCGGCGCCGTTGCTGGACCGCGAGTGACGCCAGTCACCATGGGCGACAAACCGTCAAAGTGGAATGATGATCTAAGCGGTTAGTAGCATGCGAACAGCAAGCCACCAGTTTCCCGGTGAAATTAGGACGGCGGACGCTATTTAAAGGTGGGATTCCGGTGAGGCCTTTTGGAAGCGATTCGGAGGAAGATGCAATGCCCGGCTCGTGATCGCCGTAGACGGATACCTAAAGGAATCGTTTGAAAGAAAGCCTCACGCCACAACAAATCGGTCTAGCCGGCGAGTACCAGCGGATTGTCTCGTCCCTTTAGCCACTCATCATAGCAGTGCTCGAATTGTACTTGACCCAACACGTTGATTCCAAAAATCCTGGGTGTGGATCTCCGTAGGCTCGTTAGTAGCATTGCGCCTTCAGGCCTTCGCCCCATACCGTCAAGCAAGGAACGTATCACAGTACATCTTTCCGAAGGTGAAATAGGCTCACGAAAAAGCTTCTGAACAAACTCGACAAGTATCGTTAGCAACGCTTGCAGATTCGCACTCGGATCTGCAAAGATCTTAGCAAACTGTGCCGCTGGCGCGGAGTGCGAAGACCATGCTGCCAAGCGAAACCCGGCTAGCAACGACGAGGCGTCGAATAGGGTTGCAATGAACTCCATGCCGATTAGTCGAGCCGTGGCCGCACTGTATTCCTCCGAAGAGACCAGGCCTTCGTCTGCTAACGTGCCTAAAAGGAGCTGCGTCCAAATTCGGGACACCCCATACTCGGTGGCCGCGATTTGCGCCTGAACTAAATCGTCGGTCCATAGAACGTGGTTGGGGGCTGAAGCCAAAACAATAGCTTCAGCGCCGTATTGCCCAAATAGGTTCTCTAAGACTTCCCGCCGCGACGCTTCAAGTGCTGCAAGTTGCTCCCCGCTTCGCGATTCCGTGACACGCTCGACAAAGGCGATAAATTCCTCGTCTTCACGTCTATCCTGTGCTCGGCTTTCATCAGTGTGTTCACGCATGATGTGCCTCCCGTGCTCAAATGCTATCGTTCGGCCCTCCCCGGAGAAGACTTTGTTATTCACAAACATCTCATGGAGCGTCCTTCGAGCCGCTTGCGAGACGACGAACTTATGCCTCTGCGAGGAAAGGATCTTTGTCAGACCAAGCAGTCGGAGCGTCGCCAACGCGGTGATGTCCACCACGACGGCTTGCGCTGTTCGAAGCGCACGTAGGCCCTGTTCACGCTCCTCAGCCGTTCCAAAATTGCACTTCACTTCGTGACCCGATTCGAGGGCAAGATCAGCGAGCGAAAGATAAGCGTTCCCATCAAATTCCGCACCATACAGGTGTAGTGGCATGGGCTTGCTAGCGTACAATTGGCGAAGCCCTCGGAGAGCATCCGCGCGCCGCTTCACAGAATCTAAAATCGTCTGCACACCTTTCTTTAGATCCATGTCGTCAGGCCCGCCGAATCGGACGGACTCAACCGAGCTAGCAGCACCGAATCGAACTTGCATTTCGGCCATCGTGTCTTGATAGCGCCGGACGTACTTGGGCAAGATGTAAAGAATTTTGGCGGTACGATCCTGGAAATGTCCCTTCGCCACCACGGCGATGTCGCCAACTCGCTTACCCATCAGCGCTTGGGCAAGATGTGACCCGCTCGAGATCTCGTCGAAATCGCCGTTTGGTTTATTAGTGTCTTCTAGAACAACCCATCTTGGCTCGTTGGCTGCTACCTCTTGATAACAGACCGCCGAATTTACATCGACCACGTCAAGGCTCGGCGGAAAACTCGGCGAAAACGATCCCGGCAGCATGCTCACGGCAAGCGCCTTGTGAGCGTGTACGGAACTGAAATGAGGTTGCCCGGAGTTCCGTTGAAAGTTAGCGACCCTCGGTTCTCATAGACTACGCGACCGCGGCTCCTTTCGCAATCGATTTCTTAGAAACAGCGTTGGCCATCGAAGACAGCAGCAGCGGAATCTGACGATGGCCGATTACTCTTCGGAACTGGCGCTCGGCAACCAGCAGGCCGGAGCCAACCCAGCGCTCGATCTGATCGCCGGATTGCCAGCGTTTCACGTTGCGGCAGACCGTCTCGACGATGGAAAATGCCGACTCGATCACGTTGGTGCAACACAAGGTCCGGCGGAGCTGATCGGGGACGCGCAGCTTGTGCACGGTGAGCGTTTCCTCCAGGCCCTCTTCTAAGCTCCGTGCCGCGCTGGGATTGAGATCCATCAGCTCGCGGTGCAGTTTCTCCAAAGCGCGTTTAGCCTCGCTGTAATCGACCAGTGCGTAGGCGTTTTGCAGTTTACGCTTCACATCCGCTTTGTGTTGCTCGGGCAAGTGATCGACGACGTTGCGCTTCTTATGGACCTGACAGCGCTGGATGAAGGCTGCCTCGCCGGCATGCTTTCGCACGGCCGATGCCAGGGCTTTGCCGCCGTCCAGGATGTACAGACGTGGAGTGGAGAAGTCCAGGCCGCGCTCGACCAGTTCGCTCAACAGGCTGCTCACCACGGCCGTATTTTCCGTCGCACCTTCGCGCAGCCCGAGCACCGTTTTGCGTCCATCGCAGCCAATCCCAAGGGCTACAATCATCTGCCGATCCTTGAACGGCGTACCGTCAATCACGATGGCGCACAATCGCAACTCGCCCAACGGGCGTTCCATCAACTCCTTGATCTTCCCTCGGCTGGCTTCGATGAAGTTCTCGCTCACCGCCGATTTCTCGATCCCATAGGCGTTGTGAAATTCCTTGACCACCGCGCCGTAGTTGCGCGTCGAAAGCCCGCGCATCATTTTGTCCCACACGCCCAGCTGCATCGGTCCGCTGCGCTGGAACAACTCGTAGCTGCCCAAACGCTGTTCGCGTCGCTCGGCGGTGCGCAACCGTGTCCTGCGGATCGGCACCTTCTGCCCGTCCACTACGCAGTAGCCGTCTTCCTTGCCCCAACGATGCGCGCGCCGTCCTTCGTGCTGCTCGTGGCGCTCGCCGGCCAGGTGACGGACCTCTTCTTCCATCACGGCCTGCATCAGAGCCAGCCCCGTTTCCCGGAGCAGGTTGCCGACTCCCTGCTGCAACAGGCCCACGATCTCGGCCAGTGGCAGGATCATCTGAATGTTCGGGTTTTGTTCGGTGGCGATCCGGCGGAACTGCTGCACGGCTCGTTGCTGTTCGATCTGGTATTGTTTCTTCAAGCGACTCTCTCCTTTTTTCTTGGCGGAAAAAACTCACCCTCGGCTCATTATGGCCAGGGGTTGAGAGTCGCTACTTTCTACGATCTAACGGGCAATCTCACTGAAATTCATCCGCAGATATCGATAAGCGTAGTCGACAGCTCTATCTGGATCTCCACCAAGCTTCAAGACCTGGACGGCGGATACAGCCCACTCTGGAGGAAGGTCATCTACCGCAGGGATATCGTCCTCGGTGGCTCGGACCAGTTCCCGTTTGTTCAGAAGTAAGCCAATCAGAGAAAGACGCAGTCTGGCAAGCTTATGGTCTGGATTGGTTCGCACGAAGGCGCTAAGGAGCTCAATAGCTCCATCCACGTTGTATTTCTGAAGATAAGGCAGCTCGAATTCGATTAGGCGCCAGTCATTTATCCCTCGTGAACGAAGCCGATTACAGGCTTCCAGGATCATGTCATCCCTTTGGAGTCTGGCTGCACAGTCGAGCAAGTGCCCAGGATCGAAACCAGGTCGATCCAGTTCAAACAAGTCCTTCCATAATGGCAGGGCTTCGCTTCGCCTACCCAACAGCATCAAGAGGCGCGCGAGGAATTCCTTCGTGTCGGGAGTCGCTCCCGCCGAGATCAGATTGTGCGCTTCTGATGCATGTTGGTTCGCTTGGTCATTCAAGTCTTGGTAGAAAGCAAGGTATCCTTCGACAACTTTCACAACGGCGGCATCCAGCCAAGAAGACACTTGGGCCAGATATCGCGTCGCTTCACCCCAATCCCTCTTCGTCGAAAAGCACTGGATTAATAGAGTGACAACGGTGGGGCGGAATTCGTTCCGAAAGTCGGCAAGAGGGATCTTTCGCAGGACGTTGATGGCGTCCTCCAAATCCCCTGCGTTGCCTCTTGCGAAAAGCGCCTTGCCCAGATTTAGCGCAACATCCGAACGCGAGTCTAGATCATAAGATCTCTTCAGGAGTGAGATGCCTTCGTCGACTTCACTCGCGGCCAGGTGGATGCGCGCCCTCGCTGCAAGGACGTTCGCATCGTCCGGCTCAAGTCGATGGGCGTCATCTCCATCCCGACGCGAAGCGTGCAGGTCCTTCAGAAGAAGATTGACGTCCACTCTGTGGACGAGTGCCAAAACCTCCGAGTTCCGATCCTTTTCAGCACGAGAGATTTCGATTGCTAGAGAACACCCATCTCTTGCCTCTTTGAGAAGTTCCTCTTGGTTCTCGTTTTTTGCGTGGAGATCAAAATCAAGTCTTAGTGCTTTTGCAACTTTGATCTCGGCAAGGGCAAGGTGAGTTTGGGCCCACCGCGGCGCGGCCACGATCGCGGCATTAGCGTGTGTGAGCGCCTTATCGAAATCAACTTCGGCGATGGCCCGTCTACTGAGGGCGACAGCTACTTCGGCATCCGATTGGAGTACGGGATTGAGGTTCTGCTCGAGCTCAACCAACAACATATTCTGTGGCGCACTCGAGACCCAGAGTGCGGCAATACGAGTATTGGCAGGATATCGGAGGCGGAGTAACTCCGCCTTCTCGTAACAGGTGGCGATGTCGTTAACTAACAGGTAGGCCAGCGCTTCGTTTGTCCTCGCTTGCTCATCATCGGGTTGGCATGATAGAGCCTCCAAAAAAAACTTCGCTGCCTCAGCGGGCTTTCCTTGGCCCAGCGCCGCGGCGCCATGATTGGCTAGAACCCGATACCGTTGCCGGGGTGTCAGATCTATGCCACTACGGTGGATCAGGTTGAGAAGTAACGTTGCAAGCTGAAATTCTCTGTTGTTTATGCAGTCCCGGGCTTCATTAATTCGGATGTCCGCATCGCTACCGACAACCAGTGAGGTCAGTGACTGAATGCCGCCATTAATCGCCATGAGATGAGTCTGGATTCTTTTCGCTGTCTCACTTTCGATGGGACCATAAAACTTTTCCTGTACGTCAGAGTAGTCCTGCAATAGTGGGCAGATTTGATCCCATGCGAGCAACTCCACTTCGAACAATCCTTGCGCTTTGTGAGCCTGATTAATATCGCGGATGGCCGTCTGGGCTTGGGCGGAGATCTTGGCGGTCGTTAGAATCGCGAATTTTCCGAGTGGTGTCGAGAACTTCTTTGCTTCATCGACTTCGTGTTGGATCTCACTCGGTGGTAGGCTCTTGTGCTCCTCTTTGAGTTTGCATTGAGCCGCGTACACCGGCGTGTCACCTGAAAGATCTAAGATGTCAATTCCGTATTGCCGTTCGCCCCGCTTTCCAAAGAGCTCTAGGCCAGGCCGAGACCAATAACGACGTAAAAGCTCAAGAGACATCCTCTCAAACTGATCCTCGTCTCTCGGAATTGGGAGTCGCTGGGATATAGGCATCGCGAGTCGTTAGACGAGCCAGCTACGTTCCGAACTCACCAGAGTCCCATCATCTTCTGCGCGTATTCCGGCAACAAACTCCTCATCTCTTCGACGCGTTGGCCAGAATACTTCAAACGGACAACGCCATCGTTACCGCGATACCATCGCTCGTCGAATGGCCCTACGAACAACCCGCGAGGCAGCTTCCGCAGCGCGAACGGATTCTCGACGACGACGATTCGCATAATGTGCTCGACTTGGCCGACGTAATTCGCAGTTTGGCGATGAATCTGCAGCTCATCATCATCAGTAAGTTCACGCTTAACGCCCTGCGTGATGCGAAAGATCATGCGGCCGGCTTCGATGCAATTGCGATGAACGTGCAACGGAAAGAGACCGGCTACCGCACTGATATGAGTGTTGCGGTCCGGTGTCATAGCAGCCACGCCCGAAAATCGATACGTCACCGGATCGATAGTTTCGATGTATTCGCCGAACATGCCGCAAAGAATCAGCTCCGGCCGCAAACAGACGGTCAGGCTTGCCGCATCGTAGAGCATGAGACAGCAGCTCTGCTCAGAATACTGCTCGAATTGCCGCCAGGATTCCCTAATCTTGTGTCGCACAAATGGGACTGGGCAATAACCGCCGAGCCGCAACTTAGCGGATCTGCTGAATTCCTTGATCTCAACTATTACAAGCTGGCCATCCACGGCAACTCTGAGGTCCGCCGTCGGGAGATTAGTCCGCTGAATCCACTCATGCCCCACGTCATGCAGTCCGAAGTAATCGGTCACCGCCTGTTCGGATGCGTTCAATTGAGCCATTGCCAATAGCATATCCTGAGCTGACGTGAGTCGCTTCAGAACGATTAATCGCTGGATTGTCTGGCTTGGCGGATTCGAAGTGCGGAATCTCGCTTCAATAGGAACAAGGGATGCTCAGCACTGGGATTCCTCGCAGTGAGTACCATTCTCGGGAGTGTTCGAGCACGCCGGAACACGCTCCGATGGCGTCAGCTAAGAGTCGCGGCCGGCGCCTGGAGCCACATCAGCGGGATGGCGTCTTACGCGGCAAAGTGTTCCTGCGCTGTCCTTGGTTGGATTGTTTGTGCTATTTCCAGGGCGTAGCATGGAGGGAAACCATCGTGTTTAAGGCCGTGAAATCCTCCAAAATAAGGGTCCGCGACGGGCTGGGAGAATTCCGGCTAGCAAGTGTGATCAAGCCGAATGAGGGCTTTTTAACAGCGGCTGTGTTTGCGCGCCTCTTGTATCTGCCCTCTGATGCTTTTGCGGCGCGTCGGCCCGTGTTTGTTAGCAGACTCGGTAAAGTCCAGGAGTCCGCGTTAATACAACACGCCGGAGGGTCGTAGGATGCTCGTCGCGGCGAACACACCTTTTTACGGTTACGTGGTTTGCGATCCCACCGCGAAAGTGGAAGGTTGGCTTTTGCGGGTGAAGAATATCAAGCCTATGCCTGACCGTTTGGGATGGTTCTCATGGTTTGAGAACATCAATCTCTACGTTGAAGTTCTGGGCTGGGACAAGGTGCTGAAAGATGCAAAGATGCGAAACCAGATCTTCTTCCACAAGCTCGGCATCTAATTGATTTACCCTTGTGCGCTGAGACGCCGGCCAAGCTGTGCAAGTCCGGTCCTGGGAAGTTTTGCTGGATTGGTATCCGGAAACGCGCATCGCACCGTCCGTCAATGTTTCTTGCTGCACTGGCAGGGTTTTGGCAGCCTCTGTCGGAAAATGAGGACCGGCGTACTTAGGCACTCACGACCTTACTCGATGGCCGTCATATCCAAACGGGTAACCAGGCTCGGGGGTGGGGCGCCCGAGCGGGCGAGTATATAGCGATGATCGAAAGCTCAGGGCGCCGCTCGGCGCTTTCGGCTTTCAGCTACGACTGTTCGCCAATCGTCACCCAAGCGGCGTTCCAGGCGGCGGAATATTTCTGACGGCCGAACATCCAGAGCGGCTCCGATTTGCATTAGCGTGCGGATGTACGGACTACGCAGTCCACGCTCGATCAGGCTGATCGTGGTTCGATCCGTGTTCATCTCTCGCGCCAAGTTGTCCTGCGAGATGTCCCGTTCTTCCCGAACCTCGCGCAATACCTGCCCCAACTGCTTCTCCAGACCCTCAGAAGGCTGGATCTGTCTCCTTCTGGCCAGCGCTTTCTGCTTCGACCCCACGGGTCAATCTTGCTATTCTGAGGACAAGACGCCTGCGGACAAGTATCCTCATTATACGAATCCGCCCTTTTAAGGAGAGAAACCATGCCAGATGCTTCTCCCAATCGGTCGCTGGTGAATCTGGGCTGCCTACCTCAGGAATTTGAAGACCTCGTCACTAAGCTTAACGACGAGGATCTGCGAAAAGTCTTCGCTGGAGATCCCTCGGATC
>Ga0335074_10014279_pt1 | contig 11150 bp, 11 predicted proteins | sample Lox_Sample_23_FD_206715 | JGI IMG/M metagenome (GOLD analysis project Ga0335074, IMG submission 206715) | Soil microbial communities from Loxahatchee National Wildlife Refuge, Florida, United States - Lox_Sample_2.3 | ecosystem: Environmental > Terrestrial > Soil > Wetlands | place: USA... | reverse complement strand
TGGCGTTCGTATCGTTCATGGTTGTTCTCCACAAAAAAGCCGTTTATTCGGGCACTCGGCGCAGCAATAAATAATACACGACGACGTGCGTGATCATCAGCACGGGCACGTAGATGATCGGAATCGCATAGGTAGCGCCGAATTGCCCTGGCATCGTATCAAGGCCGGTCTGAATGGCGCGGTAGTAATCGACCATGACGTCGGTTACCCCAACCAGATTAAAGGCCACGACGAAAGACCAGAACAGAGGGCGTATCCTGGCGGTGAGCAGCGCCAGAATGGCCAGCACCCCGGTTGCAAAGTCACCGTACGCGGCGAAGGTGGCGAAGCCATGGGGTATATTCGGACCTACGACGCCCGGAAGGATAAAGACCAGCCCAAAGAAGCGGAAGCTGTGCAGTGTAGCGATTGCACGATGGGCATCGAACCGCTTCGCCGCCTTGAGCCAGGGCCAAAGATAGACTCTGAAGCAAAGCAGCCACGCGACATAGCCCAAAACGAGTTGAATTCGGAAAATAGTTTCTGGCGACATATTGGACCTCCTACTCGAAAACTTCGGCAGCCTTCGCTCCATAGGATGATATCAATAATCCTATGGATTCGACTTTGTCTCTGCATCCGCTCCGAGCGGGAGCCCCGGATTGCACCTTCGGATGATTCGCAGCATCCTATAGGCATGCGTTACGGGCCCGAACATAAACTCAAGATTCATCGCAAGATCGTGAAAGACGCCTCGCGCCGCGTCCGCGCCGAAGGCTTAAATGGCGCCGCGGTTGCGGCCATTATGAAAGACGCCGGCTTGACGCACGGAGGCTTTTACAAGCATTTCCCGAGCAAGGACGACCTGCTCCTGGAGTCGCTTCGCGAGGGCTTCCGGGAAATCGAAGATGCCCTGGTTCATACCGCCGAACAGTCGGCTCCCGGAGAGGCATGGAGGGCCATCGTAAAACTCTACTTGAGCCTGGAACTCTGTGAACATCCCGAGCGCGGCTGCCCCATGGCGGCGCTTTCGCCGGAACTGGCCCGCGCCAATAAGAAGATGAAGCCCCAGATTGTGGCGGAGTTAGTGAACTACAAGAGCCGGATGTTGCCGTTCATGCCTGGCGAGCGAACGGCCGACAAAGAACGTGCTTTCTTTGTGATTTTTTCAGCGATGATCGGGGCCGTTGAAATTGCGAGGCTGCTGCCGGATCGCGCAATGCGAGAGAAAGTATTGGCCAGCACGAGAGATTTTCTCTTGCGCAGCTTCTGACCCGGGCAATCACACAGCCACCCCTCCCCCGGCCTTGGGATCGTTCCTGCGAACGATGAAGGCGAGCAGAAACATGATGCTCGCCGCGATGGTCAGCACCAAGAAGATATCGATGTAGGCGAGTGTCTCTACTTGTCCTCCCATGGCCCGGTAAAGCAAGCCGTACGCCAACTTGGGCGCGTCGGCAACGCTTGAGCCGGAGTGCACCAGCCGCAGGCTCAAAGCTCTCACCTGGTTCTGAACGGACCGATCGAACGGACTGGTATGCTGCGACAGCACAACCTGATGAACTTGCGCGCGCCGTGCTAGCAACGTGGTGACCATGGAAGTTCCCACGCTGCTGCCGATATTGCGCATGAAGTTGATGATGCCGGCCACGCTATTGGCTTTCTCGGCAGGCATCCCGATGTAGCCCGCCATTGTTACGGGAACAAATAGAAGGCCCAGGCCCACGGATTGAATCAAACGCAGTATCGTAGCTGACTGGAAACTGATCAACGTATCCAGCTGCACTGTGGACACGTACATCCCGATCGCCAACGCCAGCCAGCCCGCGGCGATGATGTATTTGGCTGGATATTTTCCGGCCAGCATGCCCACCACGGGCATCAGCGCCAGCACCACCGCGCCGCCGCCCGATAGAACCAGCCCGGCATTTTCCGCCGTGTATCCCAGGACGGTCTGGAGAAATTGCGGCATCGTCACCAGTGCGCCGAACAACAGAACGCCGAAAATAAACATCATGAGGTTGGCAGTCGCGAAGTTAAAGTTCTTGAACAGATGCACGTCGATGATGGGCGTCTTGTGACGCCACTCCCAAATAACCAGCCCAACCAGACAGACCACCGCGACGACAACAAGGCGGCTGATAAACGGGGAGCCGAACCAATCATCTTCCTGTCCCTTATCGAGCACCACTTGCAGCGCTCCCACGCCCAGAGCCAGCAGCGAGATACCAATGAAGTCCACGCTTACGCCGGCCCTCTTGGTTCGCCGCAGGAACGGCGGATCTTCCACCAGACGCATCACCAGGAACATCGCCATAATTCCTACCGGCAGGTTGATGAAGAAGATCCAGCGCCATGAATAGTTGTCGGTAATCCATCCGCCCAGCGTCGGTCCGATGGTGGGCGCCATGATGGCTGTGATTCCGTAGAGCGCAAACGCCAGGCCCCGCTTCTCCGGCGGGAACGTATCGGCCAGGATGGCCTGCGCCATGGGCTGGAGTCCGCCGCCACCGGCGCCCTGGATCACGCGAAACAGGAGCAGCATGCTCAGGCTGGTGGCGCTGCCGCACAGTACCGAAGCCACCGTGAATATGAAAATGCAGACGATGAAGAAGCGTTTTCGACCGAAGAGGCTGGCCAGCCAGCCGCTGATCGGAAGAACGATGGCATTGGACACCAGATACGATGTGAGCACCCAGGTGCTCTCGTCATTGCTCGAACCGAGGCCCCCCGCCATGTATGGCAAAGCCACATTGGCGATGCTGGTATCGAGCACCTCCATGAACGCGGCCATCGCGACCACCACGCCTATGAGCCAGGGATTGAATTTCGGCCGCCACGGCTCGGGAGGCACAAGTTCCGAAACCGAAAGCTTGTCGGCGTTACTTGACATAGACTTTAGGCTCCACGGACATGCCGGGCCGCAGCCGATGGTCATTGTTTTGGTTGGGATCGATATCGATCCGGACGGGGAGGCGCTGCACTACCTTCACGAAATTTCCAGTCGCATTTTCCGGCGGTAGCAGGCTGAGCAGCGAACCGCTGGCGCCACCGATGCCGGTGACTCTGCCTTTGTATTCACGATCGTAAGCGTCCACGGTAAACGTGACTCGCTGGCCCGCTTTCATGTGGCGTAACTGGGCTTCCTTGAAATCCGCCGTGACCCAGATGTCATCCAAAGGCACAACCGCCATCAACTCCTGGCCCGGCGAGACGTTGCTTCCCACCTCGACGCTCTTCTTCTCGACGATGCCGCTTACCGGCGCGACGATCGTGCAATAGCTGAGATTCAACCGGGCTTGCTCGACCGCAGCGCGTTTTTGAAGCACCTGGGCTTGGGACGTCTTGGCGCGCGCCTGGCTGATGGCTACCTGTTGCGGAGCAGTTAACGCGGATTGAATGGAAGCATCCGCCTGCGCAATTCGCGCATTGGCTTGATCGATGGCGGCCTGCGCCACGCGGACGTTATCCTCGGCCTCGGTAACCGCTGCCCGGCGTGCGTCTACGGTTGCGCTCGCGGAATTGGCGATGTTAACCGTCGTATCGTAAATCTGCTGGGAAATTTCATCCTTATCTACGAGCTTCTTGTACCGAACCACATCGTCCGCATTCTTTTTGTAGGTAGCCTCGGCCTCGCGCACATTGGCCTGGGCGGTAATCAGACGCGCCCGGGCCGCGCTCAACTGGCGCTCGGCGCCGGCCAACGCCGCCACCGCGTCCACTTTGCCGGAACGCGCGGAGGTCAACTGGCTGCTGGTGGTGGTCGAAATAACGGGCACATCGGTACGAGAGCCTTGGAAACTCGCCTCAGCGGCAGCCAGGTCCGCCTCGGCTTGAGCGAGCGCGACGGCAAAGTCCTTGGGGTCGATACGGACCAATACCTCGCCGGCTTTCACGTAACGCTCATTGTCGACGGGCACATTCACGACGTAGCCGTTAATGCGCGCGCTAATGGCGTTGATGTTCCCATCCACCTGAGCGTCATCGGTGGATTCGTACGCACTGAAATACCTCCAGGCGTAAAAGGAGCCGGCAGCCACCGCGGCGAAGGCGATCAGAAACACAATCGCGCGAACCAGCTTTCTAGGTCCTTTGCGCGGCGGCTGGGGGTGGAAGGAATCGGCCGGCGGTGTGTTTGCGGCATTGCTCTGTGCCGGGCTCTGTGCCGGGCTTTGCGAAGGGCCTTGGGACGGGCTTTCGGCTGGGCTTTTGGTTCGGCCATCGGTTGTTGTGACATCAGGCATGGCTATTTCACCTCCATGAATTTCTGAATCCGTTGCTCGGTGGATCCCAGGGCGCGCGCGAGTTCCACCTTCGCCAGGTTGTGCGCGTACAAGGCGGCAATCAAGTTATCATTCGCCACGGCAACCGATCCCTGGGCTTGCACCACCTCAATGGTGTCGGTGACTCCGGACGCGAAGCGGTCCTGGGCTTGCGTCAGCGTCTGGTTCGCGAGATCCAGATTGTTCCTGGCGACCGCTACCTGGTCGGCGGCCGACTGGATATCAAGCAAAGCCGCCCGGACTTGATAATCGATTTGGCCGCGAAGATCGGCTAGCTCATCCTGCCGCTGCTTCAATGCCGCCCGGGCTTGAATGATGTCGCCGCTGATCCGGCCACCATCGAAAATATTAAATTTGGCGGCAATTTGAAACGTGAACGTTCCATTGGAACTCGCGGGCGTCGATCCGATATCGCCATAATCCGCGTCGACGCCCACGTTCGGGTAGCGCTCGGCGCGGGCGGCACTCACGGTATCCTCGGCGGCGCGCACGGAGGCTTTCGCGCTCTCGAAGTCCGCCCGCTCATGGTAAGCGATCCGCAAGGCCTGATCCGGGGTCATCGCAGCCAGCGGCGAGTAGGGTTCGGTATCGGCGATCATAAACTGCTGGCCCTGCGGCAGGCCGATCACTCGTCCCAAAGCCAGCTTGTCTTTGGCGACCTGGTTATTTTGAGCGATCAGTTGCTGTTGTTCCTGCTGCAACTCCACATGAGACCGAAGTACATCAATCGCCGCCGTCGTCCCGGCGCGATGCTGATCGGCGGTGCGGTCGTAGATGGCCTGGTCGGTTTCCACCTGCGCCCGTAAGGCTTGCACCCGGGAAGAACCCGCGATCACCAGCAGGTAGGCGTTGGCCACGGACTGTACCACCAAATCGCGGGCGTCTTTGAAGGATAATCGAGCGGCGCGCTCGCTCTCTTGCGCGGCCCGATAGCTCTTGCGAAGGCCGTAATCGAACACGCTAAAGGAGGCGTAAGCGCGCGCGTCGGTATAGTGGAACGGGCCCACTACCGTGGGAGTGTTGAAGCCACCCGGGAGATGAAAATCAATCCCGTGGCTGGGCAAGTCTATTTGCTCGTTGTTCTCGCTGATTTGCCCGGTTACTTGCGGCAGCAGCGAACTCAAGGACCGCAGCCGCTCGCCCCGCGAAGCTTCGCTCGCCTGTCCGCTGAGAAGCAGGCCGAGGTTGGTTCGTAGCCCGCGCTCGATCGCATTTTGGAACGTCAGCGTGAGCGGAGTGGGAGAAGCTACCCCAGTCGCAACGCTACCTTGAAACTGAGCTTGTTGTCCAAGGAGTGTTGACCCGCCGAACAGCCCAATGCAAGCACCGACGATCCAGTAGACCCACCTCCTGCCCATTTGAACGTTGCTGATCATGATGGCTCCTTCGTCCATTTGGCCGGCGACGCAGCGGCTAAGCAGCCTTCCGGGTTGCGAGCAATTCGATCAGTGCCCTGGCCGCCGCTGTCGACGAAGCCGGATTCTGGCCGGTCACCACTCCACTGTCCACGAGCGCGAAGGGCGCCCAGTCGGCTGCCTTCTCGTACCGGCCACCAATCCTCTTCAGCTCGTCTTCAACCAGGAAAGGCACGACGTGGGTTAGATTGACCGCGGCTTCTTCGCCATTGGTAAACCCGGTTACACGTTTACCTTTGACCAGGGGCTGGCCCTGAACCATCACGCGATGGAAAACAGCCGGCGAATGACAGACAGCCGCCACGGGCTTGCCGGAGTCGTAGAAGGACTCGATCAGCGCGATGGAATCGGCGTTATCCACGAGATCCCACATCGGACCGTGGCCGCCCACGTAAAATATGGTGTCAAAATCCTCCGATTTCATGTCGGAGAGCTTCACTGTCTCAGATAGCTGCTTCTGCGCCGCCGTATCCCGCTTAAACCGCGTCATCGCGGGAGTTTGATTCTCCGGCAAATCGCTCTTTGGGTCGATCGGGGGCTGTCCTCCTTTGGGCGAAGCCAGCGTCAGTTCCACACCAGCGTCTCGAAAGACAAAATACGGGGCCGCGAATTCCTCCAGCCAGAAGCCGGTCTTGCGGCCAGTGTCGCCCAAGCGATCATGCGAGGTTAGCACCATCAGTATTTTCATGTTTGTTCTCCTTCATTTACGGCCAACTGCGAGAGCGCAACTCATGCACCACGGCGAACGTATACAAACAAAAGATAAAAGCGCCGGCGAACCTTGTCTTCCGTCGACGCTCCGACACCGATTGCCGCCGTCTCCCGCTCATGGCCCGTGTATCTTTGAGATTGTGCAAACAATAAGCGAAAACACACTCAAGTTCGATCTGATCGTCATCGGCGGCGGGCCGGCGGGGGTCGTCGGGGCCACCACCGCCGCTTCGATGGGCAAGAAGGTAGCGTTGGTGGAATATCACACCGAACTGGGCGGCGCCGGCGCGAATACGGGGACGGTTCCCAGCAAAACGCTGCGCGAAACTGCCCTGGCGTTGTCGGGTGCGCGGTCCCGTGGTTTGTATGGGGTAGATTTATCGCTTCGGCGCGAAGCGACGGTCGCCGACTTTCTTCGCCACGAACAGCACGTAAAAACCGGGTTAAACCACTTGCTTTCGCAGCGCATGGATGCTTGGAATACGGAGGTTTACTGCGGCAGCGCGGCTTTCACTGACTCCCATACCGTTTCGGTGGACGGTGACAAACCCATTTCACTCCAAGGCGACTACATTTTAATCGCGACGGGATCGTCCCCGGCCCGCCCATCTGGTTTCCCGTTCGGATGCCGCGAGATCTACGACTCCGATAGCATCCTTGAGCTCGATCGTCTCCCGGAAACGATGGCCGTGGTGGGCGCTGGTGTTATTGGCAGCGAATACGCGTCCACCTTCGCCGCCCTGGGCGCGAACGTTCATTTGATTGACGGGCGCAAGGCCCTTCTTCCGTTTCTGGATGCGGAACTTTCCCGCGCTTTGACGGCAGCCATGGAGAAGAACGGAATTCGTTTTCACTGGGGCACCCGGCCCCGCGCCTATTCTCAGGAGGAGTCGGGAAAAGTGACACTCACCCTTGACTCGGGTGATCAGTTGACCGTCGATGCGGTTCTGGTCGCCAGCGGCCGGAAAAGCAATACCGAAACCCTGAATCTTGCCGCACCAGGAGTAACCATCGGCGATCGCGGCATCATTCCGGTGGACGCCAGTTACCGCACCAGCGTTCCTCACATCTTCGCCGCGGGAGATGTGATTGGGTTTCCCGCGCTCGCTTCCACCAGCATGCAGCAGGCCCGGTACGCGGTACGCACGGCTTTCCATGCGGCCGAATCGACTCAGCCATCGCGCTTCCTTCCCACGGGCGTTTACACGATCCCGGAAGTCAGTATGGCCGGTGAGACGGAGGAAGCTCTCCAAAAGGCCAGCGTTGAATACGTCGCAGGCCGCGCGCCGTATGCCCGTAGCGCACGCGGCCGGATTATCGGCGACACCGACGGTTTTTTGAAGCTACTCTTCCGACGGTCCGATATGAGACTGCTGGGCGTCCACGCGATGGGGGAGCAAGCCACGGAACTGGTGCATGTCGGAATGATCGCGCTGATGACCAGCGCTTCGGCGGATCTTTTCGACGAGGCCTGTTTCAATGTTCCCACGCTCGGAGCGCTGTATAAAATCGCGGCCTTTGAAGCCTCTCTCGCGGTCAGGGGCTAGTCGTCGATCCCAGAGGGCGCGGCGCGAAAGGTTATATTGAACTCACCTGGGCGGTCCGGCCGTATCCCGTCGCTGGTGATGGCCCGCACCGTCTGAAATGCCTTGAAACCCGAGAGCTGGCAGCCCAAGAATCCTTTAAGCCCCCCAGATTCACTTGGCAGTGACTTCTGGAGTTACGTAAAACGGCACGGCCCGTATCCAAAAGTGATTCGGGGGCCCGAAGGCAAAGAGCGCCGACCTGTTAGGGTCATCACGAATCTCATAGTGAAAGACCAGTGTGATGGTCCGCCCGCCACAGGTCTTCGAAAACCGGGAGTTCTTGAGCGCCTTCTCCGCGCCCTCTTTGAAGAGCCTATCAAGCTTTACCACTTTTCCTCGTAAACTTTGTTCGACGTCTTGTATCGTCGCTTGATCGGAGAGGAGCACCTTAACGGTCTGTATGACTTGGATGTTTGCCTGACGCGACAATGGCGGATAGCCCGGGATTTCCAGACGCTCCAGACACTCGATATTCGATCGACCTTCCGCCGGCCCAGGCTGGCCTAATGCGCGATGCGGCGCGATCATGAGCAGTAGGCCCGCGATCAGCGGGGCGTCCACCCTCCAGTTCTTGACGGAAATTGGATTCATCTCAGACTACCTATCAGCGTACCGCGATACCTGCCCACAAGCCTGTCGACGCACGTCATGTTACAGCCACGTTTGCGCTGCAAGCTAAACCGCTTTGGGCTCCTTGTTCCATCCATGGAAGGCCGACAAATCGCCCGCGTTCCAAGCCTCGCGGAGCCCGGGAGCCCGCAGATCCCAGTCCGGCCGGATCTCACGCGTCACCGCCCGCAGGTCGTGCCAGAGGTCGACGACAGAAGGCCGCCCCCAGAACCAATAACCGTTATAGACGCTGTGGATGATAAGCCCTGGCTTGAGCACGAGTGTGTGCGGAATCATCGGATTATGCTCCGGATCGGTATACTCGCCGATGTCGAGATCCTTTTGAACTGTTCGCTCGGTATCGGAGAGGAACGTCCACTGGGCGCCCACCGACGCGCGGAACTCCCGCAGAGTGTGGTGGTCATCGGTGGAGATGGTGACAATCTGGGTATATGCCACGGCGATCTTCGGATAAAACGCGGCAAGATCCAAATGCTGCTGGTGTTCCTTCGGGCAGTAGTGGCCGCGCGAGAGCGTCAGGATCAGGGGATCATCGCCCTGGAGTTCGCTGAGCCTGCGCGGTGTGCCGGTGTGATCGGGCAGCTGATAGTCAGGAAAAACGGCCCCTGGTACAAGGTCAGAAGGCATGATCGGGTTCCTATCACGCCACCCGCGTAACCCATTGGGTCCGCCACGCCGGCGCCTCAAAGGGATCCGCGAAATACTGTGTCTCGTGCACCACCTTACCGTCGCGAAACTCCATAATGCTCACTGTGTACGCTGGCCGCCCCTGATAGGTGATGGTATATTCCGTGATCCAGAGCTCACCGTTTCCCAGAATTCGCTTGACGTTGAACCCGGCCGGCTTGCCGGGATGATGACTCCGCAAAGCCTGTAAATTCTTTCGTCCCAGGATTCGCTCGCCTGATTGAGGATAGTCACAAATGGCATCGTCAGCGTAGATATCGTGCTCCGCGTTCGCATCGCCGGCCGCCGACGCCTGCCAGTGTTTAATCAGAACTTCCCGTATTTGTTCGTCTTTCATTTGTCCACCTTCCACGATCATCTCCCTTGTGGAATGAAGCCCGGGCTTCCAGTGCTTACTACATCATTGAATCTTTTTCTAGTTTGAATCTGGTTGATTTCGTCGAACGCGTCTTCCGGAAGAGCGGAGATGTTGAAATTCTCCCGCGCGCGGGCCGCGGTTTTGGGCGTTGTGAGCAAAGCCGTGCCGCGCTGTGCCGCCCAAGCCAACAGCACCTGTGCCGGCGTCTTTCCAACTCGTGCGGCGATCGTGGAAATAACTGGATCTTCGAGCGGCCCCAGCCTTGTTCCGTGCCCCAATGGGGCAAAAGCCAAAAGCACGATGTCCTTCTGCTTGCAGAATTCCAGAAGCTCCGTTTCAGGCAGGTACGGATGCGCTTCCACTTGGACCACGGCCGGCTTTATTCTCGCGGATTCCCAGACGGGCGCCAGGGCGTCCAAGCCGATGTCGGACAGTCCGATGGCACGGCATCTTCCACGGTCCACCAGACTCTCCATCGCCCGCCAGGTGTCTAGCAAGGTCACGCCGGGGTCGTAAAGGATATTTCCGTCTTGATCGCGCGGATCGTGTTCGTCCCCCGGTTGGAACGCAAAAGGAGTGTGACTCAGATAAAGGTCGAGATAGTTGAGCCCGAGTCTGGCCAGGCTCGCCTCAAAAGCCGGTTCCACGCGCTCCGGCCGATGATTGGTGTTCCACAACTTTGTGGTGACAAAGATGTCTTCCCGCGCAATCCCTCCAGCGGCAAGTCCTGCCCGCAACGCTTCGCCCACCTCCCGCTCGTTCCGATAGCGTTCCGCACAGTCGAAATGTCGAAAACCCGCTTCCAGCGCGTCTTTGGTGGCGCTAACCGTCGCCGCTGGATCCGGAATCAGAGTGCCAAACCCGAGTACGGGCATTTGGCCGGCTCCGCGATTGAGCGGCATTCTCTTGGTTCGAAAATCACAGAGCGATGTGGCTTGCGCGGTCACAACCTCGCCAAATGCATTTCAAAGACCAGCACGCCCTCATCGCGGGGAGAGAAGAAGCCATCCTAGAAATCCAAGCGTTTGCCGTCCATCGGGGCGCGCCGCCTTGCGCGGAACGCCGCGAGAGCCCTCCTCTTGACACCGACCGCCGACAGTTGACCCGACAAGTGACCCGTCAATTGGCTGAGAGATGAACCGCGGCCTCAACAATTCGCGGCGGCATGGCACTGTTCATCTCCCATCTGCCGCGCCGGCGCCAGGTGCCGAAGGGGGCGCGCCCCGAGGGCTCGGCGCGTGTCGATTCCAAGCTTTCGCATCTTATAGATGAGCGTCGTCCGCGGCAATCCAAGCCGACGGGCCGCTCCATCCTGCCCTCCGATCAGCCAGTCGGTTTGCTCCAATGTTTCCAGGATATGGTCCCGATCGGCATCGGCCAACGTGCGTGAAGCGCTATCCGTACTCTGCTTCACCGTCTGCTTGAAGTCCAGCGGCAGACGCAACACGGACCCGGGCGAATAGAGCACCGCGCGCTCGATGAAATTCTGTAGTTCCCGAAT
>Ga0335074_10014278_pt1 | contig 11150 bp, 9 predicted proteins | sample Lox_Sample_23_FD_206715 | JGI IMG/M metagenome (GOLD analysis project Ga0335074, IMG submission 206715) | Soil microbial communities from Loxahatchee National Wildlife Refuge, Florida, United States - Lox_Sample_2.3 | ecosystem: Environmental > Terrestrial > Soil > Wetlands | place: USA: Florida... | reverse complement strand
TGCCTAGAAAGACCCGGCACAGCATCACGCTGATGGGCTACGTGAGAGGCCGCTGGCTGCAGGGCAAGAGCATCGCCGCTCCTGATCCCTGCGACTGACCGAAGCTCGATCTGACCTGACTCTCTTGCGCACCCCTGCGGCGATTACATTGCGTGCATGAGTGACTACATCTAGTGTTGGCCGCGCATCCGATCAGCGAATTGGGAAAGCGCGGGGGAAAACACTCATGAATCTAGCTATCGGGCGGGGCGCGATGGCGCTGCTCGCGGTGAGCGTGGTCGTCACGGCTGGCAGCGCCGGGCTGGGACAGCCGTCCGCCGCCGCAGGTGCCGCACGGGTGTCTGCGACGCGGGTGTCCGCTGCGTTGGGGTCTGCTGTGCGGGAGTCCGTTGCGCGGGCTTACTCAGCACAGACGTCGGACGGGAACTGTCAGGATGTGACGCTCCCGGTCGCGCTTCGGCCGGGTCAGCCGGCCAGCCAGACGCTCTCGGGTACCTACTGCGAGCCGCTGACCTGGCAGGACGGGCCGCACGAAGTGGATGTGCTGACACCGGGTGCTACCTATGACAGGACTTACTGGAACTGGCCAGTCGACCCGGCTTTGTACTCGTACGAGGATAAGACGCTGGCCACCGGCCGGGCCACCTTCGACTACGACCGGATCGGCACCGGAGCGAGCAGCCATCCGCTGAGTACGGAAATCACGATCAGTTCGGAAGCCTATGTGCTGCACCAGATTGTGACCTGGCTGCGCGATAGCCTCGGGTACGCCGAGGTAAACCTCGTCGGGCACTCGCTCGGCTCGGTGATCTCGATCGAGGAGGCCGGTCGCTACCACGACGTCAGCCGCGTGGTACTTACCGGACTGCTGCACCTGCCTGACGTCGGGGTTGGTTTCGCAAGCACGCTCTTGTCCCTGCTCTACCCGGCCGACGACGATCCGCAGTTCATCGGCCAGGACCTCGACCCCGGTTACCTGACCACGATTCCCGGCGACCGGGCAGCCGACTTCTACTCGAGTTCGGCTGACCCCGCCGTCGTCGCCTACGACGAGGCGCACAAGGACGTCGTCGCCGCGACTGACCTGGCAACGCTGGCCACGACCTGGGCGCTACCACCAGGGGTGAACCTATCGGACCAGATCACGGCCCCTGTGCTCGTCGTCGTCGGGCAGGAGGACGCGATCTTCTGCACCGATCCGCCACTGCTCGACTGCGCCGACCAGGCCAAGTTGCTGGCCAACGAGGCGCCCTACTACGCGCGGGCCGCGAGCCTCACGGTGTACTCGATCCCCGACACCGGCCACGATGTGGCCTTGCATCCAAGCGCGGACGAGTCCTTCGGCCTGATCAACCAGTGGATCACGGCAGTGGCGCCCGCCGGGTGAGCCGCCTCGGAGCGGGTGGCGGACCCTTACGCTGGCGCGGCGTGGGCCAGGGCGGGGCCGGGCTGGGCTGGGCCGGGCCGTGAGCGGCTGGTTACGGAGCTGGTTACAGCGCTGGTTACAGCGCTGGTTACAGAACTAGTTCGCACCAGGCGACTTTGCCTACGGAGTCGGGGTGCCAGCCCCAGTAGGTGGCGAGAGCGCCGATGACTTCGAGTCCGCGGCCCGATTCCTCCTCTGGATCGCGCGGGGAAGACGGGGGCGGGATGGGGACGCAAGCGGTGTCGTGAACTTCGACGCGCACCAGGGAAGGCGATCGCTCGATGGCCAGCCAGACCCTGGGCCGTCCCTCGGCCTTCGCCGCGTCGGGCACCTCGCTGACCGCGTGAATAGCATTGGTTACCAATTCTGATACCAGGAGAACTGTCGTTTCAATAAGGTCCTGGTCGAACTCGGCCTGGGTGAGCAAATTGGCCGCCCAATGCCGTGCGCTTCGCACCGCGGAAGGCGCGACCGCAAGGTCGAGGCAACTCCGGTGCGTTACTGCTGGCGCTCGGCAGGCAACCCCAACGCTGCCCTGGAACATCGCGGTCATGGCCCCACCCAATGCGGTGTGAGTCGTGACAATAGCGTCGATAAACGGTGCTATTGTCACGAAACTTGAGCACTCGCTGGCTTTGCGGATTTAGCGCGGCAGTCGCTACGCGATTCGGCCTGCCGCACCGCTCTCGCTATGGCAATCTTGACGCAGTTCGGCAGGGCCGGACGGCCTCACCAGATCCTCCCGGTCTACCGGGGAGGAACCATCGGGCAGTGCGGTCTTGCCCTTTCAATTGGGGTTACTGTCGTACTAACCGACCGGTCGCGATGTCAGTTGGCAGCAAACGCTGGCAGCAAAAACGGGCGCGCATCACACGGGCGCAAAGGAAAACGGTTGTGAGCGGTAAGCCACGCAGCGTTCGGCAGGCACAAGCGCAACATACGGCACAATTGCGGGCCGAAGGACGCACCTGGGCAGAAATCGGTGTCGCGTTTCAGGTCACCTACCGCGTAAATCCCCGCGTGGCACTGCGCCAGGCGCACGGCTGGAGTCAGCCGCAAGCTGCCGAGGAATGGACAAGGATCTGGCCAGATGACCCGAAGACGTTCAAGAATTTCTCCTACTGGGAGCAGTGGCCGGGCAAAACTGGCCACGCTCCGTCGCTGGAGACGCTTGACCGGCTCGCCAGGCTGTACCAGTGCAAGATCACCGATCTCCTGAGCGACTGCCGCGACTACAGCGGACGGCCACCGGTCCTCAGCGTCAGTGAGCGCGCCTCAGGTCCGCCTCAGCCGTTCGTACCCGCTCAGGCTGGCCACGCTCAGGCTGGCCACGCACAGGCTGGCCACGGCACCGCGGGACTCCCCACTGCCGGGCGCGGAGTGCCCGCCGACCGGGCCGCTGCATGGTCGCACGAGCGGGCGCACAGCGCCGCTGCCGAAAGGTCGCATCCGTCCGTCGATGGCGCGCCCGCCGACCGGGCGCCCGCGATCTCCTCGGCCGCGTTGCAGGCCGCGCTGGAGACGATCAGGCGGGCTCAGATCACGCAACTCATCCAGGCGGGCAACGTGGCCGAGGAGCCGGGCCCCCGGTTGCGCAGGCGGACGCTGCTACTTGAAGCGAGCAGCGCGCTCGCGGTCGTCGCCGCCGCTCCCGTGCTCGAGGTACCCAGGCTGGTCAACGGGTCACGCCCCGGCCGGCTGCACGCGGACCTGGCGATCGTGAACTACACAAGCGACGTGGTCGCTGGCCTTCGGCGGCTCGGCGGTACCGTCGGCCCGAGGATCACCCTGCAGCCTGCCATGTCGCTGCGCTCGGCGATGGCGGCGCTGTCGAGGAGCGTGCCTGACATCGTGACCTCGCAGGCGCTGACCACCTACGGCGACCTGACGCAGCTCATTGGCTGGCTGCTGTTCAACCTGGGCGATCACAAGGCGGCCTGGTACTACTACGATGACGCGCGGCAGGCCGCGTACCGCGCGGGCAGCAATGACCTCGCCGCCTACACGCTCGCGGCGTCCAGCCAGCTCGCCGCCGCCAGGCGCCGCCCGAGCCATGCGATCGACCACGCACAGGCGGCGGTCGTCGCGGCCAAGGCCAGTGGCAGCGCATACGCCATGGCCTACGCGGCCGATGTCGCTGCACGCGCCTACGCCGAAGCCGGCCAGCTCGGCCGTTGTCAGGCTGCGCTCGACCGGGAGCAGGAATCACTCGTCAGGATTACCGACGATACGCCGAGATCGCCCTGGTGGTATTTCTACGATCGCTCGTTCTACTGGGGAACAGAGGCCGAATGCGCGCTCAAGCTCAACCTACCCGTTGACGCCTCAGATGCGGCCCGCCGGTCGCTCGGCCTGCTCGCCCCCGTCAACTGCCACAACAGCGCGCTGACGCTCGCCTTCCGTGCGGAAGCGCTGATCAAGCAGGGCGAGTACAGCGAAGCGTGCGAATCGCTCGCCGACTCGGCCAGGCTGACGACGCTGAACAGTTCGCGCCGTATTTCCGCGCGCATCCATTTGCTCCGTCAGGAGTTGCATGTTGCCGACGGCACCCCGGCCGTTCGCGAGCTAGACGAGAAACTCGCCGAGTACCGTAAGGCAAGAACGGCCAGCGAAGCGACAGTTCCGGCGTGACGGTTCAGGCAAGATAAGGGGAGTTATTCATGTCCGAGGCCGGGCAGGCACCAGAAGGAGTGGAGACCGACCGGCCGAGCGTCGCCCGCCTTTACGACTTTTTCCTCGGCGGGCATCACAACTACGCCGCCGACCGCGAGCTTGGCCGCCAGCTCATCCAGGCCGAGCCCAACGCCCGGATGATCGTGCGAGAGAACAGGAACTTCCTCGGGCGGGCCGTGAACTACCTGAGCGACGCGGGCATACGCCAGTTCATCGACCTTGGCTCGGGAATCCCCACCCAGGAGAACGTGCACGAGATAGCGCAGCGGCGCGATCCCGAGGCACGCGTCATCTACGTTGACAACGATCAGGGCGTCGTCGCTCACAGCAAGCACCTGCTGCGCGGCAACCCGCTGGCCAGCGTGATCAACGCTGATCTGCGCAAACCAGAACTGGTGCTTCGTCACCCCGAGGTCCGCAGGCTGATCGACTTCAGCCAGCCGGTCGGCCTGCTGATGGTCACGGTGCTGCACTTCATTCCCGATGCCGACCGCCCGGCCAGCGTGGTCGCCGAGTACGCGGCGGCCATGCCCGAAGGCAGTTACCTGGCCATCTCGCATGCGACAAGCGAATCGGCACCTGGCGCGGCCGCGAAGGTGGAAGACCTCTACAAGAGCACCACAAGCTCTGCGCACACGCGCACGCGTGCCGAGATCATGCTGTTCTTCGACGGCTTCGAGGTCGTGGCACCTGGCCTGGTATACATGCCGCTCTGGCGGCACGACGGTCAGGTCCCCGAGCACCCGGAAAGGGCCTGGTTCTACGCCGGAGTCGGCCGGAAGACTAACGAAGACTAGCGAGAACCTGCCCCGCAGCAGCATCAAGTGGCCACCGATGCCGTAACCCGGCCCGGCGCAAACAGCATCGGTGGCCCCGCGATGCTGCGGGAACCGCATCAGGTAGCCACCGATGTCCCCAGCCCTGGCCCGCGAACCACAACAACTAGCCAACGATGCTGTAAGCCCGGCGAAATGCCCGGAACTCGCCTGGGCTGGCCTCGCTCAGAAAGGAAAGCGCCCAAGGCTAGCTGAACGGCGCGTTGAACGGCCCGGCGCTGAAACTGCCCGGGCCTGACCCGGTGAACGCCGCCTGGCTCTTCTGCCGCACGGCGCGGATCGCGAAGCCGGCGATGATCAAGATCACGCCGGCGAAGATGCCGATGATCCCGCTCGACACCCCGACGACGCACAGTGCGCCAGTGCAGGTCTGCTTCACGGGCGGGCCGGCCGCGCTGACCACTTCTCCGACGAAGCCGCCAATGCACAAGTTGAACCCGAGTGCCACGATGACCGATCCGACCACACCGCGGATCAGGCCGACGACCGGATTGGTGCCTGTCACGTTCGAGTAGCCGAAGCCGTTGGCTTTCCGCATTGCCGACAGGCTGCGCCGCAAGGAACCCCAGAGCAGCAGCACGAGAAGAAGCACCGCCACGATCGCGATGTAGAGGCCGAACGGCGCAACGCCCGTCGCCCCGGTAAACGTCACCCCGGAAAGCGTCGCCTCGTCGAAACTCGTGCCGCTCAGATTGGCCTTGGACAGGTCAGCGTCGGTCAGCGTGGCCTGAGTCAGGTCGACGCCAGAGAGATTGGCGCCGGCGAGCTTCGCGTGGACCGCGGTGACCTGGATCATCTGCGCGTCTGTCAGGTTGGCCCCGGAGAGGTCGGCGTAGCTGATGACCGCCTGGGTCAGGTCAGCGTGCTGCAGGTCGGCGTTCCTCATGATCGAACCCGCCAGGTCAACCTGCGCGAGGCTCAATCCGGTCAGGTTGGCACCGGTCAGGTTGGCGCACTCCATGTTGTCGTTGTAACTGGAGATCTGCGCGTCGGTCAGTTGCTGCCCGGCTAGCTTCGGGCCAGAGCCTGGCGTGCAGCTTAGCGCTCCCGAAGTGACCGCCGCCCCGGCCAATCCGGTGACCGCGAGTGCGCCGCCGATGCCAAGGACTACCGCCAGGCGGGCTCGCCGGCTCAATTGGATGATGTTCATGCTGATCCCGCCCCTGCGGCGTCGAGTGAACCGTTAAGTGAAGATGCGACAGAGAAGGATAGTATTTTGACACCCGCGGGCCTGATTTCCGAGTGTTTCCGGCTACTTACTTACAGTGGTCCTCACGCTGGCTAACATGGGCGGATGGCCGGTCGCTCTGAGCGCACTCCTGCTCGCCCCGGACGCCCCGCGGGCATCCGGCGTCACGGGATCAAGGAGCCTCAGGCGCCCGACCTTCCTGAGGAGCTGACCCCCGGCTCGCTGCCCGAGGCGGACCTCGTCGACGGCGCGGTGCTCGCGGGCCTGGCCGTGGACGACCTTGACCTGTCAGGCAGGGAGGCCGCTGGGGCGGAACTTGACCAGTGCCGGTACCGCAACGTCACGCTCGCGCAGGTCAGGCTCAACCGCGTCATGGTGAAGGATGCCGAATTCAGCCACTGTGACCTGGCCAATCTCCGGGCGAGGGACAGCTCGATCCGCCGCGCTGTAGTGAGCGGCACGAGGATGACCGGGTTCACCTGGATTACTGGCGGAATCAGGGATGTAATTTTTGAGTCCTGCCGTATCGACCTTGGCTATTTCTCCGCGACCAAGTTCGCCAGCGTGATCTTCCGCAACTGCCGGCTTGACCAGGCGAACTTCGGCGACACCGACCTGTCTGACGTCCAGTTCACCGGCTGTGACCTGTCCGGCGTGCAGTTCTCAGGAGCCAACGTGGCCGATACCAGGTTTTCCGGCTGCGAGCTCAGTGGCTTGTCTGGCGTGACCAGCTTGCGCGGAGCGACGATCTCGACCAGTGACGCGATTTCCCTGACCGGCATCTTCGCCGAGGCGCTCGGCATCAGGATCGAAGATCCCGCGGAGTAAGCGGAGTAAGCGGAGTAACCGGTCAGATTCGCTCGATGATCGTCGCCGTCGCCATCGCGCCGCCCGCGCACATCGACACCAGCGCGGTGCTGGCGTCACGCCGCTCGAGTTCGTGCAGGGCCGTGGTAATCAGGCGCGAGCCCGTGCTGCCCACGGCATGACCGAGCGCGATCGCGCCGCCGTTGACATTGACCCTGGCCGGGTCTGGCTGGTGCACGCTCTGCCAGGACAAGACGACCGAGGCGAACGCCTCGTTGACCTCGAACAGGTCGATGTCGCTGATCGTCATCCCGCTCCGCCCCAGTACCCGCGACGTCGCGGCGACCGGGCCGTCGAGGTGGTAGTACGGCTCATCGCCGATCAGAGCCTGGGAAACGATCCTTGCCCTGGGCCGCAGCCCGAGTTCCCGCGCGCGATCTTCAGAGACCAGCAGCACAGCCGCCGCGCCGTCCGAGATCTGCGAGGACGTACCCGCCGTGTGCAGGCCGCCTTCACGTACCGGCTTGAGCTTGGCCAGGCCCGCCGCGGTGGTTTCGCGCAGGCCCTGGTCCCTGTCCACGGTCGCGACCTCACCGGTCGGCTGACGGTCGGCATCGAGCACGGGCGCCTTCACGGCGATTACTTCCCGGTCGAAATACCCAGCGGCCCAGGCCGCCGCGGCTTTTTGCTGGCTGCCAAGGCCGAAGGCATCAAGATCATCCCTGGTCAGGCCGCGCCTTCCGGCGATCCGCTCGGCCGCCGTGAACTGGTCGGGCATGTCGATGGTCCAGGAGGCCGGTCGCGGCGAGGTCCCTCCCGCCTGAGCCGCGGTCCCGAGCGGCACGTGGCTCATCGCCTCCACGCCGCAGCCGATTCCCGCATCGATCGCCCCTGCCGCGATCAGGCCCGCGATGAGGTGCACGGCCTGCTGAGCCGAACCGCACTGGGCGTCGAGCGTCAGGCAGCCGGTCGTGACCGGCAGCCCGGCATGCAGCCAGGCGGTGCGGGTGACGTTGTTGGATTGCTCGCCTGCCTGGGTGACACAGCCGCCCGCGATCTGCTCGACAAGCACCGGGTCAAGCCCGGCACGCTCGACCAGGCCGCGCTGCGCGGCGCCGAGCAACTCGGCCGCGTGCAGGCCGGAGAGCGTGCCGTTCCGCTTGCCGATCGGGGTGCGGACGGCTTCGACGATGACGGCTGTGCCCATTGCTCTCTCCCTGGTCCAGTTCTGCCCTCATGGTAGAACGTGTTCTCGTTTAATGGTCTAATCGGGGCTAGACGGGTGGGGCCCGCAGCAGACGGAGGAAGCTATGTCCGTACCACCGGGATTCGACTTCACCGACCCTGACCTGTACGCGCACCGGGTGCCGAACGAGGAGTTCGCCGCGTTGCGGCGGGCCGCGCCGATCTGGTGGAACGAGCAGCCGGACTGCGGCTTCGAAGACGGCGGCTGCTGGGCCGTCACCAAGCACGCCGACATCATGGAGATCTCACGCAACAGCGACGTGTTCAGCTCATGGGAGAACACGGCGATCATCAGGCACGGCGCCGATATCAAGCAGAGCATCGACGTGCAGCGCCTGATCCTGCTCAACCTCGATCCGCCAGAACACACCAAGCTGCGCCAGATCGTCTCGCGCGGATTCACGCCCCGTGCGATCAATAACCTCCGCGACAGGCTGGCCGACCGGGCGGCGAACATCGTGGCGACCGCGATCGAGTCAGGTACCGGCGACTTCGTCACCGACGTGGCCTGCGAACTGCCGCTCCAGGCCATCGCCGACCTTATCGGGGTGCCGCAGGAGGACCGCAAGAAGATCTTCGAGTGGTCGAACATCATGGTCGGCTACGACGACCCTGAGTTCGGGGATGCGGGCACGATCGCGGCCGCCGAACTGGTCGGGTACGCGATGGCGATGGCCGAGGACCGCAAGCAGTGTCCTCGGGAGGACATCGTCACCAAGCTCGTCAACGCCGAGATCGACGGAGGTCATTTGAACTCCGACGAGTTCGGTTACTTTGTGATCTTGATGTCCGTGGCGGGCAACGAGACCACGAGGAACGCGATCTCGCACGGCATGCTGGCCTTCTTCGATCATCCCGACCAGTGGGAGCTTTACCGTGCCGAGCGCCCGGCGACCGCCGCCGACGAGATCGTGCGGTGGGCGACCCCGGTGACCGCGTTCCAGCGCACCGCCCTCACGGACACCGTCATCGGCGGGCAGGCGATCAAGAAGGGCGAGCGGCTCGGGTTGTTCTACCGTTCCGCCAACTTCGACGAGGACGTGTTCGAAGCCCCTGAGAAGTTCAATATCCTGCGCGACCCGAACCCGCACCTCGGCTTCGGTGGTACCGGGGCGCACTACTGCATCGGCGTCAACCTGGCCAGGATGGAGATCGACCTGATCTTCAACGCGATCGCCGACGCGATGCCAGACATCGCCAAGGCAGGCGACCCTGAGCGCCTCCGATCCGGCTGGCTCAACGGCATCAAGCGCCTGCCCGTCAGTTACACCTGAGGCCCCGGCGACCTGGAGCCTCAGTCAGGCGTGTCGCCCACGACCCACATCGAGAAGTACTGCGAGCCGCCGCCGTAGGCGTGCCCTAGTGCGGTGCGCGCCCCGGCCACCTGGTGCTCGCCCGCCTTGCCGGTGACTTGCATCGCCGACTCGGCGAACCGGAGCAGCCCAGAGGCGCCGATCGGGTTGGATGACAGCACGCCGCCCGACGGATTGACAGGGATCTGGCCGCCGATCTCGGTGTCGCCCGATTCGGTGAGCCGCCAGCCCGCGCCTGGCTCCGCAAAACCCAGGTTCTCCAGCCACATCGGCTCGAACCACGAGAACGGAACGTAGATCTCCGCGGCGTCGACCTGCTCAAGCGGATTGGTGATGCCCGCCGACGCCCAGAGCGCTTGCGCGCAGTCGTAGCCAGCGCGGGGGTTCACGTGATCTTTGCCGGAGAACATCGTCGGCTCGGTGCGCATCGCGGTGCCCTTGATCCAGGCCGCCGGCTCGCTGCTCGCCTCGGCGGCGGCCTGGTCGCCGATCACGACCGCGCAGGCGCCGTCGGAAGACGGGCAGGTCTCGTCGTAACGTACCGGGTCCCACAGCATCGGCGAGGCCAGGACCTTCTCCATCGTCATGTCGCCCTGGCGCAGGTGGGCGTACGGGTTGAGCGCGCCGTTGCGCCTGTCCTTGGCGGCGACCATCGCCCCGATATGCCCTGGAGCGCCGCTGCGCCTTATGTAAGACCGGATGTGCGGCGCGAAGTAGCCGCCCGCGCCGGCGAGTACCGGCATCGAGAACGGCGGCGAGATCGACAGCGCCCACATCGCGTTCGACTCCGACTGCTTCTCGAACGCGACGGCCAGCACCCGCCGGTGAACTCCGGCCTGCACGAGGCTGGTTGCGACCAGGCCGGTCGCGCCGCCGACCGAGCCCGCTGTGTGCACGCGCAGCAAGGGCTTGCCGACCGCGCCGAGCGCGTCCGCGAGGTAAAGCTCGGGCATCATGACGCCCTCGAACAAGTCGGGCGCCTTGCCGAGCACGACCGCGTCGATCTGATCGCTGGTCAGCCCGGCGTCGGCGAGAGCCCGGTCGGCCGCCTCCCGGCACAGCCCGGCGATCGAGACATCTTGACGCTTGCTCCTGTGCGTGGTCTGCCCGGTGCCGAGCACCGCCGCCCGCTGCTTCACCGTGGGCTCCCTTCCATCACGCAAACTAGGTTCTGCTGGAGCGCCGGGCCGCTGGTGGCGTGCCCGAGTGCGACGTCGGCACGGCCAGCCATGATCTCGGCCGCCGCGCTGCCGATCCTGGCCAGGCCGGCGGCGAACATCGGGTTGCTGGCGAGGGCGCCGCCCGAGGGGTTGATCCGCACGTCATCGCCGAGCCCGAGCGCCTCGCGCAAGATCAGTTCCTGATGGGTGAACTGCGCGTGCAGTTCGGCGACCTCGGCCCGCGCCGCGCCCGCCGCTGCTCCGGCCGCGGCCGAAGATGGCGATACCGTCAGGTCCCTCGCCCCGAGCGCGCCGGAATCCACCCGGTGCTCGAAGCCCGTGATCCAGGCCGGACGTTCGCAGATTTCCCGCGCTCTGTCCCCGCTGGCGAGGATCACGACCGCGGCCCCGTCGGTGACCGGCGCGCAGTCGTGCTCACGCAGCGGTTCGGCCACGTAGGGCCTGGCCAGCAGTTCGTCGGCCGAGGCGTCGTCCCCGTCA
>Ga0335074_10014277_pt1 | contig 11150 bp, 11 predicted proteins | sample Lox_Sample_23_FD_206715 | JGI IMG/M metagenome (GOLD analysis project Ga0335074, IMG submission 206715) | Soil microbial communities from Loxahatchee National Wildlife Refuge, Florida, United States - Lox_Sample_2.3 | ecosystem: Environmental > Terrestrial > Soil > Wetlands | place: USA... | reverse complement strand
ATCGGTGCTGACGGACTGGTCGGCGGAGATGTCCACGTACCCCTACGTGGGCACGTAGTAGGTGCCCACGTAGCGCATCCTCGGCGCTCTCAACTCATTGAGCTATGTGGAATCCCCGGACGGTTACCTAGTGGCGGCTGTGAACCGGATTGCGAACTCACACGGAACTCACACCGGAACCGTGCTGCGATGGGTCGCGTGATGCGTAATTTGTTGAATCCAAATGGTGGAAAGGGAGGGACTCGAACCCTCGACCCCGGCATTATGAGTGCCGTGCTCTAACCAGCTGAGCTACCTTTCCACGGTGGTCCCGGTAGGGGGCGGGCATTGTCTGCGGCGGTCGAATCCGCTGTCAAGAATGAGGTCCTATACGTTGAAGCGGAAGTGCATGACGTCTCCCTCGCGCACGATGTAGTCCTTTCCCTCGAGCCGGAGCTTTCCGGCCTCCTTAGCGCCCGCCTCACCGCGACAGGCGATGTAGTCCGGGTACGCGATGACTTCCGCGCGAATGAATCCGCGCTCGAAATCCGTGTGGATGACGCCCGCGGCCTGAGGGGCCGTTGACCCGGCGCGCACGGTCCACGCGCGCACTTCCTTCGGACCGGCCGTGAAAAAAGTCTGGAGCCCGAGCAGCCGAAAGGCGGCGCGGATGACGCGGTTCAGTCCCGGCTCATCGAGCTTGAGCGACGCGAGAAACTCCGCGCGGTCCTGCTCCTCGAGTTGCACGATTTCCGCCTCGATCGCCGCGCACACGGCGACCACCTGCGCGCCCTCGCGCGCAGCGAGTGCCTCGACCGCGGCGAGTCGGGGGTTTCCCGAGAAGCCGTTCTCATCGACATTGGCGACGTACATCACCGGCTTGGCGGTGAGGAGCTGCAGCTCGCGCAGATCGCGGCGCTCCTCCTCGGCGAGCTCGAGCGCCCGTGCCGGCTGCGCCCGGTCGAGCTGCGCTTTCACGCGCTCGAAGAGATCGCGGCGCCTCGCCCCATCCTTGTCGCCGCTCTTCGCCGCGCGCACCGCGCGGTCGAGCGCTTTGTCTACGGTCGCGAGGTCCGCGAGCGCGAGCTCGGTGTTGATGGTCTCGATGTCGGCGAGCGGATCGACCTTGCCGGCGACGTGGATGATGTCCGAGCTCTCGAAGCAGCGCACCACGTGGGCGATCGCGTCGACCTCGCGGATGTGCGCCAGGAACTGGTTGCCGAGCCCCTCGCCCTCGGAGGCGCCGGCAACGAGCCCGGCGATGTCGACGAACTCCGTCGCGGCCGGCACGATCTTCTCGGGCTTCGCGATCGCCGCAAGCTCCGCGAGCCGCGCGTCCGGAACCGGTACGATCCCGATATTGGGATCGATGGTGCAGAAGGGATAGTTCTCCGCGGCGATCTGCGCACGCGTGAGCGCGTTGAACAGCGTCGACTTGCCGACGTTTGGCAGCCCTACGATTCCGCATTTGATCGACATGAATCTGCTTCGAGTCCTCGTTCGCTGCCGTCGCTCAGGCCGCCGGCGGCGCCGGATCCACCGGTGCATCGCGCGAGTGCAGGCGCTGCATCGCGAACTGGGCGCCCTCATCGAGCATCACGACGATCGCGTCCGCTCCCGCTGCGATCGTCTCCTCGATCAGCCGCTCCTCCTCGGCGCTCGGGCGCGAGAGTACGCGGTCGATCCCCTCACCCTTCACGGCCGGGCGCCCGATCCCGATCCGCAGCCGCCAGAACGACTCGCCGAGATGCGCGATGATGTCGCGCACGCCGTTGTGGCCGGCGGCGCCACCGCCTTGCTTGAGGCGCACCTTGCCAGGCGGAAAGTCGAGCTCGTCGTACGCGACCAGGATCTCCTCGGGCGGCACCCGATAGAAATGAGCGAGGCTCGCCACCGCGCCGCCGCTTGCGTTCATGAAGGTCATGGGCTTCGCGAGCCAGAGCTCGCTCGTACCGATCCGTGCGCGCGCGAGCTCCGCCTGGTGCCTGGTCTCCAGGCGCAACGCGCCCGCGCCAAAGCGCCGCGCGAGCTCCTCGATGAGCCAGAAGCCCGCGTTGTGCCGCGTGCGCGCGTAGCGGGCACCGGGGTTGCCGAGCCCAACGACCAGCTTGAGAGGCGTGCCGGCCATGCAGGCGGGGCAACCCCGCGGACGGGATTACTTCTTCCCTTCCTTCTTCGCCGGGGCGGCCTCCTTCTTGGCTTCCCCGGTAGCCGGAGCAGCAGCGGCTGCGGCCGGTGCGCCAGACGCGCTGCCGGGGGCGGCACCCGCTGCGGCGGGCGCGGCGGCAGCCCCTTCGGCCGTCGCGGCTGCAGCCTCTGCCGCGACCGGTTCCGGCTCCTCGGCACGCGGGCTGTGGATCGAGACGACCGGCCGGTTCTTCCCGTGCACCAGGTCGGTGATCACCACACCCGCAGGCAGCGGAATGTCGGCCAAGAACTTCGTGTCGTTGAGGTTCATCTCCGCGAGGTCCACCTCCAGGTGCTCGGGCAGATCCTTAGGCAGGCACGCCACCTCCACGTCGGTCGCCATGTGCGAGACGATGCCGCCCTGGGTCTTGACGCCGGGCGCGACCGCTTGGTTGCGGAAGTGGATCGGCAGGCGGATGCGGATGCGCTCGCTTTCGACGACACGCTGCAGGTCGACGTGCACCACGACGTTGCGCGCCGGATGCATCTGCACGTCCTTGACGATCGCCTGCTGCGTATCGCTCTCGATCTTCAACTGCACGATCGAGGAATAAAAACGCTCATCCGCGATCATCGTCAGCAGATTCTGCTGATCGAGAACGAGCGACTGGGGCGGCTGACCACCGCCGTAGAGAATCGCGGGGACCTTCCCGTGGTGGCGCAGGCGGCGGCTCGCACCTTTGCCTTGCTGCTCACGGCGGTCCGCGCCGAAGACAAATGACACACGCATGATGACTCCAATTGGATCGACTTGAACCACGGCCTCCTCCCGCGACCAGGAGCAGACCAACCCATTCAATCTACGTAGAGCGAGCTCACCGACTCCTCGTCGCGGATGCGGCGGATCGTCTCGGCGAGGAGCCCCGCCACGGACATCTGCCGGATGCGCCCGCAACCCTGCGCCGCGGGCGACAGCGGAATCGTGTCCGTGACGACGACCTCATCGAGCGCCGAGCCCGCGATGCGCCCTACCGCGTCCCCGGAGAGCAGCGGATGGGTGATGTAGGCGACGACCTTCGCGCCCCCCTCGTCCTTCAGCGCCTGCGCGGCCTGGCAGAGCGTGCCGGCCGTGTCGACCATGTCGTCGACCAGCACGCAGGTCTTGCCATCCACTTGGCCGATGATGTTCATGACCTTCGACTCGTTCGGCCGCGGCCGGCGCTTGTCGATGATCGCGAGATCCGCATCGTCGAGCCGCTTGGCGAGCGCACGCGCCCGCGCGACGCCGCCAATGTCCGGGGAGACGACCACCATGTTGTCGTATCCCTGCCGCCAGGCATCCCCGAGCAGCACCGGGGAGGCGTACACATTATCTACAGGGATATCGAAGAATCCTTGGATCTGATCCGCATGCAGGTCGACGGTGAGCAGCCGATCGACCCCTGCGCTCGAGATCATGTTCGCAACCAGCTTCGCCGTGATGGCCGACCGCGCGCCGCGCGCCCGGCGATCCTGCCTCGCGTAGCCGAAGTACGGCACCACGGCCGTGATCCGTGCCGCGGAGGCTCGGCGGCAGGCATCCACCATCACGAGCAGCTCCATCAGATGATCGTTCACCGGCGGACACGTCGGCTGCACGATGAACACGTCCCGCCCGCGCACGTTCTCCATCAGCTCGACGTTCACCTCGCCGTCGCTGAAACGGCCGACCGAGGCGCGCCCGAGCGGGCTCGTGAGGTGTCGCGCGATCTCGTGCGCGAGCTGGGGGTTCGCGTTACCGGCGAAAACTGCGATGCGATCGTCGCTCACCATGGTCCTCGAATGGCTGGGGTGGAAGGATTCGAACCTCCGAATGGCGGGATCAAAACCCGCTGCCTTACCACTTGGCGACACCCCAGCATGTGTTGCGGTCTCAAGGATACCCGTCGCGCTCGAGCGCGACATGGAGCGGCGAGACATTCAACCCACGCGCGACGTAGCTGCGCCAGCGGTCCGGCACCCGCGCTGCGATGCGCTCGGCCTCGCTCGCCGTCGCCCAGCTGGCAAAGATGCACGATCCCGTGCCGGTCAGGCGGGCCGGTGCGAAGCGGCCGAGCCAATCGAGCGCCTCACCGACCTCCGGATGGAGCGATCTTACGACGGGCTCGCAATCGTTGCGGCCGCCCGCCTCGAAAAAGGCGCGTATTGTGATGACCGGGGTATTTCGTGTCAATTCAGGCGCCTGGAACACCGTAGCGGTCGGGACGGCGACCCCCGGATGCACGATCACGTACCAGCGTTCTGGTAACTCGACGGGCGTGAGCGCCTCCCCGCGGCCGGATGCCCAGGCGGAGGTGCCGCGCACGAACACCGGCACATCGGATCCGAGCGTCAGACCGAGCTCGGCAAGCTCCCCGAGTGCCATCCCGCAGCCCCAGAGCCGGTTGAGCGCGAGCAGCACTGTCGCCGCATCCGAGCTTCCGCCGCCGAGCCCGCCGCCCATCGGGATGCGCTTGACCAAGCGCAGCGAAGCCCCGAGTGGGGTGCCGCTCGCGGCCTTGAGCGCCCGCGCCGCGCGCACCGCGAGATCGCTTTCGGCGGCGACTCCCGGAGCTCCGGCCGCGCGCTCGATCGCCCCGTCCTCGCGCACGCGTATCGCGACCGCGTCGGCGAGATCGATGAGCTGAAAGAGCGTTTGCAAATCGTGATAGCCATCCGCGCGCCGGCCGGTGACGTGCAGGAACAGATTGAGCTTCGCCGGCGCCGGCCACAGCGTCTCGATACCGCGCTCCAGGGCGCCCACCTCAGGCCTGCCAGTGCTCGACGACGAGGCGGACCCGCACGTCCCCGCGCGTGAGCGACAGGCGTTGCGGCAGCCAGGTCGTGCCGCCCGCGCTCATGTACGCCGAGTACACGATCTGCCAGCCGTCCTGCTCGAGCGCAACGAGCCGCTGGTCCGCGCCCACGGTCTCGATCGAGGGCCGCGCCGGGTCCGGAACGCCGAGCACCCAGTAGCGCAGGCTCCCGAGGGGTGGCTCGAAGCCGAGCTTGTCGGTGAGCTCCGCCCGCGCCTCCCCGCTCGCGAGCTTCCTGCCCTGCGAGGTTTCGACGTTGAGCGTTTCGCCATCCGCGACGACGCGCATGCCGCCGACGCCCAGCGGGCCGTTGAGCTCGAGCGTGCTGCGCGCACCGCGCTGGTTCCAGGTGAGGTGTGCGTCGAACCCCTCGTTGCCGGCGGCCACCGCCACGCGCCCGCGCAGCTCGAAGGGGTCGAGTGCCTGCAGTCGCGAGCGCTGCTGCGACCACGGGAGGGGCGCCACCGCGGGCCGCGGTGGCGCACTCACGCAACCAGCGAGAGTCAGTCCCATCGCAAGTATGGCGGCGAGCGCCGTGAGCGCGGCCGCTCGAGCCCCGCTGCGCATCTCAGCTGGTACCGGAGGCGACCAGTCGATGCACCGTGTCCTTGAGCGGCTGGGAATCGGGGTTGCGTGCGAGCGCCTCGGCCCACACCTTGCGCGCCTGCGCTTTCTGTCCGCTCACCCACAGCGCCTCGCCCCAGTGGGCGGCGATCTCCGGATCGCGGCTGATCTCGTAGGCACGCGCGAGGTCCGGAAGCGACGAGCGCACATCGCCGCGCCGCAACCGCACCCAGCCGAGGCTGTCGAGCATCGCCGGGTTGTCCGGCTCGGCGCTGAGCGCGCGGCGGATCAGGCCTTCGGCGCGCCCGAGCTCCAGATGGTGGTCCGCGAGCGTGTAGCCGAGCGCATTGAGGAGATTCGGGTCGCCCGGGCGCCCGCGCAGCAGCCCCTCGAATGCCTTCACCGATTGGTCGACCTGCCCGGCTCGCTCGAGCAGCGTCGCGCGCTCGTACTCGAGGCGCGGCTGCTGCGGAAAGCGCTGCAGCGCGGCCGCGACGATCGGCAGGCCCCCGGCCGCATCGCCGTGATCGGCAAGCAGGTCCGCCTTCGCGATCGCCACGTCGACCGCGCCCTCGGGGTGCTCGCTCTCGTAGCTGTCGAGCAGATCGAGCGCCTCACCCCGTTTGCCGCGATCGGCGAGGATCTGCGCCGCGCGCGTGCGCGCCCTGAGCGCCATCGAGGTATCGCTCAGCTGCCGGTAGTCGGTGAGCGCAGTGTCCTCATCTCCCGAGCGCGCCGCGATGTCGCCCAGGTAGAGGAGCGCCGAGGCGCTCGCCTCGCCGTGATCGAGAAGCGCGGTGAAACGCCGCTTGGCATCGGCGAGATCTCCGCTCTCGTAGGAGAGGAGTGCGAGCCGCTGATCGATCTCGCTTACCGCGACGTCGCTGCTGCGCAGCCGCTCGAGCTCCTGGCGCGCCTCCTCCAGCCGACCGAGGTCGGTGAGCACATCCGCCACCTCGAAGGCATTGCCGCTCGGGTCCGCCTGCGTCGCCTGGCGGGCGGCCGCGAGCGCTCCCGGGGCATCCCCCTCGAGCGCGCGAACGCGCGCGAGCAGGCGCAGGCCGCTGCTCGAGTCCGCGTTCGACGCGAGCACCTCGCGCGCGCGCAGCTCCGCACGGGAGAAGTCGTACGCCTCGAGCGCGAGCTCACCGAAGGCCGCCAGCAGGGGCGGCGCGGCGGATTTCGCATCCACCGCACTGTCGAGCGCGGCGAACGCCGGACTCGCGCCGACATCGGGGTCATCGCTCAAGAGCTCGATGAGTGCGATCGTGTCACGCGTCGCGCGCGGACCCGTGGCCTTCACGATCGGCGCGAACGCACTGCGCGCCGCGGGTACGCGATACAGGGTGAGCGCGACCGTCCCATAGATGAGCGAGGCGTCGCGATCGGCCGGCGCCAGGGTGTGCCAGCGCCGGGCGGCCTGCCAAGCGGCCGGGAAATCCTGGCACGCGAGCGCCACCTGGCTCGCGCGCCGCGCGAGGTCGACCGTCCCGCCGTCCGCCGCGGCGGCGTAGTCCTCGGCGGCGGTGCGGCAATCGCCCTTCTGCAGGGCGGCCTCCGCCGTCACCGTGAGTGCGCTCGTATCGCGCGCCGATTGGGCCTGCGGGCGAACCGGTGGCGCGGTGTGGCAGCCTGCTGCGAGGAGCGACAGGGTGAGGGTCGCGGCGGCCGCCGCGAGGAGCCGGGGTGAAGCCATGCGAGCCACTATAGAGCCTCTTTCGCCGCAATGCATGATCGACGGAGAATGCCGCGCGCCATGAAGGAATCCATTCGCCAGCGGCTGGACCGGATGCTCGATCGCTTCGAGGAGGTGGGCCGTCTGCTCACCGATCCCGAGGTCGCCGGCCGCTCGCAGCAGTACCGCGATCTTTCGCGGGAGTACGCGCGGCTCGAGCCCCTCGCCAACCGTTACCGCGGCTTTCGCGCGCTCGAGACGGAGCTCCTGGCCGCGCAGCAGCTCGAGTCGGATGCGGATCCCTCGATGCGCACCCTGGGGGCCGAGGAGGCTGCACAGGTGCGCGCGGCGCTCGAGACCGTGGAGAACGAGCTCAAGCAAATGCTCATCCCCAGGGACCCGCGCGATGAGCGCAGCGTCTTCCTCGAGATCCGCGCGGGGACGGGAGGCGATGAGGCCGCCCTGTTCGCGGGCGATCTGTTGCGCATGTACACACGCTACGCGGAGTCGCAGGGCTACGCGGTCGAGGTCCTGAGCGAGAGTGCCGGCGAGCACGGCGGCTACAAGGAGATCATCACGCGCATCGCCGGGGCAGGGGCCTTCTCGAGGCTCAAGTTCGAATCCGGCACGCACCGCGTGCAGCGCGTGCCGGCGACCGAGGCTCAGGGGCGCATCCATACCTCGGCGTGCACCGTCGCCATCCTCCCCGAGCTCGAAGAGCTCGACGAGGTGGAGCTCAATCCGGCGGAGCTGCGCGTCGACACGTTCCGCGCCTCCGGTGCCGGCGGTCAGCACGTCAACAAGACCGACTCCGCGGTGCGCATCACCCATCTGCCGAGCGGGATCGTCGTCGAGTGCCAGGACGAGCGCTCGCAGCACAAGAACCGCTCGCGCGCGATGGCGCTGCTCAAGGCGCGCCTGCGCGCCGCCGAGGAGGAGCGCCAGCAGAGCGAGCAGGCGCGCTCGCGCCGTCTGCAGGTGGGGAGCGGAGACCGCTCCGAGCGGATCCGCACCTACAACTTTCCCCAGGGCCGGGTGACCGATCACCGCATCAATCTCACCCTCTACAAGCTCGGCGACGTTCTCGACGGCAAGCTCGGCGAGCTGATCGGCGCGTTGCAGCATGAGCACCAGGCCGAGCAGCTCGCCGCGGAGGGGCTTGCCTCGTGAATATGTCCAATGCGCCCGACGCGCCGCAGGGCGCTCCGAACGCCCTCGGCGGCACTCCGGTGACGCGCACTTAACTTTTCTTAATGCGGCGTTAATTCTGGCGAGACGGTGCGCTCTCTAGGGTGGCGCGCATGAGAGTCGCGGGGTGGGCTGTGCGCACGTGGAGAATCGCGGCGGGATCCGGGGGGGCGCTCTGCGCGCTCATCGCCGCGGCCGCGCTGGTGACGCTGGTCAACGAGCCGAGCGCCGATGAGACGGGCGCTCATCCCGCGACCGTCACCGCGCAACCCCCGCTCGAGGCCGAGCCGGCCGCGCCGAGCGGCACCGCGCATCCCTCGAGGCTCAGACGCTGCGACTCGGCGGCGCGCACCAAGCACCTGCACGGAAGCGCGCGCGATGCATTCATTCAAAGCTGCATGGGCGTGCGGCGCGCCGCGCCGCCCGCGCGCACTGCCGCCTCCGTGAGCGCGGCACGCGCACCGCCCCCGCACTCGGGCTCCGGGCACTGAGCGCGCGGGCAGGCTCGGTTACACCGACCCGAAGCTGAGCACCACGCGCAGGCCCGGGGCATTGTCCTCGAGGGCGAGCTGCGCATGGTGGAGCCGGGCGATCGCCGCGACGAGGCTGAGCCCGAGACCCGTGCCGGCGGTGGACGCGGCCGCCGAGGGCAATCGCACGAACGGCTGAAGCACGTGTGAGCGCTCGCTTTCCGGAATTCCCGGACCGCTGTCCGCGACGATGAGCCTCGAGCCCGCGCCCGCCTGCTCCACCTCCACATCGATGTGCCCGCCGGCCGGTACGTACTTGAGGGAGTTCTCCACTAAGTTCGCGAGCAGCTGCGCGAGCAGCTGGCGGTTGCCGCGCACCTCGCAGCGCGTGTCCTTCCTCACCGTGAGCTGCAGCTGGCGCTGGCGCGCCGCGGGCTCGTAGAGCTCCGCCATGTCGGAGGCGAGCTCGCCGAGATCGACCGGCGTGCTGTGCGCGACCGAGATGGCCGATTCGGCCTGCGCGATCTCGAGGAGCGTGGAGAGCGTGCGCTGCACGTGGTCGAGCTCCTGGAGCGAGGCATCGATGCGCTCGCGCACCGACTGATCGGCGTTCGGATCGCGCAGGGTGTCCTCCAGCCGGCCGCGCAACCGGTAGAGCGGCGCGCGCAGATCGTGGGCGGCACTGTCGAAGGTGGCGCGCAGGAGCTGGGTCTTCTCCGCCAGCCGATCGACCATGAAATTGACCGCCTGGGCGAGCGCGTCGAACTCATCGCGCGCGCCCGTGACCAGCATGCGCCGCGACAGATCGCCCCCGACGATGGCATCGCAGGTCTCGGCGACGCTCTGCACGCGCCGCGTGAGTCCGCGGCTCAGCCACGATCCGGCGAGGACCCCGACGAGCGCGGTCAGTCCGATGCCCCAGAGCGTCGCGGTGCGGAAGGTCGAGACGAAGCCGCGCTCCTGGTTCACGTCCATGCCGACCAGCAACCGATGCCCGTCCGGAAGCAGGCTCACGCTTGCGCGCACCGGATGGCGCACCTGCTCGTCGTTCGTGCCGCGCGCATCGAGGTAGAACTCCGACCACCGCCCGCGCGGAATGCCGGCGAACGGCCAACCGAGCAGGTTTCCGCCCACCTTGGCGAGGTGGCTGTCGACGAGGAGATAGACCGCGCCCGTCCGTCCCCAGCTGTCCGTGCGCCAGGTGAGCTCGTCGGCGAGGCCGTTCAAGCCGAAGCGGTTGTATTCGTCGGTGAGCCCCTCGAGCTCCGCGGCGATCACGGCGTCGATCTCGTTGTTGAGCACCGTCTTGGTGAGCAGATAGATCGACACGAGGAGCGCGCTCACGCCGAACGTGAAGATCACCCCGTAGCCCAGGGCGAGGCGGAATGCGGAGGTTCTAAGCGGATTGATCTTCATCGCGAATCACGTAGCCGGCGCCGCGCACCGTATGAATGAGCGGCCGCGCAAAGCCCTTGTCGACCGCTTGGCGCAAGCGGCTCATGTGTACGTCGATGAGGTTCGTCTGCGGGTCGAAGTGCAGGTCCCACACGCCCTCGAGCAGCATGGTGCGCGTCACCACGTGGCCCGCGTGGCGCAGCAGGAACTCGAGCAGCTTGAATTCGCGCGCGGTGAGCTCGATCTCGCGCCCCGCGCGCAACACGCGGCGGCTCAAAAGGTCCATCTCGAGGTCGGAGACCTTGAGCCGCGTGGGCGAGTTGTCCGGTGCCACGCTTCGCCGCAGCAGCGCCTCGACCCGGGCGAGCAGCTCGGAGAAGGCGAAGGGCTTGGTGAGATAGTCGTCGCTGCCCGCCTTCAGGCCCTGCACCCGGTCATCGACGGTGCCGAGCGCGCTCAACACCAGCACCGGGGTGCGCACGCCCTGCTCGCGCAGAAACTTCACGAGCGCAAGCCCGTCCATGTGCGGCAGCATCCGGTCCGTGATGATGAGATCGAAGCGACCCTCGGTCGCCTGGAAGAGCCCCTCGCGCCCGTCGGCCGAATGCTCGATCGTGTAACCGCTCTCGCGCAGTCCTTTGAGCACGAACTGCGCGGCTTCCTGGTCGTCCTCGATGAGCAGCAGGCGCACGGCGAGAATGTTACCTCACGCACCCGGTGCGTGCCGCACGCTGAGCTCGGCGAACGTCGCGAGCATCATGGCCCAGAAAAACGGCACCGCGAGCGCCCCCGCGGCGATCCCGACGGCCGCGGAGATCGCTGCGACGCGCTCGAGATCGCGGATGCCGAGAGCCGAGATCGCGAACGCCGTCAGCATGGCGCAGAGCGCGTAGATGGAGATCATGACGAGGCCCGTGA
>Ga0335074_10014276_pt1 | contig 11151 bp, 8 predicted proteins | sample Lox_Sample_23_FD_206715 | JGI IMG/M metagenome (GOLD analysis project Ga0335074, IMG submission 206715) | Soil microbial communities from Loxahatchee National Wildlife Refuge, Florida, United States - Lox_Sample_2.3 | ecosystem: Environmental > Terrestrial > Soil > Wetlands | place: USA: Florida... | reverse complement strand
TCCCGCAGCGCGGCCAGCCCGCCGAACGGGTCGATGAGCTCATACGACGGCAGCCGGGCGGCCATCGCGTTGATCGTGAAGTCGCGCCGGACCAGGTCCTCCTCGAGCGACGTGCCGTACTTCACGCGTGGCTTGCGCGACCGCGGCCCGTACGACTCGCTGCGGTAGGTGGTGATCTCGAAGATGTCGTCGCCCTTGCGCAGCCCGATGGTGCCGAAGTCGATCCCCACCGTCCACGTCTTGTCGGCCCACGTGCCGACGATCTCGAGCACCTGCTCCGGCACCGCGTCGGTGGTCATGTCGAGGTCGCCCTGGGGGTGGCCGCCGAGGAACACGTCGCGCACGGATCCGCCGACGAGCGCCAGCTCGTGCCCGGCGCGCGCGAACAGCCCGCCGAGCTCCGCCGCGGCAGGCGTCTGCGACCGCAGCAGCGCCGCGGCAGCCTTGCGCTGGCCCGGACCGAGCGGGGGGAAGGCGGAGGAGGGGTCTGACACGGGCATCGAGGGTCTAGCCCATTCCTTTCCTGCAAACGGCCATAGCATGCAAAGCGTGCGTACCGTCGTTCGTACCCTGATCGCTGTCTTCCTCGCCACCGCCGCGCCGGTTCTCGCCGCGCCAGCGGTGCGGGCTTATGCCCAGGAAGTTCAACAGCAGTCATTCCGAACGACCTCGGCCGGCTCCGGAGAGCTCACCATTTCCGTCGACGGGGTAAGCCCGAGCTACGCCACGCCCACCGCGACGATCACCGTACGCGGCACGGTGACCAACCATACCGGCTCTCCGGTGACCGGCGTCCAGGTGCAGTTGCTGAGCTCGTCGCAGTGGTTCACGACCCGCTCGGCGATGGACACCTACATCGCCGGACACGCCACCCTGCTCCCCCTGGCGGCGGAGGGAACCGCCGTCACGCTGCCAGGCACGCTGCACTCCGGCAGGACCGCGCAGTGGTCCGCGTCGTTCCCCGCGGCCTCGGCCGACTATTCCCAGTTCGGGGTGTACCCGCTGGCGGCGCAGGCGGTGAGCGCGGTGGGCACGCAGCTCGGCATTTCCCGCACCCTGTTGCCCTTCTGGCCGGGCAGCGGCGCCGCGAAGCCGCTGAACACGGCGTGGATCTGGCCGCTCATCGACGCGCCGCAGCAGGGCATGTGCGGGGCGACGCTGGCCACGAACTCGCTGGCCGGCAGCCTCGCCGCCGGTGGCAGGCTCGGCACGCTCCTCGACGTCGGCCAGCAATGGGCAGCGCAGGACGACCTGACCTGGGCGGTCGACCCGGCGCTGCTGTCGGACGTCAAGGTGATGACCGGCAAGTACGGCGTGGGCGGCAGCTCCACCTGCACGGACAGGCAATTCGAGCCGCCCAGCGTCGCGGCGGCGCAGTGGCTGTCGCTGCTGACCGGTTCGACTTCGACGGAGCCGATGCTCTTCACCCCGTACGCCGACGCCGACGTCGCGGCGCTGACCAGGGCCGGCCTGGAGCAGAACACGCGCACCGCCTACCGGCTCGGGGCTTCGGTCGCGGCCGCGATCCTGTCCCGCTCGCCGTCGGCCCCGATCGCCTGGCCGGCCGGCGGCGCGGCGAATGCCAGCACGCTGACCAGCCTCTCGCGTGACGGCGGGGCCGCTACCGTCGTGCTGAACAGCGGCGAGTTGCCATCGAGTGACGGGCCGTACGACAACGCCCTGAACGTGACCACCGCCGGGAACGGCGCCACCATGGGGGCGCTGCTCGCCGACTCGGGGATTACCAGCGTGCTCGGCGCGGCGCCGGCCGGCTCGTCGGCCGGGGCGCAGTTCGACGCGGCGCAGGACTTCCTCGCGGACACTGCGATGATCCTCGCCGAGGCACCCTTCCTGCAGCGCTCCCTGGTGATCGCGCCGCCGCGGCACTGGGACCCGTCCACTGCGGAAGCGAGCGCGCTGCTGTCGATGACCTACTCCGCGCCGTGGCTGCACAAGACCGGCCTGTCCAGCCTCGCCGCGGCCGCCGGGCGGCTGTCCACGAAGGCGAAGGCGCCATCCAGCGCGCCGGCCGGCGCGCTGAGCCCCGACTACACCGACGCGATCGCCGCGGTCGACGGGAGCGCCTCGCTGTACAAGGACCTGCTGTACCAGCCAGGCAAGAACGACCTGAACTCGATCGACACGGCCGTCACCGTGACCACCTCCGCCGCCTGGCGCGGCGCAGGAGCACCGGCCGGCTGGCACGCCCTTGGCAATGTCCGGGACAACCTGAATAAGAAGGAGCAAAGGGTATCGATCATCACCGGGAAGAAGATCCTGCTCGCCGGGTCGTCCGGGACCACCCCGGTGTCGGTGCAGAACCTGCTTCCCGTGGAGGTCCAGGTGCGGGTGGTGGCCACGCCGTCGGACGCCAGCCAGCTCTCGGTCGGCAAGTTCACGGACCTGCTCCAGGTGCCGTCGGGGAAGACCGGTACCGTCCGGGTCCCTCTGCATTCGAGCGCCATCACCACCACCACGATGCAGCTACAGTTGCAGACGGAGGACGGGTCGCCGCTGACCTGGACGTCGCAGTCGCTGAGCGTCCAGGCGACGCGGTACGGGCGAGCGCTGCTCGTGCTCATCATCGCGGCGCTCGGGGTGCTCGTACTGACGTCCATAGCGCGGTGGACCCGTCGATGGCGGAACGACGGCAGGAAGAACGCTAAGGCTGACGGCAGATCTGGAGGGACCGGATGAGCAGGCCGACGCGGCCCCCCGGGCCGCCGCCGCCCGACGATGATTCGCAGGCTCCTCCACCGCCAGCGCAGGGCCGGCCGCAGCCCCGGTTCACGCCGCGGCAGCCCGCGCCGTCCGGACCGCCAGGGCCGTCTGGGCCGCCGCGGGAGTCGCATCCCTACCGGCAGCCGTCGCAGGCGCCACCGCCCGCCGCGCAGCCGCCTCCACCGCCACCCCCGGCACCTGCGGCGCCCGCGCAGCCGACCTTCACCCCGCGCCGGGACCCCGGGCGGGATGGCCCTGCACCGCGCGATGGGGCACCGCGCGAGGGTGCACCACGGGATGGAGGACAGCGCGGCGGGCGGCACGGGCCACAGCGCGGCGCTGGCCGGCGCGACAGGGATGACCGGCCGCGGCCCACGTTTACGCCGCGCGAGGGGCACCAGCCGCCGCCAGACGGCAGGCGGGGCGACGACCACCTGGCGGCGCAGACGACGATCATGCCGCCGGTGCCCGCCGGCTACCCGCAGCAGTCCTACACGCAGCCGTTCGCCTATCCGGAGACGGAGCGGCCCGCGCCGCGCCCCGCCAGGCGGGATCGCCGACAGCAGCCGAACGGCGCCGACAACGGCACCCGCATCCTCGAGGCGCCGTCGGCAGGCAAGGCGGCCACCGGCCCGCAGGCGATCATCACCCAGCCGAACCTGGCCAGGTCCAGCCAGGCGATGGCGCTCGGCACGATCGCGTCAAGGGCCACCGGGTACCTGCGTACGTTCGTGCTTCTCGCGGCGATCGGCTCCGCGACGCTCGGCGAGGCGTACAACAACTCCAACACCCTGCCGAACACCGTGTACTACCTGATGCTCGGCGGCATCTTCACCTCTGTCGTGGTCCCGATGCTCGTCAGGGCGGCCAAGGAGGACCCCGACAAGGGCGAGGGGTACGCGGAACGCATCTTCACCCTCGGCGTGGTCGCCCTGCTCGTGGTCACCATAGTCGCGACGCTGCTGGCCGGGCCGCTCGTCGACCTGTACGCGGGGAACATCCGCGACCCGCGCGAGCACAGCGTGATGGTGATCTTCGCGTACTTCTTCATCCCGCAGATCTTCTTCTACGGGATGGACTCGCTGCTCGGCGCGATCCTGAACACAAAGGGCCGGTTCGGCGCCAACATGTGGACGCCGGTCATCAACAACGTCGTCGTGATCCTGGTCGGCGTGATGTACATCGTCACCATCGGCCTGAACAAGACCGCGGACAACATCCCGGAATCCGGCATCCTGCTGCTGGGGATCGGCACCACGCTCGGCATCGTCATCCAGTCGATCTGCTTGTTCCCCATCCTCCGCCGCGCCGGGTTCAGCATGAGGCTGCGCTGGGACCTGCGGCGTTACGAGGTCGCCGAGATCGGCCTGATGGCGGGCTGGATGTTCGGCTACGTCGCGTCGCAAGCGCTCGGCAACCTGGTCGTGCAGCGGGTCGCGAACGCGGCATCGAACTCAGCCGCCCATCCCCCGCCAGGACATCACGCCGTGTTCGGCGTGGGATACGCCGCCTACTCCAATGCCTGGCAGCTGTTCCAGTTGCCCTACGCGATCGTCGGCATCTCGGTGATCAGCGCGCTGCTGCCGCGGATGAGCGGGCATGCCACCGACCGGCGCTACTCGCTGGTCCGCGACGACTTCTCCAAGGGCGTCAGGCTCGCGTCGGTCATCGTGGTCCCGGCGGCCGTGTTCCTCGCGGTACTCGGGCCGCCGCTGTGCATGCTGCTATTCGCCTGGGGCAGCGAGTCGGTGCCGGAGGCACGGTACATCGGCGAGGTGTTCGGCGTGTTCGCGCTCGGCCTGGTGCCGTTCATGCTGACCCAGCTCCAGCTGCGGGTGTTCTACTCGTTCCGCGAGAGCCGGACGCCCGCCATCGTGGGCATCGTGATGCTCCTGATCGGCGTGGTCGGCGACCTGATCGCCCTGTACGCGCTGCCCGCGAAGCACACCGTGATCGGTCTCGCGGTCGCCTACAACCTGGTGACGCTCACCGGCGCGATCATCTCCTGGCCGCTGCTGCTGCGCCGGGTGGGCAGCCTGGACGGCTGGCGGATCACCCGGTCGCTGGTCCGGATGTTCCTCGCCACGCTGCCCGGGCTCGCATTCATTTTCTTGACGACGGTGCTCGTCGCCTCGCATCTGCACCAGGGCCGGGTATACGGCCTGGTGATCACCGTGATCGGCGGTGGCGGCGCGCTGCTGCTCTACGCATTCTGCGCCCGGGTGCTCGGTATCGAGGAATTCCGGACCATGCTCCGCTCCCTTGGCGGCCGATTTGGCCGTTAGACCCGCCGTAGGCATAACGAATGCGTGTCGATGTGGTTACGGTTACGGGTCGGTGAACATCCGCGGGCGGGCGGCGAAAAATGGCACAACTGCGACAACCGGGAGAAGTCGTATGGCACACTCCGCATGCGGGTGTGAGACATTGAACGTACTAGAGCAAAACATTGACTCGGCTCGTCGGCGGGTAGTTGACCGGGTCCCGGTCCAGGACGGTGCCGGACATTAGCATAGAGAGGTACCCGCGTTTGACCCGCTCGGTGATCGTGGATATCCGGGGCTGGAAGGAGGCCGAGAGCGGCCCCACTCTTGGCGCTTACGTATGAGCACGTATACCTCTGAACCCGGAACCCGGCTAGCCGGACGATACCGGCTCGTGGACCAGGTTGCCGCCGGCAGTGGCTGGACCATGTGGAAGGCCATGGACGAGACGCTCGCGCGCCCCGTCTCCGTGTTGACGTTCGCGCCAGGATTCCCGCGTATCCCGCAGGTGGTGACCGCTGCCCGGGCCGCGAGCAGGCTCACCGACCCGCGGCTCGCCCAGGTCTTCGATGTCGAGGACGGCGGGGACCAGGCCTACGTGGTGCTCGAGTGGGTCGGCGGCGAGTCGCTCACCGACATGCTCGCCGACAGCCCGCTTGAGCCAGCCCAGGCCTGTGCCCTGATCGCCGACGCCTCCCGGGCGCTGGCAGGCGCGCACGCCGCCGGGCAAGTCCACCTGCAGCTGACCCCGGACGCGCTGCGCTGGACGCGCGGCAGCGGGGTGAAGATCACCGGCCTGGGCATCGACGCCGCGCTGGCAGGCGACGGCCTGGTCGGCGCCGGGGCGGGCGACCCCACGGTCACCGACACCGTCGACCTGGCGGCGCTCCTCTACGCAGCGCTGACGGGCTACTGGCCCGGCGGGTCGCAGACCTCGCTGCCGCCCGCGCCTGAGTCGGACGGGGTGGTGTGCACGCCCCGGCAGGTCACCGCCGGCGTGGCGCCCGCGATCGACGAGGTCGTCTGCCGGGCGCTGCTGCAGCGCGGCGGGCGGCACGGAGCCCCGATCACGTCTCCCGGGGAGTTCGCTGACGCGCTGTCCGGCGTGGCCCCGCCGGTGCCGCTCCCCGAGCCGGTGCCGCTGGGCCCGGTTGAGCCGCCGCGTTACCCCGGCCCCGACGGCTACGGCGGCTACCCGGGTGGTTATCCCCCGAACCCAGACGATCACAGCAACTGGGCGCTGCCGGAGCGGGGCCGTGGCGGGACTGCTCCCTATCAGGGGCCGTACGCGCCGCAGGGGCCTCGCGGCCCAGGTAACGGCCGCGGCGGGCCTGGCCGCGGTCCCACCGGCCGCGGCGGGGCGAGCCGTGTGGCGATCACCGTGGTCGTGGTGCTCGTGATCGCCGCGCTCGTGGCGACCGCGCTGGTGATCAGCAACAGCCTGCGCAACTCCGGCGGCGGCAAGTCGGGCGGAAACACGCCAACCACGAGGCCCAGTTCCTCGGCCCCGGCGACGGCCGCGGTGCTCAAGCCGGCGGGCGTCAGCACGTTCAACATCTACGGCAACGACAGCGAGGACTCCCAGGACGCGCCACAGGCCATCGACAGCAGCCTGCAGACCGCGTGGGCGACCGACTACTACAAGGGCAGCCCCAACTTCGGCGGCCTGAAGCCGGGCACCGGGCTGCTCCTCGACATGGGCAAGGCAGTCAAGCTCAGCCAGGTGGAGGTGCTGTTCGGCACGCAGTGCTGCACCACCGCCGAGATCTACCTCGGCAACTCCAACACCCCGTCGAAGTCCGCGTTGAACAACTTCACCAAGGTCTCCCCGTCAGCCAAGGTCTCCGGGGATCACGTGTTCACCGCCAATAGCAGCGCCACCGGGCGCTACGTGCTGATCTGGATCACGAGCCTGCCGCCTATGCAGGGCAACTCGAGCCAGTACCAGGCGCTGATCTACAACATCGTGGTCCGCGGAACCGCCACTGGCTCCGGCTGACGGCCGGGGGTCAGCCATGTCGAGGGCTGGCGGGGCCCCTGAGCCGTCAGACGCTGAGCTGCTCCGCAGGCACGTCGCCGGGGACACCACGGCGTTCGGGGTGCTGTTCCTGCGGCACAAGGACCGGCTGTGGGCCGTCGCGCTGCGCACCACCTGCGATCCCGACGACGCGGCCGACGCGCTGCAGGAGGCGATGATCTCCGCGTTCCGGCGCGCGAAAGACTTCCGCGGCGACTCGGCGGTCACCACCTGGCTGCACCGGATCGTGGTCAACGCGGCCCTGGACCGGCTGCGCCGCCGGCCGGCCAGGAGCGTCAGCTGGTCAGGCGATCCTGACGCGCTCGAGTCGATGCTCGCCCAGGACACCCGGGGCGGGCCGTCGCTGGCCGTCCCGTCGCCCAGGGCGGGCGCCGGGCTGCTGCCTGGCGCGCCGGCCGCCGACCAGGCGGACGCCGTCGAGACCAGGCTGGATGTCGCCGCGGCGCTCCGCCTGCTCTCGGCCGAGCAGCGCGCCGCCCTGGTGCTCGTCGACATGCTGGGCTACCCGGTCGCCGAGGTCGCCGTGATCCTCGCGGTGTCCGAGGGGACCGTGAAGAGCCGGTGCGCCAGGGGCAGGGCGCGGCTGCTGCCCTACCTCGCGCATCTGCGCGGGAACCAGACCGCGGCCGGGGCCGTCCAACCTGAAGAGGGAGGAGGCGGATGACCGGCCAGTGGCACCCGGACGCGACGGCGCTCGCCGAGTACCGGGCTGGGCTCACCCGCGGCCGCCGGGCTCGGCGGCTCGCGGCGCACGTCGCGACCTGCGCCAGCTGCGCGACGGCGAACGACCAGCTCGCTGCGGTAACTACGGTGCTGGCGTCGGCGCCGGAACCGGCGATGCCGGACGCCGTCGAGCGCCAGATCATGGCGGCCCTCTCGGCCGAAGCCGCACACAGCACCACTGCACAGGGCACCATGCCCAGCCCCGTCGGCAACGGCTCCGGGCCGCGGCGGCCCGACAGGCGACGGTCCGGCGCGGGTAGCCGCTGGCTGCGGCCGGCCGTGCTGGCGAGCGCCGCGGCCGCGTGCCTGGTGCTGCTCGGCGGCGCGTACGGCATCACGCGGCTGGCGGGCGGGTCCAGCTCGTCGTCCGCCGCCAGCGCCGCGGCGGGAAGCATCGCGGCAGGGGGCGCAGCGGCTGGTTCTGAGTCGTCTGCGCGGGCCGGCGCGGCGGCGCCGGGCACCCACACTCGCCAGGAGCCCGCCAACGCTGACCAGCCGGCGGCCTTTGTCGTTACCTCGAGCGGCACCCGCTACGAGCCGCCGACGCTCGCCGCGCAGGTGCGCGCCGAGCTGGCCAAGCCCGCGAAATCCGGCACGCAGCCGTCGGCATCGCTCGCCGCCTGCGCGCTGCACCTGACGGGGCAGGCGCGGCCCAGCCTGGTCGACTCGGCAACGTATCAAGGCAAGCCCGCTTACGTGATCGCCGTGGCCAACTGGGCGTGGGTGGTGGGACCGGGCTGCACCGCGAGCAACCCCGAGCTGATGGCGTCGGTGGGGCTGTGAGAGTCGCGACGGGACCGTTCAGCAGAAAAATCATGGCTGCGCTGGCAGTCATGGGCGGGCCCGTGCTCGCAGCCTGCTCGGGGCCGCCAGCAGCCAAGCCTCCGCCGGCGCCCGCCTCCTACTACCTGGCGCTCGGTGACTCGCTGGCCCAGGGCGTGCAGCCGGACGCGGCCGGCACCAGCGTCGAGACCCCGCAGGGCTACCCGGACCTGGTGTACGCGACGCTGCGGGCCAGCCATCCTGGGCTCCGCCTGGTCCGCCTCGGGTGCCCGGGCGAGACGACGCTGACGATGATGCACGGCGGAATCTGCCATTACCCCGCCGGCTCGCAGCTCGCCGCCGCCACCGCCTTCCTGCACGCCCATCGCGGCCATGTGTTTCTCGTCACCATCGACATCGGGGCCAACGACCTCGAAGACTGCGGCAGCCAGCCGAACCTCGCCCAGCTCGCCTCCTGCATCACGCAGATCCCGAAGGACACCGCCGACGTCGCGACGATCCTCACCAGCCTGCGGGCCGCGGCGGGACCTGGCGTCCGCATCGTCGGGATGAACTACTACCTTCCCGCGCTCGCTGAATGGCGCAGCGGCCTGCTCGGGCACACGACCGCCGAGCTCAGCGAGAAGTTCGCCGTCGCCTACGACGATCTGCTCAAGCACGCCTACGGGCAGGCGGGGATCGGCGTGGCCGACGTTTTCGGGGCCTTTGAGACCACCAACTTCGGCAACCCGGTCGTGGTGCCAGGCATCGGGTCGCTGCCCCGCAACGTGGCGCGGATCTGCCAGTGGACGTGGGAGTGCGCGCCCCCGCCGCGCGGGCCGAACCAGCACGCCAACGCCGCTGGTTACCGTGTCATCGCCGACGAGATCCTCGCGGCCGCGAAGCTGAGCTGACCGTCCGCGCGGAAGACGGCCTGCGGGAATCTCCGGGCCCTAAGATCGGTTAAGCGGGTTGCAATCTTAAGAAGGGCACACACTAGTGACCGACGTACGTGACGTCATCATCATCGGCTCTGGGCCAGCGGGCTACACGGCGGCCGTTTATGCCGCCAGGGCCAAGCTGAACCCCCTCGTCTTCGAGGGGTCCGTGACCGCCGGCGGTGCGCTGATGCAGACCACCGAGGTGGAGAACTTCCCCGGGTTCCCCGACGGCGTCATGGGACCTGAGCTCATGGACGCCATGCGCAAGCAGGCGGAACGGTTCGGTGCCGAACTGGTGTCCGATGACGTGATTGCGGTCGACCTCACTGCCTCGCCCAAGATTGTGAAGACGGAGACCGACAGCTACCTGGCCAAGTCCGTCATCATCGCGACCGGCTCCAAGTACAAGGAGCTCGACGTCCCTGGCGAGAAGCAGCTCTCCGGCCGCGGTGTGTCCTGGTGCGCGACGTGCGACGGATTCTTCTTCAGGGGGCAGAACATCGTCGTGATCGGCGGCGGTGACTCCGCCCTCGAAGAGGCGACGTTCCTGACGAGGTTCGCCGATTCCGTGACGCTCGTGCACCGGCGTGACACGCTGCGCGCTTCCAAGATCATGCAGGACCGGGCCATGGCGAACCCCAAGATCAAGTTCCTGTGGGACACCCAGGTGCTCTCGATGGAGGGCGAGAACGGCAAGCTCACCGGCGTCCGCGTCAAGAACGTGAAGAGTGGCGAGGAGAAGGTGGTACCGGTCAGCGGCGCGTTCATCGCGATTGGCCACTTGCCGCGCAGCGAGCTGTTCACCGGCCAGCTCCCCACCGACCCCGACGGCTACCTGCTCGTCGAGCAGCCGACCACGCGCACCGCGATCGAAGGCGTCTTCGCCTGCGGTGACGTCGTGGACCGGACCTACCGGCAGGCCGTCACGGCGGCGGGCACCGGCTGTGCGGCCGCGATCGACGCCGAGCGGTGGCTGGCGGAGCACGAGTCTTAAACAAAGCGACAGTTACAAACACGGAAGGTGTGATCAAGGATGGGTGCGACCAAGGTCGTGACCGAAGAGACCTTCGACGCGGAAGTGCTGCAGAGCAGCAAGCCTGTCGTCGTCGACTACTGGGCCGAATGGTGTGGTCCCTGCCGGATGGTCTCGCCGGTTCTCGAGGAGATCGCGAAGGAGCACGCCGACAAGATCGACGTGGTCAAGCTGAACATCGACGAGAACCCGGCGATCTCGCAGCGCTACCAGATCATGGCCATCCCGACCATGTCCGTTTTCCAGAACGGCCAGGTCGTGAAGCAGATCGTCGGCGCCAAGCCGAAGGCGGCGCTGCTTCGCGAGCTCGCCGAGTTCATCTGAGCGATTTATCTCGCCTGAGCGGCGGGCGGGCCTTCGGGCCTGCCCGCCGTTTCGCGTTTGGCTCAGGTGCCGCTGACGGCCGCGGGACTGGGGCGGAGCAGGACGCGCTCTGGCGACATGGAGCCGAGCAGCCGCTCCAGCGCTACTTCCACGTCTTCCCGCCAGGTGAGCGCGGTGCGCAGTTCCATCCTGAGCCTCGGGTGCCTGTGATGTGGGCGAACGGTCTTGAACCCGACCGCGAGCAGGTAGTCGACGGGCAGTACGCAGGCCGGCGCGGTCCATTGCTTGTCGCCAAAGGCCTCGATCGCCTTGACCCCGCGGCGCGTCAGATCCTTGGCCATTCCC
>Ga0335074_10014275_pt1 | contig 11151 bp, 8 predicted proteins | sample Lox_Sample_23_FD_206715 | JGI IMG/M metagenome (GOLD analysis project Ga0335074, IMG submission 206715) | Soil microbial communities from Loxahatchee National Wildlife Refuge, Florida, United States - Lox_Sample_2.3 | ecosystem: Environmental > Terrestrial > Soil > Wetlands | place: USA: Florida... | reverse complement strand
GACGTTGACGCCCCGGCCGCGCACGAGCACGAGGACATCCTGGAGGCGCTGCGCGACGTCCTCGATCCCGAGCTCGGCATCAACGTGGTGGACCTCGGGCTGGTCTACGGAGTCAACGTCGACGCCGACCGGGTTGCCACCATTGACATGACGCTGACCAGCGCCGCCTGCCCGCTCACCGACGTGATCGAGGATCAGGCCCGCGACGCGCTTGAGGGCGTCGTGAACGACTTCCGGATCAACTGGGTCTGGATGCCGCCGTGGGGCCCCGAGCACATCACCGAGGACGGCCGTGAGCAGCTCCGCGCCCTCGGGTTCAATATCTGAACCGCGGGTAAAGCCGGCACGCTGACCGGCTCTGACGCACTTTACGGGGCGCTGTTGACCAAGCTGTGTGCTCCTGGCTGGCGGCGTGCGGCGGCGAAGTGCCGCGATCACGGCCCGCACGTTGGCGCCCGGCGGGCGGGGCGACATATATCACGCAAGCGCTTCCGTTAACGCGGCCGCCGTGTTCCCCAGACCCGGCCGACCGCCAGGTACACGACCCCGCCCAGCGGGATGAAAAGGACGCACCCGAGCCCCCACACCCAGCGCGGCAGGAAACGCACCCGCCCAGCCTCCACCAGCTGGTTCAGGCAGAGACCGAAATAGCCGACCAGCGCCAGGAACCCGGCGATAACCACGAGCGACGCGAGCATAGGCTCTCCGTATCGCTACATTCCCTCCACTTTCAATCTACAGCGTACCGGGGGGCTTGCGGCAAGACCCGGGTCATGCCGCACAATAGCTGGCCGAGGGGCTGGCCAAAAGGGCTGCCGGAGGCTGGCCGTGGCCAGAGCCAGGAGATACGGGGGACGTGACGTGCGCGCGCTGCTGCCGGAGCTGATGACATGAGCCCAATGACCTCCAGTGCGTTCGACCTACCCGACCGCCTGTCCGCCAAGGCCGACCCGACGCTGATCGCCGCCGACGAATGGCACTTCGCGGCCATCGGGGAGAGCCTCGAGCAGTCGATCGCCGACCTGTCCGGCCGCCTCGATGCCAGCCGCAAGGCACCTGGCGGCATCGGCCAGGCGGCGATGGACCGGGACCTTGAGATCCACCGGCTGTCCGCTCGCCTGCGCGCCCTGCGCCGCTTCGGCCTGGACCTCTGCCTTGGCCGCATCGTCAGCGCGGACAGCTCCCGGCCTGTGTACATAGGACGGCTCGGCCTCAGAGATAGCACGGGTCGCCAGCTGCTGCTTGACTGGCGTTCTCCCGCGGCTGAGCCGTTCTTCGGAGCGACTCACGCCAACCCGATGGGCCTTGCGAGCCGCCGCAGGTACCGCTGGACCCGCGGCAGGATCAGTGACTACTGGGATGAGGTCTTCACCCCGGACGGGCTTGACGGGCACGCGGCGCTCGACGATCAGTCTGCCTTCATCGCCAGCCTGGGCAGCAACCGGTCGGCCCGGATGCGAGACGTGCTCGGCACTATCGCGGCCGACCAGGATGCCATTATCCGCGCTGGATCCCGCGGCGCTCTGGTCATCGACGGCGGTCCGGGCACGGGGAAAACCGTCGTCGCCCTGCACCGCACCGCCTATCTCCTCTACTCCGACCCTCGCCTCGGCCATCACCGGGGTGGCGTGCTGTTCGTCGGCCCGCACCAGCCCTATCTGGCCTACATCTCCGACGTGCTGCCCAGCCTCGGGGAGGAGGGCGTGCAGACCCGCACCCTGCGGGACCTCGTCCCGGAGGGCGCCACGGCAGCGATCGAGACCGACCCGGACGTGGCCCGGCTGAAGTCGTCCGCAGACCTGATGAAGGCGATCGACGCGGCCGTCAGGTTCTACGAGCGGCCGCCCGCCAGGCCCATGACGGTGCAGACCCACTGGTCTGACATCTACCTCAGTGCCGACGACTGGGCCGAGGCGTTCGAGGCAGCGGAACCCGGTACTCCGCACAACCAGGCGCGCTATCAGATCTGGGAGGAACTGCTCACGATCCTGATCGGCAAGCATGACGACGAGAACGTCCCGGAGCGGCAACTGCGCGGATCGCTGCTGCGGAACGAGGAGCTGCGCACGACGTTCAGCAGGGCGTGGCCGCTGCTCGAACCGGCCGACATCGTCGGGGACCTGTGGTCGGTACCCGCCTACCTCCGCAAGTGCGCGCCCTGGCTCAGCCTCGACGAGATACGGAAACTACAGCGCCCGGACGCTCAGGCCTGGACGATGTCCGACCTGCCGCTGCTGGACGCCGCCCGGCACCGGCTCGGCGACCCGCGGGAAGCACAGCACAAGCGGGCGCGCGATGCCGCCGCCGCGGCCCGGCGGGAGCAGCTGGCCAGGGTCGTGGACGAGCTCATCGAAGTGGCCGACGACGAGTACGGCGTCGGCCTGGTGACGATGCTGCGCGGCGAGGACTTCGAGGACGCCCTGGTCGACGAGGCCGCACTGCCCGGCACCGACCCGGACCAGCTCGCCGGCCCGTTCGCGCACATCGTCGTGGACGAGGCGCAGGAACTGACCGACGCGGAGTGGCAGATGCTGCTGCTCCGCTGCCCATCCCGGAGCTTCACCATTGCCGGGGACCGCGCCCAGGCCAGGCACGGGTTCACCGAGTCATGGCGGGAACGGCTCAAGCGGGTCGGGTTCGACCAGATCAACCTGGCCTCGCTCAGCATCAACTACCGGACGCCGGCAGAGGTCATGGCAGAGGCCGAGCCAGTCATCCGGGCCGTTCTCCCGGACGCCAACGTGCCGGTCTCCGTCCGCAGCGCCGGCGTCCCTGTCGTACGCGGACCGGTTTCGGATCTAGGCCCGGTCCTTGACGCATGGCTCACCGCGCATGCTGAGGGCGAAGGGATCGCCTGCGTCATCGGCGGTCCCGGGCTCGCGGGGAACGCCCGCGTCCGGTCGCTGACCCCGGAACTGGCCAAAGGCCTCGAGTTCGACCTGGTCGTCCTCATCGACCCCGAGACGTTCGGCGAGGGGATCGAGGGGGCGGTCGATCGCTATGTCGCTATGACCCGGGCCACCCAGCAGCTCGTCATCCTCACCGGCTCCCGGAGCCCTGCGAGCACTTAGACTGCCGCCATGCGCGTGGTCGTCATCGGAGCCGGGGTCGGCGGTCTCACCCTCGCGCTCCTGCTCCGTCAGCGTGGCATCGAGGCCGACGTCCTTGAGCGTTCGCCCGAGCTCCGTGAAGTGGGCGCCGCCGTTTCGCTCAGCGCCAACGGCACCCGTGTGCTCCGCCACCTCGGCCTCGACGGAAAGCTGGCCGCGATCTCGCTGGAGCCCGCCGCGGTCATCCACCGGGACGGCCGGGACGGACGTGTGATCGCGGTGACCAAGGACCCCGGCTGGTACCGCGACCGGTTCGGCGCCCCCATGTACAGCGTGGCCAGGAACGCGCTGCAGCGCCTGCTCGCCGGCGCTCTCGGCACCAGGCGGCTGCACCTGGGCAGCGCTGTCGATGCGCTGCGGGAGGGGACAGGCGGCGTCCAGGTACTGTGCGCGTCTGGTGCCGTGTTCGACGCAGACGTGGTGGTAGGAGCTGATGGTGTTCATTCGATGATCCGTGACTGGGTCAGCGGCGGCTCCGGACCCGTCTACTCCGGCGCATCGGGGTTCCGCGGGCTGGTGCCCGTCGATCGGGTGCCGCTGCTGCCCGACCCTGACGCGGCACAGGTGTGGATGGGACCGGGCGCGCACGTGGTGACTTACCCGGTTCCGGTCGATGACGTCCCGATGATCAACTTCCTCGCGGTGGCGGACGAGCCTGCCCAGTGGACCGCGCCGGCCTGGACGCAGGACGCCGGGCCGGGCTCGCTCCTGACGAGGTTCGCCGGATGGCATCCCTCGCTGCTGGATCTGCTCGACGCCGTCCCGCAGTCACCGCGCTGGGCACTGTTCGCGTCCCGGCCGCTGGTCCGGTGGAGCTGCGGGCGGGTCACGCTGCTCGGCGACGCCGCGCACGCGATGCTGCCGCACTACGGGCAGGGGGCGAACCAGTCCATCGAGGACGCCGCGGTGCTGACCGGGGAGCTGGACGCGGTGCTGGACAAGGGCACCGACCCGGCGGACGCCTTGCGCGGGTACCAGCGAAGGCGCCTGGCACGGACCCGCAAGCTGCAGAAGCTCTCCTGGGACGCGTCCGCCGAACTGCACCTGCCGGACGGGCCCGCCGCGCGCCGGCGCGATGCCGGCCTGCACGACCTTGTCGATCGCATGGCCTGGATTCACGCTTATGACGCGCTTGCCCGGTAACGGAATCCTGTCCGGTGACCGGTCCGCGTGACTGGCCGTGATAACGGCTTCGGTGCGCTGCCGGTCAGCCGCCGGTAAAACTCCGGCGTGATCTTCCCATCGCGCAGCAGGCGGTCAGACACTTCCTTGAGCCGTATCTCGGACGCCGCCCGCTCGGCAGCCGCCTCCTGCGGGTACTCGGCCTCGTACTCCGCCTCCGAGACCGCCTCCTCGGCCTCCTCGACCCGTTCCCACGCCCGGTAGGCGGCGTCATCGAGCTGCCTGGCGCGCTCCTGCCAGGTGCGCTCCAGCTCGGTGTCGCCCGCGGCCCGAGCCAGCCACACCTCGGTCTCTGCTTCGTCGAGATCCCGGTCCAGGCTTTCGCAGTCCCACCTGGCCCGCTCGGCCCGCCTGCGCAGCTCCTCGATCGTCACGACCTTCCCCTCTCCGGCTGGTATCGCTGCCTTGTTCGAGTCTAGCGTCGGCTGCTACCGCACGAGCTGTCCGACACGCCCACGTGCGATATCTGGTTGCCGGGAATCGCGGTGGACGCGGCGATCGCCTCGGGGTGAGTTCTGTCGTGCATGGGCGGGAGTGGCGGAGTAAAGTTGCCGGTGGTGGTGTCGGCCGCACCCGGGTCCGCGGGCAGAGCTTCAAGCTCACCGGTTTCGTTTGACTACATGCGCTGGCATGTCTTTCCCAGCCCGATGAACGCGGACCCGCGGGCGCCGAGGAAGGACTGCCGTGTCCGATCTGCCAGGGGCCGCTGCCCACGATGAGTTCCGTAACCTCCCGGACCGGCCGAGCCTGCGCCACCTCAAGCTCGAGGCGAAGCGACGGCTGGCCGCGGGAGAGTTCACCACTCTTCACGATGCTCAGCTGACCGTCGCCCGCGAGCACGGGATGAGCAGCTGGGCCGCGCTCAAACAGCACATCATCGTCGCCGAGGCCGAAGCCGGCCACGCGCTCGCGCAGGTACGCTGGCTCTTCGGCCGCTACGCCGAGGCCGACGCGCCGGGATGGACCCCACCGTCCCACGACGAGCTCAGCGAACACTGCACCGAGCACATGCTGGGCTTCGCGTCGCCTGAGACGATAGCCAAGGTCCTGGGTGGCCTAGCGGACAGGCTGCGCCAGGACCTGGTCGTCATCGACGCCGGCCCGTCCCGGCTGAGCGCGGAGGCTGGGGGCCTGCGGGTGGAGGCCGCCGTCGAGCCGGAGGCCCCGCACCGGCTCGACGTCTTGCGTGTGTTCTTCCCGGACGACGTGACCGTGACCGACGCGCGGGTCGCCCGGCCGCCGTCCGCGGTCTCCGGGCCGGTGCCCGAGCAGGTGCCCGGCCTCATCGAGGGCTCCTTCGCGAAGTTCGGCCTGGTCGGACTGATGGCTGCGGGTAACTGGGACAGCGGGCCCGCCGCCGAGGCGTGGACGTGCTCACGCGGCTGGGCCGACCTTGAGCGGAACGTGCCGTTGGCACCCGGTCACCGTTTCCCGGCCGGCGAGATCACCGCGCTCGTCACGTCTACGGCCGTGCTGTGCCTGGTGGCGGAGGGCGTTGTCGCGTTCGACGACCCGGTCAACGGGCACCTGCGATCGCTGCGGCTGGCCGATGACAGCATCACCGTGCGGGAACTGCTCGCGAACACGGGCGGCGTCGACAGCCCGCCGTCGCTGTCGCTGTGGGCCGACTCGGTGGCGGATGCCGCCGACGTGCTCGGGCCCGTTGTCGGCTGCTCGGGCCCGCGCGGCGAGTTCGTTTTCAGCAACGGCGGCTACGCGGTCCTCGGGCAGCTCATCACTGACCTCACCGGTACCCCGTTCGCACAGGCAGCGACCCGGCTCGTACTGGAACCGCTCGGCATGGCCGACTCGTGGTTCCCCGCCGAAGCCCCGGTCTCGCAGCGAGCGTCGTGCGGCTACCGGCTCACGGAGGAGGGCTCGCTCGTGCGCGAGCCACCGCGGGTATTCGCGCTCCAGAGCGCGGGCGGGCTCTGGTCGACCGGGCCGGACCTGGTCCGCTTCGGATCCGGCTGGAGGACGCTGCTGCCCGGGGAACTCGCCGGGCAGGCGCTGCGCCCGCAGGTCCAGCGGCGTGACGCGGCGGAGGAGACCGGGCTCGGCTGGGGCCTGAGACGCGCGATGGATGCCGCCGGCCAGGCCGGGGCCGGGCCGGGATTCGCGGCCTCGCTGATCATGCGTATGAGCACGGGCCGCACCATCGTCGTGCTGACCAACCGGCTGTTCACCGTCCTGGCGCTGAACGTCGAGCTGATCCGCTCGGCCGCCTGAGCGTCGGCGCGCGGCGAGCGTGACTGCGCTAGGCGACGAGGTCACGATCATGGCGCGACGCGCACACCGGCAGTCACAGGGGTTTGTGCCCCCCGTCCCCTTCCCGTAAGGAGGTTCGTGGCGCACGAAACCCCCTCGGGCGGCTCAGGCGCACATTTCGGGATGATAATGCTCCCCGGGGCAGGCTGATCACGCAGCCGCCGCCGGCCGGCAGCCGCCGTACCGGCGCAGAACGGACGTCCAGCGGCCGTTTCCGATTATCGTGTGTACTTGCACCCCCGATCAGGGGTGCAAGTACACACGATCATTCGCATAGCCTCTCCTGGCGGTACCAGATGCGGTCAATCCGCGTGGCGAGCCCGGCGGCCTCTTGCAGTTACCATCCCGTTATTTGGGCCAGAGCCCTTCGGGCGGGGATATAAAACGGCTCGGCGTGCAACAGTCTTAGGCGGTGCGTAATGAAGAAACCGGCAGCTGGCGGCGGCCGCTGGGTAGAGGTACAGCCGGATCGTTTCCCCGCGTGGGTCCGTGAGTTCGGCCGCCGTCACGGAGGTGCCTGGCCGCCGGAGATGGACGGGGCGGGCGTCGTGATCACCGTACGTGCCGCGGACGGATCGGTCGCGGAATGCCATCCCCCGTTTCCGCCCATGGGAACGATAACAGCAAGAAGCTTGGCTGAAGCGGAGGACCGTGAGCCTGGGACGGAGGACCGTGAGGCTGGGGCGGACGACGGTGCCTGGGCGGAGCGGGTCGCCGCGCACGCGCTGGCCGAGCGTACGGTTGGCGTGCTGCTGGCCCGCCTTGGCGGCTTCGCCGTCGGCGTGTTCGCCGGCTCCCCGCCGTGCTTGACGGCGTCCAAGACCGGTAGCCGCCCGGTGCACGGCCGGAGCGCGGCGGGCGGCTGGTCGCAGCAGCGTTTCGCCCGGCGCAGGGAGAAGCAGGCCAGTGAGGCCATGCAGGCCGCCGCTGATGCCGCCGCGAACATCTTCAGCCGGGCGCGCCTGGACGCCGTCGTCCTCGGCGGCGACCGTCGTGCGATCGCCGCCCTGGCCGGTGACCCGCGGCTGAAGGACTGCCTGGACAAGGCGGCCGGCCGGTTCCTCACCGTCCCCGACCCGAGGCTCGCCGTCCTGCGCGACGCCCCGCGGATGTTTCTCGCCATCAGGATCCGGGTCATAGAGCCGGAAACCCAGTCGCCCTAGCCCGCCGCCACCACGTAGAATGGCTTGCGTGATGCTCACAACGGACTGAGGACACCCGGCAGGGGAGCAGTGTGTCCATTTCCGTCCGTCGTAGGAGCAGGGAACCATGATCGTAGCCACCGATATCGAACTGCGCGCTGGCGCGCGCCTGCTGCTGGAAGCGGCGTCCTTTCAGGTCGCCCCCGGTGACCGCATCGGCCTGGTAGGCCGCAACGGGGCGGGCAAGACCACGCTCGCCAAGGTGCTGTCCGGCGAGGTGCAGCCCGCCGCCGGCGGCGTCCGGCGTTCCGGCTCGGTCGGGTACCTGCCGCAAGATCCCAGGACCGGCGACCTGGACACGCTGGCGATCGACCGCGTGCTGTCCGCCCGGGGCCTGGACATGCTCCGCGCCCAGCTCCGCGCCGCCGAGACCCAGATGATCAACGGCGACGAGAAGGCGATCAAGGCCTACGGCGCCCTCACCGACCGTCTCGCCGTCCTGGGCGGCTACGCGGCCGAGTCGCAGGCGGCCGCGCTCACCGCGAGCCTCGGCCTACCCGACCGGGTGCTGCACCAGCCACTGCGGACCCTTTCCGGAGGCCAGCGTCGGCGCGTCGAGCTGAGCAGGATCCTGTTCGGCGATTCGGGCACAATGCTCCTGGACGAGCCGACGAACCACCTGGACGCCGACTCGGTCGCCTGGCTCCGCGATCATCTCAAGAATTACCGGGGCGGCCTTGTCGTGATCAGCCACGACGTGGACCTGCTCGCGGATGTGGTGAATAAGGTCTTCTACCTGGACGCTAACCGCACCACCCTGGACATCTATAACCTCGGCTGGAAGGCGTACCTGGCCCAGCGCGAGACCGACGAGCGCCGCCGCAAACGGGAGCGGGTCAACGCCGAACGACAGGCCTCCGCGCTGCAGCAGCAGGCGGACAAGATGCGCGCCAAGGCAACCAAGGCCCAGGCCGCTAAGAACATGCAGCGCAGGGCCGAACGCATGCTGGCCGGCGTGGAGGCCGAGCGGCAGAAGGACCGCGTGGCCAGGCTGCGGTTCCCGGTTCCGGCCTCATGCGGCCGCACCCCGCTCATGGCGGAGGGCCTGTCCAAGTCGTACGGCTCGCTAGAGGTCTTCACCGACGTGAACGTCGCCGTTGACCGGGGCAGCAGGGTCGTCATCCTCGGTCTCAACGGTGCCGGCAAGACCACCTTGCTCAGGCTCCTGGCCGGCGTCGAACAGCCGGATACCGGAAAAGTCACTGCTGGACATGGGCTAAAGCTCGGATATTACGCCCAGGAGCATGAGACGCTGGAAACCGAGCGCTCAGTTCTGGAACACATGCGTACCGCGGCGCCGGACCTTATCGATTCCGAGCATCGCAAGGTACTGGGTTCATTCCTGTTCTCCGGTGATGACGTGGAAAAGCCCGCCGGCGTCCTGTCCGGTGGCGAGAAAACCCGCCTCGCCCTCGCGCTTCTGGTCGTGTCCGGCGCGAACGTGCTGCTTCTCGACGAGCCGACAAACAACCTGGATCCAGCGAGCCGGGAAGAAATCCTCGCCGCTCTCAGGGGTTTCAAAGGCGCCATAGTCCTCGTCACTCACGATGAAGGCGCGGTCGAGGCACTTTCGCCGCAGCGCGTTATCGTCCTCCCCGACGGAGTGGAAGACGCCTGGAGCGAGGACTTCGCCGACCTAGTGGCGCTTGCATAACCATCTCTTGCAAGTGCCGGCGATAAAGATACGCGATCAATTGCTGGCATCTGGGTGGCCAATCAGGCGCCTATGCCTGATCATTACGGGTGGGGAGGTAACGCAGTGGTGGCTCCAGCTAACGGGAGGTACATGTGGCCCAGGCCCTCAAGAAAGGTACGCGCGTTATCGGCGTTGATCGCAGCAGGCTAGGAACGCTTCTCGGCAAGAGATACGATTCTGGTGAGAGCATCCGCTCGCTCGCGGCATCGACCGGGCGCTCGTACGGCTTCGTGCACCGGCTCCTCACGGAGTCGGGGGTCGAATTGCGGAGGCGTGGAGGCGCTACCCGCAGTCATCCCGCTCGCAGCAGCAAGGGCGGTGCGAAGAGCGGTTTCGCCAAGAGCAAGGCATCGCGCTAACCGCAGGTCAACTGCCGGCCTGCAATGGCGCAGGACACCCCGCCCGGCAGACCACCCGCGGTTCGCCAGAAGCTTACGGAGGATCAGGGACGAAAAGTCCCCTGCGTCGAGTTAAATCAGAACATGTACGCACGGGGTCACGTGATGATGGGCTTCCGCATGGATCCCTCCGTCACCAAGCAGAAGCTCAAGCCCGGCACGGTCAAGCGGATCGCGGGCTACGCCAAGCCATACCGGTGGCTGCTCGCCGCCTTCCTGCTCGCCACGTCGGTGGACGCGATCATCACCGTCGTCAACCCGCTGTTGCTCCGCGACGTCATCGACAAGGGCATCCTGGCACGGGACGACACGGTCGTGGTCACGCTGGCGGCGGTCGTAGCCGGGGTCGCCCTGTTCGACGCCGGGCTCGGCTTCGCCATCCGCTGGTTCTCCGCCCGGGTAGGGGAGAACCTGATCTATGACCTGCGTACCCAGGTCTTCGGTCACGTGCAGAAGCAGCCGATCGCGTTCTTCACCCGGGCGCAGACCGGCTCCCTGGTCAGCCGCCTCGACGGTGACGTGGTCGGCGCGCAGCAGGCGATCACCAGCACGCTGTCGGGCGTCGTCTCGAACATCTTGTCCCTGATCGTCATCCTGATCACGCTGTTCTACCTGTCCTGGCTGGTCAGCGTTATCGCGCTGGTGCTGATCCCGCTGTTCATCCTGCCCGCCAAACTGGTCGGCCGCCGGATGCAGCGGCTCACCAGGGAGAGCATGCAGCTCAACGCCGAGATGGGCTCCATGATGACCGAGCGGTTCAACGTGGCCGGCGCGATGCTGGTCAAGCTGTTCGGCCGCCCGGAGGACGAGACGGCGAAGTTCGCGCGCAACGCCGCCAGCGTCCGTGACATCGGCGTGGTCACCGCCATGTACGGACAGGTGTTCTTCGTCGCGCTGACCATGCTCACCTCGCTCATCACCGCCGTCGTGTACGGCGTTGGCGGCTCGCTGGTCATCCACGGCGCGTTCCAGATCGGCACGCTGGTCGCGCTCACCGCCTTGCTCGCCCGGGTCTACGGCCCGATCACCAGCCTCACCAACGTGCAGATCAATGTGATGACCGCGCTGGTCAGCTTCGACCGCGTCTTCGAGGTGCTCGACCTCAAGCCGCTGATCGAGGAGAAGCCGGGTGCCGTCCCGTTGCCGCGCGCGGAAGGCGATACGGCTCCGGACATCACGTTCGACGACGTCTCGTTCCGCTACCCGCTGGCCAGTGAGGTATCGCTGGCCAGCCTGGAGTCCATCGCCCTGCCCGCGCCCGAGCGCTCCGACCAGGTCGCCGGCGTGCTGCACCA
>Ga0335074_10014272_pt1 | contig 11151 bp, 7 predicted proteins | sample Lox_Sample_23_FD_206715 | JGI IMG/M metagenome (GOLD analysis project Ga0335074, IMG submission 206715) | Soil microbial communities from Loxahatchee National Wildlife Refuge, Florida, United States - Lox_Sample_2.3 | ecosystem: Environmental > Terrestrial > Soil > Wetlands | place: USA: Florida... | reverse complement strand
TTGGTAGCAGAACCGCGAGGTCTTCTCGGACGCTCGTCCTGCAATAACGTTGCCAGCATTCACTGGGCAGTACGTTACTGTGAAGTCGGGAAGTAAGGCGACACTGCCCACGGCCGTCATGGCGGGCGCAGGCCCGCCATCCACGACTACGCTGCTGGCAACAAGAAAAGTCGTGGATGGCCGGCCTGCGCCGGACATGACGGGTATGGCAACTGTCGCCCGACTTGCCGACTGCTGAGTAATTTGGGGTTCTTCGCTGTTTGGTGCGGGTCAACAGGCCGGCAAGCGGTCGCAGACGGCGCGGACATCGCGGCCAATCGCGAATGACGCTGTGCTCGCCCCCATCAAGAACGCTTCGCGCCGCTCCGCGGTGGCCTTCGGCCATGCCCGAGGGCGGCTGTGCCGCTGCGTCGCGACCGGGCATTAGGAAGAACCAAATTTCAGCAAGCGGATAACGCCATCATAATATATGGTTAACGCTGTTTTATTTCTATCTTAACGGGCGTGATGCAAAAGCGAGCATGGTGCCGGAGCTTTGTCAAACGTTGTGTAATCTACGAACCTTATAGGCCGTTGCGCGAGCTGAGCGCATGGAAGTTACTTGACGAATGCCAATCGCCATACCTACGTATGCGCCGGTTTCGTTTGAGGGAAGCGGACTGGCATGGCTGGTAGTTTGGCGGCCCGGCGGCACTATGGCCGGCATCGCCCCAAAGCCAGGCTGATAAACTGGACGCACGGCTTGATCAACCGGTGCGTGATGGTCGCAGACGGCACCGTGCTTCTTGCCGCAGGTGGTATCGCCTGGCTGTTTCTTGCTGCGAGTCCGCGGCCCCTGACCTGGCTCCAGTCGCTGACTGTCGCGCTGGTTATGACGATCTCCTTCGTCTGGGTTATGCGCTGGCTCAATCTTTATCGGGTTGAACGTTACAGCCGCATCCTGCGGTCATTGCTCGAGGTCGCCTGTGGGTTTGTCCCAGCGGCGATAGCCGGCGGCGTGATTCTGGCCGCATTCGCGCCACGGATCTGGAGCCAGTGCGACTGGATCGTGAGCTGGTTTCTCTTCATCTTCGTTGGCTTGCTTCTTGAGCGGCAGGTAGCGCGCCTTCTTCTGACTATAGTGCGGCAACGAGGGCTGCTGCGGCGCCGCGTGGTGGTGGTCGGCGCCGGACCAAAATGCGACGAAATCGTCCAGCGGCTGCGGCAGCCCAGATTTTCCTGCGACCATCATTTGGTCGGCGTATTTGATCCGCAATTCAATCGCAGCTGGCGTGGTGACGGCGGCAGCACGCCCGATCCCAGTAGGGTCCCCGACCTCGTGTACTACGCACAGAACTATGCAATCGACCTGGTCGTCATCGCGGTTTCATGGGATCGCTCCTCGGAATTGTTCGACCTGATCCGCGGCTTGCAGTGGATCTCCGCCGACGTCGTTGTCCCGTTCGAAACTGCAGGTCTGCGGCCACAATTTGTGCCGCCGATGCGATTCATCGGTTCGCCCACTCTTCAGGTGATGCACCGCCCGTTCCGGGGCAGCCAAGCCTTGGTCAAAACCATCGAGGACTATACAGTCGCCGTCGCCGCTCTGATCGTCGCATCCCCCTGGATGTTGTTGGCGGCACTCGCCATCCGATTTACCGATGGAACGCCGGTCCTGTTCCGCCAGCCCCGCAGCGGCTTCAACAATAAGGAGTTCCTGATCTACAAGTTCCGTACCATGTCCATCGACAACTCCGATGATGGCTCGCGCGGCACGATGCGTGGCAACCAACGCATTACGCGGGTGGGCCGGTTCCTTCGCAGCACCTCTATTGACGAGTTGCCTCAATTGTTCAACGTGCTGCGCGGAGACATGTCGATCGTCGGGCCCCGGCCGCATGTGCCCAATATGTTGGTCGAAGGTGGTGTGTATTCCGAAGTGGTCCGACAGTACGCGGCCCGCCACCGAATCAAACCCGGCATCACCGGGTGGGCGCAGATCAACGGCATGCGTGGTGGCATTGACACGATGGACAAGGCCAACCGCGGCGCCGACCTCGATCTGTACTATGTCGCGAACTGGTCCCTGCGCCTGGACATCACGATCATGCTGAAGACACTGTTTCGCGGCATGGCAGGGCGCAACGTTTTCTGATCGATGGGGCATAACCGGGTGAGGCCAGCCGCTATCGGTGTCCTGTATGCTTTGCTTGCCGCGGTGCTGATTGGCGCGCCTGCATACAGTGCCACCATTCCGCCGCATAGCATCGTTGTTTACGATGACAGTTGGGATGAACCGGCTCTAACATCCGCCGCCGCCAGTCCGCTTGCGAGCCTGCCCGATTACATCACTATCGTTGATTTGGCGTTCGTGCGTCCCGATCTGGTGTATCCAGGACAGCTGGATCTGTCGCATACCGGTCTCGAGTATCGGTTCACCGGCAACGTGCTGCGCGATGCCATCGCCATGCTGAAGGCGCGTCGGCCGGATGCGAAGGTTCTGGTCAGCGTCGGTGGCGCGGCATACAGAAACTGGCGAGCGCTGAATGAAACGGCGGTCGCCAAACTGGTCCATGACCTGGGCGCCGATGGAGCGGATATAGATTTCGAGCCGAGCCATCCTGATTGTGGTACTTCCACCAGCGGTAGCCGGTACTGTGCCACCGATCCAGTTTGGCCAATGCTGGTGCAGCGCTTCCGGACGGTGCTGCCTCGCCCCGCCATCTTGACTGCCGCAGTGTGGAGTGTCGGTGCCTATGGTGAAGGTGTTTTCAAGGACGCCGAACCAAGCAGCCACTATACTGGACTGATGCTGAGATTCCTGCGCTCTCCCGTTGCGGCAGAACTCGATATGCTTTCAATCGATGCCTACGACGCGGGGCCGGAGTTTGACCCGACGCAAGCGTTCCGTGCCTATCGTGCGGTGTGGGCCGGACCGCTGGCGCTTGGTCTTGCTGTCGCACGCCGCGGCGGATCGGGGCCGTTCTATTCGGAAGCCGACGCCGAATTGCTGGCACGTCAGGTATCCCGCGATCCGGAAGGTGCAATGATGGTCTATCCGTTGCTCGCGGAGCCAGAGGGCGCACGAAGTGACACCCTCCCCAACGGGCGCGGACTGGCCAGCTCGATCTGTCGCGGCATGGGTCTGCGCGGCTGCGCTACAACCGAGCCGTAGGTTGGAGCGGCTCTCGAGGCGTATGCCAGGTAATAGCTGAGCGCCATGATGACCATGAGTTCGCCGGGAATGAATACGACCGAATACACTGAGGAGACGATAATCAGATAGACGACGTAGTCCACGAATGCCTGTGAGAGCGCATCATCCCGCCGGCTGCAGCGCGACGCCATGCGCAGTGCTGCAAGGTGGACCAGAAACACAAGGGATACGCCTATCGCACCATATTCGAACAATACCCCGAGCCAACCGATATCCGACAGGAAGAACATACGGTTGCCAAAGAGCTGCGCCAGTGTAACGTTGCCATAACGAGTGGTGGCGCCCACACCAACCAGCCATCGCCATGGGTCGGCGGTAACATAGGTCCAGGCCGTAGCCACCGACACCTGCCGCACCGCCAACGAGCCGCCGAGTGAGCGCACATCAGCCGTGCTTTGGAACCAGCTTATGGCATAGAGCGCAGCGATGCCGCCGCCCAACGCCAGAATTGCCAGTGCTAATGGACGCCAGCGGCCGGCGCTCAGCGTGCCGCCGACTATGACCGCAACAGCCCCACCCCCGATCGCCGCCCGTTCCTTGTAGATCATGAACTGGAGTGTGAAGCAGGCGACGATTGCAAGCAGCTTCCAGATGCGGGGTTGTATCCAGAAAGAGCGATTTAGGTAGAAGACCAGAAGCATGCCAAAGAACATCGGGATATACAGGTGGTAACCCCGTTCTGGGTCATACATGAACAGTTTCGTAGCCGCATCGCCGCCGCCGTAGACGCTAGCGGGGACAATAAGCCAAAGAGCCAGCATGATGGCATAGGTGACCGCGCCCAATGTGAGGATGACGCGGCGCAAGGAGTCCGTCGGTAGCTGCAGCAGGACGAGCATGCCCGCGAGCGCAAAGCTGAAGGTAAATGGCCACACCTTTATCGTGGTCGCCAGCGCCGCAACGAAGTCGTTACCGAGCTGGATGATGCCGACCAATGGCGTCACGCCAATGACCCAAACAAGCGTGATGGTCTGCAGAATCTTGAACGGCATGTGCAGACGCGTGAAGCCCCAGAGGAAAAGTGGCAGCATCAGGAACGGCCAGACTTTTGACAGGAAATAGAGCGGTGGGACGTCCACCATGTATTGAAAGCATTGCGCAAACATCGGTAGAGCCGCGAGGGCGGTCCAAACCCGCCAGTTGGCCCACGGCGATGTCGCGCTTATTGGGGTCAGAGGCATACCATTGCCGGAACAACCCGCCGGGATTGCGCGGGCCCCGGCCCCGAACTGCAGTGTGCCTGGCATTAGCCGGACCCGCGCCGTTGATGCGAGGCCAGGCTTGGGGTCACACGGTATGTCCATGCGATCCAAAGGACAGGCAAGGACTCAACGAACACGCGGCGCAGATGGCGCCGCGGATTCTGCGCCAGACGGTACGCCCACTCCAAATGCGCGCGTTGAAAGATTTCAGGTGCTCTGCGCACCACGCCGGTGACAAAATGCAGCGAGCTGCCGATACACAAGGCTGTTCCGACGGCGCCGCCGCGTTCAAGTGTGCGACACGCCACCATTTCCGACTGCGGTGCGCCGACCGCCAGGAAAACATAGCGCGCCGGATGAGCCAGGATGAACTCGACGCAACGCTCGATTTCTACCGGATTGTTGTAGAACCCCATCGGCGGATTGTGGCGGGCCAGCGTACTCAAGCCGAACTGCGACCGCAACCGGCACTCTACCTCGTCACTGCCGCCAATCACAGTGATAGCGTCATTCGATCGGATGTACTCGCGGAAGAGCAGTGCGGTCAGGTCGCTGCCGGCGGCTTTGGGCAATGGCTGACCGAACCAGCGTGCGGACAGCAGGGAGAGAATACTGCTGTCGTTCACCACCAGCCATCCTCTGTCGTGGGCGGTTAAGAAACGGCGATCGCCAGCTGCCGTGCGGACGACGTGCTGGGCATTGGGTGTGGTGACAAAGACGAACGGCGCATTCGGCGAACGGGCGACGACACGCTCCGCTGTCTCGCGTAGCGTCAGTGGCGTAAATGGGATGCCGAGGAACCAGCGCCGCAGTCGTGCATGGTCCGGTGCGACGGCAGATGGCTCGTCAACTGCCACGTCATTCTCGCGTCCAGTTACATCCATCGCATGAGCCAACTTGGAACATAGTATTTGCGCCCAACGAAAATGAAGCCCAGCATGTTCCCACCAGCGGTCACGATTGTATCGCGCAGCCTTTGTGCCACTGGCCCGCGGGTCTTTTCTGCCAGGAGGATGGCCACGCTCGCATCGACCATCGTCGCAAGGCGGTTCACGGCGGTTCCAGAGAACTCGGCCGGCGCTATCAACAGCAGAAGACTGAACTGCCGGCGGAGTTCGTCGAGCGCGGCGCGGGTCCGCGAGATCGATGCATGCCAGTCATTCAGAACGGATTGTGTGGCGTCCTGGCTGACCCATAACCGCGGCACCTGCGTACTCACGATACGGAGGGGCAGGGCACGCATGGCCGGGTTCAGGTCCGGGAGAGTGCCCAGGGCGGTCGCATAACTTGTGCCGTCGCCTTCCAGGTCCACGATCAGCGTATCGCGTTCGAATCCGTGCGCCATTTCCAACGCCAGCGCGCGCACTACGTCGGCTCGGTGATCGCCGGGCGACAGTCCCATGATCTGTAGGGAGCTCAAAGGCCGGCCATCGACGGTTGCCTCCTGCAACAGCGCTCCGAGGCGGCCAATCGCGGCATGACGCTGTAGCTCGCGCACATTGACCGCGCTGTCCAGCGCGGCGAGCACTGGCAAGCCCAACTCCCGCTCGGCTTCCGCTGGCACGATATAGACCCGTCGAAGCATGGTCGCGATCGCGATCGTCGCGATCCCCAGGAGCAAACCCAGAAAAACGCCGCCGAGGATGTAGGAGACCGTCAGGCTTCGGCCGATCACGGGCGCGCTTGCAGGCTGTACGACGCGCAAGCTGGCGTTCGGATCGCTGCTGAGCCGGTCCTGCAGCAAGGCGGCTGGCTGCTTCTGCGCAAGCTGCCGATAGATGCCCTCGCTGACGTCGCGGGAGAGTTGCAAGCCATGGAGCTGCCCTTCAGCTTCCCGCAACGAAGCAACCCGTTGCTCCGCCTGCTTGTATTGGGTGTCGAGCTCCACCAGTTGCTGGTTCAGCGCCTTATCTTCCACTTGCAGAGACGCAAGCCGGTTCCTGAGCAGGTCGATCGCCGGATTGCGGATCTTACGTTCGCTGAAATACAGGTTGCCGGCCTTGGCGCCCATCTCGCTGCGGGCGGTGGCAATTTTCTTGTCCACTTCCGCGATCTGCGGCCAGTCCCGGTTGAACTGGCTGGTCAGATACGTACGCTGTTGCTCTAACCGAACCAGTGTGTTGCGCGCCTCGTCATTGCCGGTGTTGTTGGTGTTCTCGGCGAAATCCAGCACCATCTCGGGCTGCGTGGCCAGGTTCGCCTGGACGGCGGTGATCTCGGTCTCAACCGCGACTCGCCGCTCCTTCACCTGGTTCTCCCGCTGGACCAGCCCATCCAGCCGATCCGTCGCGAGCACTGTGTCCTGGCCCAGATCCAGCACGTCATAGCGTTTGCGTGCGTCCTCGATCTCCTGGTCCAGCGTGCGGATAAGCTGGCTGTAGCGACTGATCTCCTGCGTCAGAAAGTTGGTGCTGGCGCTGGCGTAACCGGTCTGCCGCTGCGTCAGGTAAGCGTCCAGCACGGCCTGCACGACGCGGATTGCGACGGCGCGTTTTGGATTGGCAAAGCTGATACGGATGATGTTGCTTCCCGGCTCGGCCTCGGCGCGCAGATCGCTGCGAAGCCGCTGAACCGCTTCGCCAAGCTGCAATTCCGGCGAGCGTATCGGTCCCAGCCCGAAAAACCGCGGTCCGGATAGCCAAGGATAGATCGTGGTCGGCCCCACCAACTGTGCCGCCGAGCGCAGTACCTGCTCATTCCGTATGATCTGGATTTCCGACTGCACGACCTTGAGCCCATCAATCGAGATCACCGTAGGGCTGATGCCGGCCGCGTCCTGTGCGCTCATGGCATCAGGGCCAATCAGGACCAGAACCAACGCGTCGGCATTGAAGGCCGGCTTGCTGAGGATGGCTGTGACAACCCCGAGGGCGAGACCCAGGATCAGGCAATTTCGGATCAACCTGGAGTGGTAGAAGAACAACACAAGAATGTCGCGGAGCGAATCGCGGCGATGCGATTCGCCTTGGTCGCGCAGGATCGGCCCGGACTGGGACTGCTCCGGCGTTACATGCGGGCGGCGCAGTGGCGCGTCCATGTCGTTCATCGCTGCTCCTTGCCGCGTGGTCGCGGTGCTCATGGCCGGCATTCATAAGGGGGCCAGTCGCGACGGAGGTGCCGCATTACCAGCGCGATGACGCGGGTCTGGCCCCAAATCGGATCTTCCGGATCGGGACACATGGAAATCGCAGCCGCGATTGGGTTCCCACGCCACTCATCCTGGATTTGCACCCGTACATAGGGAACTCCCAGGTATTCATAAGGCTGCCCCATATGCCAGTTCGCCGGCAGGCTGGGCCGCAAGGCGTTCAACAGGTCCAACGGATCCGGCGGAAGCGTGGGGATAGACAATTCTTCTAATGGACCGGCTGCCATCGTGAGGAATGCGAGGCAGAGCAGCGTCAGGATCGGGCTCACGCTTCGAAGCGCGCGGTATGCCGAAAAAAAAGCTACCGGACCGTTACTCACGCTTGATTTGTCCCCCTTTGGGAGTTTATCGACAACTTATGAAGATTTTGAAGGTTAGATGCAACACACATTATGTGCGCTGGACGATGGGCTGCACCGCGAATCTTGCTGCCCCGGTGGGCAAGATTGATGGCGCGGCACATTTGAACGCCATTCTGTGGCAACCGGACGGCGCCGCGACCCGAATGCGGCGAATTCCGCGATGATACCAAAATGGAACCAGCTCCTGCCGGCACTGCTGCATCGAAGCTTGCTGCGCTACCTGGGGGCATTGGCGGCGCGCGGGACCGAGGTGATCGGCAAGTTTGGCCTCTACGTCCTGGCAGCACGCCAGATGGGTGGCACCGAGTCCGGTCTATTCTTTCTCTGCCTTACTTGGGTGAACCTGGCTTCGACCGCGGCGCGCCTGGGTTTAGAGCGGGCGATGGCGCGCCACGTCGGGGCAGAGCTGGCAACCGGTAACTCGGCCGAGGCCAAGCGGGTGGTGAAGGCCGGTCTTGGATGGACCGCAATGTCCAGCGTGGTCGCCTGCCTTGCGACCATGGTCGTTGCCCGACCTGCGGCGCTGGTGATCTTCCATCTGCCGGAGCTCGCCGAGCCGCTTCGCATCGCGGCGCTGATCCTACCGTCCCAATCGTTGGCGTTTGCGCTGGGCTTCATCCTGATCGGCATGGGTCGCGGCGTGTCCGGCCAGATGGTGCAAAGCGCCTTGCCCCCGGTGCTGTCGCTTTGTGCTTTGGTGGCTGGATTACGCCACGTTGATGCCGTTCTAACGGCGTACGCTGTTTCCTATAGTTTTTGTTGCTGCCTGGGGGCAGCCCTTCTGCTATACGATTGGGACCACGGCATGGCAAAAGGCCCTGAGGCGAACCGAGCAGCGGCAGAACCCCTGCAGCCGTTGCGCAAAACAGCCCACGAGTTTCTCGTCGTTGAACTCGTGCAGTCCGCGTTGTTGTCCTTGCCTGTGCTGGTGTTGGGCATGTTCGCGGATGCTATCGCGGTCAGCGCGTTCAGCGTCGCGTTTCGGATCACCAGCATGGTCAACACCATTCTGATCAGCTTGGCGATGATCGGAGCGCCAGCCTTTGCCCGGCATCATCGGCTGCGGGAATATGAAGAGCTGCGGCGAGCAGAACGGCAGACCCGCCTTCTCTCCATAGCCGTTTGCCTGCCCTTGCTTGCCATCATGGTGCTTTTTCCGCGGTCGCTGCTGGCCCTTCTGGGCGGCGATTTCACTATCGGTACGACCGCGCTGCTGATCCTGTCCCTGGGGCAGGTAGTTAACACGCTGCTGCCGACCCAAGACATGATGCTGGCCATGACCGGGCACAGCCGCATCCTGCAACGGGTCAATCTGCAACAACTCGCCGTTTGTCTTGTGCTCTGCGCTACACTGATTCCGGCGTTCAAGTTGATTGGCGCCGCGCTTCTGGCAACGATCTGCTTGACTCAGGGTCGAATCGGTTTCGCGCTCGCCGTCCACCGCGTGATGCCTGAATTGTCCGCGCGGCCGCGGTCCGCGGCAGCATGAAGGACGCCCAATGATCAGCGCGCGGCTTGATGGCCTGGATCAAGTATCACATGACGTCTGCGTGGTCGGCGCGGGTACGGTAGGTATCGTGCTGGCGCTGGAGCTCGCGCGGCGCGGGCGCACCGTTCTCCTCCTCGAATCCGGCGCGGCGAAGGCAACACAGGACGCGCAGCGGCTTGCCGACGCGGAGATCGTGAACCCGCACAATCACGTGCCGATGGACATCGCCGTGGCACGCCAGCTGGGTGGAGCGTCCAACCTTTGGGGCGGGCGCTGCGTCGCGATGGAGCCGTTCGATTTCAAGCCTCGCGCCGCCGTGCCCTATAGCGGGTGGCCGATCGGATTTGACAATGTGGCCCCGCATCTGGAGGCCGCCTGCGAGTACCTGTCATGCGGCCCGGCTGTGTTCGATGACCCACTGCCTGGGGTTGATGCTGCCGGCGATGGCTTCCTCTGCGCGCGCCTGGAACGGTGGAGCAAAGCGCCGCGCCTCGGTGCGGTGTATTGGCGTGCTCTGCGGGATCACCCGCGGATCGACCTGCGCCTTCAGGCGACGGCGGTGAAGCTGGAACTTGCCGGGAATGGCCAGGTAACCCGCGTGCATGTGCGCGGGCCGGGCGGCACCAGTGCTGCATTCACGCCGCAATACCTCGTGCTGACCGCGGGCGGGCTTGAGAATGCGCGGCTCCTGCTGGCAACGCAGCGCCACTATCCCGGCAGCTTCGGTGGCGAGAATGGACCGCTGGGCCGATACTATATGGGCCATCTCTATGGCCTGGCTGCGCAAATGACCATCCATTCGCCTGCGCTCGATGCCGGGTTGGGGTACTATTTGAAGGATGGCACGTATGTGCGGCGGCGGTTCACCCCCAGTCCCGTGCTGCAGCAACGTATGGGGCTGGCCAATTCTGCGTTTTGGCCGGATTACCCGCCGATCTACGACCCGATCCACGCGAACGGGATCCTTTCTTTCGCTTATCTGAGTCTCTCGGTTCCCTGGATCGGGCGGCGCATCGTCGTTGAGTCGATACGACGGCATTATGTCGGTCCGACCGGACAGACGCGGTGGCTTCCGCACGTCAAGAACGTACTGCGGGATGCCTGGCGGACCGGGGTCTTCATTCCCCAATTCGTCTATCGGCATTATGTTGCCAATCCGCGAATGCCGGGATTTTTCCAGCGCAACGCGCCACGACGTTACTCGGTCCGGTTCCACGCTGAACATCTGCCAAATCCCGAATCACGGGTTACGCTGATCCGTGCGACGGATTCTCTTGGTCTTCCGCGATTGAAAATAGACTTCCGCTATACCGAAGCAGATGCTGGATTGTTGCTGCGCGCGCATGGCTGCTTTGGGGAATGGTTGCAACGCAACGGACTCGGCACGTTGTCCTGGGATGTTCCGGAACAGGAGCGCGTGGCCCATGTCATTGGCCAGTGCTACGACGGACATCATCAGATTGGGCTCACACGGATGTCGGGCGGTCCGCGCGGCGGCGTAGTTGATGCGGACTGCCGTGTCTTCGGGACACCCAATCTGTTTGTCGCCGGCAGTTCAGTTTTTCCCACTTCGGCCGAGGCCAACCCCACGCTGCTCGCGATCACGCTCGTGATCCGGCTCGCCGGTCATCTCGCGGCCATGTTAGAGCGACACCCGGGGTCGGACATCGTTCATGGGGCTCGGGCGCCGGCTTGCCATAGTGAAACGGTGGAGGCCGTGTCCTCGCAGGGAACTTTGCTGTCAGGTTGCTGCT
>Ga0335074_10014271_pt1 | contig 11152 bp, 9 predicted proteins | sample Lox_Sample_23_FD_206715 | JGI IMG/M metagenome (GOLD analysis project Ga0335074, IMG submission 206715) | Soil microbial communities from Loxahatchee National Wildlife Refuge, Florida, United States - Lox_Sample_2.3 | ecosystem: Environmental > Terrestrial > Soil > Wetlands | place: USA: Florida... | reverse complement strand
AACTGCATGCCCTCGGTGAACTCGAGGTCCATGCCGAACGTCTGGCCCTCCTCGACGTTGACCACGCCGTCCTTGCCGACCTTGTCGATGGCGTCGGCGATCACGTCGCCGATGTCATCGTCGCCGGCCGAGATCGTCGCCACGCGGGCGATCTGATCCTTGCCCGAGATCTCCTTGGCCTGAGAGGCGATGTTCTCCACCACCTGCTCGACGGCCTTCTCGATGCCACGCTTGAGCGCCAGCGGGTTGGCGCCGGCGGCCACGTTCTTCAGGCCCTGGCGAACGATCGCCTGGGCGAGGACGGTCGCGGTCGTCGTGCCGTCGCCGGCGACGTCGTTGGTCGCCGTGGCGACCTCGCGAACGAGCTGGGCGCCCTGGTTCTGGAAGACATCCTCGACCTCGATCTCCCGCGCGATGGTGACGCCGTCGTTGGTGATCGTGGGGGCGCCGAACTTCTTGTCGAGGACGACATAGCGGCCCTTGGGGCCGAGCGTTACCTTGACGGCGTTGGCGACTGCATCGACACCCTGTTCGAGCGCCTTGCGAGCCTCCGCGTCGTACTTCAGTTCCTTGTGAGCCATTTGTTCTCCTGTTACTGGACCTTGGCCAGCACGTCGGATTCGCGGAGGACGAGGAGTTCCTCGCCGTCCACCTTGATCTCGGTTCCGCCGTACTTGCTGTAGAGCACCTCGTCGCCTTCGGCGACGTCGAGCGGGGTGCGCTTGCCGGTGTCCTCGTTTACCTTGCCGTCACCGACGGCCAGGACCTTGCCCTTCTGCGGCTTCTCCTTGGCGGTGTCGGGGAGGACGATGCCGCTCGCGGTCGTCTCCTCCTCTTCGATCGCCCGCACAATCAGGCGATCGCCTAGGGGCTTGAGCTTCATTGATGCAACCTCCGGGATGTATGAGGGTAGTGCCCCTGGCACTCTGCAGTCGAGAGTGCCAACGCACCTAATATAGCTCGTCCCGGGTGGGAGAATCAAGCTGATTTGGCACTCTCGTGTGAAGAGTGCCAACTTTTTCACAAGGTCCGCCGACGCGCGCCCGTGGTTTTGGCGCCGACCTGAAGCCCAGTTTCCAAGGTGCGGTAGGGCCGGCATTTGGTTAGCGCGCAGACATCTTTGGTCGTACACCCGCTCCGAACAGGGGGTCTGGACGCAGATTGCTGACGCGCACGTCCGGATATCCCTAGTCTCCCCGCATGCTCGGAACCTGGAGGAGGGCGAGTCCGGTGCTGCCATGGCGGCTGCTCATGCTCAGCGCTGGCCTGATCGCAGGCACGATCGTGGTGGCGCTGGCCACGGCGGCGTTCGCGTCCAGCACCCGCGCCGCTGCCGCCCGCACCGCCGCTCCCGCCTGCCCAGCCCGGGACACCAGCACGATGGCCAGCACCCGAGGCGGTTCCCGCATGACCCTCGTCCCGTCAGGTGCGGTCCAGCTCCTTCTGTGCCGCTACAGCGGGCTGAACGGTCCACCGCCCTTCCCGGCCACCACCCGGTTCGGTCTGATCACCGAGCGTCTGCTGACGAGCACGAGCCAGGTTGAGAACCTCGCGGACGCGCTCAACGCGCTTCCGGCGCCGTCGGCCTATGCCATCTCCTGTCCCGTCGATACGGGCGAGCGCATCATCGCTTACTTCGTCTATCGCTCCGGAGCCCGGAACCCGGTCACGGTTGGGCTGACCGGCTGCCAGGAGGTCACCAACGGGCACGTGCTGCGAAACGGGCTGGACGCGCCCGCCATCAGCCAGCTGGAGAGCCTGGTGCCGCTCCCGCCTCACGGCAAGCTCAAGGGCGAGCTTCGCGTCTGCACCAACACGGCACGGACTGATTGCCAGATCACCACCTGGAGTCAGTGCGAGACCTCGGGCGCGTGCGTCACCGCGCAGAGCGTCGCCGTCTTCAACGGGGCGGGGAAAGAGGTCGCGCTGGTTGCGCTGCACAACTCCCGCTTCAGCGTCACCGTGTCGCCCGGTCGCCTCAAGGTCGAGCTGCTCGGCGCCGGGGACGGCCTGAGCAACCAGGTCATGGCGACGGCAATCATCAGGGTGCGTGCCGGAGGCAGCGGGACCGTCACCTTCACGCAGCTCAGCTGACGCTGCGACGCTCCGACTCAGAACTCAGTTCTGGGCGCCGCCGAGACCGTGAATGCGGTCGCGGACGTCGGGTGGGTTCTCGATGATCTGGGAGAACCTGACGACGGTGACGGTGTCTTCCATCGAGACCTTGCGTCCGTAGATCTGCTCTAGGAAGTGCACCATCTCGTCGACGCGGCGGAACTCGGGATTGTCGTGCTCGATGTCGCGCGGCGACAGGTCCGAGACCCGCTTGACCTCGACCTGGTCGATCACGGCGTTGAAGATCTTCTCCCGGGGAGAGTGTTGGTAGCCGATGGTGACCAGCACGCAGTCGTTCTTGCGGTACTTGTGGGACTTGTCGCCCAGGCGGATGGTCGCGGTCTTACGACCCCGGCGCAGCTGATCGGCAAACACCGAGGAGTAGAAGTTCAGGACGCGCACGCGTGCCAGCCTACCGATCCGGCGGTCGGCGCGACATGGCGCGGGCCACCATCTCTCGCTCCCCGGCGTAGCTCAGCTCGGTCGCCGCTTCGGCGAGGGGCATCCAGCGTGCCACCTCGATCTCGTGGTCGTGGTCGGCGACGTCGCCGGAGCGGTATTCGATCAGGAAGTAGGCGACGCGCTTGTTGATCGGGCGTCCCCGCCGCTCGTAGGTGTAGGCCACCTCGCCCAGTGGCTCGAGCAGCTCCCCGGCGACGCCGGCCTCCTCCCGCACCTCCCGGGCGGCCGCCTGCTCCGGGGTCTCGCCCGGCTCAGGATGGCCCTTGGGCAGTCCGAGTACGCGCTGGCCGTTAGCGTCGCGCTTGACCGGCACGATCACGACGACCTCGTCGCCCCGGACGACGACGCCGCCAGCCGAGAACTCGGTGCCGGGCGGCGGGCTAATAAACGTAGCGCTCCAGCGCGTCGGCATCGTGCACGACCAGCTTGCCCCGACCCTGCGTGATGATCCCGGCCCGCTCGAGCACCGCCAGGAAGCGGCTGGCCGACTCCCGCGAGGACCCGGCCAGCTGCGCCAGGTCGGCCTGGGTCGACGTGATCAGGACGTCGGACCCGATCACCCCGTCGGCTCGCTCCGATTTCACCATCTGCGCCAGAACCGCCGCCACCCGGCTCTGAACCGTCTGGAACGACTGGCGCGCCAATCGCTCGTTGGTCTCACGCAAGCGCCGTCCCAGTGCCGCCACCAGCTTCACGGAGATGTCAGGGTGCTCACGCATCAGGCGGCGCATGTCTCCCCCGAGGATGCCGATCACCTCCGTCGGATCGATCGTCTCGACGGTGGCGGACCGCCGCTCGTTGTCGAACATGGCCAGCTCGCCGAAGATGTCCCCTGGCCCGAACGTGGCCAGCGTGATCGAGCGGCCGTCGGAATGCTCGCGGATGGCGCGGGCGCGACCCGACCTGACCAGGTAGCAGGTGTTGCTCTCGTCACCCTCACGGAACACGATCTTCCCCGCCGGAAAGCGGCGGGGCACGGCCACGTCGGCGACCCGGCTGAGGTCGTCATCGCCGAGCGAAGCAAACACCGGGACTCGCCGAAGGAGCGCCGTCGTGTTCTGTCCCGTCAGCACCATCGTTGACTGATACCACACCGACGGCAGCCCCTGATGACGGAAGGCGGCAGCTACACGGCGTCGAGCGCCTGCACGCAGCGGCCGCTACGCGGCGTCGAGCGCCTGCTCGCGGCGACGGCGGCGCAGCCAGAGCCGGGTCCAGATCCCCAGAAGTACGAGCAGCGCCACCGGAAGCAGCGCGGCGAGAGCGATCAACACCACTCCGGCCGCCACAGTCAGGACGCGGACGGCGTCGTGCGCGGACCGGCCGAGGGTGAAGCCGCCGCGGGACGACGCCGTCACCGGCAACACCACGGGGCCGGAGTTGATCTGCACCGCCAGCGGGCTGAAGTCGATCTTGTCCTGAAGCCCTCGCAACGTCGCCTCGTCGCTGGAGATGGAAGCCTCCGCGTCGTGGATCTGGGCGGTGAGGCTCGTGATCTGCGCCTGGGTGACGGCGTCGGCCAACTGCTTGAGGAGCGATGTCCGCAGCGCCCGGGCGTCCTGAAGGGCGCGCTGGTCGGACAGGTACTGGTCGTTTACGTCCTGGGTGCTGTTCGTGCTCGAGGCGACGCTTGCGTAGCGCAGCTCCGACAGCCGCGTCATCGTCGTAGTCAGGTTGGCACTGGGGATGCTCAGGGAGAAGGTGGCAAAGCCGTTGTTGCCGGCAGCGGCGGTGATCGACGAGCTCTTGACGATCCCGTTCTCCTGGCCGACGACGTCGAACACCTCCTGAGAGACGGCGTTGATGCGGCTTCCCGACGTGAGCAGCTGGAGCTGGGCGGACTCGATCGTCCTGCGCCCGTTGGGCACAGGGCTCGGCGTAGCGGCGAGACTCGGCGTGGCGTTGAGGTTGTTCGCGACCGACGGCGCCGAGCTCGGAGGCGCCGCGGCGACCGAACCGGAGGCTGCGGACTTGGCGGAAGCCGCCGGTCCGAAGTCAGAGCGTCCCGACGATGCGCTGCTCGTCGAGGCGGCATGCGTAGCGGCGCGACCCGGGAGCGCAGCGGCCAGCGGTCGACTTGTGGAGCTCAAGCTCGAGCCACCGCCCGACTGTGACACGGCGACGACCAGGACCGCCACGGCGAGGGCGCCGACGAGCCCCACGGCCGGACGCAGCACCCAGGCTCGGCGCCGCCGGCGCGGGGTCGCAGATACACGAAGCCCCCCGACCCGGTCATCCAGTCGCCGCACCGCCTCCGCGCTGGGGCGCGGCGGGTCGGCGGCGAGCAGCAAGGCGAGCTCGGCCAGCTCGGCGAAGGCCGGATCGACCGCCTCGCCGGCCAGGGTGGCGTCGATCGCCTCCAGTTCGGCCAGCGCGTCGGGGTCGAGCGGGAGATCTTCAGACTGTCGCATTGCAGGCCTTCCTCAGCTTCTGCACCGTGCGGTGCAGCATCGTGCCGGCGTTGCTCTCGCTGACCCCGAGCACGCGAGCCAGCTCCGCGTTGCTCAACCCGGCGTGGAATTTGAGCGAGATGAGCTCCCGTTCGCGGCCGGACATCGCCTCGAGCGCCGTCCGCACCGCGGTGCGCCGCAGCATCACGTCGTCCTCCTCGAACGCGTCTTCCTCGCCCACCGCCGCGGGCTCGACGACGAGCCGGGCCAACCGCTGTCGGCGGCGCAGCTCGTCCAGCGCGGCGTTGCGGGCGATGCCGAACAGCCACGCCCGCTCCTCTCCGCGATGGCGGTCAAACGTGCGCCGGCGGCGGTAGGCCCGTTCAAAGGCCAGCGCGGTCACGTCCTCGGCGGCAGCCGCGTCGCGCAGGATCCCCATCACGTACGCGTAGACGTCGTCGCGGCTCGAGCGGTAGAGCGCCTCGAACCGCGTCCACGCTGTCCTCTCGTCGTTCCCCAGGGCCTCCATGGTCTGCGCCATCGCCCACACTACGTCAGCGGCGGCATTCCATCACGCGGTGACCAGTTAGGGCAGGGCGGCGAACAGGCGGGGATCGTTGGTGATCACTCCCGTGACCCCCAGGGTCTGTAGGCGCTGGATCAACCCGACCTCGTCGACCGTCCATACGTAGAGCTCGCCGCCCGCCTTCTCGACGGCCCGTGCCAGCCGCGGCGTCACCAACCGCCAGTGCGCCATCAGCGCATCGCAGTCGCCGCCGCGGATGGCGGCGACGGCCCGTCCCGGCATGGCTGCGCGCAACGCCACCAGCCCCGCCATCGCCCCGGGGGCGAGCAGACGCGAGCGGAACGGGTCGCGCCGGAGCTTGGGTACCGACCACCCCAGGCGCAGGCGAGGCTCGGCACGGCGGATCACGGCCAGGCTCTCGCGGTACTGGCTCGAGACCAGCGTCCGCTCCACGAGCCCGAACTCCCGCAGCGCCTCCACCACCCGCAGCTCGTACCCCGGCAGCTTCAGATCGACGTCGAGCTCGACGCCGGTGAATGCATCGCCAGCGAGATGACCGAGCCCCTCCTCGAGGCTCTGGGTCGGGCGGCGGGCGGCATCGGCCCAGTCGTGGGCCATGACCAGGCGGCTCTCGTCGAACCGGCGTCGCTCCGCGGCGGCGACGCTGACCTCTCGCCAGTTGGACGGCGGCTCCGGGAGCACGTCGAACTCGATCATGTCCACACCGGCCACCAGCGCGGCATCGAAGCTCTCGCGCGTGTTGCCGGGCGCGATCAGATCGGCTCCCTTGTGACCGACGCGCCTCAGGTCTGGCATCCCGGGCACCAGTAGGTCATACGGTTGCCCTCGCCCTGGGGCCGCGACCTGATCGCGGTCCCGCAGCGGGGACAGGGCCGGCCCGCCCGGCGGTAGATCTGCTCGCCCGCGAAGCGAGGACCCCTCGTCCCGGAACGCAGCATCCGCGGCCGAGCGCCCTCGACGATCGCCACCGCCTGCTCGTCGGTGACGCTGCGCACCGGCCGCCACGGATCGACTCGAGCCTCCCAGCAGCCCTCGGACTTCCAGATGTTGCCGATCCCGGCCACGGTTCGCTGGTCGAGCACGGCATCCCCGATCGGGCGGTCGGGATCGTCCTGGCGCAGTCGCGCCACGAAGCGCTCGGAGTCGAACTTCGCGGCCAGCACATCCGGCCCCAGCCCGGCCAGGCGCTGGTCGAAGCGCGCCCGAGCCTCGGTCAGCAGCTCCAGTACGGGTCCGTCGAACTGCACGACGTCGGTGCCCCCGCGGCTCAACACGATCCAGGCCCGGGACGGTGAGCGATGCCAGCGGCGTCCTGGTTCGAACACGCCCCACGCCCCGGTCATCTTCAGGTGCGAGTGGAGCACGAGGTCGCCCTCGAAATGCAGAAACAGGTTCTTGCCGTGAGTGTCCACCGCCTCGATCCGCCGCCCAGCCAGGCGACCCGGCCAGCGCTCGAGCCCGGGGGAGCCGCGCTGGGCGCCGGGACGGCCCGCGGGCATCTTCACCTCGTCGGGCACTCGGCCCTCCAGCACCGGGCGCATGCGGGTCGCCGCCCAGAGGATGGTGTCGCCCTCAGGCACCCGGCGCCCTCAGGCACTGAGGGTGAGCCGCCGCGGGCCTTCCTGGAACCCGAGCTGGATGAGGATGGCTCCGACCTCGGAACCGAGGGCGGGCCCGCCGTCCACCTTCTCCAGGGCCAGGCGCTTGATCCGTCCGCTGCGGACGTGCTCGACGAGCGCCGCCAGCGAGGGCTCGAGGCGCTTGTCCTCGCCGCTGACCAGCGTCTGCAGAGCCCGACCGCCGCGTTCCAGGTAGAGGACCGGCTCGCCGCCCGCCAGCACCACGTATGCGCCCGCCGTGCGCGCCGGGGCACGGGCGTCGGGCCGGTCGGCCCGAGCCGGCCAGGCCAGCGCTGCGCCATAGGGCTGGGCGGGATCGATCGCGGATAGCACGAGCGGCGGGTCCTCGCCCAGCCGCGGCTGGCGCAGCCGCTCGACGGCGCCGGGCAGCGCGAACTGGGCCCCGCCGAGACCCTCGATGAAGTAACCGCGACGGGCGATCCCGAGCGTCTCGAGCTGGGTCAGCTCGGAATAGATACCGGCGAAGCCGCCGGGTACGCCCTCGGCCAGCACCTGCTCGCGGGTGAGGATCCCGTAGCGCTCCAGGAGCAGCTCCCCGATCGCCCGGCGCCGGGCCGCGGGATCGACGGCATCGGCCGTCAGCCCGGTGGTCGCGGACCAGCGGCCCTGGATTCGATCCCACCCGCCGGAGGCACCGAGGCGGCGGCGGGCCGAGAACCGAGCGGCCCTGGTCCGCTGAGTACCACCGCTGTGTACCTCCGGGCTGGTACCGCCTTGTACCGCCCGGCCGGTACCACTTTGTACCGCCTGACGGACCAGCGACATCCGGGGTGCGCGCAGCGGCGCAAACGCGTCGTTGGTCACTTCGCCGGCCCACACCAGATCCCACAGGGCTTCCTGCAGCTCCTCATTCGAAACTGTGTCGAGCTCCACGAGCAGATCGCTGAAGAAGCAGGCGCCGCGCGCCAGGCGTTCCCGGATCAACGTATGGGCGGCGCCGTCGAGCCCGCCGGCGCCCTCTCCCCGTACGGGAGGCGGTCCGAGCAGGGCGAGGTCGTCGCGGAAGTACAGCGCGATCCGCCCCGACGCTCGTCCGAGTGCGCCGGCGCCGACCCAGACCACCTCACCGGCGGCGCAGAGCTGGTCCAGCCAGGTCGGAGAGTAGGCGCCGATCCGCCGGGGCAGCACGTCGCGCTCCCACACGTCCGGTGGGAGCGCGACTCCCTGCAGCGGGACGAGCGCGTCACGCAGCCGATCGATGCCGGCGCCCGAGGCGGGATGCCGGTCCACCCCCTGCCAGGCGGGCAGGAAGCGTCCCAGCGCCCGCTGGTCGACCGGCTCGACCTCCTTGCGCAGGACGGCCAGCGAGGCCCGCCGCAGACGTCGCAGCACCTCCGGATGGCACCACTCGCGTTCGCTTCCTCCGGGACGCAGCTCGCCGCGAACCAGTTCGCCGTCTCGCTCCAAAGCCGAAAGGACAGCGCTCGCGTCCACGCCGTAACGCTCGTGAACGTCGGCCGTCGTGAACGGGCCGTGTGTGGCTGCGTAGCGGCGGACCACGCGCAGCAACGCCTCCGGCACGTCCTCCAGGAACGCCTCGGGAAGACCACCGGGCGGTGCCGCACCCAGAGCGTCGCGGTACAGGCCCGCGTCCGCTGCGTCGATCCAGCGCTCCTCGCCGGCCAGCCGGATTCGAACCGCGCGGCGCTCGCCGGCCAGGTCAATGAGCATCGCCTCAGGGTCGACTCCCTTGAGCACGCGCGCCCGCACGTCCGCCAGGCCGAGGTCTCCGAGCGCGCGGAGCATGTCAGCCACGCCGTCACGGGTGGCCACCTGGCGGTGATCGGAGAGCCATTGGAGGTCGTCCTCCACCGAGGCCAGCGCACCGGGATCGATCAGGTCGCGCAGCTCCTCCTGCCCGAGCAGCTCACGCAGGAGCTCGCGATCCAGCGACAGAGCCGCAGCGCGCCGCTCGGCGTTGGGCGTGTCGCCCTCGTACATGTACGTGGCGACGTAGTCGTAGAGCAGCGAGGAGGCAAACGGCGAGGCCGTCGGCGTTTCGACCTCGATCAGCGAGATCTCCCGCCGCGCCAGCCGGGTCAGGAGCGAGACCAGGCCGGGCATGTCAAGGACGTCGCGCAGGCACTCCCGGTAGGTCTCGAGAACGATCGGGAATTCACCGTATTTGCGCGCCACCTCGAGCAGGGTCTGGGACTTCAGGCGCTGCTGCCAGAGCGGCGTCCGCTTCCCCGGCCGAGCCCGCGGGATCAACAGAGCGCGGCCGGCGTTCTCGCGGAAGCGCGCCCCGAACAGGGCGCTCGAGGCCAGCTCGCCGACCACCAGCTCCTCGACCTCGTCGGGCTCGAACAGCACGAGGTCGGCCCCGGGGGCCACATCCGCGTCGGGGAGGTGGACGATGATCCCGTCGTCGGACCAGATCGCGTCGGACTCCAGCCCGAGCTCCTCCCGGATCCGCGCTCCCAGGGCCAGACCCCAGGCGGCGTGCACCCGGCCACCGAACGGCGAGAGGATGCACAGCCGCCAGTCGCCGATCTCGTCGCGGAAGCGCTCGATCACGATCGCGCGATCGCTCGGAACCACCCGGGTGGCGTCCTGCTGCTCGCGCAGGAAGGCGACGAGGTTCGCGGCCGCCCGCGGATCCAGGTCGTATTCGGCCGCCAGGCGCTCCGCCGGCTGCTCGACCGCCCAACGCGAGAAGGCGCCGATCGCCTCCCCGAGCTCGGTTGGCCGGCCCACGCTCTCGCCCTTCCAGAACGGAACCGCTCCCGGCAGCCCCGGAGCCGGCGTGACGATCACGCGGTCGCGGCCGATCTCCTCGATCCGCCAGGTAGAGGCGCCGAGCAGGAAGGTCTGGCCCGGCCGCGCTTCGTAGACCATCTCCTCGTCGAGCTCGCCCACACGGCGCCCGTCGGGCAGGGTGACCGCGTACAGCCCGCGGTCTGGAATCGTGCCCGCGTTGGTCACCGCCAGCAACCGTGCTCCCGGGCGAGCGCGCACCGTCCCGGCGATCCGGTCCCAGACGATCCGCGGCCGCAGCTCGGCAAACTCGCTCGACGGATAGCGCCCGTCCAGCATGTCGAGCACGTTCTCGAACACCGGCCGGGTCAGCTCGGCGTAGGAGTACGTACGGGTGACCAGGGCATACAGGTCCTCGACCGAAACCGGTCCACCGTCCCGCTCCTCGGGCGCAGCGGCGCAGATCGCCACGATCTGCTGGGCCAGTACGTCGAGCGCGTTGCGCGGGACGACGGTCGTCTCGATCGCGCCCTCTCGCATGCGGCGCGCCACGACCGCACACTCCAGCAGGTCGGCCCGGAACTTCGGGAAGATCCGCCCGCGGCTGACGTCGCCGACGTTGTGCCCGGCGCGGCCGATCCGCTGAAGCCCCCGCGCCACCGACTTGGGCGACTCGACCTGAATCACCAGATCGACGGCACCCATGTCGATCCCCAATTCGAGCGAGGACGTCGCGACCAGGCAGGGCAGCTCGCCCGCCTTCAACATCTCCTCGACCACGGTCCGCTCCTCGCGGGCCAGCGAACCGTGGTGGGCTCGCGCAATGTTGCGATCCGCGAGCTCGTTCAAGCGCAGGGCCAACCGCTCGGCGCCGCGCCGGTTGTTGACGAAGATGATCGTCGAGCGGTGCTCCTGCACCAGCTTCAGCAGCTCCGGATAGATGGCGGGCCAGATCGACCTCCGCGTGGCCTCGCCTCCCGCGAGGGGATCCAACGAAACGCCGGGAGACTCAGACGGCTCAACCATCGACTCGACCGGCACCTGGATCTCCAGATCGAGCACCTTACGCACCCCGGTGTCGACGATCCGGCACTCGCGTGTGGGCCCGACCATGAACCGGCCCACCTCCTCCAGAGGGTTCTGGGTGGCGCTCAAGCCGATGCGCTGAACCTCGTCCTCGGCCACGCCGCTCAAACGCTCCAGGGTCAGCGCGAGATGCGCCCCGCGCTTGGTCGCCGCCACCGCGTGAATCTCATCGACGATGCACCAACGGACCCCCCGGAACAGCTCCTGCGCCCGCC
>Ga0335074_10014270_pt1 | contig 11152 bp, 7 predicted proteins | sample Lox_Sample_23_FD_206715 | JGI IMG/M metagenome (GOLD analysis project Ga0335074, IMG submission 206715) | Soil microbial communities from Loxahatchee National Wildlife Refuge, Florida, United States - Lox_Sample_2.3 | ecosystem: Environmental > Terrestrial > Soil > Wetlands | place: USA: Florida... | reverse complement strand
TAGTATCCAGATAGCAAGTAAATAGGATATTGGAGTCTTGAGAATTCGGAGAGTCCTTCCCAGAACATCCAGGAACCAGAATAACATTGCCTTCAACTGATCAACGACGGCCTGTGATGTATCTCGGCTTTCTATTGGACTCTTCGGGGTTGACTTTTTGGGAGGCTTTACTGGAACGGGAGTTTCAGGGCTGCTGCTGCTCTCGGTGTAACGCGACCTACGCGCTCGTGTTTCTCGAGGTCTCTCTGCAGTGCGAGAGCTTCTGGAAGGTCGAACGCTGGCTCCAGTAGTGTCAGCCCAAGAACCATCAATACTATTTGCATCAAGTGATGGCATAATGAGTTCAGGTTCTGGCGACCTGGTTGTTTTCCTTGTTGTCCTTTGTGGAACCGGTTTGGGCTCTGGGGAAGGTTCCTGAAAGTCGGGATCGTCATTCTTTGTCTGCTCCTCTGGGCTATCGTCTTCTCCTTCTACGACCCATGAATTTCCAAGCTGCAATCGTGCTCTCCCGGGTGGCATTTTGGCTGCAATCCGAGAGCTTATATCTGAATAAAATGGTGTCTACTTGGCTAGTCGAGAGATGAATACAGCACCTTGGTGTACTGTCTATACTCAAAAGTAATAGAGAGAAAGATTATGAGTCATGACAGAAGTGAGATGAAGGCAGCAGGCAGTACACGAGTAAATACCAAATGACAGAAATAGAATAGAGAAGTCTCACGGGCAATAGGCGTGACGTTGGGCGGCTGATCTTGTCTTGGTTGTCGCTGTCGCCTGCCCAACCGCAGGGATCTTTCCAGCCACATCATAGTCCCCGCCACACTGAAAAATTTAGGCTAGCGCACATGCAGGGATCGACACCGCCATGTCTCGAAACGGTAAAAAGCTTCAACTTCGTCGCGAATCTGTCAAGGCGACTTGGTTGCGCCCCCCTTGATGCGTGATGCGCCCCTCGAGAACGGCGCAGCTACTACAATCTTCACTACGTCTAACACCCCGCGCATTTCGACCTACGCGGGCTACCTTTCACCATGAATACTGCTCATCATGCGAGGTTAGAGAGTCCCAAAAGGACACAAAGATCAAAGCAAAGGCGGTAGTTGATCCTCTAATCCCCCCTGCAGATCACAGACAGCTAGGCATTCAGCAGGGCCTTTTTACTACCTCCATCTACAGCCCAGGTTCACCTCTTTTCCTACCGAATGGCGCGCGGATATTCAATAAGCTAGTCGAGTTTCTCCGCGCTCAATACACGTACTTCGGCTTCGATGAAGTCATCACACCCACGATCTATAGAAAGTTGTTATGGGAGAAGTCAGGTCATTGGGACAATTATGCAGAGGACATGTTCTCAGTTACAGGACATGGAACTTCGGAGGCAAAAGATAGACAAAAGATAGAGGATGATGAGGAATTCGGCTTGAAACCCATGAATTGCCCTGGTCATTGCCTGCTATATGCATCCAGACCACGCAGCTTCCGAGAACTTCCCATTCGGTACGCCGATTTCAGTCCTTTACATCGAAACGAGATATCTGGGGCATTGAGCGGTTTGACGAGAGTAAGGAGGTTTCATCAGGATGACGGTCATATATTCTGTCTGCCTTCACAGGTTGGCAAAGAAATCTCAAGGACGTTAGACTTTGTGCGACTGACATATGAAACTTTCAAACTTGGTCCATATCGGCTGGTACTTTCGACTCGGCCAAGGGAACACTACATTGGGACAGAAGAAGAATGGACAAATGCTGAAGCAGCTCTGCAGCAGGCATTAGATGCTAGCGGACAAACTTGGACCCTGAATGAAGGTGACGGTGCCTTCTACGGCCCCAAAATCGACATCATCCTCAAAGACTCCGACGGAAAAGAACATCAGACGGCGACAATTCAACTGGATTTTCAATTACCGAAAAGGTTCGAACTGGAATATCAAGGGCAAGAATCTGAACAGGAACAGAATGGGGCAAAGATAACAGTTCCCAGCTTGCTTGCCAACGATGGACCATTGAGGCCGGTTATGATACATCGCGCAGTGCTAGGATCCGTTGAACGCTTCATGGCTCTCCTGATTGAACACTACAACGGGCATTGGCCGTTTTGGCTCAACCCTCGACAAATCATCATTCTTACGGTTAATCAAGACAAAGCCGTGGTTGACTATGCGGTGAAAGCTATGAATGAAATTCAAGGTGGTGGGATCAACGTATGGCTGCGTCGGAGCCCTGATCAACTAGACGGTGGGATCAAAGAAACGGACACGGCCGCACAAGCTCGAGAACTGCACAGATCGACGTTCTCCGTCGACCTTGATGACAGTCCTCGATCTTTAGGAAAGAAGTTGCTAGACGCAAAGACGAAGAGATACAGCGTTATCATTGTCGTAGGAAAGCAGGATGTGGATCGAGGGCAATCGGTCACGGTCGACTTCACCGGTATCACAGACCCTGAAGACCATATTCGACGACTTGTCCAGCAAGAAGACAAACCGCTGCAGAAGGTTAATGTTGAATTAAAACGGTTACGAGAAACACTACTAGCCCTCGAGCGTGCTTACCTATAGATCGTGGGCTTCACATCCTTTTCTCTCCCCTCTCCATTCGAGACACGATGTGAGAGGCATTGTATTTATAGTATTGCTCAGCCATCTCCGAGCTTCGGCGTTAAGATTCGGAGAATAAGCACACATAGATCGGCCCGTGCTCCTGTGTATAGAGAGGAGGTTTGTCATATAGCTAGAGAGTAATATATCCATCTCTATCCAGGTGTGAAGTGCTTGCTCAACGCCACCGCTGCCCTCGCCATATCCTTCCCGTATATCATATGCAAATTCATATTTCCGGGACATTGCTCCCTCGTCTTAAATAATTAGAAGCAAACTAGTCCCAGCAAGCCTCAGTAGATCGAGGAGCATGATATATGAGCTCAGGCTTTCCCTCGACTCAGTAGAGAGTGAAATGAGGGGACCCACGGCTGAGGAGAGAGTAAATAGAGGTGATAAGGAGGGAGAGGACGAGAAAGAGCTGAAAGGATTCAATAATAGTCATAGTATTTACAACAGCTTTCAGTATTATATAGACTTACTAGTACTCGGCTGTATAGTCTGGCGTACTAACTTTTAATACATGTCTAATGCTTATATTTAATGCTGTCTAATGCTAATGCCTAATGCTAGTGCCTAATGCTAATGTCCAATGCTAGTGCCTCATGCTAATGTCAAATGCTAATGTCCAATGCTAATGTCCAATGCTAATGTCCAATGCTAATATGTTTAGATAAAGAGAACCTGTATCACCCAGAATACAACCCTCTATCGGTTACTTTACCATCCTAACTCAAACATATCAATTTTCTAAATTTTCAAGGAGGCCAATATTCTCATTAGCCTCAGCTATCCGCTCCCTGAGGCTCGTATGCCGACCCGACCACTTTTGAGAAAATCCCAAAGTCAAATCTGAGATTTTATGACGGATCTGCGACGCGATATCCAAGGACGACAATTGCAGCAAGGAATTAAAGAGCTGTGGAAGCTGCAGCCAAGGTCTGTATGTGGCCAAAGGACCTTGTTGAAGAGGCTGATATGTCTGGTCCTGGTCTCCATCATCATCCTCCATATGCTCGACTGCGTCAAGAGAACCTTGACCTCGGAATCCTGGAGTACCATGTTCGCTCTCGACATCAGGTGTGCTGCGCTGCCTCCGTATGTGCGTTAACCTCAGGCTTTGAAGCCTAGGCAGCCACACCAAAGTCGGGAGAGCATGGAAGAGGGATTGTTTGATTCTGCGGAAAAGCTGTTGGGTAGGCGAATATGTGGCTCTCCAAACGAGCCCAAGGCTGCATGACCCTTGCAGTTCCGCAAGCTTGTTAAGACGGGCCCCGATCCGGTAAAGGAAGAATATAAATACGAACCAAATAAGTGTGAATAACAGTATCAATGAGAGGTACAATGTTGCGTCAAAAAGGAAAGCAAAATAGAGCACCGCCTTGGCTTGTTGTCCAGCTACAACAGACACACCGAACATCAGCCACCCCCATATGAACCCCAAACCCATTAAACGAATAATGACCACACTTCCATCAATTTTCTCTGCTCCATTCCTTTCGCTAAATTTGATTATGATAAGTTTTGTCGTTGCTAACGTCCAGACCATTGCCACCAGCTTTTCAGCGTTGAACAAGATCAATGGTCCCAACGAAACTGTGTCAGTTTCCCCCAAGCCGCGCCGAAGATGCTCCAAGCCTTCACGCCAGAGTCCAGGAACTTGCGAATAGAGGTTATAAAAGGCATATTCCAATACACCTGTTACCACCAGCGGAAACAAAACTGATTGCAAAACGGCAAGAAGAACCTGGTACTCGATCATGTACTCTATTCCTCGTCGTCCTCCGTGGGATATCAGCATATGTCTAATTTCGGCGTCTCGCGCTTTCAGATCCAGCCCGCTAGGATTGCACTCGATTGCTTTGGCGAAATGGGTCCACGTGACGATGTCTAGCGGGGTCACTCGTAGCTCCCACACCTTCCATCGACTGTAATACCCGTTGGGATTTATTGACATATCTAGAAGACTTCTGACAGCCCATATATCTCGACGCGAGGCAGCTTCAAGAATGACTTTAGATTTTGTACCTGGCCCATTGATCTTCTGTTTTTGAGATGCGTCGGCAATTGCAAGAGTTCGCCAGAGCTGTTGATTATAGTCGTGATGCCACTCGGAGGAATTCTTCCAACTCAAAGTCTCATGTTTCCAGCTGATCTCTTTCCCCAAGTGTGCTTGTAGCGTAACGATAGCATTGATATCTTCTAACGTAACAATTCGTTCTAATTTCAAACTCGCAGCGGCTTCTAGTAGAGTTTGCACTTCGTTTCCAATGTTCATAGTGGCGCCTATAAGTCGCGAGAGAACGGTTGCGGAATGAGGTCTGCAGCCTTTGCTAGGGTTAGACAAATATCGGAAACAGAGTCCTTGTGGAGTTGCGCCATGTTCCATGAGCACCTTTGAAAGTTCGTCCCAGCGCAAGGCGGCTGAGTGGAAAAGGGGGCTGGTCTGGCCAGATACTAAATCTATAGAGAGGCAAACATCTTCAAACCAGTTCTTGGCCACCCAACCTTTTGGCTCGGGTACTTGTAGGATTTTCAGGACAGAGAGTAGGGTGTTCCTGCATATAATCAGCTTTACTTCAAATTAGAGGCTCTAAACTATTTTCAAAGAGAAAAGCTTACGCTAGATCTATATCTCGATGGGTTGATCTCGCAATGGCAGTCATATAAAGGAGAGAGTAGCACAAATTGCCGTCAAACTCCAGCATATCTTTTGTCAAGGGCCGGCTTCGAGTGATCATGAAGCTCCAAGTTTGATCTGGGAAATAAGCTCGAAGGTCGTATGGCGTATCAGCAATTTTATCATTGTGTTTTGGCACGTACACATAATGCTTCGAGGCTGGCCCGCGCCGAAGAGTTTTGCAACCCACGCTAGTAATGAGATCGTAGAAGATTCCTCGGTGCCCATGAAGTATAGATAAAAGAACAGCATCGACTAGCCCTTGTCTGCCGTAGTGATCAATTTCGTCACTGGGAGCGGTTTCTCCCGTCCTCGGTTCGTATTTAGGGGCTGGGTAAGAAATTGATTGAGTCTCAATGCCTTGGTTAAAGGTTCTTTGCTGCATTCTCTTCCAGAGATTGCGGACTCCAAATGGATGTGTCCAGATATTTGAGACGTCACTTGCGGCATCGTCCATTTCACTACTCTGCTCTATCTCTCCGTCATCGTAATCGTCATTGAACTCATCATGGCTCTGGTCCGAATCCGAATCCACTGGTTGGAACCTGCGCCGTCCACGATTTAATGCAGACCTTCGGCGGCGCATCGGAATCTGTTTGGGCAGGTAAGCCTCGCAATTTTCGAGGCCATAGCTTGTCTCATCAAACTTGTCTAGAAAACTCGGGCCATCTCTCCCTCCGAAGCCCCTCTCTTCCACATGCTTCCCTTTCTTTAAAGGCTTGCCATCGAGTGGCATGAAGTGTGCCTGGATCTCCCCGCGAATCTCCCTATGGCGAGCTAACCGACTCGTGGCTCTTGTGAAGAGGTCTATCTGCAATGTAGATTGTTGCGCTACTAAGTAGCGTGCCGCATCCCTTCTTCCTTCCTTTATTGCAAAGAAAAGAGCATTCCGTGCGCCACTACAAGGTTGCTCAAGAACAGCCATTCTCCAACTTGCAAGTAATGACAAAGATCTTTCTAGACTGTTGCCATGATCTTTGCCATGGTTCATGTACCTCCAAAATCTATCTGGGATGTCGAATCCGGAATCCCTCTTTACAGAAGAAATCCCAAGTATGCAAAGCTCAATGAGGGAGTGCCTTTTGCCATTGCTCCAAACACGGATCTTGTCGATGTCTGGAATGACATTGAAATCGTCGCGATAGTATTGAATAGTCTCTAGTATTCGTACATAGTTCAACCGAAATGCCCATGCCAGGATCAAACGCTGCTTTGACGCAGAGATACAGCGGTTAAAACCTGGTTCTTGTGGCTGATGAAACTTGCGCAGTCCCAACAGGGTTCCGAGGACATGAGGTTTGTCCGACATAACTGCTCTCAACTCTGGACTTCCTCCTCCCCTAGGTCCAGATTCCAGGTACGCATTCCCAGTAAATCTTTCTGCCTCTGCATCTATATCAGCGCCTGCGCTCATCAAGAGTTGTGCTGCATCTGTGACTTTATCGTCATCGAGATTCCCTAGGAAATGCAATGCATTCTCGCCTGCAGAGTTGACAGTACTGGCGTCGGCGTTCCTTTCTATGAGCCATACTAGCATCTGGTAATGGCCAGCTCTTGTAGCGCACAGAAGAGGCGTGTCCCCTTGAGAATTTTGCTTGTTTATGACGCTTTCTTGGAGTTCTGAGGCCGTGAGACGCTCAAGTTCATCAACCTGCCCGGTTGAAACAAGCCAATGAAGAACAGTATCATTTCTCTCATTCACAATGTCTCCTAGATTGCGCCTCGATGACATATCCAAGTTCAAGAAGATTTCCGCTGGGTTGCCGGCGAAGGTTGATCGATAAGTTGCCAGAGTGCGCTCATATAATGAATGATCCACAGTTTCTAACGATTCAAAGGCAATTTTTGAACCTTTCGTAGCAGCATCAACGAGCCATTCTATGAGAGGGTAAGTCTCTGGAATATCTTGCTGCGTTGCTTGAATTATCCGGAATGCGATTGCTCTGGCCCAGACATCTCCCAATGTCGCACCTTTCATGAGATAGGCTAAGGCGATTTCTTTGGATTCTGATGGCTTTTCGGTACCCGGGACACCAAAATCGGACAAATAGCAAATGGCCAAGTCCACACAGGCAGCAGCTCTTCGTAAATCAGTTCCTGAATCGGCGACTGACCGTAAAGCTCTCACAATTTGATCCTTTATAACACTACTGACTGCGTGGAGGGCGTAATATGGGATTGATATCTAGGCTTGCATCAGCACGTCATATTCGGACGCCTGATGATTCAAGACTGTAGCTCTGTTACTCACTGCGGTAGAATCCAAATGCTCTTGCACCTTCTGAATGTTCTCTGTATCGCCCCCTAGACTTTTAGCTAGTTAGAATGTGTTTATTCATCAACAAAAGTGAGGAAGCTGGAAACTATACCCGCCAGAAAGGGCCTGGATAGTCTTCACAAGACTTCTATTTTTTGGATCAAGCTGTACGGTTGAATCTAGAATGCGTTTAATCATTGGTAATTCTTCCATATGCAATTCCGGGCGGTTCTGATCGGCTGTACGTATTAAGTCGTTAAGGTAGTGTTTCATCAGATCGCATTCCTTTAACAATTGGTAATCTTCTGGTCTGGAAACGTCCAAATCCATGTAAAGGGAATTGAATTTTATGGCATCAACAATGTCGCACCCTAACAGAAGTCCGCCAAATATCAGGCCGAATGAATAAACATCGGTTTTGAGAAGGTTTGAAGTAGTTTGGAAAGTTTTCCATTCCGGGGCTGCGTAAATATGGGTACCACCAACAAGTTGGCGGGTTTTGCCATTATCGAGGAAGGAATGGCTGAAGTCGGAAACTTTGGCATGTAACTCTGGCTTGAAGAACACAAGCACATTGTCTGGCTTCATATCTCCATGGATAACTCCGCAATTATGAAGTGCAGAAAGCCCTCTAGCAATATCAAGCGCGATGCTCTTCTTGGTTGCAAATGGAAGAGATGTATGTCTGAGTGGAAGCAATAACCATATCAGTATCTGTTTCAGAAACACATTCTGCTTCTCAATCAAGTTCTCTCTTACTTCGTTTGAAAGTTTCTCAGATCCATATTCGCCATCTCCAAAAGCATCACGGGTTCTGGATATCCCTGCAAAAGCGATAGTAAGTGGAATGTTCGCTCAAGAGTAATTTAAAGCAAGACTTATTTACGGTGTGAAAATAGTCCCAATGGACTCCGAGAAGCTTGACTATGTTTGGATGTCGTCGAAGAGGTCCATGACTGAGAATGCGAATTTCTGAGATGAAGCTCTTAATGGCTGATTCGTTATTTACTTGGCCATTGGGCAAAAAAAGTTTCGATCCCGATATTTTTATGACCACCCTACGCCTTTCCTTACGGGACTGGGTGGATATGATAGTACTCGGCCGTGTGAACGCCGCATAGACTGTAGATACCTCGGAAACAGCTCCATGAGCAAAAGTTTTGCCATTATCAGTCCGCCCTTGCACCTCAAGCACATCTTCCTGTGCGTATAGGTTGGATACGGCGGTGATCAGAGAAAGAAAGTCATGATTCTCTCGCTCATGTTCGTCGGAGAGTAAGGAATCAGATGGTAAGCGAGTCGTTGTTCGGCGTCCAAAAGAGATCGATTCGTCGAGACTTACTTCAGAGTTCATAGCCATGATATTTACGTCGAGGAATGTTGAGAGCAAATTCTTCGATTGGGCAATCGGGACGCATGTCGCTGATCAGGATGCACGATCAGAATGAAACAAGCAACAACTATTGATCAACGGACTTGATTTGATGGTGTAGCAACTAATTCTTTATATCGTCTTGATCGGGCTAACCAAAGTGGACGTGCAATGCGAGTCTTCTCGAGGCAAAAGCGTAACATCGCTGGTTCGAGCATGTGATGCTATACCAAACCATAACAAGTTCAGACGACTACTGAATCCTTCAAAACGTCCGTTGTTGCAAACCACCCCGGACAGTTTGGCGGCCCGTGGCTTGCGGTTCGCTTACGTTTCATTTGCGTCGTACGGCTGGGGCTTTACCGCAGCCGAGATTCGAGCGACGATGCCTAGGCTGTTGCACATTACCTTATGTAGGATCTCCTCGCTGTCCCCCTTTCAATACAACTGGTTACGTACGTGAAAGTGGAGACCGCCGTGTCGAATGGAGGTGGTTGGCGCGCTTCCGCCCGTGATTAGTGGTTAAATCATACATGCGACGATATACGTATTGTGCAAACTTTGAAACGGAGATTCATTTTGCAATGACAGTCCGCTACTCAACCAGCGGGCGACTACGACAAGACTAGCTAATGCTCAATCAAACGATTTACGGAGGAAATGCTTTCAGTTTTGAGGTACAGGTGATCTCATGATCTGCTTTAAATGACTGCTCTCCTTTCGAATATACCGCCTCCTCCATGCCAATACTATGTCCGGACTTGAAGGCCTAGGTGCTGCCGCCAGCGTCATTGGTGTTGTGGGAGTTCTCAAGACGTGTATCGATCTGCTTGATATCATTTCTTCCGTTCGGAGAGCTGAGGATGCCCTCGAAGATTTGACACTCCATCTACAAATCCAGCGAATCAAGTTCTATAGTTGGGTCCAAGTAAGCGGCTTCGCTGAGATAATTGCCCAGCAGGAGGACAAAGTGGCTTCAGACATACCGGAGTCGATGACTTTGCTTCCTCATGAGCTACGCTTGCCACTCATTCTCTCGCATATAAAGAGTTCGGTTAAGAACATGAACGCCCGGCTGGCATCTGCAAGATCGATTTTGGAGAGATATTCTGCGAAGGCTATCTCAAATCAGGATTCCTGGATGAATAAATTGCGCCGGGGCTTGCATCCAGGATCTGAACTCATGGTACTGCATGAGTCAAGTGCACAGAGTGGAGTATCCAAGCTCAGTTTTATGAACAGATTACGTTGGGTGGCCGGAGATGAGAAAGAACTCACGAAATTGGTTGACGGACTCGAGAAGTACAATTCTGACTTGAAAGAACTACTACCCTATTACAAGATCGCCCAATATGAAAGACGAGTTCTTCTTGCTCTGGTGACATCACGGCCCCTAGTAGCTGGAATAGCAGCAAGCCGGCCAGAAAGTCCCACGTTGCAATCAATTGAGGAAGACGAGCAATTCAGACAGCATCAAGGTGTGGCACAATTGATGGAGAGAGGTTATGAGATGAATTTTGCCGATATGTCAACACAGAGCTCCAGACGAAGTGCAGACAATCGGTTATCTCCCAATCTACAGGACCAATGTAGTCTTGAGCAAGCAAGTTCAAGTGCTCCAGATAGTAATCCGAGAAGGTCCTGGGGTCACTATGATCTTTACCTCAGTATGTCCGAGTTTGAATTTTCATGGGATGGAGCCACAGATGCACCCGCTCGAATTTTCGCCTCGCGTGGTTCTGATCCATGCATAATCGAATGGCGATACTATTCCACCAGGACGAGTATCGAAACGCTCTCTTTCCTTGATGCCCGAGTTCACATGCTAGCTATGCAACTCCAACAGTCCGCGACACTCACAGGATTCAGCATCTTAAACTGCCTTGGTCACTTTCGTGACGAAAAGAACCATCGCTACGGACTCGCTTTCAGCTATCCTAAGGGTAATAATGTCAAAACACCAATATCTCTTCATGACCGCCTCATAATGGACCAGAAACGTCGCATTCGCCGCGATCTTGACGAGCGCTTCCACGTCGCTCGAACTCTCATAACTACAATCTACGGGCTCTTTTCCGTGCACTGGCTGCACAAAAACCTCACGAGTAGCAACATCCTCTTGTTTGAGGATAGCACAGATTCGCATTCTATAAATACGCCGTATATCTGCGGTTTTGACTTTGCGCGGCGAGACGCGGAGCTCGAAACAAGTGAGACGTTTCCATCTCTTCTTCAAGGGACCTA
>Ga0335074_10014269_pt1 | contig 11152 bp, 15 predicted proteins | sample Lox_Sample_23_FD_206715 | JGI IMG/M metagenome (GOLD analysis project Ga0335074, IMG submission 206715) | Soil microbial communities from Loxahatchee National Wildlife Refuge, Florida, United States - Lox_Sample_2.3 | ecosystem: Environmental > Terrestrial > Soil > Wetlands | place: USA... | reverse complement strand
GCATTTATACATAACGTAAAAACCCCTGCTAGCTCATTTCCTACTGCTTAAACGCACATAACTATAATAAAAGGAGTATAAGGCTTAAGGTTTTACTAGAGCTTAATTAGGGAATAACTAAAGACTACTGTTAAAAAGCGGGAAAGAACTTGAATTGTAACTCTACAGGAAGCCCTCTATTTATTGGTAATTGAAATTATTTATGCCCCACTCTAGAGGATTAAGAAATCACGGGGATATTTTTAGATCCGTTAATATATGCCAAGGATTTCAGTTGCTGTACGTACTATCTTCCATGTCGTCATGTCTAATCATTGGAAGCTATGACAATGTAAGTCAGGTTCAAACGCCTAACAATCACAAATCACAATCACTCCTCTCCAGAATCTCCAAAGAGCTCGTCCGATCTACGGAAAGTGCCTGGTGAATTCTCCTCCGACGGTCCCGTGTGCATCCACGTCTCATTTTGCGGTTGGTTCGACATATGTTGGCCGGTCTCCGGATATTGCATGCGATGTATTTGCTCCCTGCTGTTCCATAATAGAATCCTTGGATCGATGTTCAAATTTTCGTCACTGCTAACAATCTCTCCTCCGCCGGAAGAAAGAGAGCTCTCCGGCTGGCCTAAAATATCGGGTTCATCAACATTAAGTGAGGGAGCATTGGGTTCTTGCAGGTTACCGTTTGGAGCTGGAAGGGTGTGTAAAAGCTCAGATTCTTCTATAGCGGGACCGAGCCTCTGGCTGAGGTCTTGGATGATGTCGATAGCGTTTCTGAAGGCAGCAGAGGGATAGCTGTTTGGGTTGGCTTGGATCCTATTATTCAAGCTGTCCATTACGACGCGAAGAAGGCGTATTTCCGCTTCTTGGCCAACATCTACAAATGGAGTCAGAAAACTTAAATCGAGATAGATCCTCTCAGATGGATGTCAAACGTACATGGGGATTTTGGAGGCAATGAAAGCGGGAAGAGGATGAAGCAAATCTTGTACCACTTAATTTCCTCCTTTGACCATGGATGCTCAACTCTGGCGTTGCTGCATGCCTGCTTGATCCTCTCCATCACTGCAGAATCAATCGGTTCCTCTTTTGACCTCTGTAAACTCCGGATGCACTGACTTTCTCGTTGGTGCGTTGTTAGGGCTTGGGTGTTGACGAAAATATCCAAGCAATTGAGACACTGAGGGCGGCCGTGCTTTTCTGCGTAGTGTTTGCTTCACTCTGTCAATCTCTCCGCAATATATATAGGGGAGCTCTGCTTACACCAGGTGTCTAACCTCGGTCCAACCAGTTCCTGAGCAGGGTTGATAGAAATCATCTGCACCGCCGATGAAGGTTTGAGTACAATATATCCAGGGGAACATCTTGTGGAAAACACAACCAAACTTAAGTTGAGCAAGGAGCTTCGTGCTGTTGCGGGCTATTCGAGGCCTGGCCTTGGGTAAGCCCTCATCATTAGGGGTTCCGTCAACGTCGTAAGCTGATCGGGGACGCTTCGACGAACCGCGTGGCGCTTTGGTAGTATCCTTAGACTGTCGACTAGTGGATGTTCCTTTTGTACCAGCTGTAATTTCTCGATATGCCTCTGATTCACGATGCAATATGGCGTAGACATCGGGTAAAAGATCCGGTTCCCCTCGAAAAGCTGCTAGTACTAGGTCACAGATGCTATTAGATTGTTCAGAGCCTTCGTCTGTGTTGTCTTCCGAAATTACGCCATCAGAGTTAAAGGAGTCCGGACTAGTTACGCGGTATGTATGATCAACCCCATCGATGGAGGTAGCCGGCCAGTCTCGTCTAGTTTCAGCCGACCCAAGACGAACAGACAACTCAGAGAGACCACCACGCCTGAAGCCATGTTAGTGATTGGCGTGAGAATTGATAATTGAGACACTTGCGAGCCTTGTGATAGCTGAGTCCTCTTGTCAGATTGAGGTTCAGAGTGCCCAGTTTCTATACATGGTGAGTCGTTGGACGTAGCATCTGAACCGTGGTCACTCAAGAGTGAAGGACAACCACCAATGGTGGCAACATTTGAAGCAATGTAAAACTACCAAGCCACAGTGTTAGTTCTCGCAATGTGAAAATGATACTCTTGAACCGACCTTTGGGTGCAATTGCCCCTCTGACGAGGTGTGATCATGAACCACTGGGAATATTAATTCCAAGTTATAATATCCGTCGGGTATTCCCAATAGGTTTCTAAAATTGCTGTTGTATTCTGCTTTCTGAAGTTTAGAATTCATCATGAGAGCGCCTAGAGGAGCTCCCTCGTATGTAGCAGTTCCGAATCGAGGTGCTTCGGAGGACCTCGGTGGAAACTTTCTTTCGGGTAGGGTTAAGGTTGAAGCAAGAGCAAGACTCGAGTTGATCGGAGGTTGTGACGGGTGCTCAAAGGTTGTGTACTCAATGTCCGTTCAAAATTATATCTACCAATAGTTAACACTGCAATTGCATAGGAACCAACGTCTCTAATCACACATTCAGTTACACATCACTTACATGCGAGATTGTGGTACTGCTCGGAAATTCTGCAGTGATAGTTACCCGCCTTGGCGGATCAGCCTATGGTGTGCTCCTGGAGAAAAGTTTCAAGTCCAGGGGAGAACTCCGATGGTGAATGAAAGTGCAGAGATCGAGCTGTGGGTAGGAGGTTCGACGGATTGTAGGATGTTGGAGCTGGTGTAGAGGAATAACTTGATGAGATACGGAGAGAGTGTGATAGCGCAGGGACTGTAAAGGAGTCTCCATCGTGGGCGGTCGCCGGCGACTACCCAGATGATTTGTTGCACGTCTGCGCGAGTGCGCGCGAGCGCGCGGATTTGAAAAGAGCACGATGAGGCATTGAAGTATGGAGGGGTAAACCTTAGGAAGCCATGCATATGCTTAGGGCCCCGCCAAAAAGCCACGACATCGCAGTTGAAGAAACCACGACAGAGCATGAGACTACGTCGGATTTCATCAAAAATTCAAGTGTAAAATAATCCTTCCCGACTGAAGGAGAGCTATAAGTAATTATGCACAAATTCAGCATTCAGAAAAATGGCTTCGTGAGAATAATTACTTGTTCGGGCTCAGAACTAGGGCAAGAGCGCGCAATCGTGCAATCTGCTTTTCCATACCAACTGCATATGCGTTTCTTCTATCAGCCTTTCCGCCAGAAGATCCATTAGCGCAAAGGTGCGGAGTGCTTTCAACACGCTCAGAGCCATGGGCTTCAGGGTAGTAATATATTCCAGCGCGCTGTTGCGAGCTCATTGCCCGAAATTCTTCTCGCCCGTAGCTGGCCGAAAGAGGCTCTTAGGACATTAGCGAACAGAGATGTTGGCGTTTAGAGGGAGCCAAAATAGGCTCCAATGCTCAAGCACAGAAACAGAGCTAGAACTGTATGCGAAAAAGTTAAAGAACTTCGCCTACTTACTTCTTTCCCTCGCCTATCACTCTTTGTTCTATTAAATAATTCATAACAATGCTACGTTTCCCATACTTTCCTAAAGAGCTTCGCCCTAAGGTCTAAGGGTATGCAATGCTGACACCTTGTGCTGTACGTTGCAACAAGACGAAACGTTCTTATCCAAACAATCTTGCTCTTTTATACGTTAAGTAGGAGTCATAACATGAAGCTATAAAACGATATAGCATATTTCAACGGTTAGCAGCGCAGCAAGGTAGAATCCGTCGCTGGCGCATTTTCGCTATTGGCCTTATTGCAGAGTCACCTGCTTAACCTTATAAACCGTTGCTGTCGCGATCTCTAAGGCACTTTGCAAGGAGTAGCGATGCTGCAAACGCTCACCTAGTCTCATCCTGCAGGCGGATTGACAGGCATGGCGTAACCCGTGCAACAGCTGGCGGCGCAGCAGGTAGAATCCATCGCTGTCGTGGCCAAGCATTTTCGCTGTTGGCCTTGTTATATAGTCACATGCATGACCTCGTAAACCTTTGCTGTCGCAATTTCTAACGTGCTTTGCAAGGAAAACGGCAATCCGAGTAGGATCATGTGTACCCCGCCCTTACTACCATAAGTGTGCGAGACAGCAGATAAGGGCTTAAACACGGGAGTGAGAGGTTGAAAGGTTGAGAGAGAACGGTAGAAGCTGTAGTCCGTAAACTAGTGGGCTCTCGAGCAAAGGGTGTTAGAGCTCTAGCTGTTCTCATATAATATCCTCTCGATTGTAGTGCTGTAAAGGAGATGAACAGCTCTGATCACCAGATCACAAACCAACGCCTTATGCAAGTCGGAGCAAGCAATACCACAGCTGCAGCGACGACCTAGTCACCTAGCCAAACCTTCACCATCCTTAGCTGTGGAGAGGTCGATGGCCCCAACAAGGGTCTAAGGGACCCCGGGAAGGATTCGAGAGGCGCATGGGTTAGGCCGAGTGAGAAACCGGGAAACGGACGACAGAAAAGTTAGAAAAGGACGCGAAGGAAGAAGTGAGGAGCAGAAGGGAGAAGAGCGTTATTTATGGTCGTTGAGAAAAGCAGCAAGGCGAGCGCGTACGCGTACGCGTACGCGCCTTCCCTGATCGAGCGGCTGCTAAACATAGAGGGGCACGGTCTAGTTTATCATAAGAAAACACCTCTCTCCAAACCGAGCTCATGCTTGAGCACTATGCTATAAGGAAACGCATGATGAAACCAACACTACGTATGAAAGAAATGGACACAAATTGTTAGCAGAGGCATGGCTTTTCTCTGATGTTTTGCCTTTGTCGTTGGCAGAGCACATCATGTCATTGTAAAATTTGATGTTGAACAGTAGCCTCCGGTCGTGTCCCTTGCTGCATCCTCATGTCATAATTATTAGAGTCACTGAAGCTCCTTAGCTGGCCAAACGCTGCATCTTGTGAAATCCCATAGATCTCGGTAACCGGACTATGCAGTATGCATTCACATTTCCCTGTTGGGTTGCTACTAGGTATAGTCTGAAATTTCATAGTGACGGAAGAATCCCTGCCGTGCTGAAAAACCGTTGTTGTGCATCGAACCAGTCACTGCGGTGAAAACCGTCACCACATTTAGAACTGCCATTGACACTTACATGGAGCTATTGCTACCATATGAGATACTGATGTGGGATGCACACTTTTCAAAGCTCAATTCTGATCAATTGGAGAACAAAACTTGCTGATAAGCTTGCCAATATCGCTTTTGCGAAACGACGTCGCAGTTGCGTAACCACGAGACATGTGATATTTTCTATCCTTAAAAGATAGCGATGGCGGACAGTACTTACGCATCCGCGAGTCCGGTTAATAATACAATGATTTTAGCAGCTGTTAAGCATAGGATCCATCTTCTCCCAAGTCGAGATGTAGTTGAAGCTGAGGTAATTTGTGGCGCTCAAAGCGCGCGCTTGTGCGGTTCCCTCACCTCGGCTGAATTCACGTCTGAACATCCGGCCTTCCGATATGTATCTGCTCTTGGTTTCTGACCTACTCTTTATTTTCGCAGCAGATAATAGTAAGAGACAACCGGTGTGCACCTAATATGAGAATAATGGATTCTTCTTATGGCAGAATCGAGAATTACAGCGCTTGTAAGGCGGACTGGGGTCACACACCAACGCTACCAGCAGCTTGTTACCGGGCCTAGCTCAAGGAGCTCAATCTTCTTTTCCCGTAGGAATACCTCATGGAGCATCACGACGATTGAACCGACTTGAGGCAAATCGCTGCGAAGGATTTCCTTAAGACACTTTGCTTCAGGATGGAATATTCGGCATCAGCGCTGTGGCTCTTTCGGATTGAACATGGAGCCTTGAAATGGAGCAAACGACTACAGTCTTACTACTTGCTGTTTTTGCGGGAGGAGATTGTATTGTCAGCATTAGTCTTCCGAAACTCAATGAGGGAGTGGGGTCAGAAAATATACGTGGGAGGTCCATGCTGTCCACCCTCTCATCAACGAACCGTTGTGAAGCTCTGTCAAAACTGCCACTGAGAAGCTTGAAGAGACTGGTCGAAGTTATGTGAACGTTCACAGCTGCGTCTGGATCGACATGGATGTTGAGTGACCTAGAATCCGTTTGTGTGTGATGCAAGACTTAATCGACCTTCATCGCCGTCGAAGCAGCAAGGATAATGACAGCTACAACAACGTGATGGCAACAGTGGTAACGATCCATCATCGACGAAAACGATCTGTGAGCGACGATAATGACCTTTCATCGATGTGTGGCAGAGGTGGTTCAGCAACGGTAGCGGCCCTGCAGCAGCTGCAGCCGTTCTTCGTGCGTAGGTGCGCTGTCGATATCCTGAAACCTCAGCTTTTGGCAACACAATGAGCGCCGAGACAATTGAAAGTTGACAGTAAGGCTACATCTTATTATTTTTCATCGGCTAGTATGCCTTGTCCCACACGAAATAATCCATCCCGAAATATCTCTCTGCAACCTAAAATATTCTTCGATCCTCATTATGCCTGGGAATGACGTTATCCGGAGAGTTATGTCTGTAATAGTTACTGCTGCGATCATTGTCAGCATTACAGTCGTCATCCTTACCAGTGTTATCATCAATGCCATCGTCATCATTCGTTTGAGGAGGCATGGCCATTACAACGAGGTCCTGGACTTGCACAATCGCATTCTGCGCGACAACTGCTCTTTTCCAATCTTGTGGCGTCTACATTTCACCTGACCGTCGGTGAAGAAATCGGGCCTTTTAACACAACCAAGGTATTCAGTGCCTCAATTTGCTGCGAAGTATCGGGCCAGAGTCCGAAATTGGCCTGTGCGCACAGAAGAAGAATATCGGCAGTAAAAGTGCGTTAGCCTTCCGACAGGGTTTATTGATCTTTTGGGATCAAATCTATGCACAAATCGAACAAGGATCATGGATACGATCTCGAGTAAACCTACTAATAAAAAAAAAGTTTTGATTTGACACCATTCGGCGCAGTGGTGTAGCACTCTGACATGGATGTAGTCTTGGGTGGGTAGATCTAGGACATCCTAGCAGTTGCTATGAGTTTCGAAGTTAGATCGAGCCCTGGATCGTCAATTCGGCGCTGAGATTGCAACATCCTGCATGGTGTGATGACTGTATTGCATGAGAGTTCTTCTTGCCTCGGTGGAATCAAAGACATTATCGCGGATACTCAGAGACGAGTGGAGAGTGGACGGTGTGACGGGCTGGCCGACACGGCGTCTGGCTAAAGATAGTTAAGCGCATCGTCGCGCGCCCCAGATTCTTGAACTACCGTTGACGATTCTGCTGCAACAAGGGCGTGCTAATAGTCTTTGACTGGCCTGGCACTCGAATCAGGATGGCATGCTGGCCACGTGTGGAAGATGGTTCATGCATCGAAGGCTTTGCGATTTTGAGTTTCGACAGGCCATCAATTATCGGCATGCAGGGACCAGTGGATCGTGGCCGGCTACTCAAGCATCCGAGTATGAGAAACACGAGGAATATCCTTGGAAAGGTTCAAGCCCTTTGGAAATTTCTTGATGGGGTCTTGCATGGCGTTCTGCAGAGTATGAATTGGGATCTGGAATCCGTCCGCTTGGAGGCGGACGGAGAGCGGGAAGACCAGTTCGGAGAAAAAGTTCCTCCTGTAACTTGACTAGGGCAACGTAGCCCAAAGAGGAAAGTATAAGAGTGAGTGGTAAATTTTGGAGTCAAACGGACGGATGAGGCTAGAGTAGTGCCACTACTAGTGCCGCGGCTCACGTAAGACGGCATACTCACGCACTTGACATCTGGCCGTGCATAGGACAGGTTGTGCCACGCGACGAGGACAGACACCTCGGTCTAATTTCATTAGTGACGATAACAGACACGATATGAAACACTTTGGATCTCTTCCTGGCCGTTCTTTGCATTCCAAAGGTGGCAGGTTCGCCAAGGGAGCGAATAGTAGCACATCACACGACACGGTCGGCCACACCGAAATCTCAGGCCGATTGAGTACATAACGGCAAACCAGGATTCCTTATCGATAAGCCGCTAGCCTCTACATTCTTAGCGACTGGGCGTGCATGCGGCGGACGCCATCATTGGCTCACGGGCCATGGGCGGCTTGCAACCTTGTTTGGCGAATGCAGATCAAAGCTTCGATGAGCAAGCCATTGACGATTCCTACCAACACTATTCCCTGTAACATCGAACCTGGTCGTGTGCCATCCATGCATCGAAGTCCTCAGATGACCCTGTAGCTCGTCGAGTGCATTCAAACGCAGCAGATATCTCTCCAAAGTTAGCTGCAGATGTAACCACGGCACATGCATGCACGTTCACAAATGCCTTCAACCTCCGCTCTGTCCACCGCAAGAAACGAGGAGTGGCCGTTGATAGGCCGACGGCATTGGTGCTAGACGATGCGCAGCTTCCTAATCAAAGCTTGGGCGCAAGCCCCGGACTGCATGCCATCATCGGTCTGCCCCGAAAACGGGCCTCCGACTAAGGCAAGCACGGGCAAGCTAAAGTAGCTTGTACGATGCTGGCGTGCCTGGGGATCCCGGACAGTAACGTTTACGAAAAGTCTGCACGTAAAGATCGACGGGCACGATATTTAAACCGAGAGAAATTTCTCCAACTTTCACGGCCGCTATCTCTGGTTCATCAAGACTTCGGCATTTACACCGGTACCATAGCAACGCCCTCTGAGTTCAAGATGAATCTGTTTCGCAAGAAGGAACCCGAAGCAGTAGTCGCTAGCGCTGCACCAGAGCACAATGAGGACCCTCTTGCCACCGTTCCCAAGAACAAATGGCAGAAGATATGGCCGGTTCTGGCCTGTGGCTCCGGACTCTTTGCTGAGGGCTACGTTCAAAGCGTATGTTTCCCGAATCCCATACTCTCCCAGGAGCTCACAATCGTAGGTCATTGGCTCCGTTGGAACCATCCTGGGCATAATTTACGGTTCCGAATACACGAACTCCCCAGCCAAGAGCAACGTCGCCTCCATCTCCTTCGTAGGCACTGTTGTCGGCCAGCTTGTTTTCGGATATACCAGCGACAAATGGTCTAGGAGGAATTCTTTGCTCGTCTCGACTATCATCTTGTTCGTCTTCACCGCGCTCTGTGCCGGCGCATATGGCGCGGGCGGAAACATCGAAGGCCTTTTCGCGGCCCTGACTGCATATCGTTTCTTCCTAGGCATTGGTATTGGGGGAGAATATCCGGCTGGCAGTGTGTCTGCGGCAGAAGCGTCTGGCGAGCTCAAATCTGGCACACGGAACTTCTGGTTCATCATGTTCACAAATGTCGCCATTGACTGGGGTTTTGTAATTGGTGCTTTTGTGCCCTACGTTGTAGTTTTGATTACAACAACGGACCACCTTCGGCTCGCTTGGCGTCTCGCCCTTGGCCTTGGTGTTATTCCTCCGTTCCTTCTGTTCCTTCTGCGACTCAAGCTTAGGGAGCCCGAAGAATTTCAGCGCGAATCGATGAAGCACGTCAGAATTCCTTATGGACTGGTCCTTAAATACTACTGGTGGCGTCTCTGCGTTGTAGGCCTCATTTGGTTCCTCTACGATGTAAGTCTCTCCTTTACATAATTTTTACTGGTCATTGTGTAAAGTTTACTGAATTGGACTTAGTTCTCATCATACGCTTTCGGTATCTATTCGAGCACCATCGTCTACGCCATCATTGGCGACGCTTCTCTCGCCGTTACCTTCGGATGGTCAACCGTTATCAATCTCTTCTATATCCCTGGCGCCATGCTGGGAGGTCCTTTCTCTGACTGGATTGGACCCCGCTATGCCCTCGCCATCGGTGTTACGCTCCAAGCACTTGTTGGATTTATCATGGCTGGGTGCTATAACCAGCTAACCAACAACATTGCCGCGTTCGCGGTCGTTTACGGCATCTTCCTCTCTCTTGGAGAATTTGGCCCTGGTGACAACATTGGACTAATTGCTTCTAAGACTTCGGCCACTGGAATCCGAGGCCAATACTACGGCGTTGCGGCCGCCATTGGCAAGATTGGTGCTTATGTTGGCACAAAAGTCTTCCCTTATATTGAAGCTGCTGGAGGCAACGCCACACAATCCGCGCAGTATCCATTCTGGGTTGCATCTAGCTTGTGCATCCTGTCTGCTTTCTTAGCCGTCTTCTGCCTGCCACATATTGGCCAGGACACCATCACGACTGAGGATATCAAGTTCCGTGCTTACTTGGAGAGCAAGGGATGGGACACTAGACAGCTGGGTTTACTCAAAGGTGAAACTGTTGAGGTGCAAAACTATAGCCCAGAGGCTAAGGCCAGTGAGGATATCCAATAAGTAAATCGTTGAATTGAGAAGGGCTTGACTACCTGCTTTCTACAGTTTATTCACTAGAGAATGATTACACCTCGCAGATACCAGTCGCATTAGTACAATGAATAATTCTTCAATCCCATTACAATGTGCCTTTGATCAAAACTGTATCTATTCATCTAATAGCTTAATTCTATGGTGACTTGCCTGCAGCCGTGGGGAGCCAAAGACGTCGCTGCGCTGATCCATCTTTTACCGTCGAAACGCTGAACACATCCTTCTTGCAGTCCGAATGCCAAGGCGGACACACAATCACCCCTCTTCCGAATGGCCCGTTTTTATATCGACCCGAAAATTGGACACGCTGTGGTCTTGTGGCGCTCAAGGGTCCCGTTGAGGCGCAGCAATCCACGTGACTCGCTTCAGCCTTGCTCTTTCTGTGAATTTGCGGTCTGTAATGTCTGTAAGGTCAGCATTAAGGTAGAATCGGTCTGGTAAATCTGTTGCTTTGTTGTCGACTGTGGTCGCTAAAGGACGCATTCCACCGAAGGTCTAGCATCTTAGCTGGTTCTGGTAGTAGGTTGACTCTTCGCACGGGCCTATTTTGCAAGCATTTATATCCCCTTGTGATGAAAGCAGCTGCTTAATGGACCCCTGTATCCAGTAGGCTTGCTCCGCCCTAGCTTAGGGCTCCGAATGGTTTGGTTAACCAAACCAAACCAGTCGGAACCGAACCATAGCCTTTGATTCCAGTTCATTCTTCTGCCATCCACTACTGCATTTCAAAACCAGCCCCGTCGTACTAGATCTACGAAATGTCTTCCACCAGTGAGAAACAGCTTCCTGATGCTGAGATAGAGGCTTTGACTGCCGCAGTCCAAGTTGTCACCTCCAAAGAGAAGCTGCTCGCCAAACACGTTTTTAATGCACTGCTAAAGCT
>Ga0335074_10014267_pt1 | contig 11154 bp, 9 predicted proteins | sample Lox_Sample_23_FD_206715 | JGI IMG/M metagenome (GOLD analysis project Ga0335074, IMG submission 206715) | Soil microbial communities from Loxahatchee National Wildlife Refuge, Florida, United States - Lox_Sample_2.3 | ecosystem: Environmental > Terrestrial > Soil > Wetlands | place: USA: Florida... | reverse complement strand
GAATCATCTAAATCCTTTCGATTGTTCCCATACTGCTCTCCCCACGCGCTGGCAACAGCGCCGCCGCAGCTTGATCGAGGAGCAACGTCAGTATACCGCTCGCCGGTGAAATCATCTGGCTGGGCAGCCGCTCCGGGTCGTGCGGACCGAGCAGAACTTCTTTTAGAATATGCGCTTTGTCTTCGCCCCCGACGAGGAAGAATACGTCCGCGGCGTGGTTGATTACCGGCTGAGTGAGCGTCACCCGCCAGCTGTCCTTCACTGTCTCCACATGGTTCGCCACCACCAGCCGGCTGGTCTCATGCAACGCTTCGGTATGGGGAAAAAGTGACGCCGTGTGCCCATCGGGTCCCATCCCCAGACCCAGCAGGTCGAACGTCGGCAGTTCCGTGTCTTTCAGCGCAAATCCGTTCCTGAGCTCGATCTCGTAGCGGGCAGCCGCGTCATTCGGATCCAGCTCGCCTTCCATGCGGTGAATCTGTCCCGCTTCAAGCGGCACTTTGCTCAACAGGGCCTCGCGTGTCATGCGGTAATTGCTGTCAGGGTGCTCGGGCGGAACGCAGCGCTCATCCACCCACCACAAATCGAGCTTGTCCCATGGCATCTGCGCGCGCCAGGGCTGCGCAGGATCGGCAAGCAATGCGAATGCCGCCTTCGGCGTTGATCCTCCGCTGACCGCGAGACGCGCCCGGCCCAGCGCAGCGGCGGCGGCGCACTTGTGAGCAAAGTACTGCGCAGCTCTTTGAGCCAGTGCGGCTGCATCCGGCGCGACGGAATAAACGATTCTCAGCTTCTCCGACATGGTGAAGGCTCCTTCGACTCTCAAGCTATTTGGGCCGACCTTGACTTTTTGGCAAATGTTACTTCTTCACCACTTGGATGCTTCCATCAGGATTGATAACAAACACATGTTTCGCAGTGCCGATGTATTCGGGAATCGAAGGTCTCCGCGTTAACACGTATAGAACGTCAGTATCTTCCGGCACATCGCTCAGAACGTGAGAGTGGTTGCCTGCCACAATCTTGAGTTTGGGATCGATTTGGAAATCGAGAATCGCCTTATGCAATTGGCGCATCTCGATAATGGTCTTCCCATCCGCGGAAATCGTATACCTCGCGTCGCCTCCCAGCGGCCAAACATCTGTCCTGGTTTGCGCTGGGTAGATGTAAACGTACAGATTCCCGTCTCCGGCGGGAAGAATCGCCGTGTTGTAAGGACGATTCTGGCGGGGAAAGTCGCCGATGGCCAACTCCAGAGCGCGTTCTTTTCCAACCAGGTCGTCCGGTGCTTCGTGGGGCGGATCATACTTCTTCGCTGTATAGTTTTCCGGCGCATCCGTCTGCAGGGCCTCATAGGCCACGAGAAGCTTGTCGTGCGCCGCGTCCCATTTTGGAAAAACCACCTCCCAACCCGTGGGTGACTTGATGCAGATGTAATGCGCCAATCCATTTGTGTCGGGATGCAGTACGAAGAATGCGTCCGTGCCGTGCCAGGCGGCCTGATCGTACGCATAGAGGTCGCGACCGCGCTCAGTGACGCCAAAAAGATATGCACTGAGGTCTTTGTCGTCGACGTGCCTGACCTGTCCGGCAAGAGAATTTGCAAAAGTGAGAACCCACACTGCAAAAAGAGCGAAAGATCGACGCATAAGGCCACTCTTCTCTATGTGGAATCGGCGAACGGTAGAGTCCATGCCGGTTCAACCCGCGGCACTTCGTCAGGAATGATTTGTGGGAATCATACGCCCTGACCGGCCGGCTGCCCGCGAAGAGCGATGGTTCGTGCGGGACCCTGAACCGGATCCCTGTTCCTACTCGCCCAGATATACGCGGTACTGCTGCTCCAGCACGCCGGCAGCGCGCGCCAGCGCCAGCTTCGACACGTTGTACTGGTAAAGGCTTTCGACCAGGTTACTTTGCGCGGCAGCCAGCGATGCCTGTGCTGTCACCAAGGGCAGATTGTCATCCACGCCGGCATTCACGCGATCGGTCTCGTCGCTAAGCGCCCGCTGCGTGAGGTCGACGTTCGATCGCGCCACTTCCACAAGCTTCGCATTGGCCGTCACATCCAGCAGGGCGGCGCGCACCTGCTCGTCAATGTGGTCGCGCAGTTCATCGAGTTGAGCGTTGGCTGCATTGAGATTGGCCTGCGAAGAGTCTTCGTCGCCATGCACCTTCGCTTCACGAAAGATGGGGAAGCTCAATTGCCCCATGGCAATGAAATTGCCATGCGTGTTGACCGTGGTCACCGTGCTTACCTGGTAGTAACTGAAGAAAGTGAGCGAGGGCAGCCGCTCGGCCCGGGCAGAAGCGTGAAGTGCCCTATAGACCACCACCTGATTTTGCAGGTTCTGGTAGTCCTGCCGGCTCTTGTAGGCCAGCGCGCGAAGCTCTTCGGGCGTTTGCGAAGCCAGTTCGCTGTAGGGCGCCTGATCGGTCAGCGTGACCGGCTGCGCCGGGTCGATGCCGATCTCGCGTTTGAGCAAAATCAGGTCTTTTGCCTGCTGATTCTGCGCGGCAATCAAGGCTTGGTGCTGCGACTGCAATTGCACCTTCGCGCGCAATTCGTCAAGATTGGCCACGGTCCCCTCAATGTGCGCCTCGTGTTCATGCGCCTCAAGCACCTGCGCCTCAGACACCTGTGCCTGCGCGTTTTCAACCTGGCTGGCGTCGGCGATCGCGCGCAGGTAAGCCGTGGCCACTTGCTGCACGACTTCGCCCCGCGCCGTCATCCTGGCGAAATACGAGGAACGCTCGGCCGCGCCCGCCGCCTTAAACGCGGCGATCGCCGGCGCCGAGAAAAGCACCTGGGTGAATTGCAGCTTGCCGTCGGTGAGCGTATCCCGCGTGACGGGGGGAACCTGCGGCGTCGTACCCGCTGGAAAGAGCCCTGAAAACTCCTTAATGGTATTGGGCCCAAAGCCCAGAGCCGCCAGATCGTGCATGTAATAGCCGGTGTCGCCGCCCAGAGTAATGGTGGGCAAAAACACCTGCTCCACCTCATTTTTTTCGCCGTGCAATGCTTTTTCGGCGTTCTCCGCTTCTTTCAGGCCAAGATTGTTGCTCAGTCCACGGCGCACTGCATCGTCAAGCGAGAGCTTGATGGGAGTGTCGCTCACCGGCTGCGCCGTAACGCTGCCCCAGTAAGGATTGGCCGCCGACGTCGGATTTTGACTTTGCGACTGAGCCGGGACTCCACCCCAGACGAAAGCGCACAAACAAAGCACCAGAGGAATGCGCGGCCAGGCGCAAAAATCGCTTTGACTCACTCCCACATTCTCTCAGATGAGCTTGGGCGCGCGAAGATTCAGGGAGTCCGCGAAGACTGCAGATAAGCTTGACAAGGCTGCCCAATCCAGGGCGCTCAAGGCCCTCCGGGCCGGCGCTGCTCGGCAGCCCTTCCTGTCTCGCGCCTGACCTGAAGTGCCCCCTCTGCTCATTTTGCAAATTCCCGAGAAAGTCCTGCACCGCCTGACTTCATTCCCATGCTAAAATCCGTGCCAACAGTTCACAAAGTAGTGGTATGCGAGTGGCAGAGTCGTTCGCTTTCCTTCGGCTGTCACGCGCAAAGATCCCGGCTATAGAAGCCGTGAAGCGCCTGAGGTAGTTAGGGAAACAAGGCCCATGCGGTGCATGGATATTACTGCCTGGGTTGGCGAGAGAGAAGGGGGCCATGAAGAGTCTTGTTCTGTACTGCTCACTTTGCACATGTTCCGCCGGGTGCCTCGCGCAATCGCAGTTACGTATAGCCGAATATGCAAAGGGGCCGGTTCCTGCCGATTGTGCCCTGCAAGTTCACGCGGCTCAAACTCTCATTGCTCGTTATCCACACCCGGACTCGTGGACGTTCGTGGTGATCTGCGACGAGCCATCGTGGAAGTATGCTGTCAATGATGTCAACCCGCTTTTTGACGCGAACCAGATATACGGCGTGACCTTACGCAGGGTTAAAACCACGTTCTTGCGGGGAACCAAGCTTCTTCATTCGTTTCCCGGGCAGCCTAGCTCCGTTTATATTGTGGCGCACGAACTGGCCCATATTATGCTGAACTCCGAAGACGAGGCAACGGTAACCCAAGCCGCGGCAAAGTGGATGGCCGAACGCAATGATTTTGATTTGCTCGCGAAGTAGGATCATGCAGTTTGGGCGCAGGTGCGTCCGGGATTCACGTTGCCTATAGGCCGACTCGGCGCGAGTCTTAACGGAGTGCTTCCTGCGCCATCACGTAGAGACGTTGATCGAGGATGTCTTCAGGCACTTAAAAAGCAGGGACTGTCACCGACACGATCCGCGTGCCCGCGCCCAAGGCGCCAGAAGCGGTTCAGACGGTCCCGCCCGAAAAGCTTGCGAAGCAAACAAAAACCGCAATCCACGTGATGAGATTTCGCCACCGGTTTGAACGCGGTCGACAGGGCCGCTGCTGGTCGAGGACCGCTCATTCTGCAAGGGGGCTCTCACGGGTTTCTGTTGCGGCTGCGAGACTTTGGCCAAGTGGCACGCCGCTTCCTGCCTCCATTCCGGCGGCTTCCAGCATTTTTTCGAGGTCGTATCCCTCTTTGCGGACTCGCTGGTCGTAATAGAAGGCTGTCGCCGGTCGTTTGGCATGCTTCAAGAGAAGTACAGTGCCGCTTCGGCCCAGACGACGGCTTCCTGGTAGCAATCGAACAATTTGCCGGCTGCCATGCCGATCCGGCTGCCGATCGCGTCGCAAGCTTCCCAATCGGCCAGCTCGTAGTGTTCCAGCCAGAGCAGCAGTCGGCGCTCAGCCACATCGTCGCCGGAAAGCGCTCTACGAATCACTTCGCGCAGCGGGAGCAGCGGCGCCAGTTCGCGCACCGAGGTGCGCAGCATCGCGGGCAGCAGGCTCAGCAGTCCCAGCAGGTATTGCTCGGTGCAGTCCAGGGCGCAAAAACGCGCGGCCAACTCGCAGAATCGGCCGCGCACGAATGCCATACGCAGCAGCTCGGAGGTCTGGCCGGCATTCATCTCGCTGGTGATGGCCACGGTAGCCATGCGGCGGAAGGTATCTTCTCCCACGGCCAGCAGCGCCGCCTGGACGCTGGTCACCTCCTGCTGCATGGCGCATATAGGTGAGTTGATCATGCGCAGGATGCGATAGGTGAGAGACATGTCGCGCTTCACCAGTTGCGTGAGCCTGTGCAGGTTCAGCGACGGGTCCTGCAGCGCGCGCAGGATTTCGATTTGCGCGATCCGGTTGGCCGGCACCTTCCGGTTCTCAAGCAAGACCGGACGGCAAAAATAGAATCCCTGCACCAGCGCAAATCCATCGTCTCGCGCCTGCTTGAACTCGTCCTGCGTCTGCACCTGTTCTGCCACCAGAGTGATCGGTCGGCCCTCGAGCCAGCGCAGCGCCATTCGTCTGTCTGGCGCCTTCGTGCGCGCGAAATCAACCTTGACGTAGGCCGCAGCCTCCAACAGAGGCTCAATGCCCTTTTTCCATGCAAAGCGGCCCAGCGCCAGCCGGTATCCGGCCGCCTTCAGATTGCGGCACGCGGCTACGAGTTGGGGTGACGCCTCGGCAGCGTCTTCGAGCTCCAGCACCGTCATCCCCGAGGGAAGGACTTGCACGAGCGCGTCTGTCAATGTTTCCGCGGTACATTGCACAAACGCCGGCAGCCCCGAGGCGAGCTTGCCCAGCCCGAAGATGAGCGTGTTGTCGATCATGGCGCGGGCCGCAGATTCGCGGTCGGCGCGCAGCACGGTTTCCGGCCCGTCGCTGAACAGCAGTTGATAGGCGTGGACCTTGCTGTGGAGATCGAGAATCGGCTGGCGGGTCACATAGCGCACCCCATCCCGCGACTCGATGGATCGAGGACCGGGATCTGCAATCAATTCAACGGGCACACCCATTCGTTCTCCCAATTCCTTCTATCGGCAAACCGCGAAGGGCCATGAATCGAGGCAGGAAACTCGCTGCTCTCCCCTCGCGCCCGCGGCCGGCCACGGTTTGCGCGGCTCACGCAAAGTGCATGGCAGCCTCGGCCCAGACCAGGGCCTCTTCGTAGCAGAATTGCAGTTCCCCCCGGCTCAAGATGCGTTTTTCCACGACCATCTGGCAGCCCGACCAGTCGCCGCGTTCGTGCCCTTCAATCCAGCACAAGAGGCATCTCTCGGGGATTTTTTCGCCTTCGAGCGCCCGCCGAATCTCGGCGCGCAGCGGCAGTTGCGGGGTTAGCTCCTTCATGGGCATGCGCAGCATGGCAGGAAGCAAGCTCAACATCCCGAGCAGGTACTGCTCCCTTCGATCCAGTGCGCACAGTTCGGCCGCGAGCTCGCAAAACCGGGCGCGCACAAACGCCGTGCGCAGCACCTCGGCGGGCTGGCCCTCATTCAACTCGTTGGCAATGGCCAGTGTTGCCATGCGCCGGAAAGTTTCCTCGCCCACGGCAATCAGCGCTGCCTGCACGCTGCGAACTTCCTGCCGCATGGCGCACACCGGCGAGTTGATGAGCCGCAGCAACCGGAAGGTGAGGGCGGTGTCGCGTTTTACCTGCTGTGCCAGCTGTTGCAGGTCGATCGAGTCATCCTGCAGCAGGCGGAGAATCTCAACATGCGAGAGCTTGTTTGCGGGCACCTTGCGGTTCTTCATCAGGACCGGGCGGCAAAAATAGTAGCCCTGGATCAGGGTGAAACCTTCCTGGCACGCCTCGGCGTACTGCGCCTGGGTCTCAACCTTTTCGGCAACCAGCGCCACCGTCACGGCGCCTAAAAGCTCCAGCAGTCTGCGCCGCTCGTGGCGTCCGCTGACGGAGAAGTCCACTTTGACGTAGTCTGCCAGCTCCAAGAGCGGCTCTATCCCCGGGCTCCAGGTGAAGTCGTCAAGCGCCAGCCGGTATCCGGCAGCCTTGAGTCTGCGGCAAGCAGCCACCAGCGATGGTGTTGGGTCGACGGTCTCCAGAATCTCCAGTACCGTCATGCCGGCAGGCAAGACGCGAATCACGTCGCTCGTCAGGGTCTCTGCCGTGCAGTTCACAAAAGCGGGAAGCCCGCCGGTCAGCCTTCCCAGGCCGAAGATCACCGTGTTGTCGATCATGATGCGAGAGGCAAGGTCGCCTTGTCCGCGAAAGACCGCCTCTGACCCGTTGCGAAACAGCAGTTCGTAGCCATGCACTTTGCCACGAAGATCGAGGATCGGCTGGCGTGCCACGTAGCGAACATCGTCTGGAACTGACGCCTGTGGCACAACCGCAGAACCCGGCCCCGGCTCAGCCGCACAAGCCGGCGAATCGACGCTTGTCGACATGCGTGCCTCCGATTTGCCTATCGGCAGCACGCATACCGACCATGAAAGATTGCTTTGATTACTTCGGTTCGCGACTCAGAGCCTGGAACGCGGAACCGTCGAGACCTGAAGGGGGCAGCAAGTCGCTAACCGCCAATGGCCGGCAGCAAGAGAGCCTGGACCATGGCCGCAGCTCTTATCCCATGAACATGCCGCCGTTTACGTCGAGCACGTGGCCGGTGATGTACGATGCGGCGTCGGAGGCCAGGAACTTGACGGCCTGCGCCACATCCTTGGGGGTGCCGCGCCTGCCCAGCGGAACCGTGGCGAGCATGGCCTTGGTCACTTCTTCGCTCAGGACCGCGGTCATCGGCGTTTCAATGTACCCTGGGGCCACGGCATTCACGGTAATGCCGCGCGAGGCGACCTCCCGCGCCAGCGATTTCGTCAGGCCGATAATCCCCGCCTTGGACGCCGCATAATTCACCTGGCCGGCCTGCCCCGCTCGCCCTACTACGCTGGCAATACTTACGATCCGTCCCCAGCGGTTCTTCAGCATCGGGCTGAGCAACGCCTGTGTCAGCAGAAACGCGCCGGTCAAGTTGATGCTGATCACCAGATCCCAGTCAGCGGGCTTCATGCGCAGCATCAGGTTGTCGCGCGTGATGCCGGCGTTGTTGACGAGGATCTCGACTTTGCCGAACTTTTCCAGGATCGCCTTGGCGCCCGTCTCAATCGACTCCTGGCTCGACACGTTCATCATGAACGCTGTCGCATCGATTCCCTGGGCCCTCAGCTCAGCCACGGTCTCAGCCAGCTTGGCCTCATTCACGTCGGCCAGCGCCAGCACCGCTCCGGCAGCAGCCAACTCTTCGGCAATCGCGCGCCCAATTCCCTGCGCCCCGCCTGTTACAAGCGCAATCCGTCCTTGCAAATCGCCCATCGTTCGTTCCAGACCTCTCCGCGCGCAGGAAAGCGAGCGCGCCTTTCCACGGGTCATTATAGATGGGCGGATTGCGGCCGACTGAGAGGCAGCAGGCGGCAGACCGAGGCAGGTGAATCTGATGGGAGGAATCCTCTGAGACGGCCCGGCAAGCCGGAAGCTGCCGGCGCCACGCTGCGGGCGACAGGCTGCCGGCGACAAGCTGGACGCCCGACGCCATCAGTAGTCTTTACGTCGGCGAGGCTGCCACCGTGACCGGGCGCGCGGCGAGGTGCGGACGCACCAGTTCGGCCGGCCACACATACACCGCCAGCCGCCGCGAGTAGTGCAGGATCGGTTCCTGCTCGGGCAGAGTGACGCCCGCCGCCGTTCCCAGATCGTTGCGTTCGAACTCCGCCTCAGCCTCTTCAAGCGGCCAGGGAACATGGTGGAGGTTGGCGCGGATGGGCTGGCCGGCGCGATTCATGCTGAAGACGCAGGGCCGCTCCGACATAAAATGCTCGAAAGATCCGCTGCGAATCTCTCCTAACCTGCGGCTCGGTCCCAGCCCGCGATAGCGCGCCTTGAAGATCACCGGCTGTTTTTGGAATCGCCTGCGGCTGTAAAACGCAAATTCCCGCTCCGATCTTGGCTCCAGGTGCATCTCCGCAAGAAAATAGGGCAGATGATAAACCAAGTGCGCCGCGGCCACCGCCAGCAGGTTGCTGGAGTCGACGGAGAAGAAATAAATGCCCGGCGTGCCGGTTTGCCGGTCGCGGACATAGGTGCGTAAATTGAGGTCGGGGAAGTTGCGCAGCCCGGGAATAGAAGGCACGCCACGGACCTTGATGCGGTCAAGCCAGAACGGCACCGCGCCCAGCCATGCCGAGCCCTGATAAGTGTCGGCTTCAAGCCAGTCGGGCAGCCGCGCTTCCATTTTTCCGGTTGGGATCGGCCAATGCGCAAAAAGCAGATCGTTCCATCGCTGGGTCATGGCCCAGCGGCCCGCTGGCAATGGCCGCGGTTTGTGCGAAGTCCGCACCAAATACTCCCGCATGGCAGCTCCCACGCGCCGGGCTCTCCAATTTGTTCCTGCTTCAACGCCCGGAACGGCGTGTCAAAAAAAGCCGAAACGCCAAACCAATCAAGGCAGCGTTTCCCGCAGCGCGCGGCCGCTCCCTTATGCCGTATTCTGTCCGCGAGACCATCCTTATGTCCAGTGAATCTTTGCCCCCTGCCGGCGCCCGGAACCAAACTGAAGTCTTTGCGGTCCACGGCGCGGACCCCGAAATCCTTGCTTTTGCCATGGCTAAGTACTCGCGATCGGCTCTTTCCATGCGCGAATCGCTCTCTGAGATCAGCGCGCAGCGCGCCGAACAGTTCCTCAATACCTTTTATTTTCAATACGGCCACCGCTCCATCGCGGATCTGGCACACATTGCCTTTGCGGTCGAGCGGCTGAGCCTGCTGGCGGCTATTGTCCTTGTCGACGAGTCACGATGGGACGGCCAGGAACGCTCGACCCGCTACCAGAACTTCCTCAAATCCGGCTGGTTTTTCCCTGATTTCGGAGGCGATTCCGCGTCGGCCCAGGTTTACTCCCGGACCATCGAAAACCTCTTTACGGCCTACCAGAGCGTTAGCGCCGCGGCCCTTGAGCTGTTGCGCCAACGCGTGGGCAAACCCGAAAGTCTTAAACCCGAGGCGTACGAGCGCACGCTGCGCGCCCGCGCCTTCGATGTGGCGCGCTACCTGCTACCGCTGGCCACTAACACCTCGCTGGGCCAGATCGTCAGCGCCCGTACCCTCGAAACCCAGGTTTCCCGTTTGCTTTCCCACCCTAACGCCGAGGTCCGCGATCTTGGAGCCAAGCTTCGCGAGGCTGCTACCGGACCCGCCTGGAATCTCAACGCCGAAACGGCCAAAGCTTTCGTCGAGAAACTCGCCGCACGGGATGGTGGCGGCGAGCCCGCTCTTGCTGCCGAAGCCGCTGGGCTCTTCCTGCGCGACGTGCGGACGGCTCCGACGCTGGTCAAACACGCGGAGCGCAACGAATACGTCATCCAGTCGCAGGCCGAGCTGCGGCAGGCAGCCAGTGAGCTCCTGAAAGACCTGCCGCTTGCATCAGCTCCGAACGTGGAGCTTGTTGAGCGCACCGAGTCCCTGGAGGTCGAACTGGCTGCAACTCTCCTTTACTCGGTCAGTCACTGCTCCTACCGCGCAATTCGCGATCTTGCCTCTTCGTGGGATTCAGCGCGGGTTAATGAAATCGTCGAACTCGGCCTGCGGCATCGCGGCAGGCACGATGAAGCGCTCCGCGCTTTCCACGCCGGCGCCGCCCTCCGTTTCGATATCCTCATGGACATCGGCGGCTTCCGCGACATGCACCGCCATCGCCGCTGCACGCAGATCATCCAGGGATTCACCTCGGCGCACGGCTACGAAAATCCAGGATCGGGCGATTTGCCGGCCGAGGTCGACATCCTCGCTGAAGCCGGTGTGTTATCGGAATACGATTCGGCAATTCAGTCGGCCCACAAGGCTGCCGCGACGATCGCCGGCGGCTCCGCTCCTGAAGCTGCGCAGTCTTCCGCGTATCTCTATCCGCTGGCCACGCGCATTCGCGCGCTGTTCAAAATGGATTTCGCCGAGGCGCAGTATATCTCCGAGCTGCGCTCGGCCCCAGCCGGCCACTTCAGCTACCGGCGCATAGCGTGGCAGATGTACCTTGCGCTCCAGGACCGGCATCCGTCGCTCGCCCGGCACATCCGTGTGACTGATTTCACGAAGCCGATCGACATTTTCCAGCGATAGCTAACCGCGCAGATGTTGAGTGGTTCGCGCCTGCCGGTCGACAATGACTGCTATGCCTGCCAACCCTCTTCGCCAGGTAGCGTCTCTTCTCGTGATGTTCGGCCTTGGGATTCTCGCTGCAACGGGATCGGCCGCCGAGCCGCTGCCCGCCTTACCGCCGCCTGGCGCTGAATA
>Ga0335074_10014266_pt1 | contig 11154 bp, 13 predicted proteins | sample Lox_Sample_23_FD_206715 | JGI IMG/M metagenome (GOLD analysis project Ga0335074, IMG submission 206715) | Soil microbial communities from Loxahatchee National Wildlife Refuge, Florida, United States - Lox_Sample_2.3 | ecosystem: Environmental > Terrestrial > Soil > Wetlands | place: USA... | reverse complement strand
GGCCGTTCGCTGACTACCGCCCGAGCGACGACAACTGCTTCCTGACGCTGCTGCTCGACGACGCGGCTATCCCAAAGGTGGTCGATGTGACATCGTCCACACTCTTACGTGGTCGATGTGACATCGACCACGTTCGCTGGGTGGCGGGCTGAGGCCGGGGCGGCGGGGCGGCGGGCTAGGGCTGTTCGGCCTGTTCGGCGGCGAGGGCGAGGAGCTCGGCGGCGTGGGCCTGGCCGAACTCGGAGTCTTCCAGGCCGGCCAGCATGCGGGACAGCTCGCGGACCCGGGCGTCGTGATCGAGTCGGATCACCCCGCTGCTCGTGACGCTGCCGTCGCTCGACTTCGCCACCGCCAGGTGGTTGTCGGCGAACGCGGCGACCTGGGGCAGGTGGGTGACCACGATGACCTGAGCGAGCCTGGCCAGCTTGGCCAGGCGGCGGCCGATCTCGACCGCCGCCTTGCCGCCGACGCCGGCGTCCACCTCGTCGAAGACGAACGTCGGCACCGGGTCGGCGCCGGCGAAGACCACCTCGATCGCCAGCATCACCCGGGACAGCTCGCCGCCGGAGGCGCCCTTGTGCAGCGGCAGCGCCGGCGCGCCCGGGTGCGCGGCCAGCCGGATCTCCACGTCGTCGATGCCGTGCAGCGTCGGCTCGTCCAGCTCGCTGATGTGGACAGAGACCCTGGCGTGCGGCATGGCGAGGGCGGTCAGCTCGGCCGTCACGTCGCCGGCGAACCGCTCGCCCGCCGCGTGGCGCAGCCCGGACAGCCGGGCGGCCAGCTCGGCGACCTCGCCGGCGAGTGCCGCTTCCTCCTCGGTGAGGGCGCCGATCTTGTCGTCGTCGGTGTCGAGGTCGGCGACCCGGGCGGCGGCGCGGCGCGCCCAGTCGAGCACGGCGGCTATCTCGTCGGGTTCCCCGGCCGGGTCCTGCCCGCCAGCCGGCGGGAGGTCGAGATACGGGGAGACGCCGCCGGGGCCGTAGACGCGGACCAGCCGGTTCAGCGCCGCGCGGCGCTCCTGCACGACGGCGAGCCTGGCCGGGTCGGCGTCGATCGACTGGATGTAGGAGGCCAGCTCGGCGGCCACTTCTGAGACGAGGTACGCGGCGTCGGAGAGCCGGCCGGCCACGCCGTCGATCTCGGCGTCGTGGCGGCGCACCTCCTCCAGCGCCCGCCGCGCCTGGCCGAGCAGCGTGATCGCGTCCGCGCCTTCCATGGCCGCGGTCGGGTCGCCGAGCAGCGCCTCGTGCGCCACCGTCGCGCCGGCGTGCAGCGCGTCGGCGTTGGCCAGCCGCTCCTCCTCGGCGCGCAGCGCGGCCTCTTCGCCGGCCGCCGGCTCGAGCTTCTCGATCTCGGTGAGGCCGGCCCTGAGGGCTTCGGCCTCCGCCGCGCGGGACCGTGCCTGCGAGGTCAGCGTCATGAGCTCCTCGTGCACCGTCCGGTGCCGCTGGAACGTCCGCTGGTAGTCGCCAAGGACCACGGCCAGCTCGGCGCCCGCGTACTTGTCGAGCGCCTCGCGCTGCCTGCCCGGCTTGAGCAGCTGCTGCTGGTCGGACTGGCCGTGCACGGCGACCAGGTCATCGGCGAGGTACGTGAGCAGCGACACCGGCACGGCGCGGCCGCCGGCGAACGCCCGGGACCGGCCCTCGGCCGATACCGACCTGGTCAGCACCAGCGTGCCGTCCTCGTCGAGTTCGCCGCCGGCCTCCTCGACCTGCCGGGCGACCTTGCCGGACGGCTCGGTGCGGAGCCGGCCCTCCACGGCGGCGCGCTGCTCGCCGGGCCGGACCCGCGACGGGTCCGCGCGGCCGCCGAACAGCAGGCCGAGCCCGGTCACCACCATCGTCTTGCCCGCGCCGGTCTCGCCGGTCAGCGCGGTGAAACCGGGAGACAGCTCGAGCAGCGCGTCGTCGATGACCCCGAGCCCGGTGATGCGCACTTCCTCAAGCATGACCGCTAGCAGTCTCCTTCCTACCCCGCCAGCCTGCGACGGGCAGTCCGAACTTGGCCACCAGCCGGTCGGTGAACGACGCGCCACCGCCCGGCCCGCCGTCCTGGTCCGGGTCGTGCACCCTCGCCAGCAGCACCGGCAGCGAGCCTCGGCGCACCTCGACCCGGGCGCCGGGCGGCAAGTCGAACCTACGACGCCCATCGCACCACATAACGGCTTCGGATGTGTCGGCCCACGCCGGCTCGTGACCGGCCGACTCGGCGCTGAGCCGGCCGGCGTCGGCGTGGGCGGCGACACCCTCGTACACTAGTTCTACCGCGAGAACCGAGTTTGGGGAAACAACCAGCGGCCTGGCGAACAGCGCGTGTGCGCTGATCGGCACCATCAGCAGCGCCTCTACCTCTGGCCACACCACCGGGCCGCCCGCGGAGAACGCGTACGCGGTCGATCCCGTCGGCGTCGCGCAGACCACGCCGTCGCATCCCCAGCGGGACAGCGGCCGCCCGTCGACCTCGATGATGACCTCGATCATCCGCTCCCGGCGGGCCTTCTCGACGGTCGCCTCGTTCAGCGCCCAGGTGGCGGCGAGCTCGGTGCCGTTGTCGCGCGCTACGACGTCGATCGTCATCCGTTCCTCGACCCGGTACTCCCCCGCGACGAGACGGTCGACGGTCTCGCCGAGCCCGTCGGGTTCCGCCTCGGCGAGGAAGCCGATGTGGCCGAGGTTCACGCCGATCAGCGGGGTCCGCGCCGGGCGGGCGATCTCCGCGGCGCGCAGCAGCGTGCCGTCGCCGCCGAGCACGATCACCAGTTCCGCGCCCTTGGCCGCCTCCGGGCCGGCCGGCACCTCGGTCACGCCCGCGCAGCGCAGATCGGGCGCCTCGTCTTCGGTGACGCGGACCGTGACGCCGGCGGCGATCAGCCGCTCGATGACGAACCGCGCGCTGCGCAGTGCGTTCTCCTTGCCGGTGTGCGCGAGCACGAGCATTGTCCGGGGGGAATCAGGCATCGGGTCCCGTCTCGATCGCGTGCCGCAGGGCGTCGTCGGACAGCGGCGGCGCGCCGCGGCGCAGCCACACGAAATACTCCACGTTTCCCGCCGGCCCCGGGAGCGGACTCGCCGTTACATCTCTTACGCCTAGCCCCAGCGACGCGGCGGCGTCGCAGACGGCTCGTACCGCGGCGGCCCGGTCGGCGGGGTCGCGCACCACGCCGCCCGCCCCGACCCGGCCCTTGCCGACCTCGAACTGAGGTTTCACCATCAGCGCGAAGTCCGCGTCCGGCGCGGCGCACGCGACCAGCGCCGGCAGCACCAGGGTCAGCGAGATGAACGACAGGTCAGCCACGACCACCGCGGGCGGCGGGGCCACCAGGGCCGGGTCGAGGGAGCGGACGTTGACTCGGTCCAGGACGGTGACCCGCGGGTCGGTGCGCAGGCTCCAGGCCAGTTGCCCGTATCCCACGTCGACGGCCACGACGTGCGCCGCGCCCGCGCGCAGCAGCACGTCGGTGAATCCGCCGGTCGACGCGCCCGCGTCCAGGCATCGCTTCCCCGCCACCGTCAGGCCGCCGCCGGCGAAGACGCGCAGCGCCCCGGCGAGCTTGTGCCCGCCGCGCGAGACGTAGTCCGGGCCTTCGTCATCGGTCGCCACCGTCACCGGCGCGTCCCTGCTCACCTGGGTCGCGGCCTTGGCCGCGGTCTGCCCTGACACCGCCACCCGTCCCGCGGCGATCAGCTCCGCCGCCTGCTCGCGGGACCTGGCCAGCCCCCGCCTGACAAGCTCGGCGTCCAGTCTGGACCGCACGGTCACCGCCGGTCCAGCTCCCCTTGCTCGCCCGGCCGGGCGGGCGCGCCCGGCGCCCCTGGCGGGCCGAGCTCGCCGAGGATCTCACGGAGCCGGTCGTGCACGGCTTCGAGCGCCGCGGGCCGGTCGTCGAGCGGCAGGTCGTCAAGGGCGGCGGCGAGACCGGCGATGGCCTCGTCCACCCGGGAGTCACCGGTGCCTTCGGGAGTCGGCTGCGTACGTTCGGGATCCATGTTTTGATTTTCCTCCGGCTCAGGGAGACCAGTGCGCTGCCCGGAATGCGCTACCCTCCGCGTGAACGGTACCGCCCATTGAGGAACGAGGCGCACATGAAATCGGCAGAAGAATGCCGCGAGGCGCTCCAGAAGCTGGCGAGCAGGCTGTCCGAGCTGAGTCCGGCCGACCGGGAGGCGTATTTCGGCAGCCAGACGATCAGCGTCACGATTCCCGATCTCGGTGTCACGTTCGGGACCAAGCTGAATTCAGGGGACGCGCCGGTCCGGGAGATCGGGCCCGGCGAGCCGCCCGCCGACATCCGGCTGACCGCGAACAGCGACGAGGTGGTGTCGCTCGCCGAGTCGCCGATGAACATCGCCCGCGCCTGGGTGGCGGGCCGGGTGAAGATCGACGCGAGCATGAGGGACCTGCTCCGGCTGCGCAGGCTGCTGTAACGGGAACGACGGCGCCTGCCGCCCTAGGGCCACGCGAAGGGGCCAGCCGGCGATGATTAAGCGCATGGGAGACCTGATCTTGTTGCGGCACGGCCAGACCGAATGGAGCAAGGCCGGAAAGCACACGGGGCGGACGGACGTCCCGCTCACCACCGTCGGCGCCGCCAGCGCCGCGTCGCTGGCGCCGATGCTGGCGAAAAGGCAGATCGTCGCGGTGTTCACCAGCCCCGCTTCGCGGGCCGTCTGGACCGCCGAACTGGCCTGCCTCGAGGGCGCGGGCGGCCGGTACCCGGTCAGGCAGGACCCGGACCTGTGGGAATGGGACTACGGCGGATACGAGGGCATGACGACGCCGCAGATCCAGGAGCAGCGCCCCGGCTGGTACCTGTGGCGCGACGGGGTGATCCCTGGTGACGCCGAGCATCCCGGCGAGACCATTTCCCAGGTAGGCGAGCGGACCGACCGGGTGCTCGCGCGGGTGACGCCGCTGCTGCGCGACGGCGACGTCGTGCTGGTCGCGCACGGCCACGTGCTGCGGGTGCTGACCGCCAGGTACCTGGGGCTGCCGCCGGACGGCGGTCGGCTGTTCCGGCTGGATACGGGGACGGTCAGCACGCTGGGCACGGAACACGAAGAACCCGTGATCCTGACCTGGAACGTCCCGCCGTCGCCGTAGCCTCGCTGGCGCGCCGGTTTAGTTGCTTTAGTTGCGCAGCACGAGGCGCTGGTTGCGGCAGCCGGCCAGGACGACCGCGAGGCCGAGGACGCCGACGTCGCGCATCGCGGTGTCGGACAGGCCGCTGACCGACAGCGAGATCACGATCTCGAGGAGCAGGACGCTCGCGATCGCGGCGCTGATCCTCGGCGCGATCCCGGCGATCAGCGCGACCGCGAGGACGAACAGCACCCAGCCGTGCACGAGAACCGCGACGATCGCCAGCTGCGACGCCTCGTTGATGACCGGAACGTAGCCGGTCCACTGGTCCGGGGATGTCAGCTCGTGGTAGCCGAACCAGGCCAGCACCAGGCCCAGCAGGACGCGGCCGGCGACGGGCGCCCAGTCCGCGACGAGGTCCCCGGCCCGCTCGGCCTGGCCGCGCCAGCCCCTCGCCGGCCCGGCACCGGGGCGGGCGGGGGCGAGCTCTGCGGACGCGAGGTCGAGGCCGCCGGGTGCCGGGTCATCCGGCGCGCTGGCCTGCCGGATCACCTGTTCCTCGTGGCGCCCGAGCGGGGAGCGGAGCCGGCCGCCCGCCCAGCCCCGGCCACGGCCGCCCGCCCAGCCGGCGGGCCGGTGCGACTCGTCGCTCATGGCAGCACCTGTCCCTGCGCGTTCGTGACCTCCAGGCCCTCATTAGTGTTGCCCGGAGCGTTGGCACCGAGGTCGGAGTCCAGTATGTAGACCTTGGCGCCGCCGGGATAGAAGTGCGAGACGGCGGCCATCGGCCGGCCGTCCTCCGCGGCCTGCACCGTGATGCCGCCCGCCTGCCTGGTGACCGTGAGTTTCCAGCGGCTCATCGCGAGCTTGCCGTCGGCGCTGACCGGCCCTGGCCACGCCAGGTAGGCGAACGACGCGTACGGCATGGAGCTCAGCAGCGGTCCGGCACCCGCGGCCGCGGCCGCCGGCCTGGTGGCGGCAGCGGATGGCGAGCTCGGGCCGGCCGGCGCCGCCGTCGCGGCGGCCGTATCGATGCCGGCCTGCTTCCACCCGACCAGGCCGAAGAGAAGCCCGGCGACCCCCGCTATCGAAAGGACGCTCAACCCACGGGGACCCACACACTCACTCCGCTCTGATCTGTCCCTCGGCGGCCTGCCGCGCCGCCTCGTCCGCACCGGATTCCCTGGGCGTTCCTGACGCCCCGGACGCTGGCCGGGGACGGGTCTCGTCCCTGATCCAGGAGAGGAACGACGCCGAGCCCGACACGATCGCGGTGGCGACGATCTCCGGCTCGTCATAGCTGTGCCGGTCGGCGAGGAACGCGGCGAGTTCATCGTAGCGATCGGCCGGCGTCTTGAGGAAGACGAACCATTCCTCGGAGCGCTCCAGCTCGTCGTTCCACCAGTAGGTGGACGCGACCGGCCCCGCGACCTGGCCGCAGGCCGCCAGCCGTGCCTCGACGGCCGCCCGGGCGAGTTCCATCGCCTCGGCCCGCGAGTCGGTGGTCGTCTGCACCTGCAGGAATTCGCTGCCCCTGCGGTCGCCAGCGTCGCTTACCGCCATGGCACCTGATCGTACGCCCGCGCAGCGAAGGTACGCTGGCCAGGCCGTTGACAGACCAGACTGGGAGTTACCGCTGTGGAGCTGATTCATTCGGGAAAGGTCCGCGACGTCTACGCCGACGGCGACGACTTGCTCCTCGTCGCGTCGGACCGGGTGTCCGTCTACGACGTGGTGCTGCCCACGCCGGTCCCGGGCAAGGGCCGTATCCTCACCCAGCTGTCGCTCTGGTGGTTCGACCGCCTCACCGATGTCACGCCTAATCACGTGATTTCGGCGACCGACGTCCCCGCCGAGTGGCAGGGCCGCGCCATCCGCTGCCAGCGCCTGGAGATGGTTCCTGTGGAGTGCATCGCGCGGGGTTACCTGGCCGGGCTCGGCCTCGCCTCCTACAACGAGACCGGCACGGTCTCCGGCGTGCCGCTGCCACCGGGTCTGGTTGAGGCGTCCAGGCTGCCCGAGCCGGCCTTCACCCCGACCACGAAGGCGGCCGCCGGGCATGACGAGCCGATCACCTACCAGGAGGTCATCGACCTAGTTGGCGCGGAAACCGCCGCCGAGCTCAAGCGGATCACGCTCGAGGTGTACCGCCGGGGCGCCACGCTCGCCGCGGAGCGCGGCGTGATCGTCGCGGACACGAAGCTGGAGTTCGGCCGGGCGAAAAACGGCGACCTGGTCCTCGCCGACGAGGTGCTGACCCCGGACTCCTCCCGCTTCTGGCCCGCGGGCGACTACCAGCCCGGGCGCCCGCAGCACTCGCTGGACAAGCAGTACCTGCGCGACTGGGCCACCGCGATCGGCTGGGACCGCAAGCCCCCGGGCCCAGAGATCCCGGCGGACGTCGTGGCGGCGATGACCGCGCGGTACACGGACCTGTTCGACCGCCTGACGGCTGGTCAGGGGCTGTGAACGAGCAGCGCTGAAATGCGGCGGCCCGCCGGCCCGTCGGTCACCAGATAGCTCAGCGTGACCCGGCGGATCTCGGCGCCGTCGCTGTTCTGCCACGAGTACGTCCCGCGGTAGAGGGCGGACGTGGAGTTCACGACGCTGACCTCGGAGCCGAGGGCCTCGCTGCGGCCGTAACCGGCCGCCCGCATCCCGTCGACCTGCTGCCGCATCACCGCGACAACCTGGGCGTCGCTCGTCAGCGCGAAGAACCCCTCGTCGGTCGTGACCAGCAACGGAACGCCGTAGTACGCGAGCAGCGAACCGGTGTCGCGCTCGCCCCGGCCGCAGGCCGCGAAGGCATCGAGGTACTCGCCGAACCACTGGCTCACGCCGTCGCTGTCCACGATCACGGACCCTACCGCTTGACGCAGGTGTAGGCGCCGTACAGGCGGCGTTCGAAGCTGACCCCGATGATCTCGAACCCGGCGGCGGCCAGCAGCGGCTCAAGCAGCCACCGGTAGGTGCTGTACTCGGTGCGGATGTGCTCGGCGTAGTCGGCGGCGGTGTACCCGTCCGCCGGGTCGGCGGCGGCGCCCGCGAACCAGCCGGCGAAGATCTCGCTCGCCTCCCGCGGCTGGAAGTCGAAGATGAGATCCCGCAGCCGCAGCACGCCGCCCGGCGGCAGCAGGTCCGCGATCCGCTGCAGCGCGATCCCCTTCCAGAAGTCAGGGACCTGGTGCAGCGCGTTCCTGGTGTAGACGCCGTCGGCGGGCGGCCCCTCGTGGGCGTAGCTGAAGAACCCCGCGCGTACGCAGTCGAGGTTGGCTGCCCCCGTGGTGGCGGCCTTCTGCCGCAGGGCGTCCACCATGACGGGCGAGACGTCGGCCGCGACGACGCGCCCGAACCGCCGTGCCGCGGGGATCGCGAACTGCCCGGTGCCGGCGCCGAGGTCGACCACGGTGGATGACCGGCCGAGCCCCCGCGCCTCGAACGCCGCCAGGTCCTCGCCAGGATCCGGATATCCCTGCTTCTTGTCGTAACCCGCGATGAACGCCGCGTCCAAATGCTCGGGACCCGCGTGCGCCAGTTCGTCCAGCATCCATGTCTCGGCCATGCTGGTGATTCTCCCCGGGTGCGACCATGGTCATGGGCAACACCCCTTCGTCCGGTGGCAGTCCGTAAATATTCAGGCACTTCGGCGATCAGCCGGTAACATTCGGGCATCACCTACCGCCATATTGGCTCATTGGAGGACGCACGTGGTTTCGCAGGCGAGCAGGCTGGCTGACGTCCGGTATGACATCCGGGGGCCGGTACTGCGCCGAGCTCGCCAGCTCGAGGCCGAGGGTCACCAGATCCTCAAGCTGAACCTCGGGAACCCCGCGCCGTTCGGCATGGTGGCACCGGACGCGGTGGTGCAGCAGGTCGCGGCTAGCGTCGCGGACTCCCAGGGCTACAGCGACGCGCGCGGCATCGCGCCGGCCCGCGAGGCGGTGGCCGCCTACTACGACCGCATCGGCATCGAAGGCGTCACCGCCGACGACGTGTTCCTCGGCAACGGCGTGTCCGAACTCATCGTCATGTCCCTCCAGGCCCTCCTCAATCCGGGCGACGAGGTCCTCGTGCCGAGCCCGGACTACCCGCTGTGGACCGGCGCCGTGAGCCTCTGCGGCGGCCGCGCGGTGCACTACCGCTGCCGGGAAGACCTGGACTGGAACCCGGACACCGAGCACGTGCGGGCCCAGATCAGCGACCGCACCAAGGCGATCGTGATCATCAACCCGAACAACCCCACCGGCGCGGTGTACTCGCGGGAAACGCTCATCGAGCTGCTCGGCATCGCCCGGCAGAACAACCTGGTCGTCCTCACCGATGAGATCTACGACCAGATCCTGTACGACGGCGCGCAGCATCACTGCGCCGCGGCCCTCGCCCCCGACCTGCCGGTCCTGACCATGGGCGGCATGTCCAAGACGTACCGGCTCGCCGGCTTCCGGTCGGGCTGGCTGGTGGTCTCCGGCCCGAAAGAGCCGATCGCCGAGTACCTGGACGGCCTCGAGCTCCTCGCCAACATGCGCCTGTGCCCGAACGTCCCCGCGCAGCACGCCATCCCCGCCGCGCTCGACGGCGGCATCGACATCAGCGGGCTGCTGCGCCCCGGCGGACGGCTGTACGACCAGCGGGACCGCGGCTGGCAGCTGCTCACCGAGATCCCCGGCGTGGACTGCTACAAGCCGGCCGGCGCGCTGTACCTGTTCCCCCGCCTCGACCCGGAGGTGCACAAGATCGTCGACGACCAGAAGATGGTCATCGACCTGCTGGAGCAGCAGTACCTGCTGCTGTCGCACGGCACCGGGTTCAACCTGCCGTCCGCGGACCACCTGCGGGTCGTGTTCCTGGCCAGCGTCCCGGTCCTCGAAGACGCCATTGGCCGGCTCGCGACGTTCCTCGCCACCTACAAGCAGTAAGCCGGGCTTGACCTTGCCCTTGGGGCAACCCGGAGGCTTGCGGACGTGCCCCTTAAATCCCGGGGGGGCGACCCCCCGTACCCCCCGCCGTTCCTGACGATCGGTGAGTTCGCTCGCGCGTCCCGGCTGTCGCCGAAGGCGCTGCGGCTGTATGACGAGCTCGGCCTGCTCCGCCCGGTCCGGGTCGACGAGTACTCCGGCTACCGGTACTACTCGCCGGACCAGCTGGAGGCGGCCCGCCTGGTCGCGTGGCTGCGCCGCGCCGGCCTGCCGCTCGCGGCGATCGCCGAGATCATCGGCCGTCCCCCGGCCGAGGTCGCCGCCGCCGTGACGGCTTTCCTCCGGGTGGCCGAGGCCGAGTTTTCCGAACGGAAGGGGCTTGCTCTAGTTCTGCTCGATTACTTGTCAGAAGGGCAAACCGCCATGCCAGGAACCCAGCTCGCCATCCGCTACGCCGCCGCCTCCGACATCGGCCGCGAGCGCGATCGCAACCAGGACGCCGCCTACGCAGGAAGCCGGCTGCTCGCCGTCGCCGACGGCTGGGGTCCCGGCGGCGACGCGGCAAGCGAAGCCGTCATTGACGCGCTTCGCCCGCTCGAATCCGCGGAATCCGCGGGCGACCTGCTCAACGCGCTGTCCGACGCGATCACGGCGGCGACCTCGTCGCTGCGCGCCGCCGCCGAGTCCGATCCGGAGTTCGCGGACAGCGGCAGCACGCTCACCGCGATGCTCTGGTCCGGGTCGCGGCTCGCCCTGGTGCACATCGGCGACAGCCGCGCCTACCTGCTGCGCGACGGCGGCCTGTTCCAGATCACCCACGACCATTCGGTCGTCCAGTCGCTGATCGACGCGGGGCGGCTGACGCCGGAAGAGGCGTGGTCACACCCGCAGCGGGCGATGCTGCTGAAGTCGCTCGGGACCACCGCCGAGACGCCCGACCTGTCGCTGCACGACGCCCAGGCCGGCGACCGCTACCTGCTGTGCTCCGACGGCCTGTCCGCCGTCGTCCCGGCGGCGGACATCAGGGAGACGCTCGCGGCCCCGGAGACGGCGCCCGCCGCCGTGGTCCAGCGCCTGATAGAGCTGGCCAACGCGGCAGGCGGCCCGGACAACATCGCCTGCGTCGTCGCGGACGTGACAGCGGCGGCGGGCGCGG
>Ga0335074_10014265_pt1 | contig 11155 bp, 10 predicted proteins | sample Lox_Sample_23_FD_206715 | JGI IMG/M metagenome (GOLD analysis project Ga0335074, IMG submission 206715) | Soil microbial communities from Loxahatchee National Wildlife Refuge, Florida, United States - Lox_Sample_2.3 | ecosystem: Environmental > Terrestrial > Soil > Wetlands | place: USA... | reverse complement strand
GGAATCATCAGCATCGCGGGGCTGGTCGCGGTGCCGACGACCCTCTTCCTCACGGTCTACCTGGGTGCCATGACCGCGGCCGCGCGCATGCTGCGCGGCCCGGTGCGACTGGTCGCTCTGCCAGCAGTCGTGGCCGTCACCGTGATGCTCGGATTCTGCGGCAGGGCCCTAGTGGTACCGGCCGCTGTCGCACTGGCCGCCAGCTGGCGGGCCAGGCCAGGTTCAGGCCGCGCTGCTATCCCGGTCCCCGTGACTCGGCGCTGGCCGTCATCGCAGCAATCGCCTTCGCATCGAAGCCGCCGATGCCCAGCAGCTGATGGACATCCCATTCCACCACCTCGTACTCCCGTTGACCGCGGGCAACGAAGGGCTCCTGGCGGCACAGCGCATCGACGTTGGCCCTGGACATGTGCCCGAACACGATGATCCCGAGGTTGCCGTCGTGGCTCGGGCCGGCGATCAGCACCTTGCCGGCGAACTGCTGCTCCCGCATCCATGCAAGGTGATCGTCGCGGCTGGTTTTGATCGCCTCCTCGCGATCGCCAACCCATCGGTGCAAGGTCAGGTACCACAATTTCGGCCTCCAGCCATCGCATGTGACTCGCTTACCCAAGGGACACCGACGGGTTGCCGCAACTACATCCATCCGCCGGATGCGTCGATGGTGGCTCCAGTGAGATAGGACGCGTCCGGAGAGAGCAGGAATCCAGCGACTGCGGCGATTTCGCCGGGGTCAGCCAGCCGGCCAAGTGCGTTGTTCGACGTGATGACCGCTTCGGCGGGGAAGTCGCGCAGCGCGGGCGGGGTGTAGAGGGCGCCGACTGCAGCGGCCATATCGGTGGCGGTACCGCCGGGGGCGATCGCGTTGATCGCGATGCCGCGTTCGGCGAGCTCAGGTGCCAGGTTGAGGACCATCGCCGAGACGGCCGCCTTGCTGGCTGCATACAGCGTGTGCTGGTAGATGCCGATGCGCGCGCTGATCGAGGAAGTCAGCAGGATCCGCCCACCGCTGGTCATCACCGCAGCCGCAGCCTGGGTAACAAAGAGCTGCCCTGCGACGTTGATGTGAAAGACCCGGTCGAAGTCGGCTTCGGTGATGGATCCCAGCACGCCGAAATGCTCAACGCCGGCGTTGCTGGCCAGTATGTCCAGCCCGCCGAGCTCTGCGACGGTCCGCTGCACGAGATCGTGGGTCTGGGCGCGGTTACTGACGTCGGCCCGGAATGCGGCCGCCTGGTGGCCCTTATCGGTGAGCTCGGTAACCAGTTTCCCGGCCGACGACTGGTCAGCCACGTAGTTGACCGCCACTGCCGCGCCGTCGGCAGCCAGCCGCCGCGCGATCGCCGCCCCGATGCCGCGGCCGCCGCCGGTGACCAGTGCCCGCTTGCCCGCCAGCCGTGCGGGTTCGGTCATCATGCCTCCCCACGGGTCCGTACGTACGTTCCCGTAGCAGAGACAAGGAACCGCCTCGCCTGCACTGGCAGGTCGGATTAGCCGCCTTCAAACACGATCACTGTGACGACAATGCCGTTGCCTGCGCCGACAACCATGGCATCAAAGGTGTGCTGGGTGACCGGATTCCACGTGGTGAGATCGGTGTTTGTCCACCAGCGGGTGCCCGGTCCAGCCAGCCGGGCCATTTCCGCGAAGATTTCACGGGGATCGTCTTGGTAGCGCCGCAGCCGGCGAGCGCGGCGCGAGCGGTCCCCGGCACCGCTGGCTTCCAGACTGACCAGCAGTTCGATCGCGGTCGGCTCATCAACCTCCCACAACCGGCTCCACATCTCGTCTGCGTCAGCGGGAACGCTTGCTTTCTGCTGCTGCTGCCGTCGCGGCGAACGGGCCAGATTCCTTCCCATGGGGTCGCTGTCGGTCAGGAGGCCGGTATCGCGCACCACGCCGAATACCACATCCGGCACGTCAGCAGGAACGCTCGCCTCAGCCCAGGCGAGCAACTGGCCATTACCCAGTCCGCCTGCGAGGTCAGCACACAGGTCACGCAGGCGGTCCAGATTCTCAGTAGCTGGATCGCCGCCAGTATCCACGACGGCCAGTATGTCAGGCGATCTCAGGCACTTTCCTGCGGCGGACAGGCTGCCATGCCGCTCCCGACGGTGACCAACCACAAGCGCCCGCTCGCCGAGTGCGGCCTCAGCTCACCAAGGTGTCTCGACTAATATCCTGGTCTCCATTAGGTTGTTGGCATGGCCGTCGCGTCACCGCGCGCCGCGGCTTGAGCGCTACCGGAGGTCGCATGGCCAAGAAACCACGGCGAGAAGGCCCGCCGCCGGGTGTCGAATTCGTTCCGCCACCGTACGTCTCAAACGTTCACCGGCCGGGCGACAAGGGCACCTCTGACCCCTTCTACCAGTTCAAGAAGGCAGCGCGCGACGACGGCAAGCCATGCAAGTCGCCAGAGCCGAAGGCTGAACGGCAGCTGCTGAGTTTGCTGGGGACCAATGGTGCGGTAGTGGTGATGGGCGGCTTGCTCGTGGCCGTGGTCGTGGTCCTGCTAGTGCTTCTGGTTGTCAAGGCGTGATCGGTTTCCACTCGGCCTTTACAGGCCGGCTCGAATAATATCTTGGCTTCCAGTACGTTGGCGGCATGGCCGTCAGCCCATAACCGGACAAGCGTTCTTCATGCGCGCCGCACTTACCGATGACCGAGCCGGGCCGGAAGGAAGCGCACCGCCCCGTCGGGCGGCACCCCGGCACCCCAGCCCCCGGGTTTTGCCGGCCGACGCGGCGACTGCCCCCCGCAGCAGCCCTCGCGCACCTGGCCGCCCGCAGGCAATCGCGGATCGAAGATGCGATTTTCGTGCAGGGGAGATTAATGGCGGCATGTGTCGGTACGGGCGGCTGCTACGTATCATCTTCTTTATCGTTTCGATCGAGGCTAGGACCTGATGCGCCTGCTGCGATCTGGCTCCCGTTCTGGTGTGAGTACCTCGTCGGATGCCGGCGACTCACCGCCGGGTTCCGCGTCGATCGTCGGTAGCGCGGAACCGGGAGACCGGAACAGTGCGTCTGCTGTCCAGCGCAGGCGGCGACTCCGGCGCACCTTGATCGCGGCCCCTTTCATCGTTCTGCTGTCGTGGGCGGTTATCTCATACACGGTATGGATGCTGCAGCCTTCGAGCATGTCGTGGAGCCCTCGCAGCGCGGAGTGGGTCAGAAGCCAGGTGCCTTTCGGCAACTGGCTGGTCGATGAAGGCGAGAACCTTTCCTACAACCTGAACGCGCCGAAGACGGGCGGACCACAGCTGAAGAGGCTGCCGACCGTCGGGCTGAGCCCGGCGCGAACCAGCGTCCCGAGGTCACACGCTGCTTCCTGGCCGCCGCCGGTCAAGCCTGTCTTCCGGCACCCGCTACCCGGCGAAGGGGTCTGGAAGCCGACCGGCCCGCCGGTTGACGGTAGCGCGCCGGTACTGGTCATGACCTACCGCCCTGAGCGCGATTATCCGCGGGTCATCGCCTATGTCGCCTGGTTCAACCATGCCAGCACCGAGATCGGCTACTACCCGGGCCGTTACGAACCGCCGAACGCCGCCGTCCGCGGGCCGATGATGGTTCCCTACGATCAGCGCTGGCGGCTGCTCGCGACCTTCAACGCCGGCTTCATCTACACAGACGGCGATAACGGCTCGGCCGACAACGGCCGCACGAACGAGCCGCTGACCGACGGCAACGCCACGCTCATCGGCTATCGCGACGGTCGGATCGCGATAGTGAAGTGGCGCGGCGGCCCTGACGCGCCGACGGACGTCGCGTGGGTCCGCCAGAGCTTGGCTCCGATCGTCTGGAACGGACACCTGAACCCGCAGCTGAACGACAACCCGAACAGCCCGCAGTGGGGGTACACGCTCGGGGGTGTCGACCGCGTCTGGCGCACCGCCGTCGGCGTCGACCGTCGCGGCAACCTTATCTACGTCGCCGCCGACGACCAGACAGTGATCAGCCTCGCGAAGATCCTCCAGCACGTCGGTGCGGTCCGGGCGATGGAGTTCGACATCAACCCATACTGGCACACCTTGATCACTTACACTCACGGCCGGAGGGGCCTCGACCCGACGATGGTCGGACCCAACCCGATGCAGCCGCGAACCCGCTACCTCCTCCCCGACGACCGTGACTTCTTCGCCGTATACCGACGCCTGCCCGGTCCGGTCACCGTCCCCTTCAAGTAGCAATCCCGTCAAGGTCTGCCATCGCTGATAGTGAGCAGCTCATCGGGTGCGTGGTCGACCTGCAGCGTCGTGTGGTCCAGGCCGAAACGCTGGCACAGCAGCTGCTCCAGCTCGCCGCGCACCTGATGACAGTCGGCAGGGCGGCGGACCAGCACGTGCGCCGACAGTGCGGGAAAGCCGCTGGTGATCAGCCACACGTGCACGTCATGAACGGAGGCGACCCCAGGCTGACGGGTGATCGCGGTGATGATGTCGGAGGGTTCGTAGCCTTCCGGCGCGGCTTCCAGCAAGATCCGGCCGGTCTCGGCGAGCAGCCGCCAGGCCGCGCGCAGCATCAGGCCGACCACGACCAGCGAGGCGATCGCATCAGCGCGGTCAAACCCGGTGACGATGATCACGACCCCGGCGACCAGGGTGGCGATGAACCCGTAAAGGTCGGTCACCACGTGGGCGAACGCACCTCGGACGTTGATCGAATCGCGGTTCGCCCTGGCCATCACCAAGGTGGCCGCCACGTTCACCGCCACGCCCACAGCCGCGACCGCCACCACGATGCCGCCGGTTACCGGCACCGGATGCATGAGGCGGCTGACCCCCTCGAACGCCACCAGCGCGCTGACAACTAGCAACGTGATCCCGTTCGCCTGCGCTGACAATACCTCCGCGCGCTTGAACCCGAACGTCCACGGCCCGGAGGCAGGCTGCCGGGCCAGGCGGATCGCCAGCAGGCTGGCAGCCAGGGCGCCCGCGTCGGTCAGCATGTGACCGGCATCGGCCAGCAGCGCCAGCGAACGCCCGGCAAAGGCCATGACGACCTCGAACACCAGGAAGCTCACTATCAGGCCCAGCGCGATGGCGAGGTACCGGCCGTCTGAACTGGCCGTGACGCCGTGACCGTGCACATCCGGCCGGCGGGCATGGTCATGCTGGTGCTGCGCCGACTCCGGGTGCTCCGCACCGCAGTCGGTCATGTCTGCTCACGCTCGGGGTGCATCATGACCGTGTGCTGGGTGTGGGCCAGCGCCAGGTCCAGCAGCATCCGCACATGTGCGTCATCGAGCCGGTAATACATCATCCGGCCCTGCCGCCGCGGCGAGACAATCCGGTGAGCGCGAAGCCAGCGCACCGCATGGCTGGCCGCCGACTCGCTCATGCCAGCAGCGGCGGCCAGGTCGCACACGCACATCTCGCCCCCTGCTAGCAGGGCCACCAGCAGCCGCAGGCGGTTCGGGTCGCCGAGCAGCGCAAACACATCCGCGGCCTGCTCGACGTCCTCACCTGCTGGCATCGCCGCCTGGACGGCTGCCACCCGCTCCCGGTCCACGACCCGGACGCCGCAAGCATCAAGACTCGCCACAACGTCGGAACGACTGTTCATACATTCACTCTACTGGGCGGGCTGCCGCGCGTACCGGGCCAGATGCCCGGCTGACTGAATACCGCGCTTCAACCCGCAGGTGCCCGTGCCGCTACTTGCCTCAAGGTAAGGACAAGAGCACCGAATATCGCAATCATCGCTGCGCACTGTAATGACAAGTGCTATTCGCGGGACACCGGCCGTCAGGCGGGTCGCAAAGCGAACGAGCGCGCAGGTCGGCCTTTCGGCAAGCTCTACCGCGGGTGTGCCATTGTCGTCGAAGGCTCAGACCCGATCTGCCAGTTGCTCAATATAGAAAACGGATCGCTCGGCACCGTAAGCACGGCGAGTGTCATGGTCAATGTACTAGCAGATCACGCGGGTAGACTCCTGCAGCTACGAGACGCCGGTCAGAAACTGATGCAGTGAACGGGTGACCCATCGGCAAAGAGTTGAGATGGGATGCGGGACAGGTGCGCGATACTGCCGCGCGTCCAACTCATGAGCCGGGCTGAGCCAGCCGGTGCGAAACGCCGGTCCCTTTGACGCCAGGTGCCCCTGCGATCTGGCCAGGGGCACCTGCCTAACCGAGCCCATAGCAGTAGTGTCGGCTACTGGGTTCTGAGTATCACCAGGGACTCGGCAGGGACGCTGATGCCGTCCGCGACCGAGGATGCGGCTATCGTGCCCTGCTTGATAGCCGAGTCGTCGGCGTTCTGGTTCCCGGCGCTATAGGTCCACGTCTGCAGCTGGCCATACAGCGGCGCATCCGGGCGGAACCTCACCGTCTCAGCCGAGCTTGTGCTGGTATTCAGCACCGCAACCGCCTCCCTGCCATCTGGCAGCCGGGCCTGGAATGCGAGCACGTCCGCCGGGTCTGAGGTAGCCATCGCACTAAGCAGCGCATGCGGCTGGGCCAGCACCGAGGCCAGCAGATAGCCGTAGTACGGCGTCTCCGGCGCCGGCGGGGAGTCGGACGTGAACATGCCGTAATCCGGGTTTGTGCAGGTGGCGCCAGTGTTGCCGTAGTTGTTCATGTCCCACCAGTCGACTGTCTCCGCGCCAGCAGCCAGCCAGGACAGCACGTCACCGGCCGCGAACAACGCTCCGACTGGCGTGCACACCGTCGTGGTGGTGTTGTTGGACACGCCTGTCTCGCCGACAACCACGCGGGCACGCGGATCGTGGGCGTCCAACTCGGACCTGATCTCCCGGTATAGCGACGGCACCGACTGGAGCGATTGCAGGACCTGCTGATCGGTGGGGTTGCTGCCCCCTGTACTGCCGCTGAAATAGAACGGGTAATAATGCGCATCGACAAAGCTCACGTACCGTCCGTCGGTCCCGAGCACGGTGTTGTTCCACTCAGTGTTGTCGGGCACTGACGCGCCCGGCACTTCGCTGCCGAACGCCCACGGCACGCCGATTTGTGCCTGCGGGTCGGCGCCTTTCATCGCCCGTAGGAACCGCAGCGCGTTGACTGCGTAGGAGGTCGCTAGCGTCTGTGTGCCCGCCGCGTTACCCTCGGTGACCTGCGGGCACGTCGGGTTCTCGTAGACGCCGTTCACGGATGTGTAGGTGTTCGGGGTGTAGCCCTGGTAACTCTCAGGAGGCTGCGCCAGCCAATTGTCCACCTCCCAGCAACCGTAGGTCTCGTTCCCGACCTCCCACAGCGCCACGCTGTCACCCGGGGTGTCCTGTGCGTGCCTGACCCATGCGACAGCCTCAGCAGGCGTGCCCGAGCCGTAGTTTACGGTGACGAAGCTCTGCGCGCCGATCGCCTTGGCTTGCTCGGAGAACTGGTCGAAGCCAAGCGAGTCGGACGTCGCGCAGCTCGCACTGGTGACCACGAACGACGCGGTGGCGTCGTCAGGCAGGCAGTTCTGAATGTTCGAGTTGAGCTGCCAGTCGTAATAGTCAGCATACGAGCCGCCACCGTAGCGCAGCAGATTGATATTCGCGGACTGTAGCAGTGGCTGCAGCACGTCTAAGCCACCACCAGCCGAGGTGCTGGCAGCGTAGATGTAGTCCCACGGCGCGGTGTTCAGGCCAAGGTCCAGCGACGAAAGTCGCTGACCCTGGTCCCCGGATCCATCGGAGTGCTCTGCGAGGCTGGCAGCCGCCGGGGCTGACACCAGTAAGACGGCCAGTCCAGCGCCTGTGGCGATTGCGACGGCGCGACGCCCCCGGCTGGTGACCCATCGGCGTTCGCGGGCGTATCTTCCTGCCGTGGCAGCCATGGCGACTCCTTGTCCGCTGACCCGAACTTGCCATTTTTACTTATCCGGTTTAGTAACTTAATTCAAGGGCAGGTGAGAAATTAGTGGGGCTTGCAGGCCGGGCGAGCAGCGGCCCGGCCGTCACGGACAGCCGCTATCCCTCACACGAGCGGCATGGTGCCCGCACAACTTCGGTGGTGCGCGTCCCTGACCAGCAGGCGAGCATCGCAAGTGCCGCGCTCGGCCAGATACCCGGCACGAATAGACTGGCGAGCGGTGCTCGCCCGCGAACAATGTTCCGTCCGGGCCGGCTGATAGCCGTCAGCACCTCAGGGAGGGCACGGTGAAGCGACCTACCATCGCTGATATCGCTCGTCGGGCTGGCGTGACCAAGGCTGCGGTGTCCTTCGCGCTGAACGATCAGCCCGGCGTCTCGGCCGCGACTCGCGCGCGCATTCTGGCGATTGCCGTTGAGCTTGGTTTCCAGCCGAGCAGTGCGGCACGTGCCTTGTCTGATGGCCGCGCGGGCGCTTTCGGGCTCGTGATCGATCGCCCGGCACTGACGCTGGGTGCGGAGCCGTATTTCATGCAGCTCATCTCGGGTATCCAGGCGGAGCTGTCGAGGGACCACATCGCGTTGCTGTTCACCATGGCCGAGGATCAGGCTGCCGAGATCGAGCTGTACCGGACCTGGTGGGCGCAGCGGCGCGTGGACGGGGTGTTCGTGGTCGACCTGCAGCTCCGCGACCGGCGCGTGGCCGCGCTGCGCAACCTCAGGATGCCAGCGGTCGTGTTCGGTAGTCCGCGGGGGTCAGGGCCGCTCCCGGCAGTGTGGCAGGACGACGACGCAGCGGTGAGTCTGGTCGTCGACTACCTGGCGGGCCTGGGTCACCGTCGCATGGCGCGGGTGGCCGGCACCTCGCGTTACTGGCACACCAAGCTCAGGACCGATGCGCTGGCGAAGGTAGCCGCATCGGCCGCGATGGAGGCGTGCAGCGTCGAGTCTGATTACACCGGCGAGCACGGAGCGGACGCGACGAGGAAACTGTTGCTGAGCCCGCAGCGGCCGACCGCGATCCTGTACGACAACGACCTGATGGCGCTGGCCGGTTTGTCAGCTGCCCAGCAGATGGGCGTCGACGTGCCCGGCGAGCTGTCCGTGATCGCCTGGGACGACTCCGCGCTCTGCGAGCTCGTGCACCCGTCGCTGACAGCTCTGCACCGCGACATCCCGGCAGTCGGCGCAGAGGGTGCACGCCGTCTGGTCATGCTGGCCGACGGCGAGGAGCCTGGCCACGTCCAGGAACCGCCGGCAGTTCTCGTCGAGCGCGGCAGCACCTCGAAGGCTCCGTCGATCGACGCGGTCTCGCCCGCTTCCCGGCTGTGACGCCGACGCTGCCGAGCCAGTGCGGTCGGTGCCGGCGGGACTGCCGGACGGCCTGTCGCGATTCGAGTTCGCTGCGGTCAGGCCGGCGGAGGGATACGCCTGGATAGCGGCACTGCCCGCGCTGGTTGCCGGGCTCGCGTACACACTGACTTGCACTACGGAAATGCCCTGGCCAGCGATCGCCCCGATCAGCAATGGGTCGCTACCGACCCTAGGCCAGCGGCGGGTGCTCCGGAGCGGTCGACGGCGGAACACCGTTGGAGCCGGGCCGACGAGCTGTCCGGGCCGCCCGCCACCATCGGCCTGCTCGACAGGCTGGTCGAGCACGGGCGCTTAACCAGGAATAAGGCAGTGGCGTTGAGCTTCGTGCGGTCCATCGACTACTGGCTGGAGGGACTGGCGAACGGGCTCACAATCGGCCCAGTCCGCTGCGAGCGGGTAGCGAGCGCGCGCCGGCCGCTGGCCTCGCGGTTCAGCTTGCCGTAGCTAGCCGGCCAGCAGTAGCTCGCGCAGGTGGCGCAGCTGGCGTTCGAGGTGGGCTGGCGGGACCGCATGCACGCCGAACGGGAAGACTGCGATCTCCTTGGGCGCGGTGATCTCGTTATAGGCGGCGAAGACAGTGGACGGCGGGCAAATCTCGTCCATTAGCCCGACGCTCAGCAGGCAGGTCGCGGTAATGCGGCGAGCAAGCAGCGCGCAGTCGACGTAGCGCAGCGTATCCAGGGCGGCGGGCACGAGGTCGACTTGCTGGGCGAGGAATTCGGCTACCTCCGCGTAAGGCATTCGTGACGAGAGCGTCACTGCGTGACCGATGTCGCAGAGGAACGGAACATCCGCGTGGCAGACGCGCACGGCCTGGCCGAGCAGCGCCGCGGCGGCCAGGGCCAGCCCACCGCCCTGGCTGCCGCCACTGACCGCGATCCGTGCCGCGTCTACTCCAGCCACCTGCTGCACGGTCTCGACCGCGCGGACCGCATCTACGTACAGCCGGGTGAAGTAGTACTCCTCTGGATCGGCTATTCCCCTGGTCATCACCGCCGAGTACTCCGGGCCCGAGCCGGCGTCACCGGTCACCCCGATCGTCCACCGGCCGCCCTGGCCGCGCACGTCCATCACAAACACCGCGAGGCCGATGGCCGGCAGCAGCGAGTGATCGGCGGGCAAGCCGCGCCCTCCGCCGTAGCCGACGAACCGCACCACGACCGGGAGATCCGTGCCGGCCGCCGCCCGGGGCCGCAGATACCATGCCCGGATCCGGTCACCGCCAGCGCCGCTGAATTCGACATCGAACGCGGCCATCTCGCCGTAGACGTCGGGCAGGTACGGGGTCACCCGCGGCGGCGCCGCAGCCGCCCGCGCGGCTTTGAGCCGGGCCTGCCACCACTGATCCAGGTCCGCTGGCTCCTCCGTGCCGGTGCGGTACTCGCGCAGTTCGGCTAGCGGACGGTCGAACCACGGCATCTGCTCACCTGCCTGCCTCGGCCTGAACTGCCGGGTCGATGCGCAGGACACTCACCCCGAACGCGTCAAGCGTAATGCCGCCATCGGCCGGCGAGCCGTCCAGTCCGGTGAGCCGGAACCCGGCCGCCACTTGCGGCTTGACCTCAACTGGCTGGTCGGCCTGGCTGACCAGCCAGGCGAACCTGACGCCGTCCGACCGGACCAAGGTATCCGACGCGATGCGCGCGTCGTTGACGATCACCGGCCGGTGCACGCCAGCCACTACGGCGAGTGCGTCATACAGCGCGCTGGTCATCTCCGGGTTCACCTGCGCGGTGGCGGCCGCCATGTACTCGAGCGGATAGGTACTCAGCACCACTCGCCCGGCTCCCACCTGACGCGACAGCAGTGCGGGCCGGCCCCGCGAGTCGGTCGCAACTACCGTCGCCCCGGCCGGCCGAACCGGCAGGTAGCCGCGCCCGTGCTCGTTCCCGGCCGCCCGGAAGATCAGCCGGGCGCCCTGAGGCAGCGGACCGAAGTCCGTGCTGAAAGTGAAGATCACCTCG
>Ga0335074_10014264_pt1 | contig 11156 bp, 6 predicted proteins | sample Lox_Sample_23_FD_206715 | JGI IMG/M metagenome (GOLD analysis project Ga0335074, IMG submission 206715) | Soil microbial communities from Loxahatchee National Wildlife Refuge, Florida, United States - Lox_Sample_2.3 | ecosystem: Environmental > Terrestrial > Soil > Wetlands | place: USA: Florida... | reverse complement strand
CGCAACGGCGCCGGCCGATTCCGCGTGATGCTGCACGCCGAGGACAACCAGAAGCGCCAGGATTGGGCCGCCCAGGGCGTCGTCGTCGTGTCCAAATGGCTCAGCGCCCTGCATCCGCTCGGCTCACTCGAGCCGGGCCTCGCGTTCCAGATCTACCCCGGCTCCTGGACCGAGCTGCCGGACCTGACCAAACAGACCGCTGTCATTACCGGGACCGCGCCCAACCTGAACGCCAACGCGCAGGGGTTTACGCGTTACGCGGTCGCGTGGGACGGCTTCCTCGACATTCCCGCTGACGGCGGCTACACCTTCCACTTGATGAGCCGCGATGGCGCGCGCCTGGTCATTGACGGCCTCGAAGTGGCGAAGACCGGTCCGCCGTTCCCTCAGGTCTGCGGATCGCCCGGCAACGCCATACGCTATGACCGCGGCTCCCTGGGCTTGCACGCTGGCCGCCATGCGCTCCACGTAGAGGGTCTGCACAGTCTCAGCCAGGGTCCGCCGCGTCTCCTGTGGGAAGGTCCGGGCCTGCCGCTGACGGATGTGCCCGCATCCGCATTCTCTTTCCAGCGCCAGGACTTTATCTCCGGGCGCTAAAAACACGCCCGTTGCCGTATGCTGGTGTGCGTTCGCCGATCTTCCCTTCGAGGAGCTTCTCCCGCATGCTTCGTGCCCGTGCCGTAATCCTGCTTCTGCCTTGCCTCGCCGTTCCCACGCTTGCCCAGCAGCCGAGACTGCTGGTCGCGCAAAAAGGCGAAGGCTCCATCGGCATCATCGATCCAGTCGCTGGAAAACTGATCGCCTCCGTGCCTGAGAGCGGCTTCACCGCGCATGAAATCGTCGTTTCGCCCGACGGCCGGCTTGCCTATGCGCCCATCTACGGAAACTCCGGCGTGGGCCAGCCGGGCACCGACGGCCATGAACTGAACGTGATCGACATCGCCGCGCAGAAGATCGTCGGCAAGGTGGATTTCGGCCACGGCGTCCGGCCGCACATGCCCATCTTCGGCCGCGACGGCCTGCTCTACGTCACCACTGAGCTCGACAAAGCCGTCACCGTCATCGATCCCAGGACGCTGAAGATCGTCGGCGCCATCCCCACCGGACAGCCGGAAAGCCACATGCTCGCGCTCTCTCACGATGGCCGCCGCGGTTACACCGCCAATGTCGGACCCGGCACCGTCTCCGTGCTCGACATCCCGGCGCGAAAGACGCTCGCCATCATTCCCATCTCCGGTAATACCCAGCGCATCGCCATTACCCCCGATGACAAATGGGTCTTCACCGCCGATCAGACCGCGCCGCGGCTCGCCGCCATCGACACGGCGACCAACAAAGTCGAGCACTGGATTCCGATCGAAGGCCTCGGCTACGGCACAGCGCCCACCCTCGATGGCCACTACCTGCTGGTCACCATGCCCCAGGTGGGCAAAGTCGCGGTAGTGGACATCAAGACTATGCAAGTCGTGCGCGCAATTGCAACGCCCGCGGATCCCGAAGAGGTCCTCATGCGCCCCGGCGGCAAAATCGCCTACGTCTCCTGTGTCGACTCGCACCAGATCGCGGAGATCGATCTGGCGTCGTGGAACGTGACCCGGACCATTCAGGATGGAAAGAATTCGGACGGAATCGCTTGGGCCGGAAAATAGCAGGCGCAACCGGAAAGCAAAATGGCGTCTCCGCGGAGACGCCATTTTTGCAAACAGGATGATGCGCTGACGACGGTTACGTGCCGGTCTCGCTCTCCCGCAGGTTGCGGGTCAGGACCTTGTCCACCACCTTCTCCACATCGCTGAGGAAGAAGCTGTTGGCCGGAGCGGGCACGGCAATGTTGGTGCCCTTGTGGCCCAGCGCCGAGGCGATCTCGTTCCAGCGGTAGATGGCGGAGTTGGCGGCCACCACGATGGGCTTGCGCGCCGGCTCGGGCTGGACAACGTAAGCGACCCAGGTGCCAATGGCCAGGAGGATCGCAGCCTCGTAGACGAATTGCAGCGGTTCGGTAAGGCTGATGTGGCGGGGAACAAGTGAAGCGAAGATGAAATCGTTCGAGGACAGGATGCCGAAGCCGAGCGCGAAGCCAAAGGCGCGATCCCGCAACGACAGGCTAAGGGCGTTCATGGCGAAGCAGAGGAAGGCAAGCAGGCACAACTCGAGAACGCTGACCGATCGCATTAAGCCATATGCAATGTCGGTCATGATGAGGATGCCGCGATGGCCGAATGGAATGTTGGAGAGGCTAACGATCAGAGAAGCGAGCGCGGCCCAACGGAATATCACGGTGCTGAAGCGCATCAGCCCGGAGAAGCCGGCTAGCACGGCGCGGAAAATCTCCATGCAGATAAAGAACAGCATCACCGCGCTGGCGATGTACACCGCCCAGTAGCCAAAGAAATAAGCTACGTAAAAGCCGTGCCCCCAGGGCTGCGACTGGACCCAGAGCGCAGCCAGCAGCACAGGCATCGAGATCACATGCAAGGCGAGGTAGGCGCTCATCGCTGGGAACCGCTTCTGGAGGCTCTTGGTCCAGAAAACGTACCCAAGGGTGGCCCAGAGCACAAACTCCGCTGCGGTCATCAGAGACATCGCGAGATTCAGAGGCATGGGGGACCGTCCACAATCCTGAAGTCCTTTCAGGATAGCGTCATTTCCATACCTCTAAAAGGGAAAAGTGCTTAGGAAATCTAGCACTTTAGTGTCATTACCTCATCCGGCTATCGGCCGCTGCACATCGGGACATTGGGGCCGCATCCTGGAACCGGAAGCCCGGCGGTAGCCGACTGGTGGCTGGCAATGGCGCGCGGCGCGGAGGACGAGAGAGAAGCGGCGGCAGCACCGGCAACAACCACAGCAAAGGCGAAAACACGGAGGGCGAGTTTCATGATCGGTTACCTCTTTCAGGTTTTTGTTGACTGAGGTCATGCCTCAGGTCACACAAAGATGTTAGCCTAGAATCTGGAGCTAAGAGCATGTTTTTCAGAAAGTTCAGGTTAAAACTTGCAGGCTCCATTACTTTCGTCATATGACCGCTTGGTAACCATAGTCCATATTACCTTCCTGGTAGAACTCCCCAAGCCGTATTTCCACCGCCCCGCATGGTAAAATACCTGTAGGCACATTCGCGCCAAAGCCCCCGTTTTTTCAAGCGGTTAGTGCGAAATGACGAGTCCCGGGCCGGCCCCATTCCCAGGCCGGGAGCAGGAGCGAGTGCCCAATGGAACTTTATGGCGACTGACAGTACCCCCGTCCTCGAAAACACGAGCCCCGACACAAGCTACACCGGTGAAAACATCAAGATTTTGGAGGGACTGGAGGCCGTTCGCCTCCGTCCCGCCATGTACATCGGGTCGACCGGCGAGATGGGCCTGCACCACCTGGTCTACGAGGTGGTGGACAACTCCGTGGATGAGGCGCTGGCCGGCTATGCCAAAAAGATCGACGTCGTGATCCATGTCGACAACTCCATCACCGTCATCGACGACGGCCGCGGGATTCCCGTGGACATGATGGACGTGGGCAATGGCGAGAAAATGCCGGCTGTGCAGGTGGTGCTGACCAAGCTGCACGCGGGCGGCAAGTTCGACTCCTCCACATACAAGGTTTCCGGCGGACTGCACGGGGTGGGGGTGAGCTGCGTCAACGCGCTCAGCCAGGAATTCAACGTCGAGATCTGGCGCGACGGGCACACCTGGGAGATGGACTTCAGCTGCGGCTTGCCGACCAGCGAGCTGCGCAAGGCGGGGACCTCGAAGAAGCGTGGGACGAAGGTTCACTTTCTGCCCGACCGGACCATCTTCGCCACCACCGAGTACAACTACGACACCCTGGCGCAGCGGCTGCGCGAGCTGGCCTTCCTGAACAAGGGCCTCGAAATCACGCTGACCGACGAGCGCACTGCGGATCCGAAGACCGGCGAGGCCAAGCGGGCGGAGTTCAAGTACGCGGGCGGTATCGCCGAGTTCGTCAAGCACCTGAACCGCGGCAAGCAGACCCTGCATGACAAGCCGATCATGATGGAGGCGACCCGCGACGGAATCGAGATCGAGATCGCGCTGCAGTACAACGACAGCTACTCCGAGTCGGTGTTCAGCTTCGCCAACAACATCAACACCGTGGACGGCGGCACGCATCTCTCGGGCTTCCGCACCTCGCTGACTCGGACCATCAACTACATCGGCCAGCAGCTCGGGCTCTTCAAGGACATGAAGGAGAACCTGAGCGGCGACGACGTCCGCGAAGGCCTGGTCGCGGTGGTCAGCGTCAAACTGTCGCAGCCGCAGTTCGAAGGCCAGACCAAGGGCAAGCTCAACTCCGATATCGCCGGCATCGTGCAGGCGTTCGTCAACGAGCGCCTGGGCATGTTCCTGGAGCAGAATCCGCCCGTAGCCAAGCGCATCATCAACAAGGCCATTGAAGCCGCGCGGGCGCGCGAGGCGGCGCGCAAAGCGCGCGACCTGACCCGGCGCAAAGGCGCGCTGGACGGCGGCGGACTTCCCGGTAAGCTGGCCGACTGCTCCGAACGCAATCCGGACCGCTGCGAACTGTACCTTGTGGAGGGTGAGTCGGCCGGCGGAACCGCGAAGCAGGGTCGCGACCGCCGCTTCCAGGCCATCCTGCCCCTCAAGGGCAAGATCCTGAACGTGGAGAAGGCCCGCTACGACAAGATGCTGGGCCACGAGGAAATCCGCGCCATGATCACGGCGCTGGGCACCGGCATCGGCAAAGACGACTTCGACCCGGCCAAGCTGCGCTACGGCAAGATCATCTTGATGACCGACGCCGATGTGGACGGCTCGCATATCCGTACCCTGCTGCTGACCTTCTTCTTCCGCCACATGACGGAGCTGATCAAGCGCGATCACGTGTATATCGCGCAGCCGCCGCTCTACAAGATCAAGAAGGGCCGCTTCGAGCAGTACATCAAGGACGACCGCGAGTTTGTGAAGGTGATGGTGAAGCGCGCTTCCGAGGGCACGGTCATCCGCCACGGCGAAAACGCGCAGAAGATCGAAGGCTCCGACCGCGTGCGCTTCATGAGCACGCTGGGCGAGTACCTGACATTGGTGGAAAAGGTAGACAAACGGTTCCGCAACGAACGCCTGGTGGAACTGCTGGCGCGCGCCGAGCTGACTCACCGCGCCGACTTTACTTCAAAGAACAATGGCGACGTGCCGGAAAAGATCGCCGCCCTGCAGAAGCAGTTAAAGGAGATGGCCGACGAGTTCCAGATCAAGCTGCACGAGCCGTTGCAGGACGAAGAGCACCACACCTGGTCGATCTGCTTCACCGACGGACAGGGCGCCACGCGCTGCGTCGATTGGGCCCTGGCTTCCAGCCCCGAATTCCGGCAGATGATGTCCAAGTACACCCAGATCAAGGAATACCTGGAACCGCCGTTCCTCATCGAGTTCCTGCCCAAGGGTGCGGAACAGGCGAAGGAAGCCGAGGAAGAGGAGCCGGATGCGGAGGGCGCGCCTTCGCCCGGCAGCCTTGAAGCGCGCGAGGCCAAAGGCCGCGGTTCGCGCATCCCGCGGGAGCCGGTCGAAAAGCAGACCGCACGCGAGCTCTTCAGCTACATCGTCGAGCAAGGCAAGAAGGACTACCAGGTGCAGCGCTACAAGGGCCTGGGCGAGATGTCGCACTCGCAGTTGTGGGAGACCACCATGGATCCGGAACGGCGGACCCTGCTCGTGGTCAAGCTCGAAGACATCGCCGAGACCGAGACCATCTTCACTACACTGATGGGCGAGGACGTGGAGGCGCGGCGCAAGTTCATCGAGGACAACGCCCTCGACGTGAAAAACCTCGACATCTGAGGCACACAATAGCAGCGACAATATTCAAGCGAAAGCCGGGAGGCTGGTTTTCCCGGCCTTTCGCGTCTCCCCCTCCCGCTACAATGAACCTGTGATGGACCTCGTCCAGATCGCCCCGGCGCGCCGGACTCCGGCGCCCAAACCTGAGTGGCTCAAAGCCCGCGCTCCCATGGGCGAGAACTACCATGCGCTGAAGCGGCTGGCACGCTCGCTCAACCTGCACACAGTCTGCGAGAGCGCGCAGTGCCCCAACATCGGCGAGTGCTGGCACCACAAGACAGCGACCTTCATGATGCTGGGCAACCTGTGCACGCGCCGCTGCGGCTTTTGCGCCGTGCCCAAAGGCCGCCCAGACCCGATCGACCTCGACGAGCCGCGCCGCGTCGCCGAAGCCGTCGCCGCGCTGGGCCTCGACTTCGCCGTCATCACCAGCGTCAATCGCGACGACGACCTTGTGGGCGGCGCGCGCGCCTTCGCCATGGTCATCCATGAAATTCGACGCCAGGCGCCCGGATGCAAGGTCGAGGTTCTCGTCCCGGACTTCCAGGGCCACCGCGAAGCGATCCGCATCGTCGTCGAAGCGCGGCCGGAGATTCTCAATCACAACACCGAGTCGGTGCCGCGCCTCTATCGCGTGGTGCGCAGCGGCGCCCGCTATGAGCGCACGTTAGAACTGCTGCGCTATGCCAAGGAGCTGAACCCCGCGCAGCTTACGAAATCCGGAGTGATGGTGGGCCTGGGCGAGGAAACCCACGAACTCCTCGAAGTCTTCCGCGATCTCGCCGCCGCCGGCTGTGACATCCTCACCATCGGCCAGTACCTGCGCCCCTCGCGCGACCACCTGCCCATGGCGCGCCTCTACACCCCGCGCGAGTTTGCCGAGCTGAAGACCGAGGCCCTGAAGATGGGCTTCCGCCACGTGGAAAGCGGCCCTCTGGTGCGATCAAGCTATCATGCGCACGAGCAGGCGGAGGCGACGGCGCTGCGCGTGATTTAAAACCATCCCCGATTGCGCGGATCGGCGATCAGCTCGCTACGCCACAACCACCTGAATCCCGGCCGCGGCAAATCCGGCTGCAATCTCCTCCGAGATGCCGTCATCGGTAATCAGCAGATCGATCTCGCTGGGCGCGCACACAACCGCCGGGCTCACCAGTCCCAGTTTGCTCGAGTCCGCCACGATGATGCGCTGCCGCGACTGCCGCGCCATGGCGCGAAACACCGCCGCTTCCTCGGCCTGGATCACCGTGGCGCCGCGCACCGGGTCTACTCCTGTTGCGCCCAGGAAGAGCCGATCCATCACCACTAACGTCAGCGACTCCAGCGCCGTAGGCCCCACCAGCGAAAACGCGCCCGCCCAGCGCATGTTTCCCCCGGTCAGCGTGGTCTGCACCCGCGCGCTCGAGCTCAGCTCCATCCCGATGTTCACGGCATTGGTGATGATGTGCAGGTTCTTGCGGTGCACCAGCTGTCGCGCCACCAGCGTCGTGGTGGTGCCGGCCGCAATGCCAATCGTCTCGTTCTCCTGAACCCGCGCCGCCGCCGCCCGCGCAATGCGGTGCTTCTCCGCCGCGAAACGGTCCTCGCGCACCTGGAACGCCGCGTCAAATCGGAACGGCTCGTAGACCGGTGTTGGCGTTCCGTCTCCCGCCAGCATCGCGCCGCCGTGCGTGCGGTGCACCAGACCCTGCTTCTCCAGCCGCACCAGATCGCGCCGTATGCTCGCCGGAGATGTCCCTACGCTGGCGATCAGGTCGTCCACCGATGTCTTGCCGTTGCGCAGCAGGACATGCAGGATCTCTTTGGCGCGTTTGTCGGTCTTTACGGACATGGAACCGTGTCTAACTCTATTCCGGAAACATCTGCGGATGTTGTGCCGCCATTGTATCGAAGCCCGCGCAACCGCCGGCCTCGCCATCCCGCTAAGCGAAAGCTACCGCACCGGCGGCGCATGCTCCGTCGCAATCGAGTCCACTTCCGAGCGCAACTTCACCACGTCGCTCTTGGTCACCACATACTGTGCCGCTCCGTCGGAGTGCGCCCCCAGAATGCGATCCACCCGCCGCGCTTCCAGCGAATCCGGCGCGCTGGTCCGCGAGCGAAGCGACGTGTGAATCTCCTCCACCTGCGCGTTCAGGATGAATTCCCGCACGTTGGACCGCCGGATGCCCCCCGCTCCAAGCAGGATAATCCTTCCCCGCGCCGCGGTCCCAAGCTGAGCCAGCCTTGCCGCGCCTTCAATCCCCAGGCGCGCCCCGCCCGAGGTAAGAATGCGATCCGCCCCGCTGGCAATCACCTCCTCCAGCGAACGGTCCAGGTCTGAGGAAAGATCGAACGCGCGGTGAAACGTCACCTTCATCGGCCGCGCCACACTCACCAGCTCTGCGGTCCGTTCCACGTCCACATGGCCGTCCGGCGTGAGGACGCCGAGCACTACGCCGTCGGCTCCCAGGTCTCGCGCACGCCGGATGTCCTCCCGCATCACCTCGAACTCCTGCGCGCTGTAATAAAAGTCGCCGCCCCGTGGCCGCACCAGCACAAACACACCCAGCGGAACCGCCGCCCGCACTGACTGGATCAACCCCGCGCTTGGCGTGATGCCGCCGATGGAGAGACCGCTGCAGAGCTCGATGCGATCGGCTCGCCCGGCATGCGCCGCCAACGCGGATTCTACGCAATCAACGCAGATTTCCAGAGTAATGGACATAACCCGATCCCGTGGCGCATTCTGACCGGTTCATCCGAAGCTGGGGATGGATGCGCTTGAGGAGAATGCCTGTGTTTGCTAGTCCCCCCAGTGTACACAGCGCACCGGGCAGCCGGCATGAATTTCCCGGCTGCCCGCCCGCCCTCAGAAGTTGTACTGCGCCGTGAGCTGGACGATTCTCGGGTTCCACAGCGACACCGCGCCATACGTCGGGTTCCCCAGCGCGCCGAAGTTGCTGTCCGTAACCGTCGAATCGGGGAACAGAAAATCGTTGCCGACGGCGATCGAATGCCACGTGGAACCGAGATTGAAGACGTCAGCCCGTATGGTCAGCGATTGGCTCTCCCACAGGTGCGTCGTTTTTCCAAAGCTGGCATCCAGATTGCTCAAATATGGCGTTCGCTCGGGACTCTTGTTCGTGTTTCCATAACGCCCCAGCGGCGGTGTCGAATACTTCGACGTGTCGAAGTTCTCCAGCACGCTCCTTTGGAATCCGGCGGAGTTCTGGTAGGTGGAATTCGCCAGGAATCGGCCGGTATAGAACTCTCCCATCTGGTCGGCCGGTTCGCCTGCGCTGATGGAAAACGGGAACCCGCTGGCAAGCTGGTACACGCCGCTGGCGGTCCAGCCGGCCAGCAGCCAGTTCATCCCGTGAACATGGAACAGATCGCGCGGCACTTCGTAGGCATAAGTAGCCACCAGGCGGTGCGTCTGATCGGAGGCAGAGAGCCCGTACATCTGGTACGGATCGTCTGGATCCTGGATAAGGCTCGGTTCGCCGTTCACCAGGTTGATGCCAGAGGTCACGTCCATCGTCTTTGACCAGGTGTAGTTCAGGTGGTACGTCAGCCCGTGGGTCGGCCGCTGGATGAGTTGCACCTGGAGACCGTTGTATGTGGATTGGAAGCCATTCCGGTTGCCGTACAGATATGGCGGCATATTCGGATATGGCTCGCGCGTGTCGATCGGCTGGAAGTTCGGATCGCTCAGGCAGCTCGCAGACGCCACGGAGACGTCCACAATCGAATTGCAGGGATCGCCTGCAACCGTTGGAGGCGAAGCCACGCCCAGGATGTCCTGGCTGGGTTGCCGCAGTCCGTGGTCGCCCACATAGCCCAGGTCCAACATGAGCGACGGCGTCAGCGCATACTCCGAATCGAACGACCATTGCTCGTCATACGGGTTGTGGTTGGTCGGCCAGTTTACCTGGTTGAATGGAAACTCCCATCCCGGAGTCACAAACAGCTTGTCGGCGTTCACCGGTGGCGCCCACAGGTTCTTCACCACCGCGGTCGATTGCGTCTCCGTTCCGGAAGGAGCCGGATAGGAAGCCGCGGCCTCGTTGTACAACGAGTCCTTATCGAACTGCGTGCCGTCATAGTAGCGGTTGTAAAGGCCGTAGAACATTCCGAATCCGCCTCGCACCACGAGCTTCTCCGTGAATGGCGGCCGGAATGAGAATCCCACCCGCGGCGCGAAATCCTTGTTATCGATCGGGACCAGCGTCGAACTGGCGCCGCATTGCAGGAAGTTCGGGTTCCCGCCGGCCGCAAGAATCGGCTGCACGAACCCGCAGTTGGCCCACATAAACTGTCCCCCGTTCGCTGGGTTGAACGCATACCCGTCATCGTTTTTGCTGTGGAAGTTGCCCGGCCGCTCCCAGCGCAAGCCGGCATTCAGCGTCAGCCGGTCCGTAGCATGAATGTCGTCCTGGAAGAACAGGTTCCAGTTCGTGCCCCACAGCAGGTAGTCGTCGGTAGCAATCGGCGGCGGGCCGCCGGCGCTGCTCGTATCGCCCAGCAGGAAATCGGCAAGAGCATTGCCCTGGTACGGCGCCGTCGAGCTATACGACCCGCCGCTCGCCAGCGCGCTCCCCGCGAACCCCGGAACCGCGGCGGTGAACTCGCCATTGAAGTTCAGCGAGCCGGTCCCGCCATAGTTATCCAGTTCGAAAAGCTGGATCCGCCGGATATCGGCTCCAAAGTTGAACGTATGCCGTCCGCGAACCAGCGTCAGCGTGTCCACACCCTGGTAGATGTTGTCCGCGTACGTCGTCGGCTCTCCGCCGCCGAAACCCTGATAGTTGAAGATGCCCACCTGCGGCAAGTCGTACGTCACCGGATTGGGGTTGGTGTTGGCCAGGCCGACGTTGGCGGAAAGGTTCGGCCCATACGCCGTGTTGGTTCCGTTCAGGTAGTGGTCGCGGCTGTAACCCAGCGTGAACTGGTTCAGGAAGTTGGCATTGAACGTGTGCGCCCATGTCCCGCCGAACAGCTTCGGCCGCGTGTACACCTGCCCCCCCTGCCCCGCGCGAATGCTGGTGTTGGTCTGCGACAGCACCCCCCAGTTCGCGGTCAGGTAGACGTGATCGTTCTGCCCGAAATACTGGTCGATCCGCCCTGTGCCCACCCCTTGCTTCTTTGTCGTCTGGGTGGTCGCGATGTAGTTCGAACACGCCGAAAGGATATGCGCCGATTCCCCGCAGTTGCTCTGGTTGGCCGCATCGAAATACGCGGCAATCTTCGCGGCCACGCCGTCGATTCTTCCGCTCGGAATCATGTTGCCCCCGAATTGCTGCCGGATCACCGGAGAATTCGTCGGGCTCTCCGCCGCATTCGGATTGTAGTTGGGGTTCA
>Ga0335074_10014263_pt1 | contig 11156 bp, 8 predicted proteins | sample Lox_Sample_23_FD_206715 | JGI IMG/M metagenome (GOLD analysis project Ga0335074, IMG submission 206715) | Soil microbial communities from Loxahatchee National Wildlife Refuge, Florida, United States - Lox_Sample_2.3 | ecosystem: Environmental > Terrestrial > Soil > Wetlands | place: USA: Florida... | reverse complement strand
TGGAGGACCAGTTCGGACTAGGTTGCGAAACCGTTTTTTTGGGTGCGTCCGATGCATCGGAAAGGCTTGCGGCTGCGGCCGAGAGAGCATGGAAAATGGCGGAGAAGGTACGCCAGCCGATGCAAGAGGCGGCTCGGCGGCAGATTGCGCTGTCTCAAGGGGCCTATGAGCGGATCAGAAACAGCATAAAATTCAATGAAAGTAAACACAGCTTGGAAAACTGAAGTCGTCTAGCGTCGTCAATTAATAGGCACATCGACATCATGAGCCGCCTCTTAATCTTCTCTCCTTACGCAATGCGCCCTCATCTCACGTTCTATGAAGGAACCATTGCTAGGGCCTGTCAAGTGCGTGGAGCTACGGTCGAATATGTTCTCTGCGACGGTCTTTTGCCCGAGTGCGACATGCATTGGGATTCCATGACCACCAACCGCCCTCGCCCTTTGGACCTTTGCGAATGGTGCCAGGCTGGAAGTAGGGCGCGGATTACAGAAATGGGTCTGCCCCACAGTTGGCTCGGAGAGTATGTGACGAAGCAAGAAAGAGAGCAAGCTTTTGGGTGGGCGCAAAGCCTGTCGCCGTCCGAAATATGCAACGCGACTTACCTTGAGTATCCGATCAGCGAGTGGGTTCAGTCCTCCGTATTCTCTTATTTTCGGCAATATCCGGCGGACATGAACAATTGGCGGGTGGTCAATGCCTACCGAGGATTTCTATTGAGCGGCGCGCTCGTCGCCGTTGGACTGCGCAGATACCTGGCGACGCATTCCGTGGATTGCGCCCTCCTGTTTAACGGCCGACAATCGATCACCCGAGTCGCTTTCGAGTTGCTACAGCAGAATGGCGTCAGGCTATTAACCCATGAAACACCGTTTTTCCGATCCGGCCACCTTATGGTAAAGCCGAATGCCAGGTGCTGGAGTCCTGAGCCATTTGCCGACTTTTGGCGTCTTTGGGGAAGTATCCCTTTGACTCGTCGGGCCTTGGAGCGAGCCATGAAATGGCTGACTGATCGCCGATACGGCAATGGCCTGACCTGGTACACGTACAATCCCTCCGCAAACTGGGATGGAACTCTTAAGCAGCAACTTAACCTTACACGGGGCAAGAAGTTGCTCGCCTTATTCACCTCTTCGACCGAGGAGACTGCCGGGGATAGGGAGTTAGAAGGTGCCTACGAATTGCAGTCAACGTGGGTCCAAGACGTGGTGGAGTGGGTGAAAGATAGGAATGATGCAGAACTCGTGATTCGCGTGCATCCGCACTTGGCTGGAAAATCAGGTTTGACCCGCGCAAGTGATGAGTTTCAATTTTATCAGGCGATGAAAGCAGCTGCTCCTCGGAATGTCCGCGTAGTCATGCCCGATGAACCTTTGAACAGTTATGCCTTGATGGACGAAGCTGACGTTGGCTTAACTTTCGGCTCCTCAACCGGGATCGAGATGGCAATGCTGGGTAAGCCGGTTGTTCTCGCCTCGAGAAATTTTTACGAGGTGGGATCTCAAATAATAAAAGTTCACGCCCGGGAATCGCTCCGGGATGATTTGGAAAGGAGTTTGGGAGCTTTTTCGGCGAGAGAACTGCGTCGTGAGGCTTACCGTCTAGCGTATTATTATGTCTTTGAATTCGAACTTCCATTTCCATTGGTGTCCGTTTTCGGAGTCATGGATGTGGAACTGAATTATCAAGGAACGGAACCTTTGGATCGAGGGCGGGACAAGACTCTCGACCGCATCTGTAATTACCTGCTTGAAAATGAACCCCTTTTTGATTCGCCTACCGACGCCGAGCGATCTCGCCGTCCGACCGAGGAGGACGCATTCTTTGATTGGATGGAAAGAACGCCGGATTGTTTGCGCGATAGAGGTTATGAGCGTCGGCTGCCTGCGATCAATGGCTTGAGACGATTGGCGCAAAGCGGCAAAAACGCGATCCGCAAGATGCCCTTTGGCACAGGTGCTGATCTCCTTCGAGTCGGGAAACGTCTTTACCGCTCCCTCGCAAAATAGCTCATAGAGCCCATTGTGTGGAGGAGTAGTTCGCGATTAAGGGTGCAAGCCGAAGCCATCCTATGATAGCTCTCTAACACCTTCGCTTCACTTCTCCGATATTCCAGGATTTCCCATATTCGAGTAAAAAGACGATGGTTTTGACCTTCAGTGAAGTGACATAAACGAAGGTCCTACTTAATGTTCATGCATCGAAAAGCAGGGAGCCAAATGGGTGGGGCAAAGGTCCGGCTGTGCAGTGGTCTGCCAGCGAAATCCATGCCAGCGGGAATGAGACAAACTGGCAACGGGGTCCCAGCACTCTGGCGGCTCCGCATCCTTGGCCTCTCTGCAGATCCCGGCTCAATCTGGTGGAGCGCGTCTGAATTTCCGCGGCGATGGCGTGCTGAGCTTTCTACGCTACGATCGAAATCTAGATTTCAGCTCATTTGTTCCTTGCAGATCCATGCGCGCTCGATCAGCTGTGATTCTCGCAGCGGTAAGTAAGGGTTACGTGAACAAGCCTGAGTTGAAAATATTATTTGTAACTTCCCATTGCCCGTTTGCACCCTCATATGGGACGCAGCTGCGGATACTGAATATCGCCAGGCTTTTGAAGCGCATCGGCAATGTTTCATTTGTGGTTACCGACAACTATGAACGCGAGCTGGATGCGAAGATCGCCGACTTCGAGTTCGAAATTAAGCTCCTGGCTCAGTTGACTCGCCCCCCCCGGCGCCGTGCCGCCGATTGGGTGCGACACGAATTGGCAGCCGGTTGCCTCGCGACGGAGGGATTCGAGGTCCGTGATATCGACCGGCAGATCATGGCGCAGTTAATAGCTGAAAGCGATATCTGCTGGGTTCATGGCTTGCAAACCGCGAACATGTTTGGAATTTATCAGTGGCCCCGAACCATCTTGGATATCGACGACATTCCAAGCCGCTTTTTCGCCTCGCGAGCGAAGAGTGCTCCATCCATCACTGAAAAGGTCCTGGGTTATCGCAAAGCCCTACTCTGGTGGCACCGAGAACGAGTTCTCGGGAGGCGTTTCAGCGTGGTCGCAGCTCCAAGTGAGGCTGACCAGCGCTATCTTGGGAGCGGGGCGCGCGTTACCGTTGTTCCGAACGGCTTCAATCAGCCGAGGAAACAGCACCCAAAAGTTACGATTGAGCCGCAACGTATTGGCTTTATCGGAACGCTCAAGTGGTTTCCTAACAGAAACGGTATTGAGTGGTTCATACAAAATGTTTGGCCCCACGTGAAACGCGAGATATCAACGGTGCGCCTCCGCCTCGTGGGAGAGGGCAGCAATGGACCCATCGCAAGTTCAGGTCCAGATATTGATGGTTTGGGATGGGTCGAGGACCCATCGCGCGAAATTGCTTCGTGGTCGGCAATGATTGTGCCGGTACGCTGTGGAGCGGGGACCCGTGTCAAGATAGTGGAGGCCTTCAGTAAAAGATGCCCGGTGGTTTCAACTCGGTTGGGAGCGTTCGGCTACGAAGTTCTCACAGGTGAGGACATCCTTTTGGCTGATGACCCAATGGGTTTCGCTTCGGCTTGTGTGCTCCTCCTTAGGGACGCGAGGTTAGGTGCGAAGCTCTGCGAAAATGCGTGGAGCAAATTTCTGCGCAGATGGACTTGGGATTCGATTGGCGAGGCCGTATTCAAGGCGGTTGAGCAATGTGAGAGACACGAAGCTTAGTTCTTACAGCAAAACCCGTTTGAGTCCTCGCGTTGCCACCTTTGAACTGAAACTCAACCTTGGTTTGGAGTTTGATTGAGGCGAATGCCGAAGCAGGGAATGAAACGGTGAAGTCGAATGGCGATAAAGTCACAGCAGGGGAGATCATTATGAAGCAGAAAAATTCTCTTCGTTCCTACGTGAAAGCGATTCCCGTGATAGGTCCAGCGAGCAAACTCGTCAACAGATTCCGCATTAGCCTGTTGAAAATGCGATATGCTGACATGCGAAAGGACGCCTTGTTGCGAATGAAGCATAGAGTTTCCTGGTACGTTTCCCGAAACCCGCAAAGTCAGAAACGGTTCGTTGAACATTGTCCGACATTGACCGCGGGACAGGGGGAACTCGTCGAATCTTTGACCACGAAAGGGGTCGCCGCCGCAAGATTTGGCCAGGCTGGCATTGAATTTGACAACTGGACTGCGCTTCAGGAAAAAATCGATGAGTTTGCTCGTCTGGCCACTGATCTTGTGACTGTTGCTACGACTTCCTACTCGGATAAGTTGGATTTGGGTTCGCTGGAGCACAACCGCGAGCGTTTCAGGCGCTTTTTTCGAGATAAGAGCGAAGCCAAGTTGGATGATTATATCCTCAAAATGAATCCGGAGAATTCCGTTCTTTCATTAGTTAATCCATTGCTTACTATTGGGTTGAGTACACCAGTTCTTCGCATAGTGAGCAGTTATATGAATCTCTGGCCTAAGCTCATCTATGCCGACGCTTGGTATTCCATTCCCATGGATCCCGGCAAACGAATTGGATCACAGCAGTGGCACCGCGATCCGGAAGATAAACAAATGGTTAAGGTCTATTTGTATTTCTCGGAAGTCGACGAGAGCGCAGGGGCCATGGAGTACATCCTCGGCACCAGCAACGCGCTTGGAGGGCGCGGCTTGGCGATCGGTGAGTGGAAGGCGGCGGGAGCCAATCTGTACCCTTCCGCAGAACTGGTCGAGCAGAGTTTTTCCGCTGCCCAGCGCTTCTACTGCGCAGGACCGGTTGGCACCCTGCTTTTTTGTGATACAACGGGCCTTCATCGCGGTGGAATCTCGAGATCTAGGCCGCGTGTCGTCGCCACCTGGACCTTTGTTACACCTGCCTCCGGGCACCAGCGCAGATTCACAGTTCGTCCAGTGGAAGGCGAGCTTCTTAGCGAAGAAGCTCGATTTGCCTTGGATCTGGACAGTTAGAGGTCGGTAGAGTCAATTCAATTTCACAGGACCAATCGAAATGAGGGTCAGTGTTTTGGTGTCGACTTGCAATCGTTGCGATAAGCTTCGCTTGTTGCTCGACGCCATGAAAACCAATGGCTCGGCTTGGCTGACGGAAGTGCTAGTAATCGACAACAATTCGAGTGATGCCACGAAGCAGGTTGTGGCCGAATACACCTCCTCGGAAAACCCGGTATTCCGGTACTTATTGGAGAATGAACCAGGAAAGTCTCGCGCTCTGAACGCCGCGATACGCGAAGCTAAGGGCGAGATCATTGCATTTACGGACGACGACTGCATCCCGAGTCCTAGCTGGGTCGAGAGTATCTTGAAGGAGTTCGAATCCGATTCGGAATTGTGCGTCCTCGGGGGGCGAGTGGAGCTTTATGACGAGAAGGATCTGCCCCAGGCGATTCTGCTTTCAAATTGCCGAACGCTCGTCAGAAACGCCAGGCAAGTGTGCGAAACTCCGGCCATCATCGGAGCGAACATGGCCTTCAGGAAAACGATTCTCAACGCCACCCGTGGATTTGATCCATTACTCGGCCCTGGTACTACATGCAAGGCGGCTGAGGACCTAGACCTCGTCTATCGCTCTCTGAAAAAGAAATTTTTGATTGTTTACTCTCCAGAAGTGGTCGTCTTCCATAACCACGGACGAAAAACAGAATCGGATGAAAATAAGACATCGTTTACCTATGCCCTCGGGCGCGGGGCATTCTATTTCAAGTATATTCTCCGGATGGATTTTCAGGTTGCAAGGATAGCTGTAAGAGACCTATCCGGCCTTATCAAAACCTTGACAAAAGGTATGATTACGCGAAAAAGATTTCCATACCACCGACTGGCCTTACCGGCAATTTTCCTCGGGGCATTTTATTATTGTCAGGCGCGCCTTGCACGGAAACGGTCTCCGAAGACACTCATGAGCGAGCGGACGCACGCTCATTAGCGATTTCAACCAGGCTTATACCTACACCATCCTCGACTTCGAATTTCCATTTCAAGGAATGGTGAAAAGGTCGTTGATTCCCCATTTGCTTCACAAACTCGATTTTTGAAACGATGGCCAACAGCATGAAGGTCTCAGTCATACTTTGCACCTATAATCGTTGCGAATCATTGGCCAATGCATTGGCGAGTCTCGATCGATCTAAGGTCCCGGAATCGATTCAATGGGAGGTTCTGGTAGTTGATAATAATTCGAGCGACGCAACGCGTTCCGTGGTTGAGGAATTCTCTCGGCGTGACCCGGCGAGGTTCTGCTATCTGTTCGAGCCAAAGCAGGGCAAATCGCACGCGCTCAATGCTGGTATTCAAGCGGCGCGCGGCGAAATTCTTGCTTTCACGGACGACGACGTGACCGTTGAGCCGACATGGCTCCAAAATCTTGCTTCCTCGCTAACGAAAGGCGATTGGGTCGGCGCAGGGGGACGGACCGTGCCAGAAAGAACGTTCTTGGCTCCCCGTTGGCTGGCTAGGGAAGATCGTTATGCGCTGGGCCCCCTTGCCATGTTTGATCTGGGTTGTGAGCCTAGTAAACTGATGGAACCTCCATTCGGTAACAACATGGCCTATCGAAGGGCGGTGTTTGAGAAATACGGTTGTTTTCGAACAGAGCTAGGCCCCCGCCCCGGAAGCGAGATCCGCAGCGAAGACACTGAGTTTGGACAGCGACTGCTTTCGGCAGGAGAGAGTTTGCGATATGAACCATCCGCCGTGGTCTATCATGCGGTTCCGGCGAGTCGGCTTCAGAAGGGTTATTTTCTAGCTTGGTGGTTTGACAAGGGGCGTGCGGACTTTCTGGAATTCGGCAATCCAGCCGAAACTCGATGGTTCGTCGTCGGGGTCCCGCTATACCTTTTTCGTAGACTCGCAGCATGGACTCTGCGGTGGTTGGTTCGCGTTGGTCCAGCCCGTCGCTTTTACTGCAGGCTGCAACTTAACTACTTGACCGGCCAAGTCCTTGAACACTTCCGCAGGTCTCATGCGCCAAGGCAATTCCCTGCACCCAACGGCTCCTGAACCGGATTTTTCCCTGAGCCAAGAATGTCCCATCGATTCTGGATAGAGGATCGCGAGATCTTGCTCGTCCGAAAACCCTCGGTAATTTCTTTCTACTCAGCCAAAATCATGAGCGTATACCCACCAAGCAAGCGAGTAGCAAAGTCTTGGTGGACGGCGAACAAAACAGCTCGAGGCACTCGGAATAGTTTTTGAATACGTTTGGGGCCGATCTCATTGGAACGCGGAACGTAAAAACAATCCCGAATCAGATAGCCAGTATCGCGAAGTGTTTCTACTACGGTCTCTTTTGAAAAATAATGTAAGTGGGCATGATCCACGCGGCGCTTAAGGAGGCCGTTCTTACGCATGACCGCCTGAACGGAGAGATCGAGGGGAAAATGAAAGATCTTGTATGGTGCCAGAGGGCGAATTGCGCGCAGAAAAGAGAAGTAGTCCTCCAGGTGTTCGATGACATCAAGGATTAGGAGCAGGTCAAAGAAGATACCACGTTCTTGGGTGATGTCCGCGAGTCTGAACCTGAGAGGAGCATTCTCGCGAGACTTACTCAATTCATGAGCCTGAGGGGAGATATCAAAGCCGGTGAAGTCTGTGTCGGGAGGTAGTTCCAACTGCAATAGACGCAGCACTTCGCCAACGCCGCAACCCGCTTCACAAATGAACTGAATTTTGACGGAATTTCTTCGGAGGATCTGCAGAATGTATTTTACTTTAAATGGTGGCTCCTCCAAGTGCCATGAGGGATTCCTCTCAAGATAACTCCCGTCCTTGTAGAGTTCAACGTAGGGGCCAGGGGAGCGAGGTTCGAACGCAGGGCCCGGAGTAGCCATAATACGAATCTCCGTTCTGACTTCCAAAGCAGTTGTCGAGTATTGTGCATCCCTGTCCCCGTCCGCACCAATTAGGAGGGACGGGGGATAGGTACGAGCGAAACAACCTGAAGTTCCACAACTGTGACCCAATTGGAGGCGTGCGCTCAGAAGGTCACTACGACTCGGCCAGAAGATCAACAACCGAAGCGCTCCCACGAATGACTGGATCGTACAGCTTGTACGCATCGAGTAGAATGGCGAGCCTAGAGAGGACATGAAAAGCGAAGTTCTTGCTGGCGGTACCAGCACTCGGCTGTATTCATGCTGACTCGCAACTAAGGCACGGCTCCCGGCCTAGGTGAAGCGTTCGATAATTTTCTCGGCGAACAGCCGAAAACCGGGGCTAATGTACCTTTTGATTGAGCATGTTTGATTGAGCATTCGAGTAAGAAATGCTAAACTTCGGTCGTTGATCGCTAAAGCACACATCGATTCTTGAAGGTAGACTCGCCAGCACTCAGCAATATTCCGGCGAATCTCCTATTGGCTGGCTCGGCCCTCTCATTCTTTTGAGGAAATACGTCGAACAGGGATGCTTCGAGGTTCTCGTACGAATCGGTTTGGACGGCTTGCTAGGCAATGCCATGGAAACCCCTCCCTGCCACGGTTGAGAAGGTCGAAAGCAATGCACCTGAGTGGACTCAAACTGGTTCCTGCATCCACAGCCGCAGGCTATTGCAAAGTAGCAGTGAGGCCCGTCGGTGGGTTTGGCTTTGCAGTCGTGCTTGAGTTTGTAAATGTTTCGATGGAATAGGCAGGTATGGTTGCAGAAAACGAGCCAGTGGAAACAGCAATCGCTGTTTGCGAGGCCAGATTTGCGCTGCTTGACGTGAGATAAGGCGTCACACTGCTTCCCATCGTGCTCCCTACAGAGAAAGTAACCGACACCAGGCTGCTTCGGTTGTTCACCGCCACTATGGTGCCGGAATTCCCTGTGGAGTTAGTGAACGCCGTAACAAGAAGAGTCGTGGAGTTCGAAACGGTCACCATGTGCCAGCCGGGAAGGACGAACCTGCTCCAGTTGCCAATTGCATACGCCCGCTTGGCGATATTGCTATTCTGATCGGTGAGCGCCTGATTGTCGGTATAGCCCTGGTTGCCATCAAGCAACCAATACCCCCAGTAACTGACCTGCCCGGCGGTCAGATAATAGTAAATTTCTGTGGCCCAGGTTAATGCATTCGTGATGCTTCCATCGTAGGCGTCGCCGTAGGTCGAGACCTCTGTCTCCCACACATGCTGGCCGGTGTTGTTCTCGAATCCCAATGGTCCGCTTGGTTGCGGGTTTCCGTACCCATGTGAGGCTACGATTCCCACATCTGCCGCTGTCGTAGAGTCATCCATCGGACCAGCGGCGATGTCAATTCCCCAAGGTGTGTCCTCGGCAACCATGATCTTCACGCCGGAATAGCCAGCCGTGTTGAGAGCTGAACGCAGGTAGGGAACATAGTCATGCATTTGCGTCGTCGTCCATACGCAGCTCGGATAATCCAGGCTCTCTTCCGGCTCATTCTGCGGGCTGATCGCGTAAATTGGAATGCTGTACGTCGCCTCCATCAGCGTTACGAATGCGGTCTGAATGTTGGCCAAGTTCGTATAATTAGTGGAGTTGCCGACCATATCGCCGCCGTCGAATGCCCCGCCACTCTTCATTGAGCCAGGAGGACTCCACTCGCTTGCAAATATCTGTGCTCCTCTCGCTACTGCGGCCTGAGCCAATTGAAGGTCGGAGGTTGCAACCGTTGGACCGGAGGACACCGTTACACAATTTGCTTCGTTGGCTTGACAATCGGACAGATCGGGGTATATCTGCATCCTGTACCATTGAAGGCCAATCCCCGAAGAGGTGTAGAAAAAATCCATTTGCGCGGAAGACAGATTATTGACTGCGCCTGCTCCAGCGGCGCCAAATCCATCAATGGTCTGCTGTGCACTCGACCAATTGGCGGTAATTGTCTGGGCAAACGAAACAGACGAAAACGCCAAAAGGACAAACGGAAGTAAAAGGTAACGCTGCATCGTTACTTAAGTACCTCTGGTTGGCAGAAGGATTTGCAAAAAACGCGCGGCCTCATTCTCGTCACCTTCGGCAATCCTCTCTTTAGCGTGCCCCAATCATTCAGGAGTTCTCCACCTCACCTTCATTGTGCCCGTGCATGTTTCCAAAATCTATTGTACTTTTGGCCAGTTTTGGGACAGCGCCTGCTAGAGTTCAATTAGAAGAAGTCGTGTCCCTGAAGCTGCTCTCTTTTTGATTTGGAAGGTCACTGCGAACTAGTCCTTTTTTGCCTCGATCAGAGGCTCAAATTTGAAGAGAGTGGTCAGTCAGTTCGTCAGCGATGAGGTACGTACTTGCTATACGTATCCCGTTCTTCACAGCAGACAAAAGCAGGCCCCATGCGAGCTGCAGCATGATCTTCCACGTCGCCAGAAGATAGCAGTGAGTCACAAGCAGCCACGTAATCGAAATCGCGATGCGTTCCTGGGTTATGCGTTCGAGTAAGAAGAGCTATCGGATTAAATGGGCTTCTCTGTGACACTGAGCACATAGAGTGATCAAATTTTCCTCCGCGTCATCCCCGAGCAAACTTCGCGAACGAATATGATGGACCTGAAGGTTACGTAGAGAACCACAGCGTTGGCAATGCCATCTGTCTCGTTCGAGTATCCTTTTGCTTAAATCCCTGTAAGGCCGCTCATCGAGCCGCAGCCGCGGCTTTCTATCCCATGGAATGAGTGTCATATTTGGGCAAGCTCTATGAATTCCTTCTTTTTGGGCGACGGAAGCAAAACGAAAAGACGATGCAACGAAATTACGAGCGCGTCTGGATGGCAAGCCTCAAGGTTCGCGCCCGCGAGAAAGTCGGCGCAAATCATCTCCAGCGTGTAGCCTCGCGATTTATCGCTTCCGAGCATTAGCCCTGCAGTCTCGAGGGCCTGCTCGACAACCGGAAGCTGGCTTTTGTACACCTTAAAATAGATCACTTCCCAGGGCTCTGATTCTTTCCCCGTCAGGTGCTTTTCCGCCTCGCGTTTGAACTCCTCTTTGGGTAGTTCGTCGGTTTTGTGCAACCAGGTTGCACAATCGAAGCCGTCCCCCTCCCGCCGGGCCACCTTCACAATCTCGGCTGCCTTGCCCCACTACACTTCCTTCAGCCGCTGATTGGTGATCTTGGTCAGATTCTAGTGGATGGCCATCAGGTAGTAGGTAAGCGTACGGTTCTGGCCGTGTGTGAGAAATGTGAGTAATGAAGGATGATGGCTCATGTGGGCACATCGGGAAGTGTCCACTTGGGGAATAAGTGGACACTTC
>Ga0335074_10014262_pt1 | contig 11156 bp, 9 predicted proteins | sample Lox_Sample_23_FD_206715 | JGI IMG/M metagenome (GOLD analysis project Ga0335074, IMG submission 206715) | Soil microbial communities from Loxahatchee National Wildlife Refuge, Florida, United States - Lox_Sample_2.3 | ecosystem: Environmental > Terrestrial > Soil > Wetlands | place: USA: Florida... | reverse complement strand
CGTCCCGGTCCTGGAGATGGTCGACTCCCGGCTGGCGGCGGGCGAGACCGACGGGTGGCGCTACGCGGACATGCCCGAGGACGCGCAGGCGTGGCGGGCCACGCTGGCCCACCTCGACCTGGACGCCGGGCGACGCTGCGGCACCTCGTTCGCGGACGCCCCGCGGGCCGACCAGGAAGCCCTGCTCCAGGCGGTTCAGGACCTGAAGTCCGGGGACTGGCACGGGCTGCCCGCCGGTCACGTGTGGAGCTTGTGGACCCGGTACGCGTGCACGGCGTTCTACGCGCATCCGGTCGCGTGGGCCGAGATCGGTTTCCCGGGCCCGGCCTATCCGCGCGGCTACAAGAACACCGGGGTGGGCAAGCGGGAGCCGTTCGAGGCGGGGGACGCGCAGCCCGCCGACGACCCGGTCCGGGAGGCAGGCTGATGAGCCCGCGCGACGGCGTCCGGGCGCGCAACGAGTCGGCCTGGCTGCTGCCCAACGACGGCACCCGGACCAACCACCGGCTGCGGTACGACATGCGGCGGTTCGCCGACTCCGAAGAGATCGACCTGGTCATCGTGGGCTGCGGCGCGGGCGGTTCGGTCATGCTGCAGCGGCTGGCCCGGGCCGGGTGGCGGGTGGCAGCGCTGGACGCCGGCCCGTTCTGGGACCCGGACACCGACTGGGTGAGCGACGAAGCGGGCTCGCACCACCTGTACTGGACCGACCCTCGGGTGATCGCGGGGTCCGACCCGGTGCCGATGGGCTCGAACAACTCCGGGCGCGGCGTCGGCGGCTCGATGGTCCACTACGCGGGCTACACCCCGCGGTTCCACCCGAGCGATTTCACCACGTACACCGTGGACGGGGTGGGCGCCGACTGGCCCGTCAGCTACCCCGAGCTGCGCCCCTACTACGAGCAGCTCGAGCAGGAACTCCCGGTGGCCGGCGAGCGATGGCCCTGGGGGGATCCGCACGGTTACCCGCACCGGCCGCACCCGGTCGGCGGGAACGGCGAGATCTTCCTGCGCGGGGCGACCCGGCTCGGGATCACCGCCAAGGTCGGCCCGGTGGCGATCGCCAACGGGCGGTTCGGGAACCGGCCGCACTGCATCTACCGGGGCTTCTGCCTGCAGGGCTGCAAGGTCAACGCCAAGGCCTCGCCGCTGATCACGCACGTCCCCGACGCGCTGGCCCGCGGCGCGGAGGTGCGCGCCGACGCCATGGTGACCAGGATCGCCGTCGACGAGCGGACCGGCCGCGCGACCGGGGTGCACTACGTCACCGGCGGCCGGGAGCGGTTCCAGCGGGCCCGGATGGTGGCCGTGGCCGGGTACTCGATCGAGACGCCGCGGCTGCTGCTGAACTCGGCGTCCCGCCGGTTCCCGGACGGCCTGGCCAACGACTTCGACCAGGTCGGCCGGTACCTCATGGTTCAGGGCGCGCCGCAGACCGCGGGCCGCTTCGACGCCGAGGTGCGGATGTACAAGGCCCCGCCGCCCGAGGTGAGCACCGAGGCGTTCTACGAGACCGACCCGGCCCAGCAGTACAAGCGCGGGTTCTCGATCCAGACCGTCTCGCCGCTGCCGATCACCTGGGCCGAGCACGTCGCGGCCCAGGGCCACTGGGGCTCCGCGCTGCGCGAGTACATGAGCGACTACGTGCACTGGTCCTGCCTCGGCGCCCTGTGCGAGTTCCTGGCGCTGCCGGACAACCGGGTCACGCTGGCTGACGAGAAGGACGCCTACGGCCTGCCGGTGGCCCGCTTCTCCTACTCCCAGTGCGACAACGACCGGGCCCTGGCCCGCGCGGCGCAGTCGGTGATGGAGGACATCCTGCACGCTGCGGGCGCGGACGAGGTCATCACCATCCAGCGCTACGCCCACCTGGTCGGCGGGGCCCGGATGGCCGCCGACGAACGGCACGGCGTCGTCGACCGGAACTGCCGCAGCTTCGCGGTCCCCAACCTGTACATCACCGACGGCAGCGTGCTGCCCACCCAGGGCAGCGCGAACCCGGCCCTGACCATCATGGCCGTAGCCGCCCGTGCCGCCCGCCACCTGACCGCCGACGCGTCCGGCGACGCGCTCTGACACACCATTAACAGGTCACGGAAGGACAGATAAAGATATGGCACCGACAGTTGCCGACTACCTGCTCGAGCGGCTGCGCGCATGGGATGTGCAGCACGTGTTCGCCTATCCCGGCGACGGGATCAACGGCATCCTCGCCGCCTGGGGCCGGGCGGAGAACAAGCCCCAGTTCATCCAGGCCCGGCACGAGGAGATGGCCGCCTTCGAGGCGGTCGGATACGCGAAGTTCACCGGGAGCTTCGCCGTATGCATGGCGACTTCCGGACCGGGGGCCGTTCACCTGCTGAACGGCCTGTACGACGCCAAGCTCGATCACGTACCCGTGGTCGCGATCGTCGGCCAGACCAACCGCAGCGCCATGGGCGGCTCTTACCAGCAAGAAGTCGACCTGCTCTCGCTGTTCAAGGACGTAGCCAGCGAGTACGTCCAGATGGTGACGGTGCCCGAGCAGCTGCCGAACGTCCTGGACCGGGCCATCCGCACCGCCATGGCCGAGCGGGCGCCCACGGCCATCATCATCCCCGCCGACGTCCAGGAACTCGAGTACTCCGCACCGACCCACGCCTTCAAGATGGTGCCCTCCTCGCTCGGCGTCGAATGGCCCGTCACCTCGCCGGCCGACGAGGGGATCATCAGAGCGGCCGAGATACTCAATGCCGGCAGCAAGGTGGCCATCGTGGCCGGGCAGGGCGCCCGTGGCGCGCGGCGCGAACTCGAGGAGGTCGCGGAGTTGCTCGGCGCCGGCGTGGCCAAGCCCCTGCTGGGCAAGGATGTGCTGTCCGACGAGCTGCCGTACGTGACCGGGTCGATCGGGCTGCTCGGCACCCGGCCGAGCTACGAGATGATGATGAACTGCGACACCCTGCTGACCGTGGGCTCAAGCTTCCCCTACACCCAGTTCATGCCCAAGTTCGACCAGGCCCGCGGCGTTCAGATCGACATCGATGGCAAATTCATCGGCATGCGGTACCCCTACGAGGTCAACCTGGTCGGGGACGCCGCCGCTACGCTTCGCGCGCTCATCCCGCACCTCAAGCGCAAGGAGGACCGCTCCTGGCGGGACGGCATCGAGGCCGGCGTGGCGGGCTGGTGGCGCTCGATGGACGCCGAGGCCGACGTCGAGGCCGATCCGGTCAACCCGATGCTGCTGTTCCGCGAGCTGTCCGGACGGCTGCCCATGAACGCCATCGTCGCCGCCGACTCTGGTTCCTCGGCGAACTGGTACGCCCGGCAGCTGAGGTTCCGCGGCGATATGCGCGGCTCGCTGTCCGGCAACCTGGCTACCATGGGCCCTGGTGTCCCGTACGGCATCGGCGCGAAGTTCGGCCACCCGGACCGGCCGGTCATCGTGTTCGCCGGGGACGGGGCCATGCAGATGAACGGCCTGGCCGAGCTGATCACGATCAAGCATTACTGGCAGCAGTGGGCCGATCCGCGGCTGATCATCGCGGTGCTGCACAACAATGACCTCAACCAGGTCACCTGGGAGATGCGGGCGATGGAGGGGGCACCGAAGTTCACCGAATCTCAGCAGCTCCCCGACATCTCCTACGAGGGCTTCGCGCGCAGCCTGGGGCTACACGGAATCGCGGTCGACAAGCCGGAGCAGGTCGGCGCGGCCTGGGATCAGGCCCTGGCCGCCGACCGTCCTACCGTGCTCGACGTGCGGACCGACCCCAGCATCCCGCCCATCCCGCCGCATGCCACGTTCGAACAGGCCAAGGACGCTGCCCTGGCGCTGCTCAAGGGCGACACGGACCGGTGGAGTGTGCTTAAGGAAGGCCTGATGACCAAGGCCAGGGAAGTCCTGCCGGGCAAGGACAACTGAGAGCGAGACGCGCCCGGCGTACGCCTTCCCGGCCCGTCAGCTGGCCGCCTTACGGCTGGACGGCACCGACGAAGTTCGCCGCGTACCACTCGGTGTCCATCGGGATCCGCTCCACGTCCATCCCGGTCTGCGGGGCGTCGATGATGTCGCCGTCCCCGACGTAGATGGCCACGTGCCCGACGCCGTCGTAGTACAGCAGGTCGCCGGGCTGGATCGCCGAGGTCGCGATGTGCGGCAGCGCGGCCCACTGCTCGTAGGTGTCACGGGGGATCGAGACCCCGGCGGCGGCCCAGGCCGCCTGGGCCAGCCCGGAGCAGTCGAAGCTGTCCGGTCCGGTCGCGCCCCACTGGTAGGGCTTGCCGAGCTGGGCGTAGGCGAAGGCCACGGCCTGGTCCGCCTGGCTCGAGGTCGGACCGGTGTACACGGCCGTGGTCGTGCCGCCCCCGCCGATCGAGTTGCTCGCCACCGTCTGCTGCTGCGGCACGGTCAGGCTAGCCAGCATGGCCTTCTGGGTCGCGATCAGCTTGCCCAGCGAGTCCTTCTGTGCGGCGAGCTGGCTCCTCAGCGCCGCGATCCCGTTCTCGGTGCGCTGCTCCTGGGCCTCGGCGCCGGCCAGCGCGCTGGCGTCGGCGAGCAGCTGCTGGGTCTGGGCGTTCCGGCTGCCGGACAGCTCCATCAGCAGCGAGCCCTGTTGCAGCACCACCGAGGGATCGCCCGAGGTGAGCACGCCCGCGACGGACGTCGCCCCGGAGTCCTCGAACGCCGCGGCCGCGTTCTGGGCCACGCTGTCTTGCGCCACGCGGAACTGGGCGTTGGCGTAGTTCAGGTGGACCCGCACCTGGGACAGTTTGGACCGGGCGGCGGACAGCTGCTGGCCGGCCTGGTCGAGCTGCATGCTGGCCTTGTCGAACTGCGAGGTGAGCTGGTTGATCCGGGCCTGGACCTGGGCCACGGTCGGCTGCGGCGTCGCGCCGGCTATCCCGCCGTACGCGGCCAGGCCGCCCATCACCGCCAGTCCCGCCGCGCAGGCGATGCCGCGCCGCCATCCGGAGGTCCTCGTCAGAGGCGTGCCCATGTACTGGTCGTGCTCCTTTCCGTGAGCCCGGGATCACGCTAGTGACATGGCGTCCGGCGTCTCAACCGGATCGCATGGATATCACGAAAGAATTACGGCTCGAACCAGCGGCTATCAGGCGCAACCATCGGTTACCGTGCACCTGACCGCCGGGGCAAAGGAGCGGGATGACGCCAGATCCACGGCATATCGTTGCCGTGCAGCGGGCGCTGCGGGCCAGCCAGGGTCCGTTCGTGGCCAAGCCGCGGCTGCCGATCCTGGACGAGGTGGTCGCGACCGTGCTGTCGCAGCACACCTCCGACCGCAACTCGGAGCGTGCATTCGCCCAGCTCAAGGCCGCGTTCCCGGACTGGGAGCAGGTCCTCGCGGCCAAGCCCGGGGCGCTGGCCGACGTCATCCGCTGCGGCGGCATCGCGGACCAGAAGGCGCGCCGGATCCAGCAGATCCTGGCCGTCATCCTGGCCCGCGAGGGGCGGATCGACCTCAGCCGGCTGAACGACCTGGACGATGCGGCGGTCGAGGAATACCTCACCTCGCTGCCCGGCGTGGGCCCGAAGACGGCCGCGTGCGTGCTTGTTTTCTCCATGGGCCGGGCCGCCTTCCCGATCGACACCCACGTCCACCGCATCGCAACCCGGCTCGGCTGGATCCCCGCAATGACCACCGCGGAGCAGGCGCACCGCGTTCTCGCCCCCGCGGTGCCGCCCGGCATCCGCTATGACCTGCACCTGGCGCTGATCACGCACGGCCGAGAGGTGTGCCAGTCACAACGGCCGCGCTGCGGCGCCTGCGTCCTGCGCGGCGAATGCGCTTACGGAGCCATGACGATGTCCTGACGCGGGCCGGCTCGCCCGGGCGTCAGGCGTGGCGGGCAATCCCGTCGAGGATCGTGCCGAGCCCGAACCGGAACGCGTCGTCGGCGAAGTCGCCCGGCGGGGCCGTCGCGCGCTCGGTCATGGCCGCGACCAGGCGGGGGAAGCGCTCCGGGTCGGCCAGCCGCAGGAGCATCCGGGCGTACTGCGTGCCTGGATCGCCGCCGGGCCGGACCGGGCGGGTCAGCCCGGTCGCGAGCTGGGTCTGGCCCCGGACGTAGACGTTGACCAGCAGCAGTGCCGACAGCTTCTCGGTATCGGTCAGGCGGGTCGGCGCCAGGGCCTCGAGCCCGCGCTCGGTCCACCCGATCTGGTTCGGAAGCGCGGGCGGATCCGGCAGGGACACCCCGAGCACCCAGGGGTGGGCCTCGAACCTGGCGCGCGCGGCGTGAGCCCAGGCGGACAGCCGGTCGCGCCAGCCCGCCGGGCCGTAGGCCGGGAAGTCCGGCGGTCCGATCGCTTCGTCGATCATGAGCGCGACCAGCTCCTCCTTGGCCTGGACGTAGCGATACAGGCCCATCGAGGTCATGCCGAGCCGTGCCCCGACGGCCCGCATGGACACCCGGCCGAGGCCGCCCTCGTCGGCCAGCTCCACCCCGGCCGCGGCGATGGCGCGCATGTGCAGGCTGCGCCGGGGACCTGGCCGGCGGCCGTCATCACCGTGCCAGGCCAGGTCCACGTAGTCCGGAACGCCCGCCGCCCCGGCGACATCCACGGCGCCCTCACCCATGGCGCCCTCACCCATGACGCCCCGCCGGGCTCGCCGTACTGCTTGCAGCGTACACAGTTACCAGCATACTATCTGCGTACACTGATATCAGTTTCCGGTGTAAGCAGATACCGTCAGGAGGCTCGGTGCGGAAGAGGGACGTGCTCATCTCGGGGGCGGGCGTATCGGGGCCCGCGCTGGCCTATTGGCTCCGGCGGCTCGGCTTCACGCCGGTCGTGGTGGAGCGGGCGCCCGCGCCGCGCGACGGCGGGCAGGCCGTCGATTTGCGCGGCGCGGCGATCGAGGTGGCCCGGCGGACGGGCATACTGGACGCGGCCCGGGCGGCGCGCACCGGCACCCGCGGGATGTCCTACGTGAACGCCGCCGGAAAGCGGCTGGCCAGCCTCAACGCCGCGTTCGGGGTCATCGACCCGCAGGACGTGGAGATCGTCCGCGGCGATCTGGTGCACATCCTGTACGAGGCCACCAGGAACGACGTCGAGTACATCTTCGACGATTCGGTCTCGGGCCTGGCCGACGCCGGGGACGGCGTGGCGGTGACCTTCGAGCGATCGGCGCCGCGCACGTTCCATCTGGTGGCGGGCGCCGACGGGCTGCATTCCCGGGTGCGCGGCCTGGTCTTCGGCCCGGAATCGCGCTTCCTGGATCACCTGGGCCTGTACCTGTCGGTGTTCACCACCCCCAACGACCTGAAGCTGGACCACTGGCAGCTCATCTACGTGACCCCGGGCAAGTCGGTAACGGTGACCAGCGCGCGGGACAACCGCGAGGCCCGGGCGATCTTCTTCTTCGCCTCGTCGCCGCTCGACTATGACTACCGTGACCGCGAGCGGCAGCAGGAACTCCTGGCCACCGCGTTCGCCGGGGATGGCTGGGAGGTGCCCGGCCTGCTCGCCGCCATGCGGGAGGCCCCGGACTTCTACCTGGACCCCGTCAGCCAGGTCCGGATGGACAGCTGGTCGGCCGGACGGATCACGCTGGTCGGCGACGCCGGCTACTGCCCGTCCCCGCTGTCCGGCCAGGGCAGCAGCCTGGCCTTGGTCGGGGCGTACGTCCTGGCCAGCGAGGTGTCCAGCGCGGACGGCGACCATCGTGCCGCCTTCGCCCGCTACCAGCAGCGCATGCAGGATTTCGTCGCGCGCAATCAGCAGATAGCCACCGGCAACGCCAAACGGTTCATCCCCGTCAGCCGCCGGCAGATCTGGCTGCAGAACCAGGGCATCAAGGTCATGCCGTACCTGCCCGGCAAGAACTGGGTCCTCAGCCTCGCGACCAGGGGCGTCAAGGAGGCCGCCAACGCGATCACCCTGCCCTGAAACAGCGCCGGTCAGCGGTCCATCAGGGCGAAGACTCCCCAGCCGAGATACTCGCGCTCGTACCTGGCGTGGCGCGCGGGCGAGGTGGCGAGTTCGGCGCGCAGCTGCCCGGCCAGCTCGTCGCCGGGATTGGCGTCGAGCCAGCGGCGGATGTTCAGCCATTGCGCGGCGGCGTACCGGTCCCAGCTGTCCTGGCTGGCCAGGACCATCTCCACGACGTCGCAGCCGAGGTCGCCGAACCGCTCGATCAGGTCCGGCAGCGGCAGGAAGTCGTCCTTGCTGGCGGCGTAGCAGCCCTCCACCGTGGCCTGGTCCGGGGGCTCCCGGCGCCAGTACGGCTCGCCGATCAGCATCATGCCGCCGGGCCGCAGGCTACGCCGGAGCAGGTCGACGGTGCCGGGTACGCCGCCGCCGATCCAGGTCGCGCCGATGCAGGAGGCGATGCCGACGCGCTCGCTGGCGACATGGCCCGACGCGTCGCCGTGCACGAAGCGGACCCGGCCGTCCACGCCCAGCTCGATGGCCCGGGTGCGGGCGGCGGAGATGAACGCCGTGCTGATGTCGACCCCGGTCCCGGTCACCTGGTGGTCGCGCGCCCAGGTGCACAGCATCTCGCCGGTTCCGCAGGCCAGGTCGAGCATCGACGTTCCCGGCCGCGGGCTCAGCGCCTGGCCCAAGGTGGCGAGCTTGTCGCCGGTGAACGGGTTATGGATGCGATGGCTGCTCTCGCGGATGGTGAAGACGCGCGGAAGGTCCATAGGTCCTGGACCCTATCGCCCTTGCCGCCCGCAGGCTGTCTGTCCTGGTCAGCCTCCCTGCGAGTCGGCGGAGGCGGGGGCTTGCTCGTGCGTGACGCGTTCGGGGTAGCTCTTGGAGAACTTCAGCATGTAGATGATGATGATGACCGGCACGGCCAGGCCGAGCAGGAGCTCGGGCAGGCGCCGGGTGGTGTGCCCGTTGATGGCCGCGGCGATGACCCGGGAGACGCCGATGAGGAAGATGGCCGCCCCCCAGGCGGCGCTGAGCACCCGGTTGATCTTGATGAACGTCGGCGACGACCAGTAGGCCTGCGGGGTGGATTCCCGGGCGAACTGCTCGGTGAACGGCACGACCGGGACCAGGGCCAGGATGACCAGCCCCAGCACGAGGCCGACGCCGGCGCCGCCCCAGGTGGACAGCCACCGGTCGTCGCCCTTGCTCACCGCGAAGCCGAGCACGGCGATCACGCCGAAGATGACGACCTGGCTGACGTTCAGGATCTTCGGCGGCCAGATCGGACGGCTAGCGAGCATGGCGATCACGGCGCATACCGCCGCGACCAGCCCGGCCACGCCGATCAGGTCGTGCGGCAGGAACCGGGACAGCAGCGAGAAGGCGATCAGGGGGGTGAAGGCGAGGATAAGCCCTAGTGGTTTCATGGCTGGGAACCTTTTTCCTTTCTCGAGCGGGGTCAGCCGCGGGCCTTCAGGTGGTCCGCGAGCCAGTCGAGCATCTGCGTGTGGGTCAGCTGCCGCCCGGTGGGCTGGCAGTGGAAGTTCGCCCCCTGTGCCTGGTGAAAACCGATGATCTCTTTTTCGCCGGGCAGCAGTTCGTACAGCTCCTCGGGCTGGCCGGGGAAGAACTGCTCGTTGTCCGGGTTCAGGATCAGCAGCGGCGTGGTGACCTGTCCGGCCACGTCCCGGACCTGGTACCTGCGTACCTCGGTGAACAGGTCGAACGGGTCGGTCACGCCGTACGGCCTGGCCCGGAACGCGAACGTCCGCTCGGTCTTCGGGTCGGAGCGGCCCTGCGCCATGGCGGCGTTGAACGCGTCCCTCTGGCCCTCCTCCAGCAGCTGCATCAGCTGCGGGGGGAGATGGGCGGTCCATCCCGCCGAGACGTCGACCACCCCGGGGTCGGCGATCGCCGCGACCATCCGGTGCTCGAACGCCAGCGCCCGGGTGATCCAGTAGCCGCCTTGGCTGATTGCGTACCCGAGTAGCGCCGAGGCGTCCACGTCAGCGCGCGCCGCGACGACGTCGATGACCGGGGTGAGCACCGCCTCCCAGTCGTAGCGGAACGGCACGCCCCGCTCGAACAGCATCGACTGCTGTCCCGGCCCGTCGTACAGGAACACGTTCCAGCCGCGCGCCAGCGCCTCGTTCCCGCCGTAGCCGAGCAGCCCGGGCAGCGTGCCGTCACTGCCGTTGGTCATCACCAGCGTCGGCCGGGCCGTCCCGCTGGCGTCCGGGCGCAGCATGTACCCGGGCAGCGTGGTGTCCTCATACGGCACCTCCACCCGGACAACGGCGCCCTCCGACGCGTCGACGACCTTGTCCCAGGCCGCACGGCCCTTCTTGAACGTCGGCAGCAGCACCGACTGATCGGCCATCCCGTCGACGAACACCAGCGCCTTGCCGTAGTACTCCGCCGCGGCCAGGTAGGCCCAGCGCGCGGTGCGAAAGTGCCCGGCGGCCCCGGCCGCGTCCCCGCGCGCCTCCAGGTCCGCGGCCACCGCCGTCCAGGCGTCGAACCAGGTCTGCGCGTCGCCGTCGGTGATCTTGTCGATGGTCGCCAGGACCAGGCCGACGTCGCCGATGCCGCACGCCGCGGCCCCCAGTACGATCCGCGTCTCGTAGTCGAAGTCGGAGTCGGAGAACCAGCCCCCGGGCGCGCTCCAGCCACCGCTCATGCCACCATCACGTCCTTCGGTAGGCGGCGGGCCGGTGCCTGCCGCGTCCCGCCCATCGTCGGCCGCCCCGCCGGCTAAGACATCAGCCATCCGGCGGATTCAGGGTGTTACGCTTCAGGCGGCCAGTTCGGCGTAGCGGCCCCGGCCGGCCAGCAGGCTGGCGTGGTCGCCGGCCTCGACGATGCGGCCGTGGTCGAGCACGATGATCTGGTCCGCGTCGCGGACGGTCGACAGCCGGTGCGCGATGGTGACGGTGGTGCGGCCGCGGGCCAGGTGGTCGAAGGCCTGCTGGACGGCCCGTTCGGTCTCAGTGTCCAGCGCGCTGGTGGCCTCGTCGAGCACGAGCACGCGCGGGTCGCGCAGCAGGGTGCGAGCGATGGCGATGCGCTGCTTCTCGCCGCCGGAGAAGCGGTGGCCGCGGGATCCGACCATGGTGTCGTAGCCGTCGGGCAGGCCGGCGATCAGGTCGTGGATCTGCGCCGCGCGCGCGGCGGCCTCGATCTCGGCGTCGGTGGCGGCGGGCTTGGCGTAGCGCAGGTTCTCCCGCACGGTGGTGTGCAGCAGGTAGGTCTCCTGGCTGACCACGCC